>Ga0137394_10002109_pt1 | contig 14632 bp, 12 predicted proteins | sample czobulk116metaG_FD_108278 | JGI IMG/M metagenome (GOLD analysis project Ga0137394, IMG submission 108278) | Vadose zone soil microbial communities from Angelo Coast Range Reserve, California, USA - czobulk1.16 metaG | ecosystem: Environmental > Terrestrial > Soil > Vadose zone | place: USA...
AGGAGGCGCGCACATACCTGGCGAAGATCGGCGAGGCCGGGGTGGCCCCCGTCAGCGGCCCTCCTGGAGGGCTTGCAAGAGCTCGTTGAGCGTGGCGCCCAGAGCCTCGAACTCGTGGGCTCCGGCGGCGATCAGCGGAATGCGGCCGTAGCGCTGGTCTCGCAGCCGCGAGAGGTACCCGTATCCTTCCGCGCCGCCGTCCGTCCCGAAGAGCAGCAGCCCGGGCGTGGAGAGCGAGACCTCCAGCGACTGCGCTTCGCTGGCGATCTGCTCCGCGCTCCAGAGGATCAGCGGGCGGTTTCCCACCTTGCCGCGGCCGCCGTCGTGCTGCTCGAGGAAGGCGCGCAGGTCCGCGGGCAGGCCGGGGATGGCATCCAGCGACTGCTTCGAGGCGCCCTTGGGCGCGAGCTTCATGCCGGGAAGGTCCATGGCTCGCTCATAGCTTGCGGAGGAACTCCTCGCCCAGCTCGCGCGACCGTCGTGTCGCGGCCTCGACGGCGTTCATCAGCACGTTGCGCAGCCCGCCGGCCTCCAGCGTGTGCAGGCCGGCAATGGCGGTCCCGCCCGGGCTGGTGACCCCGTCCTTGAGCATGCCCGGGTGCTGGCCGCTCTCGATCAACAGCTTCGCGCTGCCGAGGACGGTCTGGGCCGAGAGCTGCAGCGAGGCGCGCCGGGAGAGCCCGACCTTCACGCCCGCGTCGGCCAGCGCCTCGATGATCAAGAACAGGTACGCCGGACCGCTGCCGGACAGGCCGGTGACGGCGTCGAGCTGCGACTCTTCCAAGACGACGCTCAGGCCTACGCTGTCGAAGATGGTCCTGGCGGTGGCCAGGTCGGCGTCGGTGGCGTGCTCGCCCAGGGCGAGCGCCGTGGCAGCGGCGCCCACGGTGGCCGGCGTGTTGGGCATGGCGCGGACGATGCGCATGGGCGGGTGCAGGCGGCGCTCGATGGCCGCGATGGGAACGCCCGCCGCCACGCTGATGACCAGCTTCTCGCGGGAGAGATCGGGGGAGATCTCGCGGAGGACCTGGTCGAGGATCTGCGGCTTCACGCAGAGCACCACCACGTCGGTCTCGCGGGCCACCTCGGGGTTCTTGCCGCCGCGGACGCCGTAGGCTTTGATCAGCTCCTGCACGCGCTCGGGGCGGCGGGCGCTGACGAAGATCTGCTCTGGGCGGGCGGCTTTGGTCTTCAGCAGACCCTTGAAAAGCGCTTCCCCCATGTTGCCGGCGCCGATGAACCCGAGCTTCTTTTCCGTGCTCATGGGACCGGACTAGCACACATCTTCAAGCAGAGTCGCGAGGCTGCCTCTGTTCCGCGCCGGTGTTCCCGCCTTCGGGAACACGCAGAAAGGCGTAGGCGCAGTGTCGCAACCGCGTAGCCGCAAAGCGGCCTTCGGCCGCAGCGGCTAACCGATGATGAACGTCTCCTGGATCAGCCGCCCTTCCGCGAACCGGCGCACGTTGTACCGCTCGAAGATCTCGTCCTGAGCGCCGCCCATCCACTCCGCCATCCGGCGCGCGACCGCCGGCGCCATCATGAACCCGTGGCCGACGAAGCCGCTCATCTGCAAGAGGCCGGCGACGCCCGGCGTCTCGCCCAGGACGGGGGAGTGATCCGGGGTCACGTCGTAGCAGCCCGCCCATTGCCGCAGCAGCTTGACCGCGCCGAGCTGCGGCACGAGATCGCCGAGCGCGCGGCTGTACCGGGTCATGAAGCGCAGCGAGGAGGCCTGGTTCAGTCCCGGCGGCTCCTCCGGGTCGCCCATCCCGCCGACGATCTCGCCGCGCATCGACTGCGAGAAGTAGAGGCCGGTTCCGAGCATCGACACCAGCGGCCCGAGGAAGGGTTTCAACGGCTCGCTGGAGACGATCTCGTGGCGGAACGGAACGTTGGGCAGCGCGACTCCCGCGAGCCTCGCCACGGTGGGGCTCCAGGCGCCCGCCGCGATCACCACCCGGTCCGCCGCCACGCGCCCGCGGTCCGTCTCCACGGCGCGGACACGCCCGTCGCTCACTTCGATCCCGGTGCAGCGCGTGAAGGTCTCGACCTGCGCGCCGCGCTTGCGGGCACCGTCGGCGTAACCCCAGAGGAACGGCCAGGGGAAAACCACGCCGTCCTCGGGATTCCAGGAGGCGGCGATGAACTTCGACGTGTCGAGCTGGGGGACGATCCCGCCTGCCTCCTCCGGCCCGATCACCCGGGTGGGGAGGCCGTGGCGCTTCTGCAGCTCGGCGCCGTACTCGATCCGGCGCACCGTCTCGTCGTCGTGCGCGAGGAAGAGATATCCGCCCTTGCGCAGCCAGACGTTGATCCCGAGCTCCTGGGCGAAGCGGCCCATGAACTCGATCGACTCCTTCGCCAGCTCGATCAGGGTCGGAGTCGTCCACTGCGCGCGCACGCCGCCGCCGTTCCGCCCCGAGGCCCCTTCGCAGAGATAACCGCGCTCGAGCACCAGGATGCGCCCCGCGTGCAGGCCCGCCAGGCTCCAGGCCAGCGCAAGACCCATGATCCCGCCGCCGATGATCACCACGTCCGCCCGCTCGGGCAGCGGCGTCCGCGGCTGCAAGGGATGCGCTCCCTTGCCCCAGGTGGGTCGCAGTCCCGGCGTGGAAACGCGCGACCCGATCACCGCGTCCGGCAGCCCGGCGTACGCGGCGATCGGCGTCGGCTGCAGCGGAGGACGGGCGCGGAACGGCACCTGCGCCTCGGGCGGCACCGCCTTGCGCTGGGCGCAGATGCGCATGGCGGACACCTCGCAGCTCTTCCCCTGGCAGGGCCCCGTGCCGAGCCCGGTGTACCGCTTGAGGCTCTCGATGTCGGCGAATCCGTGCGCGATGGCGAGGTCGATCTCGTGGACGCTGACGTCCTCGCAGGCGCAGACGATCGCCTTCTCGCTCAGCGCCACGCGGCCCTCCCCGCGATCTCGCCCGAAGCCGCGCCCGGCTGATTGGCCACGGTGCCCGCCGCGAAGAGCCAGGGAACGCTGGTCCGCCCTTCCTCGTCGGTCTGGACCGGAAAACCGTTGCCGTCGAAGTGGGCCTGCGCTCCGACTGAGCTGGCCAGCTCGTGCAGCGGCGCGGGCGGCAGCGCGATGGCCACCGCGTCGCAGCGGATGCGCGTTCCGTCCGCCGCGTCCAGCGCCTTGACCGGATTGCCCAGCGCGCGCCGCGGGACGCCCGAGACCAGCGCGATCTCGTAGCCGCGGCGGCTGAGCGCCTCGGCGCAGCGGCGCTGCTCCTCGCCTTCGCCGACCACAGCGAGCTTCCGGCCCACCATCACGGAGAGACCGAGCAGACCGCGCGCCGCGTAGACGCCGGGCCGATCCATCCCGGGAAAGGTGAGCGGCTGCGAGACGCCGCCCGTCGCCACGATCACGCGCTCCGCCAGGAGCGCCAGCACGCGATCCCGCTGTCGAACGGCCAGGAGCGCGTTGCCCTGGAGGTTGGTGTCGTTGGCGTAGAGACCGGCGCATTCCGTCTGGAGCATCAGCTCCCCGGCTCCGACGTCGGCATCCACCGGTTGGCCGAAGAGCAGCGCGGCGCCTCCCGCGCGCGCCTCGCGCTCAAGCACGACCGTACCCGCGCCCGATGCGCGCGCCGCGGCGAGCCCGGCCGGTCCCGCGCCGACGATCGCCAGCTTCGCGAACCGCAGCTCTCCCGCGAGCCGCGGACGGACCGCGTCGGGCAGCTCGCCCAGGCCCGCCAGCCGCCGCGCGATCTCCAGCGCGACGCGCCCGAGCAGACGTGAGCCGGTCAAGAGGTGGTGGTGGTCGAGGCCTTCGTGGAAGAGGAAATCAGCGGCGCGGAACAGGTCGCGCTCCACCCCGAGCGGCGCGTTCTGGCGCTCGCAGCGCATGCCGTCGGCGGTGGGCACGCGGCAAGCCGGCAGGCTGGGGACGCCGTCCACGCGCATCAGGCATTGGCCGCAGGAGCCGGCCAGGCAGAAGGGACCGCGCGGGCGGTGGTACTTGATCGAGCGGGTGAAGGTGGTGACGCCGGCGCGCAGCAGCGCCGCCGCTACGGTGTCCCCTGGAGCTGCATCGATCGGGTCGCCGTCGAGGAAAATACGCAACACAGGAGGGTTCTCATAGCTCAAACTGCGGCGTTGATCGTACTCAAAGCGCAGTCGCAAGAGCCGCAAAGCGGCCTTCGGCCGCAGCGGCTAGAAGACGAAATGGCGACCCTTCTGGCGCCGCGCGTAGATCGACAGGGTCGCCCGGATCTCGCCGACGCCCATGTTGCCGCTCTCGCCGAGGGTCGAGGCGCCGAACTCCTCCCACTCCAGCGCGGAATCGGTGCCGTCGTTCTCCTTCAGCATGCCGGCCAGGGTACGGTGCGCCCGCGTCAGCTTGCGGTCGTCGCGGGTCCAGATGCTGGTGGCGAGATCGTGCGGGTTCTCGAACAGCGAGAACTTCACGAAGTCCTCGAAGCCGGGCAGCGGCATCGCCACCAGGGCGGGCATGAACAGCTCGGTGGTCGCGAGCTTGTAGTCGCGTACGCCCTTGCCGTCCCAGTCGTGCCGCAGCGTGGTCTGCGGTGTGACGCCGTCGATCAGCGCGGGCTTCACCGCCTCCGCGTTGGCGCCGTACTCGCCGGCGGCGCGGCCCCCTTCGCGGACGATCTTCAGCCCGGCCTTTCGCGCCTCGGCGACCAGGTCGAGAGCAGTCTGCGCCTTGTGCACCATCAGCGGACCCAGGGTCTTGTCGGACGCGTCCGCCGCGCGGGGATCGGCCACCTGCCAGCGATCCATCTCGGCCGCGATCAGCGGGACCAGGCGGTCGAGAGTGGCGCGGGATCCGGAGACGCCGTGCAGGCCGGTGCACTTGTGCGAGGAGAGCCCGAGCTTCGCGTAGGTGAGGCGCTCGGCGATGCGCGCCAGCTCGGCGTCGTCGTATCCGTCGTCCACCCACGACCAGTTGCAGCCACCGCCCTCGAAACGGGTGCGGTTGAGGCCCCGGCCCGCGGAGATCGAGCGCGCGGTTTCCGACGAGCCGGTGACGGCGACGATGGCCACCCGGCGGTCGGTGGCCAGCGGGGCGATGCCCTTTCCGAAGCCCTCCACCTTCTGGATGAACCGCGGGTCCGCTCCGGCGGCGAGGAAGCAGCGCACCATCGAGGTGTTGGTGGCGGCGGAGAACGGATGCCCCTTGAGGATCCACGGGCAGCCGATCAGGTACGCCCCTGCCAGGTGGATCATCGGGATGCCCCAGATGAAGTTCATCGGAGTGATGATCGCGGAGAGGCCACCGGGCATCCACGCGTCGCGCCAGAAGCGCTGTCCGGCCACCATGTCCGGCACCATCTCGCCCTGGATGGCCGACTCGGCGCCTCCCTCGAGGTGATCGCAGGCGCGCTTGGCCTCGAAGAAGTCCTTCTCCGCCTCCAGCTTCGTCTTGGGGATCTGCTGGCGGATCTCGTGCAGGAACTCCTCGGTGTAGTAGGCGAGGATGCGCGAGACGTTCTGCACCACGTACTTGCGGTACGCGAGGCCCTCCTCCGCCCAGGCCAGCGACTTCCAGACCTGGTCGCCGTAGGCGACCGCCGCCTCCACATCCTGCTTTCCCGACGCCGGCACGTCGAAGAGCTGCACCCGCTTGTCGGCCGGGCAGGTCATGGTTGCGTGCTCGCCGGACGCGGGCGCCCTCCACTCGCCGGCGATGAAGTTGCGGATGATCAGCTTCCGTTTCGGCGGCAGCTCGCCGTAGCAGAAGATGTACGGGCGCAGCGCCTCGATGTCCTGGTCGGCGAGCATGCGCGAGAACAGCGAGTACCCGGCGCGGCGATCCGCGTAGCGCGCGGCAAGCGGGTCTTGGGCCAGCTGACCGCGGTCGTTGAAGGAACGGATCGAGGCCTTGAGCTTTTCGTCGACGAAGGCTGCCATGGCGCGGCCTAGATTAGCACCGCGCGCTTCAGCGCGCGGAACAGCCGTTCATGGGTTGCGCTCTCCGAAGATGGCCGTGCCCACGCGCACCAGCGTGGCCCCTTCCTCGATGGCGATCTCGAAATCAGCCGTCATGCCCATGGACAGCTCGGGCAGGCCCAACGCCTGCCCAAGGCTCTGCAGCGATCGAAAATGGGGCCGCCGGTCCCCTTCTGCCGGAGGGATGCACATCAGGCCCTCGCCGGCGAGCGCGGGGAGGGCGCGCACCTGGGCCAGCAGCTCCGGCACGTCCTCCGGGAGCACTCCCGCCTTCTGCGCCTCGCGCCCGACGTTCACCTCGATCAGCACCCGCTGCGTGATCCCCGCCGCCTTCGCCCGTTTCGACAGCTCCTGGGCGAGCGCCAGCCGGTCGCAGGTGTGGATCAACGCCGCGCGCCCGACCACCAGCTTCGCCTTGTTCGTCTGCAGCGCTCCGATGAAGTGCCACTCCACGCCGGCCAGCGCGTCGGCCTTCTCTCGCAGCTCCTGCGCGTAGTTCTCTGCGAAGATGCGCTGGCCCGCCGCCTGCGCCTCGCGCAGCATCTCCACCGGCTTGGTCTTGCTCACCGCGACCAGGTGGACCGATGAAGGGTCGCGGCCCGACCTCGCGCAGGCTGCAGCGATGCGTTCCCGGACGCGCGCGAGCCCTTCGGCTACGTCGCCCACGGCAGCTCCACGCCCGCCCGGGCGAGCATCTGCAGCGTCTCGACCATCGGGAGCCCCACCACGTTGGTGAAGCTTCCGTCGATGCGCTCCACGAACGCGCCGGCGAGGCCCTGCACGGCGTATGCGCCCGCCTTGTCGTCCCCGTCGCCGGAATTCGAGAGCCAGCGGATTTGCGCTTCGGAGAGCGGGGCGAACTTCACGGTCGTCTCCACGGCCTGGATCTCCGGCGGCACGCACACCGCCGTGATCACGCGATGCTCGATGCCGGACAACCTCCGCAGCATCCGGGCGGCATCCTCGCGATCGCGCGGCTTGCCCAGGACCTCATCTCCCACCACCACCACCGTGTCCGCCGCGAGGGCCACGTGGCCGCTGCGCCCACACGCCTCGGCCTTCTCGCGGGCCATCCTGCGCACGTAGTCGAGTGGACGTTCCCCGGGCCTGCGACCCTCGTCGATGTGGGCGGGGGCAGCAGCAAAACGCACCCCGATCCGCTCGAGAAATTCGCGCCGGCGCGGCGACGCGGAGCAGAGAAGAAGCTTCATCGCGCCGCCTCTACAGGATTTGGCGCGTCGCGACAACCTCACGTACACTCTGCGAAATGAGGGGGAAGGATCTCCTCCGGGAGCTGCAGCGCACCGTCGACGAGCTCGCCGTCCTCAACGAGATCGGGAAGGCCCTGACCTCGTCTTTGGACATCGGCGAGGTGATGCACGTCATCCTCGCCAAGGTCAGCGAGCTGCTCAAGCCCAGCAACTGGTCGCTGCTCCTCAAGGATCAGGCCACCGGAGAGCTCTACTTCCACGCGGCGGTGGGCGCCGGCTCGGATCGGCTGCTGGGCATGCGGCTGCAGCCGGGCGAAGGGATCGCCGGCTGGGTCTCGCAGAACAACCAGCCCCTCCTGGTGAAGAACGTGCACGCCGACCCGCGCTTCGCCAGCCGCTTCGACAAGGCTTCGCGCTTCCACACCAAGTCGATCCTCTGCGTTCCGTTGACCTTCAAGGACCTCACCCTCGGCGTGATCGAGCTGGTGAACGGCCCCAACGACGGCGCGTTCCAGGAGGAGGATCTCAGGATCCTCGGGACGGTGGCCGAGTTCAGCGCCATCGCCATCGAGAACGCGCGCAACTTCCACAAGGTGCAGGAGCTGACCGTCCTCGACGATCACACGGGGCTCTTCAACTCGCGGCATTTGAAGCGCTCGCTGGAGCAGGAGGTGGTCCGCGCCACGCGCTTCGGGCACCCGGTGTCGGTGATCTTCTTCGACCTCGACCACTTCAAGAAGGTGAACGACACGCACGGCCACCAGGCGGGATCGCAGGTGCTCCACGAGATCGGCCGGCTGCTGCTCAAGACGCTGCGCTCGACCGACGTGCCGGTCCGCTACGGCGGCGACGAGTTCGTGATCCTGATGCCGGAGACCAGCAAGGACCAGGCGGTGGCCGCCGCGCGCCGGATCGGCGGCGAGATCGCGCGTCAGCCCTTCCTGGCCGACAAGCCGTTCGGCCCGGTGCGGCTGACCGCCAGCCTGGGCGTGGCCGCGTTCCCCGACGACGCCCGCGATCCCGACAACCTGATCCGCCGCGCCGACGAGTCGATGTACCGGGTGAAGGCGGAACGCCGCGGCGGCGTCTTCGCTGCGGTGAGCCCAGGGCCGGACGGCCGTGATCCCGAGCGGTCCGGAACCTTGACCGAGGTTGTACCCTCCGACCCATGAGGCTCACACCCCTCGACCTGCAGCAGAAGACCTTCCGCAAGGTCACGCTCGGAGGCTTGGACGACCGCGAGGTGCGCTCCTACCTCGACATGGTCGCCGCGCAGCTGGAGGAATTGGTCCGCAAGATCAACCGGCAGGACGAGGAGCTCCGGCGACGCGAGGCGCGGATCAACGATTTCAAGGATCGGGAGCAACTCTTACAGCAAACGCTGACCACCACGCAGAAGGTGGCCGAGGAGATGCGGGCCAACGCGCGCAAGGAGGCGGACATCATCCTCTCCGACGCGGAGCTGCAGGGAGAGAAGATCATCGCGAACGCGCAGGCGCGGCGGATGGCGCTGGTCGGGGAGATCGAGGAGCTGAAGCGCGCGCGGAGCTCGTTCATGCAGCAGCTGCAGTCGCTGCTCGAGTCGCACAAGTCGTTGCTGGACAACCTGCGGGGAGAACCGCAGCCGGCGGAGCCCGCCGGGTCGGGGGCGGACAACGTGTCGTTCCTGGCGCCGCCGGTGACGAAGAAGAAGTAAGGGAGTCGGGGCGGCCGCGCTGGCCACGCTCCTGCCAGCGCTCGAAGCCACGCGCGTCGACCCGATGGTCGCGTTGCGCTCCGAGTAGAACCGGAACCTCCCACTCCTGCAAGCTCGCGCTTGCGCAACCGCCGCACTGCGTCTACGTTCGGGCGCCCGATGCCGGATGCGAGCGCTCCCAAGGACTTCCAGGGCCTTCTCCTCGCGCTGCAGTCGTACTGGGCCGACCGCGGCTGCGCGCTGATGCAGGGATACGACCTGGAGGTCGGCGCGGGCACCATGAACCCGGCCACCTTCCTGAAGGTCCTGGGACCCGAGCCCTGGAACGTGGCCTACGTCGAGCCTTCGCGGCGCCCGGCGGACGGCCGCTTCGGCGAGAACCCCAACCGGCTGCACCAGCACCACCAATACCAGGTGATCCTCAAGCCAAGCCCCAAGGACGTGCAGGACGTCTATCTGGGGTCGCTGAAGGCGATCGGCATCACCTCCGACGACCACGACCTGCGCTTCGTCGAGGACGACTGGGAGTCGCCCACCCTGGGCGCCTGGGGCCTGGGCTGGGAGGTGTGGTGCGACGGCATGGAGGTGACGCAGTTCACCTATTTCCAGCAGGCGGGCGGTTTCGAGTGCCAGCCTGTCTCCGCCGAGCTGACCTACGGGCTCGAGCGCATCGCCATGTACCTGCAGGGCGTGGACAACATCTACGACCTCGTCTGGTGCACGTATCCCGACGGGACGCGCCTGACCTATCGCGACGTGTTCTGGCAGAACGAGCGCGAGCAGAGCGAGTACAGCTTCCATGCCTCCGATCCGCAGCTGCTCTTCCTGCTCTTCGACGAGTACGAGAAGGAGTGCCGCTCGCTGATCGGGAAGAAGCTGCCGCTGCCCGCCTACGACTACTGCCTCAAGTGCTCGCACGTCTTCAACCTGCTGGATGCGCGCGGGGCCATCAGCGTCACCGAGCGGCAGGGCTACATCCTGCGTGTGCGCAAGCTGGCGCACGACTGCGCGAAGCTCTACCTGGCCACGCGCGCGCGGATGAAGTTCCCCGGCCTCAAGGATCGCGCGCTGGCCGAGAAAGAGCTCGCGCGTTACGGCGACCTTGGGGGGGCCTGAGATGGATCTGCTGTTCGAGATCGGCACCGAGGAGCTGCCCGCGAGCTTCCAGCAGCCCGCCGTGGAATGGATGGCGGCGCAGATGGACAAGGCGCTGGACGACGCGCGCCTGAACGGCGAGGGTGAAGGACAGCGCGCGAACATCGCCACCTACGCCACCCCGCGCCGGCTCACGCTGGTGGTCACCGCCATCGCCGAGAGGGCGCCCGACCTGCGGCGCAAGCTGTCGGGTCCGCCGGCGAAGCAGGCCTTGCAGGACGGCAAGTGGACCAAGGCCGCGGAGGGCTTCGCGCGCAAGGCCGGCGTCTCGCCCGACGCGCTGAAGGTCGAGGGCGACCGGGTGGTGGTCGAGCAGAACCTGCGGGGGCAGACCGCACTGGAAGCGCTGCCGCCCATCCTCGAGCAGATCGTCCGCGGCATCCCCTTCAGGAAGTCGATGCGCTGGGACTGGCTTCAGACCGACGCTTTCGCCCGGCCCGTGCACTGGATCGCGGCGACGCTCGACGGCAAGCCGCTCTCGGTGAAGTTCGCAGACGTGACCAGCGCGCCGAAGACCAGGGGCCACCGGTTCGCGGCTCCACAAGAGATCCCCGTCCCGGCCGCCCGGGAATACCTCCCGACCTTGCGCAAGCTGCACGTGCTGGCCGACTGGGCGGAGCGCAGCAGGCGCATCTCGGAGGAGGTCGCGCGCGCGGCGCGCGAGGCGGGCGGCGTCCCGAGGCCCGACCCGGAGCTGCTGGAGACCGTCACGGGTCTGGTCGAGGAGCCCTTCGCCGTCGCCGGCTATTTCGAGAAGGAGTTCTTGCAGCTCCCTCCGGAGGTGCTGGTCTCGGAGATGCGCGGGCACCAGAAGTACTTCGCCGTCCAGACCGACAAGGGCGAGTTGCTCCCGGCCTTCGTCGCAGTCTCGAACACCAAGGTGCGCGATCCGGGGGTGAGCCGCAAGGGATACGAGCGGGTGCTGCGGGCGCGGCTCTCCGACGGGAAGTTCTTCTTCGACGAGGACCGCAAGGTGCCGCTGCGGTCCAGGCTGGAGAAGCTGGGCCGCCGCACGTTCCTGCAGGGACTGGGGAGCGAGCTTGAGCGCGTGCAGCGCCTGCGCGAGCTGGCGCTCTGGCTGCACGGCGCCACCGGCCGCGGCGAGCCGCGGCAGCTCGCCGACGCCGCGGAGCTGTGCAAGGCGGACCTCACCACCGGGATGGTGGGCGAGTTCCCCGAGCTGCAGGGAACCATGGGTCGCGTCTACGCGCTGCAGGAAGGCGTCGCTCCCCCCGTCGCCGACGCCATCTTCGAGCACTACCTGCCGCGCGGCGCGGAGGACCGGCTGCCGTCGGGCGACATCGGCGCCCTGCTCGGCATGGCCGACCGGCTCGACCTCCTCACCGGCCTCTTCGGCCTGGGCAAGGAGCCCACCGGCACCGCCGATCCATTCGGGCTGCGCCGCGCCGCCCTCGGGCTCTTGCGCGTGACGCTGGCCCGCGGGTACCGGTTCGACGTGGAGGAGGCCCTGCAGGCGGCGCAGAAGCTCCACCGCAAGGACGACCCCGCCGTGCGCGAGCGCGTCTGGCAATTCTTGCTGGGCCGGCTGGAGGTGCTGCTCCGCGAGAAAGGCCAGCCCGACTCGATCCAGGCGGTGCTCCACACCGGCGCGCGCGACCTGATCGCGCTGGAGAAGCGGCTCAACGCGCTGCAGACCGTGCGGGAGAAGAGCCGCGCTCAATTCGAGGCGACCGCGGCGGCCTTCAAGCGCATCGGGAACATCCTCCTCCAGGCGCAGCAGAAGGGGATCAAGCCGGTCGGCTTCCACGCCAGCCTGTGCAAGACCCCTGCCGAGAAGGCGCTGGCGGCCGCGCTCGAGCAGAGCCGCGAGCGGGTCTCCACCGCGCTGACCGAGAAGGAGGACTACCTCGCCGCCTATGCCACGCTGGCCGAGCTGCGGCCTGTGGTCGATCGCTTCTTCGACGAGGTCATGGTGATGGACCCGGACGCGGCCCTCCGCGACAACCGGCTGGCGCTCTTGCGCGCCTTGCACGAGCTCTTCGCGCCGCTGGCGGATTTTTCCAGATTGCAGGTCGAGAAAACGGCTTGACCGGCGGAGCAGCTGGCCCTAGGAAGGCCGCTCGCATGAAGAAGAGCGGGATGGCGATCGCGGCGCTCCTGGCGGCGTGCAATACGACCCCGCCTCAGTTCCTGCCGCCGCCGTTCGGTCCCGAAGGGCCGCAGCCCGCCCGCCTCTTCTTCCCCACCGGGCTGGTGCAAGCTCCGGGGCCGGACGCAGGTCTCTTGATCGCGAACGGCAACTTCGACCGCTTGTTCGAGACCGGCACGGTCGTCAACCTCACGCGCAGCTATCTGGACAGCCGCTTCCTGCCCGACGCAGGCCCGCTCGATTGCGACGTCCCCGACGCGTCCTTGGACTGCACCCAGCCGATCCCCGGAGATACCAGCGCCGCGATGATCGGCAGCTACGCGGGCCCGCTCGTCCTCAACGCCGACGCCGGCATCGTCTACAGCGCTTCGCGCGACAACGGGAGCCTGAACGAGGTCGCGATCGGCGCGAACGGCAAGCTGCATTGCACGGAGAACTCGGGCGGCGTGAGCAGCCAGGACTGCCGCAACGGCGTCCGCACCCTGGACCTCCCGGACGCGGGCGTCGACGGGCCGTTCACCGTCGTGGCCGGCAACACGTTCCTGCCGGGCGAGAGCACACCGAAGGACGTGTTCTTCATCTCCTCGATCGTTCCGCACATCGATTCGATCAGCTCGGGCGTGATCACCTCCAGCACTCATGTGGCGGTCGTCGACATGCTTGCGCTCGCCGCGTCGGCGCCTTCTCCGCTGCTCTACTCGATGCGGGCAGGCTCGCAGTTCGTGGGCGGCGGCACCGGCGTGGGCCCGATGGTGTTCGACGGGGTCCGGCGCCAGCTCTATCTCGCCGGCTGCTACGTGCGCTCCTCGGCGCTCGGCGCGGGAGAGCCCGGCAGCACGCTCTGCGGGGGCATCACCCCCAACTACCTGCGCATCCTCGGCGTCGACGCCAGGGATGCGACCGATCCGACGCTGATCGATCTCCGCTCCGACGTGCTCAGCATCTACACGGTGCAGCTCATGCTCGGCGACCCGGACCCTGCGACCAAGGCTCCCCAGACGCTGTGGGCGACGATGCGGCTGCCCGACACGCTGGTCCGGATCGAGCTTCCCACCAGTCCCTCCGTCCTCCCGCGCGTGCGCAAGGTCATCCCGCTGCCCATCTCGCCCGCCGACATGACGCGCATCCCGCGCCCCGGCGCGCCCGACCTGATCGCGGTGGTGGCCGAGAAGCAGAACAGCGTGGTCATCGTGGACACCACCACCGACGAGGTGGTGGCGGAGGTCGGTCGGTTGGGGGACTCGCCATTCCTCGTCAAGCAGATCGACTGCCCCGCCGCCGCGCGATTCAGCAATTCGGCGTGCCTCGCCACCACCGTTTTCGGCGCCTGCCGGGTCGCGCTGATCGAGGTCCCGCTCCTCAGTCCTTCGCAGGCGAAGCTCCGCGCGCTGGCGGGGACCTGCCCATGAGGCTCGGGCTCGCGCTGCTGGTTCTTCTGGCAGCCTGCAACACCACCAACCCCAACACCGCCATCGGCGAGTTCAGCTCTCCGACCGGCATCGGAGCAACGGGAGCAGGGGACCGCGACCTGGTGTTCATCGCCAACTCCGGCCGCGACAGCGTGCGCGCCCTGCAGCTCTGCAACCGCGCGCTGCTCCTGGACGGTGGCGTCGATCCGGCGGACACCTGCCCCAGCGCCATCAACGGACAGTTCATCCCCGCTCCCGTCCGCGTCTTCGCGGCGGCGATCGAGACCGGCGACCGGCCGGTGCGGGTGGCCGGCGTGCGGCTGGGCCAGCCGGACGGCGGCGCGTCGGGCGTAGCGCTGGTGGCCGGCGCCGCCAACTCCGTCGCGATGGTGGACGGCCTCAGCCTGGTACAGTCCGTGACGAATCCGACCGCAGCGCCGCGGGTCGATCAGATCGACGCGGGCGCCCGGACCGTGGATGTCGTGGCAGCGAACAAGATCGACCCCGACCTGGATCTGGAAGTCGCGACGCCGGCGGGCGTTCCTGGCGTTACAGCGTTCGTCGCCACCGAGACGGACCTCCAAGTCTTCAGCATCATCCTGGATCCCGCCACGGGCCGGCCGATCGTCCCGACGGCTCCGATCGCGAGCTGCACGCTGGGTTCGGTCACACCCATCCAGCTGGCCCTGGTGCCGGGAAGCGACGCGCAGGTCTACGTGGCGGACGGCGCGGGCGACGGCGTCGTCGTCATCCCGAAACCAACCACCATCGGGGGAGCTTGCGACACCACCAACCGCATCAGCGCGGGCGGCCGCAGCGTGCGATCGCTGGCTCTCAGCCCGCGCTGGTACGAGGGCGACGCCGCCGGCCCTGGCCCCCTCGTCACGCATGTTCCGGGCGAGCTCCTCCTCATGGTGGTCGAGCCTTCGACCACGGTGGTCCCGGGCCGGGAGTTGGACTCCGGTGGCGTGCTGTTCGCATGGACGGGGCTTGGGGGCGGGACGAAGGGCCTCGTTCCCATTCCGCCGTTTGGACTGATGGAGACGAACCAGGAGCCGATGCAACCCTTGGGGCTGCCGGTGCCCGGCTTGCTGCGAGAGGGAGCATTCCTGAGGGCGGTCAAGCCGCG
>Ga0137394_10002114_pt1 | contig 14615 bp, 11 predicted proteins | sample czobulk116metaG_FD_108278 | JGI IMG/M metagenome (GOLD analysis project Ga0137394, IMG submission 108278) | Vadose zone soil microbial communities from Angelo Coast Range Reserve, California, USA - czobulk1.16 metaG | ecosystem: Environmental > Terrestrial > Soil > Vadose zone | place: USA...
AAGACCTTTGGATCAAGGCAAAGGTAGAGCGGTAAGGGGTTATTCCGTGCCTATATCTGTAAAAAAGTGGCCACCCCAGCTTTCAGACGTTCCCGATATTGAACCACTTTCCGCCGAGCATTTCTTTGAACCGTTCTATGTTGTTGGTTTCGATTTCGTCCAGTTCGTCGTTGGCTAGAGTTTCGATCAAGTGTCTCGCCTCTGCCAAGGGGAAGAGGTTTTCAATGATTTGCCGAGGGTCTTCACTCCAGGAATAACCCACCGGAAACAAAAAACCGAGAGCTTGTCCAAGCTTTTTGCGGCTTGAACCCACAAATCTGCGCCAGAAGGCTTGCTCTATCTCCTTATCCGCGGGTGAAGTTTCTGCCCACAGCCGGAATGCTCGCCAGTCTCCTTGTGAAATACCAACTTTTTGTGCATCCACAGTCTTGCCGTAACGACTTCTCATTCGTGTGAGAAAGGCGTTCCTTACGCGCTGAGTATCTATATGACTGAAATTTGTGAGAATCTTGTTGCGGTCGCGATATTCCGTGAATTCGAGAAGCCGTATCGCAAATGTGTCATCGGTGGCTCGGTTCATAGCGCCGATAAGGATTGATTCCCCCTTGGGGGTTGAGGACGTCTTTTGAGCAGCCTCATAGACGATATTAAGGGCTCGCGCCGCTTCGCCGATATTCATAATGTCATAGGCGTAGTCCTTCGCGAGAATCGCGGCAGCATAAGCAATTCCCTCAGCCGCATCTTCGGTTAGCCTTGGTTGCACCGCACGACCAATCTTCCACAAGAAATCGTCCCGTCGAGCATGCCCCTTGGGTAACCTAAACAGTTCTTCCGTGAAAATCTGTACGCGCTCCGCCTCCGTTTTTGCCTGATTCAACCGTGTCACGATACGAGATAACTCCGCCTCGCTATACATATCCTCAGGAAGCGCAGAGCGGAAATAGATGGAGAAATACTCCGGAGAACAAATCCTCTTGTCCGCTTCAATCTCGTCGGAAGTCATCGAGCGCATGAAGCTATGCCTCGTGTGCTCTCGCCCTGCTCGATTCGACCATCGTGGAAACAGCAATTCAACAAGCGTTCGCGTCGCTGCTGGTTCCGCCGACTCCGAGACAGCTTTCTCCAGGCGCGCGTAAAAACCTTCGAGTTCGGCGTCCTTTGTGAGACCAACCCGCCCTTTGCTCCATGAATCGTCAGTGCTCGTCAAAAACGAACCGTTTTTGCGAATAAGGCGATGTACGCTTCGTTCAAAACGTTGAAGGCCCTCAATTCCAATAAGGTCTAACGTATTTACTTCCCCAGCTACTTGGCGCGCTTTGGTCATAACGTCATTGAGCAATAAACGGAGCTTGCGTAGATTTGTACAAATCTGAGCAAGCGACTCCTCCCACATGTATTGCAGTAGCTCGCGAAATTTCTTGTTGTCTTTCCCTACGAACCAGTTCCCACTGCTCGCCGCGGTTGTCATGCGATTCTGGAACAGCAACCCGAGCATTTTGGGATCGGGGGCCGCTATGCTCACGCTTGCCGGAAAAAACTTCTCGAAATAATCGTTGCTAATGTCGGATAACGTCTTTCTGACTTCATGTTCACTGAATGCGCAGACGAACGTCACGTTGGGTATAGAGGAGGCGCCGCGTAATATCTTGAACAGTACCAGCAGTTCGTCTCGTTGCATTCGATCTACTTCATCAAGCAGAACAACAATTGGGACAGGCACTCGCCCTAAAATTTCTCTGATTTCTTCAATTTCCTCCCGTTGCGACTGTGTTGGCAGCATCTCTTTCAGACCAGCTAAGGATGAAACAGAACCTGTTATTATGCGGGCATAAGCGACCGAAGCTCTCTTAACTTCGGGCATGTAGAAAGCTCGCCTGCATTCTGTTGCTATATCTCTGAAAAGGTCGAGCGCCAGTGTTTCGTGGGAACCAGGCAACCATGCACTGAACGAGACGATAATCGCGTGTCCTTCAATCGTGTTACGCAATAAATTCAAAACAGAGCTTTTCCCGTCACCCAGTTCGCCATCCAGCTCAATGATGGGAGTTCGATGTACGAAAATGTGTTCTGCAAGAACTTCTACAACCGAGGTTCGCCCGATGATGTCTTGGTCCCAATTCTCAATCGGATCGTCGCTGCTCTTCAACGCCCACGACTCCTGAGCTGAAGGGCCTTGTTTCTGAGTCGGAATCGTTAGTTTTGGCAACTTTTGGTTGGACCGACGAAGACCATTCACGGTTTGCAACCGCCACAGTTCACATCCGATGAGCGCGACGAGGAGTGCTGGTGGGCCAAACCTTCGCACTGGCGAGCCAGTGCCCAGTCTCAGCATTGAGACCACGAGAATTGCGGAGGCCAGCGCAGTGAGGCTTGTCATGGCCGCCCGCCACGATCGGACGTACCTCGAAAGTGCTCGCAATAGCCACGGAACTATGCCAATGGCCAGGACGATACCGAGCGCGACCAACTCCAATCTGTACGCTGCAATGCCGTCAAAGTTGCTTCGGGCTGGGAGCTTCGACCACCATTGCTCGATGTGCGGCAGAAAACGAGTATCTTGGGAAATGAGGTGGTCTGTTCCTGCCACTATGCAACCGATTGCAGCGCCCGTGAGCACCCGCACCCATTGTGCTAAGGCGAAGCGCCGGCCAGAAGAGCGCCACCAAGTGCCCATTGTTTTTGCATGACTGGTTGACACGGTTTGTGTAGCAACGATATCAGCTTGCCAGTATTGTCACCGAACGAAAGTATCTGAGGCAATTGATCTTTTCGTTGTGTTAGTTCTTCTAGATCAACCAGTTTTGCAAGAGCCAGCCAATGGCGCGGATGCGGTCGTCTACCGGCGCGAATATCCGTAGCATACGATCTAGAGACACCGAGTGCTGACATCAAGACTGGAATGGTAATCAACGTAAGGCGAGCCTGAACCTTCTCGCGGTAGAAGTTCTCGTCTAACCAGTTGGGTTTTTGGGTTGCATTCCAAGCCTCTAGTGCGGCGGCTTGCCGCCGTTGGGTATCCGCTCGTCGTGCTTGCGCTACCGGATCACGTCCATTTAGTTGGACCGTCCTCGGTGCTACGAAAGGGTTTTCACGGGACTCTCGGAGCGAAGTTAGTGGACTCGCGAGTGCTGTGCTTGTCGGAATTCCTTTCGCTTCCCGTTTCCGGTTCTGAGTTAAGCGTGTTGCTGGTGCCTTCGTTCGGGAAGATTGTGATGTGGTCGACCATAGTGTATGAGCTATCCATTCTGCGAGTGGGGCTACAGACTGCCTCCAAAGTCGTGAGGTCTCCGAAAGTTCGGCGGCACATTCACTCCTCAGCCGGCAATTGCCGTTCCTTTCCTCAAAAAACCATTTCCTCTGCAATGGCGCGCGGCGCAACCAATCCAGCACGAAGGCATCCACTTGCGGACGGATCGGCTCCATGAGGTCACAAGCCAGACTGTCACGCGTGCGCGTGTCGCTGTGGAGAAAGCCGATACCGGGATCGAGCCCGAGCTCGGACACCGCTAGTCTCGCCTCAGACTCCAAAATCGAATAGAGGTAGTTGAGGGCGGCGTTCGCAGGGTTGACAGCTAGACGCGGCGATCTTGTGAGCGGTGAGAGGCGGCTACCGAAGGTCTGCCAGTGTTCGGGCACGCGCTGCGAGTCAGCCCGCGAATACTCGATGGGCAGATCGTGCCACGCGGTCCAATACGCGAGGGCCGCGCGCGCTTCATAACGCCGGATTTCCTCGCTGGACCTTGCGTTCAGCAATGCTTGGCGGGCACTGACGATGATTTCTGCCGAACTTTCATTCTGAAATCGATTTCGAACGAGTCGCTCTTGAGCGATTAGTTTTTGTCTTATCAGCTCTATCGCGATTTTTAGCGCCGCACCGGAATCTGGGGCGAGAGACTGTGCTCGCCTTAGCCGAGCGTCGGAAGGTCGGACCGGCCCCGTTACTACCAAAACTTCCCCAGCACGGTCGAGCATCACGAATGTGGCGTCCTGATCGGCCAGCCATCGGAGAGCCGCGAGCGAGACCATTCCGTCAGAACCAATCACAACCAAGCGGCGCAGACCGTGGCCTACGCGGGGCAGGCGCGCTGCGCGCCGGTCGCCGCCGATTCCGTCCCGAATAGTCAGGTGTCCGCGATCAACGTGCACATTGATGCCGTAGCCGAAGAGTGTTATGACACCGTGACGCGGCGTGATTGGGATGAAATTGCAGTGCTGAGCGTCTTGAGGTACGGTCTGCGTAGCTGCCATTGGAGTTCACGCTCCCTTGGTGGTTAGGGCTTGTCGTCTGCTAGAACAGGCGGCAGGCCCGCTTTAACTTTATCTTTTTGATAAAAAGCAAGTTACGGTCTAATTTTACGCTCTTTTTCAGCGGCTTTCTAGCTAGACTATGCCTGACGGGATGTCCGCGCACGGTGAGCCTTGTCTTCCGACAACCCATTCTGGTTTGCCAATGACGAACTTTTGACCGATCTTCGAAGAGCTGAAGTCCATTCTGTGGCTCAGCTCTTCGCGAAATATCCTGATCTTTCCGAGTTTTTCGATATCCCCGAAGCAACGATTGAGCAGCGTACCGCCTGCTTCGTTGTGCTAGCGCATTGCGCGCTAATGCACGAAATTTACGAAACGTTTGCGGGACGCCATGAACAATCACCTTCGCTGGGTGACGAAGAGAAAGAGGTACTCAGGCGTACGGGAACTCTTTTTGACAGCGACGCCCCCGCGTGGGTGCTGGAACTTAATGAAGTGGCCCAACGCTTACCATCTCGCATCTACAACGCGCTGCCCGAACCGCTTCGCGCCGGAGGCTATGGCTTTAGCCGAGATAACCCTGAACGAATGCAAGCAATTCAGTCAGCAGCGAACGCTTTGAACAGCCTTGAAGCAATTCATGCTTTGACCGAGCGCGTGCTCGATCAGCAGTTACAACGATTGGCGCGACGGTGGTCGGCGGCCATCCCTACCGTTCCCACCGATCAGGCTGGAGTGACGAAAGCCAACCGTCCAAAGGGGCTTGAGGCACTCCCAAGTAAGAAACTCGATCTCTCTCGTTATATGGACAACTTGACAGAAAAACAGCGGATGGCCTTTTCGCTGAAAAATGAGTACGGGCTCGGACTTGCTGAGATTGCCTGGCGCATGGACCTTGACAGAAAGACAGCATACGAACACATACAGGCCGCCAATAGGAAAATCGACCAGGATCAATCTCGCGAAAAGCGCAAAACGAATCGCGCCCAGACCTCGCCCGAAGAATAAGCCTCGCCAGTCCTAACCCCACAGTCTAATCCGTCCAATCGTCATAGCTCGCGACGCTTATCCACTTACTTTTCATTGGGTTAGTTTGTGGCACCACCCCACACAAACGGCATGTGGCCCCTTAGGGTGAAGTCAGTTCACAACTAAGGAGACTTACGGCATGTCCAAAAAGACTCGCAAAGTAAGACGCAATTTTCGTTCGCGGGGCTTAGCCGTCCTTGCGCGAATGCGAAGCCGTGGAGAATCGCTTTCGCAAGCCGCACGCAATGAGCGTACGACACCGCGCACAGTTCGACAGGAGGTGGGCAACCAACTCACGCGTGGCCCTACTGGCCGTTATGTAGTCACGTCCGGCGACACGCTTCGGCGCGATTTGAACGTGCTCGGGTTCGATGGCTATGAGCCAGTTGTAGTTCGCTCATCGAAGCAGGCACATCTTGCAGCCGAGCATCTAGTTGCGGTTGGTCGATTCCTGAGGACGGGCGATGCTGAATGGCTCAAGCCGTTTGTTGAACGGCGCGTTGGCGGCGTCGAGTTGCTCACCAATCCTGACCGCCTCCAGATTCTAGCTGACGCCGACTTAGTCAAGCTCGATGCGCTATACCGCAACAATCCTGGCCGTGGTCGGGAGAAATAGACGCATCACGACTTTGGACGTCTGGCGATTTACGTACAGATGGTCCAGAAAGGAGGTAAACATGGGTTTGCTTCGAAAGCCTAAGAATGGCAAAGGCAGTACTGACTATAACCCCTGGCTGACACCGGAAGTATTTGGCAAGTCGGGCAAGGGCACGGTCGATCTGTTGGGAACCATGCGCGCCAGCAATTCGCAATTCGGCGAAGGCATTATTCTCGACGTGAAGGTAAACGGTTCGATGTATTCCTGGACCGTTAAATACTCCAGCAGTAACTACTCCAGACTGCATAAAAGGTTTGGGGACTCGGAGAAGAAATGGAAAGGCCCCGTGAAAGTCGAAGTGAAGGACTACATGGGGAAGAAGTACATCGCGGTCGTCTGATTCGCTACGAACGTGATGCCTGCTGCGTCTGCGGAGTGCGCCCGGCCAGCGCGCTCTGCGGGCGATGCGGAAAACACTGCCGTGGAACGAAGAGAGAACGTAGATACCAGCTTGGCTGAAGATGGCGAGAAACCATGATCATGAAACCCGCCGAAATCCGGTTCGTGCAGCGCGGCGGGAAACCGAGCTGAAGGAAAGGCTCGGCGCCGAACGGCCTGCTTGCATCTATTGTGGGCATGCGGAACTCGTGGCCCTTCGCCGCGTCTCGCGTAAACACCTCCAAGAACACCATGTGTTGGGGCGGAACCATGATCCCAATCTAACCGTGTTTGTCTGCCTGAATTGTAACGCGCTCGTGCATGACGCGATGCTACCTGACGCTGAAGTTGATTTAAAACCCGAGTCCGATCCCATTAAGCGAGTTGCAACAATGCTGCGCGCTGAAGCCGTGCACTTCGAAATGTTGGCCAGCAGCAAGCGGAAGCAAGCAGCGCTATTAGAAGGGAGAAAACGATGATCCACGACCTTTATCTCCGTGCGCACATCGTTGTCACCGGCGCGAAGGAAAAGCAGGCAGAAAAGCCGCCGAAGCGTTCGCGCTCGCCGAAACTGTGGCCTAACTACGCTCTCGTTTGGGACACCGAGACGATGCTTGATCTTAACCAGACGCTTAATTTTGGTGTCTGGCGCTTCTGCCAACTCGTAGGCACCGAGTACGTCGCTATTCAGGAAGGCATTTTCTATCGCGATGGGCTAGCCGCGAAGGACATTCAGACAATTCTTGCCTATAAACGGCAGCGTCTGGCGGACCATCTCGCCGCCGGTGCCGACACGAAGTTGGCTGTGCTCCCGCGAGCAAGTTTTGTGGAGAAGGTGTTCTGGGAATCGGTCCGTGCTGGCGCGCTGATCGTCGGCTTTAACCTGTCGTTTGACATCTCACGTATCCGTACGGATTGGACCATTGCCCGCGACGGCGGATTCTCTTTCGTTCTCAGCCAGCTGAGCAACAAACGGCATAACAATATCCACAGGCCGCGCATTCGTATTTCGCCGCTGAATGGCATCGCCGAGAAGATAGAACTGACCGCCGTGCGCCGCAAGGATGAGCAGGTCCGGTGGCGCCACGGCCGGTTCCTCGACCTGCACACGCTCGCGTTTGCCTTGACGGATAACAGCTACACCCTGGAGCGCGCAATTGAGGAGTTCGGTTCCAAACAACAGAAGATGGAGCATGAGCCAACCGGCCTTATCATAGAGAAGGAAATTACCTATGCGCGTCAGGACGTGCGCGCGACGCTAGGGCTGCTAAATGCTCTAAAGCAAGAGTACAGCCTGCATCCCATTGCCCTTCCGCCTGATAAAGCATACAGCCCTGCCTCGATCGGAAAGTCCTATCTCCGCGCGATGGGTATCGTCGAGCCGAAGCGCAAGTTTAAGGACATCCCGCCCAAAATCCATGGAATCGCGATGGCGGCGTATTACGGCGGGCGGGCGGAATGCCGTATCCGGCGCTGGCCAGTTCCGGTTGTACCGGTTGACCTGACCAGCGAGTACCCAAGCGTTGACGCTCTGCTTGGCATCTGGAACGTACTGACGGCTGCGCGACTGACGACCAAGGACGCGACGAAGGACGCCCGCAGGCTACTGGACACAATTTCCTTTTCGGAATTGTTCCGGCCAGCATTTTGGAAGCAGCTTAACTTCTACGCCCGAATCGTCCCCGAGGGAGATGTCCTGCCGGTCCGATCCGTGTATGACGGCAAGTCTGGCACCTGCAATATCGGCTTGAACGAATTGCACTGGAAGCAGCCGGTGTGGGTTGCCGGACCCGATCTGATCGCCAGTGTTCTCTTGGGCTGCCGTATTCCGAAGGTACTCGAAGCGTTCCGCCTCGTTCCATTCGGGAAACAGCGCGGCCTCAAGTCGATCAAGCTGCGTAGCGCAATTCAGGTGGACCCTAGAAACGAGGATTTCTTCACGCGCGTCATCGAATACCGCAAGCAGAATAAAAAGGATGAACGGCTTCAGTATTTCCTCAAAATCCTGGCGAACAGCACATCTTACGGAACCTATCTGGAATTGAATCCGCTAAGGACTGACCCGAGCAACCGACCAAAGATTGAGGTTTATTCGGGGGATCAGACGTTCAGTCAGCCTGCGCCAGATACGATTGAGCAACCCGGCAGCTTCTATTTTCCACTCCTCGGAGCGTTGATTACGTCCGGCGGACGCCTGCTACTCGCAATGATTCAGCGCTGCGTTCAAGAGGCCGGGGGTACCTATTTGTGCTGCGACACCGACGCGTTGACCATTGTTGCCAGCAAGGCTGCCGGGAAGGTCCAGATGCCGAAAGGCACTCCCACGATCAAAGCGCTTTCTTGGGAACAGGTCGACGATATCGCACAACGCTTTGATTCTCTGTCTCCATACAATCGTGCAATTGTGCCGCATCTCTTGCGACTCACGGATGAGAACTACGACAAGAACGGGAAACAGCGTCAGCTTTTTGGTCTGTCGATAGCGGCCAAGCGTTACGCCCTCTATACGACTCGATGCAGACGACCTTTGTGCAGCCATCGCAAATGCGTCGAAATTGTTGATCCTAAGGCTCATGGCCTGATTTTCTTTCCTCCGAGTGAAGAGCGCGAGGGCGGACTGCCGAAATGGTGGTGGGAGTTATGGCGTTTCCTTTTGGTGCTCGAATTCAAGCAGATCATGGAACCAGAATCTAACGTCCTCATGGTTGCCGGGCGGCCTCTAAGTGCTGATGTCGCCGCTGATCTTGACGGTCTGCCACGATGGATTGCGCTGCCCGCGATGATGAAAATGAGAATCTCGACGCCCCACTATCTGGAGCAAATGAAAGGCAAAGCCAGCCCATTCGGATTTGTCTTGCATCCTCGAACTCGCGATAAGTTGAAGCTCACATTGCTCACGCCGTTCAGCAAGAACCGCGCGGGCTGGATGCATTCCATTTGCATCAATACGCGCGACGGCAAGCGCTATCGGCTAGACAAACTCTCGCGGGCGGACATCGTCACCTTGGGGGACATTTTGTGCGGCTATATCCAACACCCGGAAATCAAATCACTGGGACCGGACGGAGAGAAATGCAAGGCTCACACGCGCGGGCTGTTGCGCCGCATGGAGGTCAAGGGCGGCCTGCAACATTGCATTGGAAAAGAAGTTTCGCGGTTTGAACAGGGAAAAGACGACTTTATCGAGAACATTGATGACGTGTGCATTCATTATGACGGTGGGCGGGTCGCCGCCAACGAGAGTTTGATTGCAGAAATCAGCAGACACGGATTGCGGCAAACGACCAAACAGACGCGTCTCGACCGAAAGACAATTCGCGCGGTCCTAAACGGAAAGAAAGTGAAGACTTCTACTCTCGCGAAGGTCGTGATGGGGCTGCAAGATGGACTCTCACAAACTTAAGGCTTCCATTCCGATTTATAGCTAATAACTCCAAGCTCTTCCATCAATCTCTTTTCCCACGTCAGCATATTCCTGCTTTCGGGGTACGACTTGATTGCCCTCTTCAAAAATTCTAGTGCGTCTTTAGGGCCTCGCCTTTCCCTGTAATGATGGAAAAGGAACATTGTCGCTTCTTCCCCCTCAACTTGGGTCACTTTGTCACTGTTCTCGAAGACTTTCTGATAGTACCTAAATGCTTTGGAATCCTTGTCTGCCATCCGCAACGCCCTAGCTAACTCTAGGGCAATCCTAATGTCTCCGCTATCGTCGTAAGCATCCGACAATAAGCCAATTAATTCCTCTTTTGAGAGTCCGGGTTCATACTTTGCCAGAGCAACTAGCCTTAACATTGTTGCAACATGGATCTCTTTATTTTTGCTATTTTTAGCGCCATCCAATGCACTCCGGTATTCATGTATGGCGGATGTATATTGCATATCATTCTCGTACGTCTGTCCCTTGATGTATAAGGCCCTTGGATTATTCGGTTCCCTTTCCAAGATTTCCTCATCGACAAACTGTCGGGCGACCGTTGTGACGCCACGTGAAACCATCTCCTCCGCAGCTCTTAAAAGCTCTGAAATCGAAGCACCGTAGTAGGACTTCAAACGCCGCCTCGCCTGTTTATCCAAATCTCCGAATTCCCTGAGTTTTGTTTTCGCAAACGATTTCGTCAGTGGCAGAATTTCCAAGACATCATCATCCTTACTAGTCGAAAACCGGCGGTATACCAAACTGAAGTTTTCTAACTCTTCGACTGCTAGCGCCATTGAGTCTTTTTCAACATCGGCAGCTACAGCTAATTCTTGAGTGGTAGGAAATGAATCGAAGACGGGCAAAAGAGCCAACGCGCTCTTCGCGCTGGAGCTGAGGCTGTTGTATTCGAACGTGAAGCAGAACTCACACAGATTGTTGGGCGTCGGCTTCGACCGTCGATATTCATCGATGAGCTGTAGAAGGTGGTTCTGATTCTTGCTACAACTGATGATCCACTTGATTGCTAGCGGTAGACGGGAACTGATTTCGAGAATCTGACCGAGATATCGACCCGTTATCGCATCGTCCACGCGCTGGTGCCGTGCCTCTGCCAAGGCGAGAGCCTTTGCTTCCTCCTGATCGAGCGGAGGAACTTCCAAATCCAGAACGGGTAGTTGAAGGGGAATGCGGCGCGAGGTAAGTAGAGTCTTGGTACCAATGGGAAGGTCCCTCAGAAATCTAGTTATGCGCGATTCCCGGCTGTCGAGGGTTTCAAAATTGTCGATCATCAGAAGAATGTTATTCTTCCGTAACAATTCTCCCGCGAGCTTAGCTTTTTCATTTGTTTCCTGTGGAATCTCACCTTGCCAGGGAAGATTCCTCATAATCTCATCCAGAAAATCGTCGTAAGAAGCAATGCGCTTCTCGATCGCCCTTATCGCGTAAGGTCTTAATTCCTCGGCCTTTGTGGAAAGCGAGATAATTCCGCCAAATGCCCCCTGATATTCCGAATCCAGTGCAAGATGTCTAGTCACTTCTATGGATAAGGCGGTCTTTCCTACCCCACCTACGCCTCGAAGAAGAACTACGTCCCATTTACCAAAAAGGGTTTGCTCTATGGTCTCCTTTATGAGAGGAGCGCGCGTCACATCGCCGAAATATGTTGCGTAGTCTCCTGTCAGTAAAACAAACCCTGGCCGCACAATTTCTGTTCCTACTTGGCGAGACCCCACAAGGACCTCAGGTGAAGGAGGCGTAAGTGCAAAAGTCAACTCAGCATCACTCTGCGCTCGCTTCCGTTGGTCACCAACGCGTAAAAAAATTTCACCCTTCTTAAACAAAGGCGAAGCTCCAGGTCCATTGCAACAAACACGGATAGCTGGTCCCCGCCTCGGTGGTATGAAAACTACAGACAGCACTTTCCGAGTACCAGCGAGGGAAACAACTATTGGCGAATACCTGCAGTAAAACGCGCCGCCAACATACTTCTGGATCTTTGAGTTCAATTTGTTAGAGTCAATGTCACAGGCGATGCCCTCATCGCACCCTAGGACTGCATAGTCATTTGTAATGCCAAAGATAACGTACCCACCCTTGGTGTTATGAAAGGCTAGAATATCTGCCGCCAACTCAGCCACTACAGATGAATTCTCGATGTCGAAGATTTCGCGTTTGTAATCCCAATATTCACTCTCAAAGCGGAGGCTTGTATCACCAGACTCTAGATCAATAAACTGGGAAAGTAATTCAGTATTGAGGACTTGCCGATCGATTAGATCCTGTATTGCCGTGATACTCATAGCTAGAATATTTCCGAGTTAAAGGATGCTCGACGAAAAAGGTCTATAACTTGCGCGCATGGTACCGCTGGTTAGATGTTTGGTCAAGTCATTCGAAGAGGATTAAAGCCTTGAGAAAAATCTCCAAGAGATAACACCCGGCGCCCGAGCGCGACAAGAAAAAAGGCGGGTGCCAGGGAGGGGGGTGGTCCCTTTTTCGCGTGCGTATACGCTAACCCGTCAACGCGAAGCGGGGGGTAGGGGATAGGAGAGAGCAAAAGTGCCCTTTTTTACTTTACCGGTTACGGCGTTAATCAGGACCTTGGAAATCAACTGGACGCGGACCGCGTCACGTCGTTTTGGCACTGCCCCTTGCACGCAGCCGCAGCCGGAGGATCAAATCGAAGACGCCGAAAAAGGCTATCGCGATAAGGCTGCACAACGCGGCTTTTTCCAACTCTGGGAGAGTTCTGTGCTTCCCGGTGATCATCCGGACCAAGGACACGCTGGAACCAGCCAGGCAGGCTAGGAAAAAGGCACGGAATGCGCGCTCCCAGAAAGGTGAATATGGCGGCCCGCTTTTGATCCAGTATCGCATGTAGTGTCGCCAGTCGAGATTCCAACAGAGAGAAATCAGCACGGCGGCAAATGAAAATCCCAGTCCAAGCCTATCCGCAAAGGGATCTTCTTCAAACCGCTGATGCATCTTTTGTTCCTCTGCTTTGGCTTGGGCCGCACGCACGGCTCCCGGCGTAAGACTGTCGGCACGAACCTCAAGCCGGAGAATGTGGCCTACGGGACCACCGTCTTCGAGGTAGGCGATGCGAACCGGGATATTCGCTCGTATTGGCCCGCCGTGGGATGCGGACTGATTGAACGCTGGAGATACTTCGTAGTCCGAGTAGCAGAACTGTTTTTGGCTGACTCGAAAACACTCGTCTTTGTGCCCCTCGTAAGGCATTGGGCGAAAGTCCTCAACAAGTCCCCGAACAATTGAGTATTGACCGTTCTGATATGCGCGGCGATATTCGAGATACTTAATGTAGGTGCCACCGAAGGCCAGCAGCGTCCAGCCCGAAGCAAAAATCACGAAAAACCATCCGACAATTCTTGCGGGCGCGCCTGAAGCGAAGCGGTCGATTTGCGGGCCAAATCTGATGAGGACCAGACCGATGGCAACGAACATAAGGCCAAAAGCAGACCACCACCACTCAAAGGGCTTTTGGGTGATGTCAAATACAGTCACATAGGGCATCGGGACCTCAGGAATTAGTCCTATCCTACCTCACGCGGCGAGCCAAGTCGCCTAATCGGAAACTTGATTTTAGTTGTCCGGTTATCAAGCACAGGACTCTTACACGCCTAAAGCTGAGGATAAAATTTTTCTTTTGGGCAACCTCCTACAGAACTCTTGATGTGGTTGCACCATCTTGCGTCCATGTCGTCCAAGAGGTCTTTCGCGACTGTGCCGACCGAGTTTTTGTCCACGACGATGAGTTTGTGATACCACATGGTGGCAACGGGATAACTATTTGGGAGGCCGAAATCTTCAATTACAACTGAAACTACAGACCTCTTGCCTTCCTCCGACCTATTGTCAGCAACGTCGACCGTACTCAGGTCGATGTGAAACTCGAACTTGGTCTTAGTTCCTTCATAGTGTCGGGGCACGTAACGGGTGGAGCGCGACAATTCCTGCTTTAGAGCAGCTTCAAAAAGCGAACCAACACGGTCTTGGCCAGTGTGAGATACGTATACTGGGGTTCGCGATTGTTGAGCGAAACCTGCGTGGGGGGCCAACAAAACGAAAAATATTGCAATCAATCGCATCATGCTCGGATTGTAGCTCCAATCGCAAATAATGCCCAAGACCGTCCTAGTGCCTTCCATGAGAAGGCATTTACCCCGTTCAGTCAATCACCGTGGAGCCATTTTGTGATTCCAAAAGCAAGCATGCACAGAAGAACAGCCAGGAGGGAATAACGGAATTGCCTGCCCCACTGCCAAGTGAGCAATTCGTCGGGGTCTTCTGGACGTGGACCCAAAAGCAATCTTGAGGAAGAACTTTCTCCCAGCTTACGAAAGCTCCGATACCACTTCAAACTTGAGAGATTTAGCCATCCGAACGACAGACAAAACAATGTCAGAATAAGTGGTTCGTCCACTGTCGAATGCCGCGCCCAAGCGAACCACAACGTGAGCGGAATCACTACTAGGAAGGCCAACAGAATGGCCAGAGCGGATGATGCGCTAACAAACGCTCCTATAACGCCGTGGAATCCGCTACCTGAGTACTTATTCATACGATTCAGTCTAGCCAAACCGATGGCTTCTCTGTTCATGAACTCCACTCAGGCCGCGCAACAATAACTAGCGAGGGAGGCTCTTGCCCCGCCGTGGGAGTGCACAAGTGCCTGGTAAGTTCGCATAATCGGAAACTTGATTTCAGTTGTCCGGTTTGCGCTTGAACTTCTAGAGTGAAGCTTTGGCAACTGTCGGGAAGGGTTCCATAGACCTCTTGTTTCTCCGAGGGTTAAGATTTCCGTATGAAACGAGCGCATAAGTTGCCATATTTCGCAATCCTTGCCATCTCTTTTCCAACGAT
>Ga0137394_10002115_pt1 | contig 14615 bp, 9 predicted proteins | sample czobulk116metaG_FD_108278 | JGI IMG/M metagenome (GOLD analysis project Ga0137394, IMG submission 108278) | Vadose zone soil microbial communities from Angelo Coast Range Reserve, California, USA - czobulk1.16 metaG | ecosystem: Environmental > Terrestrial > Soil > Vadose zone | place: USA...
CCCGCGCCCGAGGCGCGGAGAAGGTCGGCGCCGGGGCCCGGATCCAGGATCCCGAGCACGGGGCGCCCGCTCGTCAGGTACTCATAGATTTTTCCTGTGTAGAGGAGCGAGTCGGCCTCCCCGCCGTGACCGAGCAGGACGAGCGCCCCGGCCCGCCTCATGGCCGCGAGGGCTTCGAGATGAGGGCGGGACGGCTTGAGCTCGACGATTCCCTGGAGGAGCGGATCTTTGAGATCGTCCGGGAGCAGCTCCTCGTTGCCTCCAAGGAACCGAAGACGGATCGCCCCCGCCGCCGAGGGATCGGCTTCGATCACCCGCCGCGCGGCCGCGAGGAGCGTGCGCGCCGTGGGACGGTGGGCGAGCTGCCCCGCGTGCAACAGGACGAACCTGCCACGGTCGCGGTCCGCCTCTTCGACCGACGCGGCGGTGGGCGCGAGCCGATCGGCCCGGCGCCAGTCGTCTGAGTCGACTCCGTTCGGCACGTAGACGAAGCGCTCGGGCGGAACGCCGGGATAGCGCTCCCGATAGAGCGCGACCATCGCCTCGCTGACGAGGGTGACCCGGTCGGCGGCTTCCACGACCGCGCGCTCGAGCGCGCGGTGGCGCCCGTCATGCCACGACGTCGGCGGCGCGTACGTGACGCGTCCGACCCACGGATCGCGGAAGTCCGCGACCCAGGGGAGACCGAAGCGCCGCTTGAGCCCCTTCCCCGCCAGGTGCGCGCTCTCGGGGGACGACGTGGTCCAGATCACGTCCACGCCCCCCGCCTCGATGCGCCGGACCGCGGCGCGCTCCGCCTCGCGGGCCCACGGCAGGTATCCGTCGGGGATGACGAGCCACGACTGAAGCTTCCTCAACCTTTGAAACGAGCGGGGATCGCGTCCGCCTTGGCGTCGCTCGACCGCGACACCGCCCCCGGTGAGGAGCCGGAGCAGGCGGTGGGATGTCATCCCATGCGCGCGGATCACCTCGGTCGACTGGGGCACTTCCTGGAGCAACGTCGGATCGAGGATCCAATAATCGGGATCGCGCGCCGTCACGACCGTCGATGTCCAGCCCAGCGGTTCCAGGTAGCGGACGAGCTTCAGCGTGCGCTGGCAGCCACCTCCTCCGATCGGCGGGAAGAAGTAGGCGAGGACGAGGAGCCGTTTCAACGGCCGCGTCCACGGAGTGTGTCGCCCCGCTCTGCATTGGGGGTTGCGATCGCGCGAAGCCGCTTCTCGGTCTCCGCGAGCGTGTCGTCGAATCGCGCGCGCGAAGCCACGGCGGCTCGGGGACGGTCAGCCATGGCGCCGGCGGCGGCCGCGTCGCGCGCGACCTCGGCCAGCGCGCAGGCGACCGCCTCGGCGTCGCCGACCGGCACGAGCAGTCCTTCCCGCCTGTGAGCCACCCACTCGCGGTTTCCGGCGATGTCGCTCACCACGGGCACGAGACCCGCGGCCATCCCTTCGAGGAGCGACTGCGAGGTCGAGTCGGAGCACGAGAGGGAGACGTACGCGTCGTGCTCTCGATAGAGCGCGAGAAGCCTCTCGCCCTCCACCCACCCGGTGAAGACCAGATGCGCCGAGATTCCCTCGCTTCGCGCCAGCGCTTCAAGCTTTTGCCTGAGCGGGCCCGCCCCCGCCATCGTCGCGCGGAAGGCAACGTTCTTCCGGCTCAGGATCCCGAGCGCACGGATGAAGGTCCGGGGGTCGTAGATCGTCTCGAGCTGGCGCGTCCAGAGGACGCGGAGCGGGCTCGACCTGGCGCGTCGCGAAGCCCACGCCTCCGCTGGCTCGAGCGCGCGCACGTCGACTCCCCATGCGCGCGTCCAGATCCGTCCGGGCTCCGCCCCCAGGCGCACCGCCGCTTCTTCCAAGATCGCGGCATCCACGTGGATCGATTGCGCGCGCCGGAGCGTCCAGCGGGCTCGAGCACGATGGAGGGGCGTGTGCGTCGCGTTCAGGAGGAGGTCGGAGCCCCAGCAGACGAGCATCCAAGGGTCCGCCCCCGCGACGGCGGCGAGGAAGCCGTAGCTCGGAAGGAAGTGCGCGACGGTCACGTCGGGGCGAAAGGCACGGATCTCCTGCCGGACAGCCGTTTGGGCGCTCGCGTACCGGAGCGCCGAGAGCGGAAGGGGCCAGCCGACCACGCGCGTTGGCACGCCGGACGCCCCTTCCGCTTCGTGCGCGGAGAGGAGCCGGAGCTCGTGACCCCGTGCCTGAAGCCCCTGCGCCCAGCGGCGCGTGTGCACCGCAGGGGCATGCGCGAGGAGGAGAATCCTCACCGGCGTCCTAGGAGCGGAGTCGCCGGTGGAGGGCGCTTCGGCGCCCCGCGATCAGGACGGACCGCGGCCGCGCGCCCCATCCCTCTTTGAACCGGACGAGACCGGCGGCGCCGGGAGGCGTCGCGCCGAAGTTGTACTCGAGGTAGCCGGCCTCGCAGAGGGTCTCGAGGAGGCTCGCGATGAGGTAGTTGTTCGGGCGGAGATGCCACGACGACTCGCGCGAGACCGGGAGCCAGCTCATCGCCGCGCCTTCATGGAACAGGTGGAGGCTCGCCGCGACGGCGCTCCGCTCGTGGAGGACGAGGTGGTACCGGGCGAGCCCGGCGGGCACCAGCGACTTCAAGATTCTCTCGTAGAGCGAATACGGCTTGGGGGTCCCGCCGCGGCGACGCACGGTCTCCACCGCGATCTCGTAGAAGGCGCGAAGATCGTCGGCTGTCTCCGCGGCGCGGATCGAGAGGGAGCTCTCGTCGGCCTGCCGGACGAGACGCCGCGTCGCGGGAGAAAACCCCTTCGCCACGCGCTCGTAGTCGCTCGAGAGCGGCAACACGTGCGTGATCGATTCCTCCGGACGAAGGCCCTCCGGAAAGTCGCCGGCGATCCCCTCGTACCAGGTGACCCGCGAGCGCGCCACAAGTCGTCGAGCGGCGCGGGCGGTGTACGCCTCCAAGAGAACGCGACGCGCCGCGGAGGGATCCGGATGCCCTTGGCGGACGATCGGCCCACCATAGGTTCCAAACGGCATCGACTCGACAGTCCGGAAGATCCCTTGCCGGCGGACGATCGCGCCGATCCCGCCTGAGTACCCGGATGAGTCCTGGACCACGATCGCCTCCCACTTGGCGCCCTTCCACTCCTCGGTCCAGAGCTTCGCCCAGGCCGAGGTGTGGAACACCGTCGCTTCCGGGGACGCGGCGACCAGACCGTCCCACGCCGCCGCATCGGGAGGCGAGACCAGCTCGACTTCCGCCTTCACCGCACGACCGCGGTTCGCAAAATTCGTGAGCGATCGCCGGCCCTGAGGACGACGACATAGACACCCGGAGTCGCTAGGGACCCGTTCGCCAGACGGAGGTCCCACACCTCGTTGTGCGCCGGATCGCACCGGAAGCGCCGGATGACCGCCCCCGTCAGGTCGCGCACTTCGCCCGTGACCTCGTCGGTGATCCCTCCCAAGCGGAGGGCGGTCGCGTTCGCCCCAAGCGGACTCGGATAGAGATACGACCGGTCGTTGAACCCGCTCAAGCCTTCGCCGGGGAAGACCTCGGAGATGCCGTCGGTGGTCCCCACCCAGAGAACGCCGCGGCCGGAGTCCCAGGCGAGCGATTGAACGTCGTCGCCGGCCAGACCGTCGAGCGTGCTCCAGCTCTCCACAACGCCGCTCGAGGCTTCCACGCGGGCGATGCCGACGAGTGTCGCGACCCAGAGGTTGCCTGCCGAGTCGAGGGCAAGGTCCCTCACCTGGAGCGACGGGAGGTTCGCGTTCGTCGCCGCGGTCGTGGCTGGATCAACAAAGTCGTTCCGGATGCGCACGAGGCCGCCAATGGTCCCGACCCATCCGGAGGCGGCCCCGGTCGTCACGACCGCGGTGGTTTTAGGGCTCGGAAATCCGGTCCCTGGGAAATGGAGCCAGACATCGTCGGAGTGGTCAATGATGGACCCGTTCCCGTTCCAGATGTCGAGGCCCTTGCTGGCCAGCGCCAACCAGCCGCGTCCCGCGCTGTCGAATGCGACCCCGCGCAGGTTGTTTTCCGCGAGGCCAGGGGTAGGTCCACCCTGTGTGTTCGAAGGGGTGAGCGAGTCGAGGAGCGCCGCGGTCGTCCCGTCGAAGACGTAGACGCCGTTCCCGTGCTCCACGCTCCCCCCGTAGACGAGCCCCGTCGGAGCCTGTGCGAATGCGTAGAGGTTGGTCACGCCGAGCGTGTCCCAGACCCCCGTCGCCGGGTCCCACCGCTCCGTTCGGGGCAGTGGATACCCCGCGCTACAGCAGTGACCGAGCCATAGCTTTCCGCCGCGGTCGGAGAATATGGCGAACACGCTCGTCTGCTGGAGGGAGCCGCCGGTCGAGGCGTTGGTGAGCGCGCTCCAGCTCTGCCCGTCGTACCTGAGGACGGTGGCGGTGCCGGAGTTCCCGGTCGCGAACCAGACCCCGCGCGCGTCCGCGACGGCGCGCTGCGTCCCGTTGACCGCGGGCCCGGACGAGAGGAGGAGCTGCCAACCGCCCGCCGGGCTCAGATCCCGGGCCAATCCCTCGTCGGTGCCGATCCAGAGGCGTCCGTCCGGCGCGGTCTCCAAGCCATTCACGCGTCCGCTTGGAAGCCCGGCGGTGCCGAGCGCGATCCAGTCGAGCCCGGGGAAATAGCGATACGCCCCCAAACCCGATGTGCCCGAATAGAGGATCCCGCCGGTCGAGTGGAGCGCGACGCTCTCGCCTCCATGCCCCGCCGCGACGGTCGTGAAGACGCCCGCAGCGTAGCGGCGAGGGCCGGCCACCGTGGAGGCCCAGAGTGTGTCTTCGTGAACCTCGAGGTCGCGAATCGGGACCCCGAGCGTCGCAGACCGATTGACCCAGGCCCCGCCCGCGAACGCGGAAAGGCCGGCCGACGTGCCGCACCAGAGCGTGTCGCCCACAATCTGAAGCGCGCGGATGTCGTCCGCGACGAGGGCGCCCCCAGTGCTCGCCCTCGAGTCGGAGCGGCGCAGCACGAACTGGCCGGTCGCCGGGTTCTCGGTGAAGAGCGCGACGCCGCCGCCCGTCCCGACCCAAACGCTGTCGCCGTGGACATAGAGGGCCTGCACGCGATCGCTCGGCAGGCCGTCGAACGACGTGAGCGTCCGCCGAAAAGCACCGTCGGGCTTGAGTCGCGCGAGCCCCTTATCGGCCGTGCCCGCCAGGAGGGATCCGCTCGGGCTCGCGGCGACGCAGAGGATCCGGTTCGAGGGGAGCCCACCCGGCGCTCTCGTCAGCTTCGTGAGGGCTCCCGAAGTGGGCTCGGCGAAGACGATTCCGCCGAGTGTCGCGGTGGCCAGTCGCCCTTGCCATCGAGCGATCCCCGCGATCTGGTTCGAATTGACGTGGTTCTTGATGAAGAGCCGCGTCGCGGAGGCCGTGCCGGGCGAGGCCACCGCGAGCAATGCCGCGAGAAATGCGGCGAGCGCTGGGCTCCGTCCGACCGGCATCAGCCCGCGCCTCCCGCGGTCGCCCTCAGGAAAATGCGAAGGTCCTCGGCGAGTGAGAATCTCGCCAGGTAGGCGAGCTCCGATTCGAGACGGGCCCTCCGGTCGGAGGTCGCGTCGCTCGAGGGAGAGACCACGCCCGGGCGGAGCGATTCGAGGGCGAGCCGCGCCCAGGCGGGGACCCCGGTCCAGCGGTCTGTTTCGTACGCGCTTCGCCCGACCCAGCTCCGCTCCCCCGAGAGGACCTGCCGCCAGGCCTCGCCCGGGCCGATCGCTTCGCCCCGCGCGGCGAGGTAATTTCGAAGGTTGCCCCAGCGCCAGGGCGCGACCAGAAACGAGAGGGCGAGGTCGCTCGCCCGCTTCCGGGCGCGGATCGAGAGCCCGCGGCTCGGGGCGTAGAGGAGGACCGCGCGGAGGGGACCGAGCTTTCGCGATTCCCCCGCCGGCGAGGCCAGGTGTGCGACCGATCCCGCCCAGTAGACCGCCGTTCCTGTGTCGCGAAGCGACGCGGCCAACGCGAGCAGGTATGGAATCTCGTCGGACTCCGGGACGACGCACACGATCTGAATGCGCTCGCTATCGACGAGCGCCCGGATGCGCGCCGCCGCGGACTCCGGCGCCTCGTCCTCGCTCGATGGAGCCTCCGCGTGGAGGGGCTCGTATCCATCCCGGCGCGCGGCCTCCAGCGCCGCGCGGGCGTGCTCGGCCTCGGAGCCCGAGCCGAGGAGGAGGACCCGGCGGAACGCGAAGCCTTGCGCCCGCGCGCCCGCGCCGAGGCGGGCCAGGAGCCCGCGCGAGAGAAGAAGGAAGAGGAAGAGGATCGGTCCAACGAGCAGAACAAGAACGCGCGAATACCGAGGCATCTGGAACAAGAACGTGGCCGCCATGAGGAGAAGCTCGGCCTGGATCACCGCCTGCCCGACGAGGAAGCCGCGCTCGATCGAGTCGGTGAAGACCGTGCGGCGGTAGAGCCCGTTCATGGCCAACGCGGCCACGGTCACGGCGACGGTGAAGAAGAGGAGCCCGCTGTAGCTCCCCATGGGGTAGACCGGTCGCTCGAAGTACGGATTGAGGGCGGCGCGGATCTCGTAGGCTGCGAGGCAGGCGGCCGCGGCCGCGACGACGTCCGAGGCGAGGGTCAGGAGCTGCACCACGCGGCGGCGATGCTGGCTCATGGCGTACACGATCGCGCTCCATTTCTCGGTGAAGCGAAGGAGCCCCGCGGCGTGCGCCCGGACCGACCGCGGGCGGGCCTGGGCGCTCGCCCGGGCATGGTCGTGGACCATCCGCGACTCGGAGCAGTAGACGACCTCGAAGCCGTGCCTCCACATGCGCTGGCACCAATCGACGTCTTCAAAATAGAGAAAGTACCGCTCATCCATCAGCCCCACATCTCGCATCGCCCGGCGCCGGACGTACATCGCGGCACCCAAGACCCAGTCGACCGAGCGCGTCTCCTCGTGATCCCATTCCGCCATGAGGTGGGCGCGCACCGTCCGGCTCCGCTCGACCAGCGCGCCCAATGGCACCCGGCGGAGGAGCAGCGTCCTCCAATTGTAGAATCGGCGTGAGGAAAGCTGAAGAGTCCCGTCAGGGTTCAAGAGCCTGGGAGCGAGAATTCCCGCGCGCGGATGCGCCTCGGCGGCCCGCTCGAGAGCCTCGATCGAGCCGGGCGGGACCTGGATGTCGGGATTCAGGATCAGCACGTCCTCCTCGGACGCCGCCCGGATTCCCTCATTCACGCCGCGCGCGTAACCGAGGTTCTTCCCCGGCGTGAGGACGCGCGCCGGCCATCCCGCCTCGCGCGCCAGATCGTCCAGGGGATCCCCCGAGTTGTTCACGATCAGGATTTCCCGGAGCGAGGACGGCCTCGCGCTGCGAAGCGATTCGAGGAGCCGGGCGAGCGCCTCTCGGGTTTTGTAGTGGACCACGACCAGCGAGATGCCCACGCGGGGCCTCCTAGAGCGCGCCGAGGAGATCGAGGAGGCGCAGGCGCCAGACCATCCACACCGCCTCGCGGACGATCTTGCGCGACATCTTAGAGCTGCCCGCGCGGCGGTCGACGAACATGATCGGAATCTCCTTGATCCGGAAGCCCTTCCTCCAGGCCTTGAAGCTGATCTCGATCTGGAAGGCGTAGCCGTCCGAGCCGACGCGGTTCCAGTCGATCGCCTCGAGAACTTGGCGGCGGAAGCACTTGAAGCCGCCCGTGAGATCCTTGACGCGCATGCCGGTGATGATCCGGCTGTAGACGTTGGCGCTGTACGAGAGGATCAGCCGCGAGAGAGGCCAGTTGACCACGGTGACGCCGTGCAGGTAGCGCGAGCCGAGGACGAGATCGGCGCTCTCCAGCTCGCGAAGAAATTCGCCGAGGCTGTCGGGGTTGTGGGAGAAATCGGCGTCCATCTCGAACACGGCCTCGTAGTCGCGCTCGAGCGCCCACCGGAAGCCCGCCACGTACGCCGATCCGAGACCCATCTTCCCCGCGCGGTGCATCACGTGCACCCGCGGATCGGCGGCGGCGATCTCGTTCGCGAGCACGCCGGTCCCGTCCGGGGAGTTGTCGTCCACGATCAAGACGTCTGTCGGCAGGTTCTGGGCGAAGATCCGGCCGAGCAGCTCGACCAAGTTCTCCCTCTCATCGTAGGTCGGAATGATGACGAGCGCCTTCACTCCGTGGCCTCCGGAGCCGCCGGAGCCGCCCCGGCGGGAGATCCGCCCTGGGTCCGTCGGGCTTCCGCCGTTCGCCACGCTCCCCATCCCGCCAGGAGCAGGGCCACGAGCGCCGACGCGAGCGAGATCTGGATCCCGGCGGCCAGGGCGCGCGGGGCGTACGCGAACCGGACGCGGTGAACCCCCGCGGGTAGCGCCACGCCCCGCATCAGGTAGTTCACGCGGTGGATCGCCGCGGGGGCTCCGTCCACGGTCGCGACCCAGTCGGGATCGTACTGGTCGATCGCGACGAAGATCCCCGGCGCGGACGTGGAGACCAGGTACTCGGCTTCGTTGAAGTCGTAACGAATCGACCGGACGGAGTCGGGGACACCCGGAGCGGAGACGGTCGGAATGGCGGTCGGTTCGCTCCAGAGAACCTCCGCGTGCGGGTCGAACGCGTGGGTCCGGAGCACCGCGAGGGCCACCGTGTCGTCCCGAACCTGGAGGATCGCGTGCGCCACGAACGCGCGCGGCAAGGCTCCCTCGACCTCATACACCTTCACCTCCCCGTCGTGCCGCAGCTTGACGTCCTTCGTCTCGGGGGGGAAATAGCCGTCCGCGAGGATGTACTTCACGTTCAGGAGCCGGAGCGTCTCGAACGACTGGATTCCGACTGTGTCCACGAAGGCTTGGTAGAGGCGCGGCTTCGCCGGGTGGTAGCCCAGCACCGAGGCGATGCCGAACGCGGCCAGCCGGCTGTCGTCCCAGCGGAGCGGGAAGACGCGGAACTGGGTGGAATCGGACCGGAGAAATTTGACCTCCGGGGTCTCGCGGAAGTTGTCGTCATACTCGCGCGGGGTCGCGACGAGCGGGTCGATGATCTTGCGGTCGATCGTCCAGAGATCGGCCGCCGTGGCACCCACAATCAGGAGCGCTGCGACGGACCGGGAGAGACGCCCCCTCCGCACCATCCCGACGACGGCGAGCGCCGCCGCGAGGAAGAGCCCCGACTTGATGGCGTCGATCGAGGCCATGTCGAGCGCCGCGCGCGCAAGGCTTGGGTCGAAGTTCGGCCGGGAATGAATCGCGTACTCTCGAATGGCGGGACCGAAGATGTTGATCAGGAAGAGGACGCCGAATCCCGCGACGGCAGCGAGCACCCCCGCGCGCATCCAGGGCGATCCGGAATCGCCGCTCTTGTTCGTGGGATTTGCTCCGGGCTGAAGCGCCTTCGTGAGTCCGAGCGCGGCGAGCGCCGCCGTGGCGAACTGGACCAGCACCAGGATCATGACCGGGACCCGGAATTTATTGAAGAACGGAAGATGGTAGTAGAGGAGCGAGTAGAGGGGCTGAAGGTGCTTTCCGAAGGAGATGAGGAGAGCGGCCGCGGCCAGGGCGACGAGATACGCCCGGGTCACTCCCCGCGCCCGCGCGGCCCCGTAGACCGCGAGGGCCAGCGGAACGATCCCCATGTAGTTCGGGTAGTCAGTGAACGGCATGCTGCCCCAGTACGTGCGACCGCCGAAGCCGAACATGCTGGGGATCACGAAGGTCAGGATCTCGCGCGGATGGAACGACCACGAGGTGGCGTAGGCGAGCCCCGCGCCTCCACCTTCTCCGCCGCCGCGCGTCGAGAGGCTCGCGTACTCGTGAACCGGGAGGTAGAGAAACGCGCTCATCCCGAATCCGAGAGCGAGCCCGGCCGCGAGCCCGGCGAACGCGCGCACTCCCTCCGCCCGGCGGCCCTCACGGAGGGCGGCGACGCCGATGAATAGCGCGTAGAGAGTGAGCGCGATCCAGGAGTAGAAGACGATCTGCACGTGGGCGCGAAGGAGCTGGAACGCCGCGGCGAAGGCGAACCCCGCTAGCGCGAGCCACGAGCCGCGCCGCGCGAAGCGGTCGAGGAGCAGGAGGAGGAGCGGCAGGTAGGCCGCGGTCATGATCTGGCTTCCGTGTCCGAACGCGCCGACCGCCACGAGATTGGGGGTCAGGGCGAGCGTGCAGGCTCCGAGAAGGGCCCCCTCGGGCGCCGCGCCAGCGGCGCGCAGGAACGCGAGCATCGAAAGGCCCAGCAGAACGTAGTGCGCCAAGAGCCAGGTCAGCTGCGGGAAGCGGAGCGCCTGCTGGAGGAAGCCAAAGAGGGCGTCCGGCGGGTAAACGTAAGGTACGAAAGCGAGGCTTCCGAAAGTCGGCATCCCGAGGAAGTGAAATGGGTTCCAGAGCGGATAGACGTGCCGGTGGACGAGCGCGTCGGTCGCGATCTTCGAGAGGCCGGCCGGCGCGACCGAGTCGGGTGAGATGAAGACCTTCCCCAGAGTGATCGGATAGAAGAAGAGCAGAACGAGGAGGGCGACCGCCGCGTACGTCCACGTCCAAGGGAACGGTCTTCCCTCGCGGTCCCGCGCACGCGCAGCGGACCCCACAGCGCTCTTCGCTCCGGCGCGCAGCGCCGGTCGCTTCACGCCGCTTCCTCCAGGCAGATCGCGGTGAAGCGTTGGGCGATCTCATCCCAATCGTGCCGCCCTGCGAAGGCGCGCAGGGCCGCGCGATCCGGCGGCGCCGCGAGGAGCGCCCTCACCTCGTTCACGAATTGCTCCTCGGTCGAGGCGACGCGGGCCGCCTCGGACCAAAGATCGACCTCATCGCTGAACCGGGTCGTCACGCATGGGACGCCCGCGGCCGCGTACTCGTACAGCTTCACCGGGTTGACCGCCTCCGTGAGCGGCGTTCTCCGAAACGGGATGAGCCCCACGCGAAACGCTCCGACGATCGACGGGATCTCGGCGTACGGCCTGGGTCCGATCCAGTGGAGGTTCGGCGCTCGTGCCGCCGCGCGCGCGATCTCCTGCGCTGTCGCGGGGTGCGCCGGACCGACCAGCACGATCCTCGCCTCCGGGATGGCGCGGGCGAGCGCAGCCACGAGGGGGACGTCGAACCACGCGTGGATCGATCCGACGTAGCCGAGGACCGGCGTGTCCGGCGTTCCCGGCAAGGTGGCGGGATGAGACTCCGCCGAACGGAACCGTGACGCCTCCACTCCGTTTCCCACAAGCAGCGACTTCAAAGCGCCGCCGCTCTTCGCGAGCGCCTGGAGCGGCCCCGACGTGACGACCACGCGGTCCGCCCGGCGCAACAGTCCCTCCCAGAGCGGCACGAGCCGCGGCGGGACCGGCGCGAAGTGGAGGGGCGCGTCGATCATGTCGTAGACGACTCGATCGGGGCGCCATGCGTCCAGCGTGGGAGCGCTCATGAAATTCTGCACGAGGGCGAGCCGCTTCGCGCCCGGGCGAAAGAATCCCCGGAGCCCGCGGGCCCACGCGCGCTGGAGCGCGAAGAACGCCGCCGTCGCCGGCGCCGAGCTCCCGAAGTGATACGCCAAGCGCCGCAGCCTATGCGCTCGCGCGTGAAGAGGCAGGAATGGGAACGATACGCGCGAGATCCGCGGAGCGACCGGCGTGGGCCTCACCGCGGGGGCGTGTCCCAGGGTCCAGGGCTCCACGAAGAGAATCCTCGCGTCGCCGGGAATGCGGGTCGCGAGCTGCTGCGGCCGCTGCCAGAGACTTCCCCATGGGATGTCACTCAGCCAAACGACGTCCCAGATGGGACGCACGTGGGCCTCCGCGATCGCACATCATATGAGGGTACCGGACCGCGCAAGGCGAAGTCAAGGCGTAGGATGCGAGCGATCGTTGACCGGCGGCGCGGGCTCCCGTAGCGTGCCGCCGGTGACCCGCGATCTTCGAATCGCCATCGACCTCCGCGCGCTCGCGCTCGACACCGTCACGGGCGTCGCGGTCGTCATCGGGCAAATTCTCGAAGAGCTCGACGGGGAGGGCGTGACGTTCGTCGGCGTCTCGGACCGGGCGGTACCCCAAGGCCGAATTCCGGCGACCGTCCCGGTCGTCGTCCAGGGTAGCGCGGGCGGGCGGATCCGGTGGGAGTGGAGCGTTCTGCCCCAGCTCCTTCGGCGCATCGACCCCGCACCGGACCTCTTCCATGCTCCCTGGAATCATGGGCTGCCGCGAGGGCTCCCCTTTCCCTCCGTCCTGACGATCCACGACATGATCCCGTGGCGTTTCCCGGGAGACGTCCCGTGGCCAAGGCCGGCGTGGCTCCACCGATCGCTCTATCGTCATGCCCTTTCCTCCTCGGCCCGCGAAGCGGGCGCGATCGTAACCGTAAGCGAGGCGAGCCGGCGCGACATCGAATCGCTCCTCCCGCGGGTCGGGCCTCGGGTCGAGGTCGTCCCGAACCCGCTCCCGCGCTGGTTCCGCGCGGCGGAAGCCGCCGATGGCTTAGCGCTTCGGGAGCGCATCACAGACGGCCGCCCGTACTGGCTCTATCTCGGGGGGTTTGACCCGCGGAAGGCGCTCTCGACAATGCTTCGGGCTGTTTCCGAGGCTTTTCCGGACCGGACCACGGCCCCGGACCTGGTGCTGGCCGGCGCCCGGAACGCGCACGCGCTGGAGTGTGAGGCGATGGCGCTCCGGCTTGGACTTCCCGTGCGATTCCCCGGCTACGTGGCGGACTCCGATCTTCCGGCCCTGTTCTCCGGAGCCTCGCTATTCATATACCCCTCGCTCCACGAGGGGTTCGGAATCCCGCTCCTCCTTGCAATGGCGGCGGGCCTGCCTATCGTCGCGAGCGACGGCGGCGGCATCCCCGAGGTCGTGGGGGACGCCGGCGTTCTCTTCCCTGCGGGGGACACCCGCGCCCTCGCCGAAATCTTGCGCCGGGCGGCGGCGGATCCGTCCTTCCTCGCTCCGTACGCGGCACGTGGCCCCGAACGGGCCCGCCGATTCAGCGCGAAGGAGTTCGGGGAGCGAATGCTTCGGGTCTACGCTCGGGCGGCTTCGAGCCGGCGAGAATACGCGTGAAATCGAGGAAGCCGAGGAGGAGCGCCCGCGCGGAGGCGAAGTCAGAGCGGAGGGCCGATCGGATGAAAAGGGTCGCGGTCCAGAGCCCGTACGCGCCCCACGCGAGCGGGCGCTCCCACGCCTTCGCGTGCCGCGTGAGGTAGAGGGCGCCGCTCCGGAGGCGGAAGTAGGCTTTGAGCGGGGTCAGCCCCCCCCCGCTCGTCACCGACACGTGGTGCCATCCGCGCGCCGCCGGCTCGTACCAGAGCGTGAAACCCGCCGCGCGCGCGCGGGCCGACCAATCGGCATCCTCGACGTAGATGATGAAATCCGGATCGAGGAGACCGACCGCCGTGAGCGCCCGGCGGGAGAGCAGCGCGGCCGCGCCCGAGACGTAATCGATCGGGCGGGCGCCGTCTTCGAACGCGCCGGCCGATCTGTGGACGCCGCGGTGTCGCAACAGGGCGAAGCCGCGCGAGACGATTCCGCCCGCGAACCAGATCCGGTCGGGCGGGTCGTAGAAGAAGAGCTTGGGGCTCACGGCCCCGCGCGAGGGGTCGGCCTCCAACGCCGCGCGAAGAGTTCCGAGCGCGCCGCGCTCGAGCACGACGTCGTTGTTCAAGATCAGGACCGAGCCCGCGCCTCCCTCGAGGGCGCGCCTAAGTCCCGCGTTCACCCCGCCCGCGAAATAGCGATTCTCTCCAAGGGCGAACACGTCGACCGAAGGGAACTCGGCGGCCATGCGCTCCGGCGTTCCGTCGGTCGAGCCGTTGTCGACGAGCAGCACGCGGTCGGCGGGTGGATCGAGTGCGAGGAGCGAGGTGAGGCACTCCCGCGTGTAGCGGAGCTGGTTGTGGGCGAGCACGATGGCCCATGTGGTATCGGCGGTCACCGGCACTCCTCGCCCAGCGAGACCAGCGCGTCCTTGAGCGCGTCCCACGTGAAGCGGCCCCGCGCGCCGGCGACCCCTTCCTTGAGCCGCGGACCAAGGTCCTCCCCGAAGAACTTCTCGATCGCCCGCGCGAGGCCCGGCGAATCGGAGGGCGGGACCAACAAGCCGGACAGGCCCTCCTCGACCACCTCCTCCAGCCCTCCCGTTCTGGTCGCGATCACCGGCACGCCCGCCCCGAAGGCGATCTGCGCGATCCCGGATCCGGTCGCGGATCGATACGGGAGCGCGACGACGTCGGCGGCGGCGAAGTAGGTCGCCACCTCCTCGTTGGGCAGGTATCGGTCGACGACCGTGACCTTGCCCCGGAGCGCCGGCTCTTGCAATGCGGCCTCGTATCGGGTGCGGGGCTCGTAGAACTCGCCCACGACGTAGAGCTGATCCCACGCGTCGCCCCGGGCGAGGCGGAGCGCTTCCAAGAGGTCCGCGAGTCCCTTGTAGGGACGGACGTAGCCAAAGAAGAGGATGACGCGCCCGCGCGCGCCGATCGCGGCTCGGGCCGACTCGCGCGAAGGCCTGCGTTCGCTGAAGAATTCATAGGTCGGGTGGGGATGAACGCGGATCGGCCGGCCCCGCGCTCGCGACCTGAGCCGTTCCGCCTCGGCTCGCGCGTGCACCAGGAATCCGTCCGCGCCGCCCAATCCGTAGCCCGCGAGCCAGCGGTCGACGGGCGTCGACTCGTGCGGCTCGACGTTATGGACCAGGAAGATCC
>Ga0137394_10002116_pt1 | contig 14607 bp, 15 predicted proteins | sample czobulk116metaG_FD_108278 | JGI IMG/M metagenome (GOLD analysis project Ga0137394, IMG submission 108278) | Vadose zone soil microbial communities from Angelo Coast Range Reserve, California, USA - czobulk1.16 metaG | ecosystem: Environmental > Terrestrial > Soil > Vadose zone | place: USA...
AGTCAGCGCCAGCAACAAACATGTCGCATCCGTAGCGGAGCGAGAAGTCCGTCTTGTCCTTGAAACGCACGCTGAAATAGAGCGTCCCGTCTTCGATGGAATGCTCCGAAAGCGGTCGTACTTCTTCTTGATCGAATTGTCGATTTTCCTCCGCTCTTTCGCCGCAATCGGAGTTAAGGGTGTGTCCCCGTCGCACACGGACTTAGTTTTTCTCTTGCTAGGCATGCGCGTCCTTCGGCACTGTGTTCTCGACACCCGAAGCGGGTGTCGCCGAACCAGTTAGTTTGTGGCTGGACTGGACTCCTTCGGTTTTTTTAGGCGTTTTCTTCGGGCGCTTGCTCCGGGGGAGAAACTGCACCAACGGCGGCTTCCCTTCCAGTTTGCGCTCGCGTTCGACGGCGCGCATCAATTGACAGATTTCGTCGTTGGTTAGGGGTTCGTCGGAGAGCCAGACGTTGTATTCTGCCTCGAAGCGGGACTCATCGTCTTCTTCCAGCTTGCGCATTTCGAGCATGAATTGCAGGTTGATCCTGGAACGACGGCGTTCGAGCCCAGCCATGGACTTGTGGTAGGTCTCCATGAAGAGTTGGGGAGATTTCTTCAGGCGTTGAACTCCCCTAACGGCTTCGTCAATACCGTGGTTGACCAAATACAGCGCTTCATACAGATGTGCTTTCTCCATGACCAAACGTCCTTTCAGCGGCAACGTGGCCGCAAGTTCGGAGTTAATTAGGCGCGTCGAGGCACAGTTCCTCGATGCAGTCGAGAGGCGACGGGCGTGGACAAACGGATTCGGTGAGCAGGCTACGGCGGAGGATGTGCGACGCGCAGAGGGATGGAGCGTGCGATGGAAACGAAACGGTGATGGGCGGGTTGCGCCCGAGGGACGAACCCGCTACTTTCTATTCCAGCCATGGTTGCCTCTAATCCAGGCGACTTTGGTTAGGGGCGCGTTCGGTGTTGATAGCACTGGCGCGTCCCGTCTTCTACTACGAGCACCGCTCGCGAACCCATTTTACACGAGAAGCGGTTCTCGTATGTAAATTATCGCAATTTGAAATCGGTCTGTCAAGGAAAGAAAGTGGCGGGGATGCCTCGGTCATTCTAGGATGGGTCTATGAAGCGAGAGCTGATTTCGGAAGTGATGCGCAAAATGGGGAAGAAAGGTGGGAAAGCTGGTGGTAAGAAGGGCGGAAAGGCCCGTATGGCTTCGCTTACAGCAGAACAAAGGAAAGAGTTGGCAAGAAAAGCTGTCCAAGCACGGTGGGCAAAAGCCAGTAACAGGAAGAAGTCCAAGTAGGCATGATATGCCGGGTTGGACGTGGTATTTTTAACTGAAATTGCAGTTTGGCAAGTCTCCCTGCCAACAATGTGTCAGGATTCGCAGGCTTTGTCTTTTCCGAACCCGCTTCTTCCGGGTTTGTTTCTTGGAATTGCATCTTAAAAATCGTTACTTGGGTTGGACGCAGCGGAAGCGTCTGCCGCGCTCATGAGGTTGCCCGAAGAGTAGAGAGCAGAAAAATACTGGAGAGCGGCCATGGCATCCGCGAATCGCGAGTGATGCAGCAATTCGATTTCGCCAAGCTTCTGTAGCATGTCGGCCGCGGCGTCGAGATAGGCGCTGAACGTAACGATCGGACTCTGCGCCGATAATCAGATTTGAGAGTTCAAGCCACATCGTCTGCGCATTGCGGATATCGAAAGCGGATGATGCTCGCGGGCGTGCCCGAGAATTTCAACCAGGCCGCACGCTCGTTTTGCCGGGGCAGCGCTTGGTCTCCGGCGGTGACGCGCAGCTCCGTATGAAGAACGTGAAAGGCGCAGTGCAGCGCGCCGGCGTCGGGGTGATCCTGGATTTCCACGGTACGGTGTTCGATGTTTTCGCTTCCGTCCGCGCCGGTCATCTTGAGGGTCAAGTCGAGGCGTGTCATTTCCGCAGGATAACTCAAGTCTCCGGCTCCTTTGTAATGAGCAGGAATACGTGGAAGTGGGGAACATGCCATGTTCCCGAGCGGGAACATTGTGGTCTCCATTGGAGGCTCAGCAATTGAATATTCCCGTACGGTAACATTATGTTGAACTTGGATCCCCAAAATGCTAATATATTCCCGTACGGTAACTTTTCGAATGGGATGAAGGCTTTGAAATACATACCACAGGACATTGGCAGGCTGGTCCGCGGGACCCGCAAAGGCCTTGGCGTGACGCAAAAGGAGCTCGCCCTAACCTCGGGAACGGGCCTACGATTCATCATAGAACTCGAAAAAGGCAAAGAGACTGCCGAAATCGGCAAGGTTTTGACGGTCCTGCAAACGCTCGGCATTCAATTAACACTAACGGCGCCGCCAGCGACGACAAAGCGAGGATAGGACTAATGGCGCGCACGCTCGATGTCTATCTGCATGAAGAGCTGGTTGGGCATCTCATCCAGGACGACAGCGGCCAGATGTCCTTTGAATATCTCGAGAGCTGGCTTGCAAAACCGGGTGCGGCGGCCTTGTCGCAATCCCTGCCGCTGCGCAAGGAGCGTTTTCCGGCGAAGGAATGCCGCGGATTTTTCGGCGGCATTCTGCCAGAAGAGAGCAAACGCGAAATCGTGGCCCGCAACCTGGGCATAAGCGCGCGCAACGACTACGCCATGCTTGAACAGATCGGCGGCGAATGTGCGGGAGCGGTGACGTTCATTCCCGCGGGACAGGAGTTGCCCAAGCGGGATTACCACTACCGGAAGCTCGACGCAAAGGAGCTCGCCGGAATCCTCAGAGAGTTGCCCAAGCGGCCGTTGCTCGCGGGCGAGAAAGGTATTCGTCTCTCGCTGGCTGGCGCACAGGACAAAGTCGCCGTGCGTATCGAAGGCGAAGAAGTTTCGCTGCCCTTGGGCGGCGCGCCCAGCACGCACATCCTCAAGCCGGCGGTCGAGCGCTTTGCAGGTGTAGTGTTTAACGAAGCGCTGTGCATGACCCTTGCGGCGCACATGAATCTTCCTGCGGCGAAAGTGGAAACCAGAAAAGTCGAGGATATCGACTATCTACTGGTCGAACGCTACGACCGCAAGCACGTCACGATTGACGGCGCGCCCGGCGTCGAGCGCCTTCATCAGGAAGATTTCTGCCAGGCACAGAACATCGTCTCTGAACTGAAATACCAGAAGGAAGGTGGGCCGTCATTTAAGCAATGCTTCGCCCTGCTGCGCAACGTCTCGACCGCACCGGTCATTGACCTTGCGAATCTTCTGGACGCCGCGATTTTCAACTATCTCGTCGGCAACAACGACGCGCACGGCAAGAATTTTTCACTCGTGTATCCCAACAAGGAAATCAGGCTGGCGCCGCTCTACGATGCGATCAGCACGATTTACTACCCCGAACTGAACACCAAAATGGCTATGCGGATCGGGCGCGAATACTCGTCGGATAAAGTCACGCCAAAGGATTTCGAGCAACTGGCGGGGGAGGCGGGCCTTGCCAAACCGCTTGTCCGCCGCCGGGTTCCGGAGCTGGCCACAGCTGCCATCGAAGCTCTAGGCAAAATAAAAATCACAGACAAGGTCTCCGACGAGGTCGCAGGCCTTATCCGCAAGCGCTGCGCGCATGCGCGCGAAGAATTTCGCACTTAGTCCGAGCGTCATCCACACCAGCTCCTGCGCACGAGACCCACACGCTGGCGGTGATGACCCGCCGACGGAAGGATTGCCGATTTTGAACGCGCCGCCAAAAGCGGGAAGGTCATGGTTCTGATATGCATTGCGCTTGGGGCCAACTATCCCCTCGGTGCCGAGCAGACAAACAACTCCTGCCCCCGCGCCCGTGACGGGGGAGAGTTTCCAAATGAGCTTTGATTATCGGCCGCGCGCCCTTCCCTACCTACTGCCGGTCGACACAAACGTGTCCTCAGGCGCACCGCTGTGTTCGGGGCTTCCCCCGGGCCATGCGGGCTTGTACCAGCGGAACAGCTTCATCGTACACAAGACCCTGGTGGGCCCCGATATGAACCTCGGCTGGGACAGAGCCCTACTGAACGACTAGCTGCACCGTGGTGCTATGAGTCACGCCGCCGCCAGTTCCCCTGATTCTCACTGTGAAGGTCCCGGTTGATGTCGATGCGTTGGTGCTTACCGTCATTGTGGATGTTCCCTGGCCTGCCACCGAGCTAGGGTTGAAACTCGCGCTCGAATTAGACGGCAGCCCGCGAACCCTGAGTGTCACCGTTCCGTTGAAGCCGTTGATCGCAGCTACGGTCACGGTGTAGTTAGTGCTGTTGCCTCTCGTGACGGTTTGCGAGGACGGAGAGGCCGAGATGGAGAAAGAGTTCACGACCAGGGCGACTGTCGTGGAGTGCGTGAGGCTCGGGCTGGTGCTGGTTCCAGTAATCGTGAGTGTATAGCTTCCGGTCGGTGTGCTCGAACTCGTGGTGACGCTCATGGTGCTGTTCCCCGAGCCGATCGGATTCGGATTGAACGTGGCGCTGGCGCCGGAGGGGAGCCCGCTCACGCTCAAGCTGACACTCCCGGTAAAGCCTCCCGATGGAGTCACCGTCGCGGTGTAGCTAGTCGAACTGCCCGCCGTGACCGTTCGCGAAGACGGAGAGGCCGAGATGGAGAAATTCGGCGAACCCGCCGAGTTCACAACCAAAGTGACTGTCGTAGAGTGCGTGAGGCTCGGACTGGTGCTGGTTCCGGTGATCGTGAGTGTATAGCTTCCAGTCGGCGTGCCCGTACTCGTAGTGACGCTCATGGTGCTGGTCCCCGAGCCGTTGGGAATCGGATTCAGACTGAAGGTGGCGCCGGCGCCGGAGGGGAGCCCGCTCACGCTCAAACTCACACTCCCGGTAAAGCCTCCCGATGGAGTCACCGTCACACTGTAAGTAGTCGCACTGCCTTGTGTGACCGTTCGTGAAGACGGAGAGGCCGAGATGGAGAAATTCGGAGAACTCGCCGCGTTCACGACCAACGTAACTGTCGTGGAGTGGGTGAGGCCCCCGCTGGTTCCGGTAATCGTGAGCAGATAGCTTCCTGCCGGCGTGCTCGCACTCGTGGTGATGCTCAGGGTGCTGGTCCCCGAGCCGTTGGGGACCGGATTCGGATTGAATGTGGCGCTGGCGCCTGTGGGGAGCGCGCTCAAGCTCAAACTCACAGGGCCGGTAAACCCGCCTGAGGGAGTTACCGTCGCCGTGTAACTGGCAGGATTGCCCTGAACCACAGTCTGCGAAGCAGGCGACGCGGAGACCGAGAAGTCCGGCGCCGCCGCGCCGCAGTTGCTAAACTTGAAACTGCCGATGAAAGTTGCCCAATTGAACGAGCCGTTGCTTGGCTGATACTGGTTTGTATACCAGAAGGTGCAGTCGTCGATCGGGTCGATGCGCAGGGCGGTGTAATCGCCCCAGCGACTTAGGCCTCCCGTCTGCGAGCCGGCGCCTGCGAGCAGGCTTGTTTCGGCTCTCATCGTGCCTAACGCGTCGGACGGCGTGCGGCCGGTGTAGCGGATCGCCGGAAAGAGGCTGCTACTCGAGGCGCTGTAACCTACCGCGATGTCACCCACCTGATCCATGGCGGCGCTGCCCATCCAGCGGTACGTGGAATCCGGAGCGAATGTGCCTTGCTGATACAGCGTGAATGCGCCAGCGAGCGGGCTGCGCAACTCATACCAGCGCAGGCCCACGCTTGATCCGGCGGTCACCGACTGGTTGAACACCAAGGCGTCGTGATCGCCGAAGTTGCGGTACGCCAGGCGGTACATCGGGCGGTCGCCCAAGGAATCGAGCAACTGGGAGGTTCCTGCTTGCGGGATGCAGGTTCCACCGCCGCAGGCCTCGCTGAAAGAGGCCACGGCGATGTCCGTCGGCGCACTCAAGGTGGAACTGCCAGGGTTAGCGAAGTTCGGCGACAGTCGGTAGTATCTCAGGCTGCTCAGGGTTTCGAAGGTCAGGAAGACGCCGGGCGAGCCCGCGGGCGGGAGCGTCGAGCCATCCAGGTCGGAGGGCAGGTAACCTCCGTCGTTGGTGATCGTGTAGCAGATGGAAGCGGGACTTGCCGCGCCGGCGAGCATAGCCGCGCGGTCATAGGCACAAAGCGCTGCGCCGACAAAGGGTCCGCCATTCAAGAATAGGTTGTATGTAGCCGTGTAGGCGCTGTTCGTGCTTGTGGGCCACACCCCGATTTTCGGGTAATCGTTCAGATTGTTGCCGAAGCTGTAGGCATAAAGGTTGTAAGCGCCGGTGGGATCGTTGGTTCGGGAAACGGCGAAGCACTCGGCGAAGGGGGCGCTGAAGCTTCCCAACTGGCTAATCAGCCAGCGGTCGGCCGCCTTGTCGTACTGCACGATGGGGTCGCCCCATTGGCCCGTGCAGCTTCCGCCGAGAGCGCTGAACAGAGACCCGATGGTCTTCGGATACCCGGCGAAAATGGTCCCGCTCTTGCTATAAACCGCAAACTCCGTGTTAACCATCTGCACGATGTGGTTCGGCCCGACCGCGATATTCGGGTCGGGAGGCGCGGAACCATTGGCGCCCACGCCTGGAAAGCGCGGACTCCCCCCCTCGTCCTCAAGCTCAAGCGGCTCGCCGAGTGCAGTTTGCAGCGCCTGGTCCGCCAGGCTGGGTGCCAGCGCGCCTCCACCCGCCAGGGGTCGCGGCCGTAGCGGGATGATCGTCCGTACCGTGGGTAAGGCGGGCTGACTGGTCTGCGACAGGGGTGGTGAAACGGCGAAAGCGGCCGGGTAGGTAACTGTCAGGTTGGATTGTGCACTTTGGGCTGATGCGGCCTCCGCGGCCAGCAAGAAGCATCCCAGAGCGGCAAGCAGAACCCACAACGTTCTTGTTCTCATAAGAATGATTTCCCTTAGGACCAATACGGATGGACGACCGCGCATATGTGTCATCGACGGTTCTCCGTTCGGTGAGTTGTCGGCAAACTGGACCAAAAAACCTTAGGGGTTGAGGGGTACGACGCAAGGGAGACTATCTAGTTCTGCCGGCCTTGTCAATTGATTTTCCGGTTCCCCACGACAGATCTTCTAAACTGCGCCGAAGATTTTTTATGCACCTCCCCGCCGTGGCCGGAAGCCGCTCGCTACGGGAGCCCGCGGTCTCCAAGCACTACGAAGAGGTCTATGCTAAAAAAATGATCTACGCCTGGGATTAGAACAACCGCGGTTCAACTTGCGGATATCTAACTCTGAGGTAAAATCGTGCGGTACAATACGGCCGCAAAAACTTTCTCTTACTAGGCCCTTCCTCGGTTTTGGAGATTGGCTCCAGATGGTGATGCTGCCCTGTAATACTGGTAGCCGGGGATAGGAAAGGCTTTCAGCGGGTACCTCGTTCGTGGACCAGCAAGATTTCAGCGCATCGCCCGCGCGCCACTCGCGCAGATCGGAGCGGCTGCTCGTTCTTCTTTTTCTTCTCTCTCTGCCGTTCCTCAATCCCTGGGTGCGTGGTGACGGCGTCGGTTATTACGCTTTTGCCCGTGCCCCGCTCATCCAGCACAATCTCGATTTCACCGAAGATTACCGGCATGCCAACGAAAGTTTCCGCAGTTCGCGCCTCGATGAAAATAACCAGCCCAGATCCTACTTTCGAACCTCCACCGGCCACCTCGACAACCATTTCACCGTTGGCCCCGCGATTCTCTGGACACCCTTTCTTCTCCTCGCCCATGCTGGCGTCCTTGTCACGCGGACCCTCGGTTCCTCCGTCGCCGCCGACGGTTTTTCCGCTCCTTACCGGATCGCCATGGCCCTCGCCACCGCCATTTATGGATTCCTCGGTTTGCTGCTGGCTTTCCGCATCGCGCGTCAGTATGTAGAAGAACGTTGGGCGCTGCTCGCCACGCTGTCCATCTGGTGGGCGAGTTCGCTGCCGGTTTACATGTATTTCAACCCTTCTTGGTCGCATGCGCTTTCGGCCTTCACTGTAGCTTTGTTCCTCTGGTATTGGCACCAAACACGCTCGGCACGCACGTTGTCGCAATGGATGCTCCTTGCCCTCATTGCCGGATTGATGCTTAACGTCTACTACGCTAACGCCATGCTTCTCGTCGTTCTCGCCGTCGAGGCCGTCCCTCAGTATTCCGCTGCGCTTCGCCGTGACGCACCATTTTCCGCTCCTCAAATCACGACCCTCCTTTCGCGTCATCTTCTTTTCGCCGGTGTCCTTCTGATTTGCCTTCTGCCCACTTTCATCACGCGGCTCATCATCTACGGCAGCCCGTTCGAATCGGGTTACATTCCGCTCAGACACTGGAACTGGCTTTCTCCAGCCTTCTTCGCGGTTCTTTTTTCTTCCAATCACGGCCTTCTCAGCTGGACTCCCATTCTCCTTCCAGCCATTCTCGGACTGTTCCTCTTCTGGCGGCGAGAGCCGCACTTGGGAACTCCACTTCTCGCCGCCTTCTTCGCCTTTTACCTCTTCATCGCCTGGTACCGCGATTGGGCGGGCATCTCTTCTTACGGCAATCGTTTTTTTGTTTCGTTGACCGCGCTCTTCATTTTCGGCCTCAGCGTTTTTCTTGACCGCTCCGCTCATTTCTTCCGTTTTCGCGAAGTCGCTCTCGCGGCGGCCTCCGCCGTCCTCGTTCTCTGGAACGCGGGTCTCATGTTCCAGTGGGGCACGCATCTGGTCCCCGCGCGCGGGCCCATCTCTTTTTCGGAAATGATTTACAACCAATTTTTCGTAGTGCCGCGCCAGTTCACCGCTGAGCTTCAGAAGTTTCTCTTCAAGCGCAAAGCCCTCATGAAACAGATTGAAGACCGCGACCTTCAGCAGCTCCAGAATAATCCTCCTCCTCCCTGAGGAATCTTTCATCTTGTAAGGCTCAAGACATTGCGCGTTTCCATATTCTTGCTATCGAACCCCTCTCTGCCGCGCCCACATCTCTGGTACTCTAATCACGGTCTATCAAAAGCGTTTAGGAGCTTTTGCTCAATACGCATGGCCCCGGCTACACAAACGAATGTCGCGCTCCCGCTTCCCTCCGGTGCGTCTGCCACCGTGCGCATCGAGCCTCCCCGCGGCCTCTTCGAGCTTCACCTCGACGAAGTCTGGCAATATCGCGAGCTCCTTTATTTCTTCGTTTGGCGCGACGTCAAGATCCGCTATAAGCAGACCGCCATCGGCGTCCTTTGGGTTGTCCTTCAGCCTGTACTTACCATGCTGGTCTTCACACTTTTCTTTGGCCGCCTTGCCAAGCTGCCCTCGGACGGCCTGCCCTATCCCGTTTTCTACTTTGCCGCTCTTGTTCCCTGGACCTATTTCTCCTGCGCCCTCTCGATGACTACCAACGTCGTGGTCGAAAACCAGCGCCTCATCACTAAAGTGTATTTCCCACGCCTCATCCTTCCCATCTCCTCGGCTCTCTCTGGCCTCGTGGATTTTGCCATCGGGTTTGTCATTCTCGCCACCTTCATCTTTGCGTATGGCATCCGCCCCACGCTTGCCGCGCTCTCGCTTCCCGCATTGCTCTTCCTCGCGCTCTTAACTGCTCTTGGCGTCGGGCTGTGGATGTCTGCGCTCAACGCGCTTTATCGCGACGTGCGCTATGTCATCTCTTTCGTCATTCAGTTCTGGATGTTCGCCTCACCGGTCGCCTATCCCAGCTCGCTCGTGCCGCATCGATGGCGCTGGCTCTATGGATTGAATCCGATGGCAGGCGTAATTGACGGTTTCCGCTGGGCCATCACCGGCCACGGCCAGCCGCCTGGCCTCATCCTTTTCGTTTCCGCGACCGCCGTCCTCCTCGTGCTTCTCGGCGGTCTCTTTTTCTTCAATCGCATGGAGACCTCCATTGCCGATCGCGTCTAGCCCTACAATGTTTACTCGTGGCCGCACGACCGCCCTACCTTCAGCTTCTAAACGTGAGAATTTCTCTTCCAGTTGCCGTCTGGCCCTCAACGAGTTCTTTCACAATCGGGCCCTCTTTTATCCGCCACGGCGCGTCGAAGGGGTCGCTCGCAGGCTTCGGAAATCATGACTACTGTCATCCAAGCCGAAAAGCTCTCCAAGCGTTACCGCATCGGCGAGCAAGAGCGCTACCATGCTCTACGTGACATCCTCACACGCGCTTTTCGCTCGCCCCTGAGCTTTCTTCGCCGTTCGCGACATGAAACATTTTGGGCTCTACAAGAAGTCTCGTTCCACGTTTGCGAAGGCGAAGTCCTCGGCCTCATCGGACGCAACGGGGCGGGGAAGACCACTCTCCTGAAAATCCTTTCCCGCATCACCCGCCCCACCACTGGCTGGGCGGAAATTCACGGGCAGGTGGGGTCGCTGCTGGAAGTGGGGACGGGGTTTCATCCGGAGCTGACGGGGCGGGAAAACACGTATCTTTCCGGGGCCATCCTGGGGATGAGCAAGCGGGAGATCACCGCTAAGTTCGACGAAATCGTGGCTTTCGCCGAGTTGGAAAAATTCATCGACACGGCCGTGAAGCACTACTCCTCGGGAATGTTCGTGCGGCTGGCGTTCGCGGTGGCCGCGCATCTGGAGCCGGAAATTCTGCTGGTTGATGAAGTCCTGGCCGTGGGGGACATCAACTTTCAGAAAAAATGCCTGGGAAAGATGGGCGACGTGGCGCGAGCGGGGCGTACGGTGGTATTGGTGAGCCACCAGCTCAACCAGATCCGGCGGCTGTGCAATCGGGTCGTATGGATCGACGCCGGGGCGGTGCGGGAGAACGGCAGCACGCACGAGGTGGTTTCGGCGTACGAATCCGCCATGGCCCGGGGCGACTCCAACGGGCATTCTCGGGATCGCGGCTCCAGCAGCAAAGGGTGTTTCCTCCGTTGGGGAATAGCTGATCCACGCAGCGACGACGCGCATGTCCTGACCACGCTCGGCCCCGTCGCCGTCAAGTTTGCAGTCGAGATTCGGCACCCAATCAGAAAAGGTCACCATGGAATGGGGTTGTACAATCACGACCGGCAATTGATATGGGGATGGGCGACCGACGGCGTGCAACTCCCCGCCGGGGAGCACGAGTTTTGCCACACGTTTCCCATGCTCCCGCTTCGCCCCGGACGCTATAGGTGGCTTGCTACATTGTACGACGACGGAGATCTCTTGGATTGGTGGGACTGTGTGCCGGAGATGGTCGTAGCTACAGAGGATTACCAGCATCCGCGCGATGAGTGGAACGGATTCTTGAACGTTCCTACACGGTTTGAGATTGACGGCGGCGGTTCGACAGGACGTAACTCGGTAAACGCCAAATGAAACCCCTCGTTACAGCACTGATCGACACCTTCAACCACGAAAAGTATGCCGAGCAGGCGCTGGTCAGTGTTTTGGAGCAGGGGTTGTCGCCGGAAGAATTGGAAATCGTGGTGGTGGATGACGGCTCCACAGACAAAACGCCTTCGATCATTCAGAAATTCGTGCCGCGGCTGAAGCATGTGCGGAAGAAAAATGGCGGCCAAGCAGCTGCGTTCAATGCGCGTTTCGCCGAGGCGCACGGCGAGATTGTCGCGATTTTGGATGGGGATGATTGGTGAACAAAGAAAAAGCTGGTAACCGTAGTAGAGGTGCCGAAGAGAAATACCCAGGTGGCGGCGGTCGGCCACGGATACTACGAATTTCACTAAGAGAGGAAGGAGGCGCGGGTTTGCGCTGCGTCGGAACGAAGACTCGTGAACATGGCGACTCCCGAGGCGACACGCGCGGCGATCCGTGACTGGGCTTTTCTTCTAATGGGAGCGCTCACTATGAGGAGGAGAGTACTGGAATGGATCATGCCCATTCCCGAGGAGATGCGCTTCATGGCGGACTCGGCCATCCAGGCGGCCGCAACGGTCATGGGGGCTCCATACAGGAATGAGTCCTGATTTTTGCGCACTGCGTCCGTTCTTAGCAAGTCGAGTTTCTAGGTAGTTCTACAAGTTTATGGACTATGACCGCACAAAAGATAACACTTCGCCGTCGACTTCGCGATGCGTTCTTACAATCTATCTCTGTATTCCCGTTGTCTTGGAAGCTTTGGCTCCACCAAAATCATCCCCGGTATTTGCTTGGTGTACTGTTCAGGCTCGAAAATGAGCCGGTGACCGTTTCACCTGCGGGTCCTGCGGGGGCGCGCTTTATCATGAAGCTCTCATGGCAAGGCCACATGGCCTATGCTCTGGGCACCTACGAACCAGAGACCGTCCAGTTGCTCGCGAAGTTTGTAAAGGAAGGAGACTACTGCATTGATGCCGGGGCTCACATCGGATATATCACAATTTTGATGGCGCGCCGAGTGGGCCCGTCTGGTCTCGTCACTGCGTTCGAGCCAGTTCCTCAAAATTTCCAGGCACTCCAAGAAAACGTTAATATGAACGCTCTGGGGAATGTCGACCTTTTTGACGGCGCGCTGTCCGACCACGATGGGACACTCCCGCTTATGGTTTCGGCGAACCAACACTTGAGCTGGACACCCTCGGCCACCGGTTATGCAGTCGGCAGGGACAATGTGACGATCGAAGCCCGCGCCGTTTCCTTGGATACTTTTTTATCGCGAACCGGGCGCAAGCCTTCCTTAGTCAAGATTGACGTGGAAGGCGCGGAGTTATCCGTACTCGAGGGTGCAATGCAAACCCTTCGCAGCGTTCGCCCGGTTCTTTTCGTTGAAATTCATGGCCACGACACGCCAGCGGGAAGGCAGTCAGTCGAACTGCTCCGCTCGCTAGATTACGACGTATCTCTCGTAGGGAAACGGGGTCACGAAGCATTTTGGCTTGCGCTCCCGGTTTCGTGTGATCACGTCAACCCTTTGAGGGGCGCGGCTGGTGCGTGACGCCATTCTCTTTTCGCGGTGGATTTGGGAGACCTTCAATGCTCCTGAACGCTTTGCTCTCGCGCTCGCCCATATAGGCGCAAGAGTTCTCTATCGTGAGAACCCTGACTCGGGTTTGCTACGAACAGGCAGCAAGTTGCGAGAAGTCGCCGGCGCGGGAAATAGCACGGGCTGCATTTTCTTTAGTCCTTCGGGCGAGACGCTGTGGGATCCGGAGCGACTCAAGCTTACGACCAAGCGCTTCACGCACGCGAACATCGATATTCGCGACGGCGGTATAATTGAGGAGTTGTTTCGCAGGTACGCGATAACATCCATAGCTACGACTTGGTGCGTGCGATCGAGGAGATTACTGCTAGTTTGCACTCGCCGAGGTTTACAACCTCCGGCGGGGACAGGAGTACAGCATCTCAATTCTGAAGGCGATTGAGCGCATCAAGCAGAGGACGGGAAGCAAGCTCGACTAGCACCACGTCAGAGAGGCGCGCATGGGCGATCACATCTGCTATATTTCCAACCTACGGAGATTTAAGAACCATTACGCGAATTGTCGAATCATGTGCGGCCTGAGAGTAGTTCCCACCTGATAAACGCTGCTTGAAAGGACTTCGAATCTGTATGGGATTTGAGGAAGTTCAAATCGATCAGGTGAAGGATTACTGGGATCGGCGTCCGTGCAATATTCGGCACTCAACTCAGCCCCTCGGCACCAGGCAGTACTTCGACGAAGTCGAGGCGCGAAAGTATTTTGTGGAACCCCACATCCCAATTTTCGCCGGGTTCCCACGCTGGAACGGGAAGAAAGTCCTCGAAGTGGGGTGCGGGATTGGCACGGACACCGTCAGTTTTGCGCGACACGGCGCCCTAGTGACCTCCGTCGATCTTTCCGTAAGATCACTCGAGATTGCACGCCAGCGCGTGGGCGTTTATGGCCTGGAAAAGCAAGTGCGATTCTATTTCGCAAATGCAGAAGAATTGAGCTGCTATGTTCCCGTTGAGCCATACGACTTGATTTACTCTTTCGGTGTAATTCACCACACGCCGCACCCGGGGGTTGTGCTCGAGCAATTGCGGCAATACACTCGGCCGGGCACGACCATCAAGATCATGGTGTATCACCGGCGGTCGTGGAAGGTGGCGCGGATTCTGCTGAGCGAAGGCCGAGGGAAATTCTGGAAGCTGCAGGAATTGGTGGCCAAGAATTCTGAAGCACAAACGGGTTGTCCGGTTACCTACACCTATACGCGGCGCGAAGGCCGTGACCTGCTCGAGCGCCATGGGTTTCGCGTTCGAGACAGCCAGGTCAATCACATTTTTGCATACCGAGTCCCGGATTATATGCAATACCGCTACATAAAAGAATCTCATTTCCGCTGGATGCCGCCAGGGTTTTTCCACGCTTTGGAACGGCGATTCGGCTGGCATCTCTGCCTGACAGCAGAGGAGCAACGATGGTCGTGAATTAGGGCGTGTTGATATTCCAGCCGGTGCGGCTCACTGCCGGGCGGCAGAGAAAGTCTCAGGAGGAACATGGTGAAGTCCGTGTCAGTAATCGGTCTGGGGAAATTGGGAGCGCCGATAGCTGCGTGCTTTGCGGCGCGGGGCTTTCGAGTTGAGGCAGTGGACCTAAATTCGAAAAAGGTCGAAGCGATTAACTGCGGGCTCGCTCCGGTGCATGAGCCGGGGCTGCACGAATTGATGAAGGAGGCGGGAAGCCTCCTGAGCGCGACGCAGAATATCGGGGAAGCGGTGCAAGACTCGGGCGCCACGTTTATCGTGGTGGGAACGCCGAGCGAAGAGGGTGGGGGATTCTCGCTCCAGTACGTGTTGCCGACGTGCGAGGCGAT
>Ga0137394_10002122_pt1 | contig 14589 bp, 18 predicted proteins | sample czobulk116metaG_FD_108278 | JGI IMG/M metagenome (GOLD analysis project Ga0137394, IMG submission 108278) | Vadose zone soil microbial communities from Angelo Coast Range Reserve, California, USA - czobulk1.16 metaG | ecosystem: Environmental > Terrestrial > Soil > Vadose zone | place: USA...
ATTCCGGGAGTACGTGCGTTTTGCTCTCCTTCTCCCCTTCCTCGCTGTATCCCCCTCGCACCCACATTTCCACATTCTTCCCGTTTTGACGTCCTTGGAATTGAACTGTGGCTGCGTCGTTTATCCGTAGCGATGTGACGTTTCAAGATGACGCCGGTGTAGAATATGTTTGGAAGAACAACAAGCCCGGGCTTGCCCTGCAGGTACTGTATCTTCTCTTTCACCAGGGCCCTCTGGCTTCTACCCTTCCAAGTGACTGAACTATGCGTGTGCCCCGCTCTAGCTCTTCGGTCCGCAGTCCAAGTCGCAGCCAGTGGTCCGTTTTATCCGTTCGTACAAGGATTTCAAGGCGGATCGCGAGAACCCGCCTGTGGTGCCCTCGACTCTCCTCCTCGATGAAAGCGTGGAGCCCATTCGCGATTTTATCGTCATCTCTTTCCTCCTTCTGGAGCGCCGCCGGCGCGAGACCGAAGTTGCCACCGTCAATCAGGCCCAATCGTACGCCACCTTCGGCCAGTCTGGCGCGTTTTGAGAAACACGACATGATCAAAAAGTCGTTTGATGCATATATTCTGCCATGCGACATGCGATAAGGCAGGGTAATGCGCGGGTTTTATGTGTAACCTTATATCCAGGTTCTCATCTTTCCATCTAGCAGTAGAGTTCAGTTTTGCTGGCGACCTACATGTCATCTTACATTCCATAAGTATGTACGAATGATCCATCGCACCGCCATCCGAGTGCCCGACATGGGTACATCGCCATGCTTTCGAATGTGTAAAGAATCACAGTAAGCTTCACTAGGGTGAGGTGAATCCCTATTCCGGACGGACTCTCAAACCACAACAAAGTAGAATCATTTCCAGAACTTAGGCTCCCGGGCGCATTGTCTCGCCATCTCGAGCTATGAACACATTAGTATCTTCCAGACCCTGTTACGCGCGAGACGGGATATACCTGCTCATCGGTCCTACATACCAAGACGTTCCTCTGACCATCCTTCCCAATTTCCACCACGTCACCCTCTTGATCATCTACGGCATTGTTCCGTGTCCGATCGATGGCGAAGCCTATACACGTGCATCGTTCAATGACACTGTCGCGGAGCTCCTTACCCTTTTCGCCAACACCTCCAGAGAAGACAAGTGCATCAACTTTCCCGCCAAGCTTGAGCCAGTACGCGCCGACCAGGTCAAGGATTCGGTCTTCGAAAATATCGTAGGCGAGCCTCGCACCCTCGTCTCCGTCCTTCTTCCGAATGATCTCGCCAAAGTCAGAAGTGCCAGCCAGAGCTTGCCAGCCCGATTTCTTGTTGAGAATATCCTCGGCTTCGGTGACCCCGACAGGCGTGACGAGGCTCTTATCGTGAGATATCTTGGCGGCGTTGTGGGTGTAATGGAAGACGAGGGTTGGATCGATGGTCCCGGAACGCGTCGCACCAGGGAGACCGGAAACAGGCGTAAGGCCCATGGAAGTGTCAAGAGACTTGCCGTTACGGATCGCACAGACAGACGCGCCGGAGCCGAGGTGTAAAACAATAAGGTTTGTCTCGGAAATGGGCTACGTGCACAGTAATCAGGGGCAAAGATTTACCGCCCATTTTATCATAGCATATACCTTCGAAAGATGACGCGAAACAGTACGCAGGATGTATGAGTCTGCCGATCCGTGAGCACAGGGATAGACCATGATTTTGACACGCACAGCTGATTCCGTGAAAACCGTATTTCTTGAGGCCTTTTCTCTTGGCTACCTCTTGGTTGATGGCATAAGAGGATATGTGTTGCGGAATGTCGCGGTGAAAAGAGGTGTCAAAGTACGCGATCGAAGTGGCGTGCTTCAAGCTCGACATGCTCGCTTCCATAACAGAGAGAGCGGCGCCGTTGTGACTAGATTCGCCAAATCAGGATGCTGAGAGCGAGCAGTCACCAAAAAATGCGCACAGAGGTGCCAAGTCAGAGAGACGCTCGATGTGGTGGTACGTCTCTTTATTGATGACCACAGGTTCGTGAAAGTCGCCACCATGCACGACACGATGGCATACGTAGAGAATGTCAGCTGCGTCGGTGCTCGCGCCGTCCTTTAGATTGTCGAGCAAGTAGGCAAAAGCAGTTGCATGGTCGCGAATGCCTTGCGCGTCTCCCTTCTTGGCGTGACGCGGAGAAGAGTGGTCACTGGGATTGAAAGAGAACTTTGGGGAAGAGAAGATGGAAGCGATAGAACAAGACGCGATTAGAACTACAAGGCTGTCCGCGGTATCCGCGTCGAGTCTATCAGCAGACTGGAGTTGTTGCGGGGAAGCCAGGCGAAAGACGGAAATCTTTAAAGATGAAGAGCCTGCATTGACCGCGAGGATTAGACCAGCCATTTCGCAGAATGCTGTAGACGGTTTGTCATGTTCAAGTAGGTGAGCGGGAGCGACGTCATGGCACCCGCCGTGGATTGATGAGGTCACATTCCGCCACTTCCTCCGTCACTCCAGTCCCCTAAGTCAAAAAGATATGATTTCCAGCTCTTTTGCAACAACTCCTGTGCCTGTGCAACAATATGGCCTCGAAGGATGTGGACGATGTCTCAATGCCCAATCCTCAGCCCGATCCTTCGCGGCTTCCAGACTCCATTCTGGACTGTCGCGTTGATCTCAACACCAAGAATATTCTCTCACCCGACGAGCTGTACTCTATCCAATGCTTCAGGAGAGCAGGAGATTACATCGCTGCAGGTTCATATATCGCCCTTGCTGTAGTCTTCTGACCTTAACATCCCTTCTTCCTTCTAGCTATGATTTTTCTGAAAGAGAACACTCTTCTCAAGCGTGATCTATCGCATGACGACATAAAGCCACGCCTTCTAGGCCATTGGGGGACGTGTCCTGGCCTAGTCCTTATATATGCTCACCTTAATCGTGCCATACGAATGACTGGGCAAGATATGCTTTATGTCGTGGGACCCGGTACGTGGACCGCCTTTACTATGTGCGCACCCTTTCTCTGAAGTCGTGCTCTAGGACACGGTGCTCCCGCTATCCTGGCATGCCTTTGGCTCGAAAATTCGCTTTCGGCTTATTATCCACAATACACTCGCGATAATGGTGGTCTGCATAGACTCATCAGTCGATTCAGCGTCCCAGGCGGTTTTCCCAGGCGCGTTCCTACGACAATACCTCCTCCTCTTCCTTGACCATGCATATAGCCATGTGAATGCCGAAATTCCCGGCTGTATCCACGAGGGCGGGGAGTTGGGTTATGCTCGCAGCGTTTCCTTTGGTGCCGTCATGGATCAGCCCGACCTTGTGGTTGCCTGTGTCGTCGGCGATGGCGAATCTGAGACAGGCCCAACAGCTACGTAGGCCGATTTGATCCTTCAGTTTACCGGATACCGACTTCTTTCAGCGCTTGGCATGGGTTCAAGTACATCGATCCGGCTGAATCGGGAGCTGTTCTTCCCATTGTACATCGAAACGGCTTCAAGATTTCTCAAGGCACCATTTACGGTATGATGGATGATAAAGAAATTGTAGCATTGTTCAGGTCCGTTCTTGTTTTTTGGCCTGTGTGCTGAAGTGACCTTGAAATCCGCGGAAGTGGGTATGGTTATCAGGTTCGTCTTGTTGACGACCTGGACAATATTGATCAAGATCTTGCTGCCTCAATCGAATGGGCGTTGGGTGAGATTCACAAGATCCAAAATGCCGCCCGCTCTGGAAGACCGATCACTAAGCCCCGGTGGCCAGTGCTTATTCTTCGCACCCCTAAGGTATCGTCATAATTTTATGTGGGAGACAATCCAAGTAACTACGATGACGTCAGGGATGGGGTGCTCCGAAGTCATTCCACAATCAAGTTATCGAAGGCTCTTTCCACGCGCATCAGGTTCCTCTCCCTTCAGCAAAGACGGACCCGGAGCAACTCGCCTTGCTTTCCTCGTGGCTCTCATCTTACAAGCCGTCCGAACTTTTCGAGGAAGATGGAAACCCTCTCGACGAAATTCTTGAAGTCGTACCCCTGGCCGAGGAGAAAAGGCTCGGTCGGCGGAAAGAAGCGAACGCGGACTACTTCCCTCTCGACGTGCCCGAATGGTCGAAGAGTGTCGTTGAGAGACACACGCAGCAAAGCTGCATGAAAATTGTTGGCGATTTCTTGGCAGAGGTAATCGCTAGGTATGTCTCTTAGGATCTTGCGTTACATCCATGTTGGGTGACATGCGTGGTTTTTAGCAACAAGTCTTCCTTCCGAATCTTTTCTCCAGACGAGCTGTATTCGAATAAGCTTGACGGTTCTCTTAAGGAGACCAACCGCAACTTCCAATGGGATCCAGCCTCTCGTGCGCGCGGCGGGCGCGTCATCGAGATCCTCTCAGAACATACATGTCAAGGAATGTTACAAGGCTATACCCTCACGGGTCGCACGGGGCTGTTCCCTTCCTACGAGGCGTTCCTCGGTATCATTCAGACTATGATGGTACAATACGGCAAGTTTGTTAAGCTTGGACGTAACGTGTCGTGGTGCAGACCTCGAGGCTCTCTGAACTATCTTGTGACGAGCACTTGGGCGCGTCAGGAGCACAACGGGTTCTCACACCAGAACCCGAGCTTTATCGGCGCCGTCCTTAATCTAAAGCCAGAAGTGGCGAGGGTCTATTTGCCCCCGGACGCGAACTGCTTCTTATCGACGATGGCTCACTGTTTGCGATCTAAGGACTACGTCAATCTCATGGTGGGCAGCAAGCAACCAACACCAGTATGGCTGTCGATGGAGGAAGCCGACGCGGCAAGTAATGATGTTGTGGTTTAGACCTCATATCCTGATCACCGTCTCGACTTAGCACTGTGTTGCTGGCGCGTCTGTCTGGAAGTTCGCATCCGTGGACGGTGGTGTCGACCCTGACGTGTATGTATTCAGGTCACTGATGGAGTGCGCTTCTTACCATCGGCGTCCTCATCGCAGTGTCATCGTCGGCATTGGTGTGGAGGTCACTTTTGAAGTGATTGCAGCGGCAGCTTTGCTGAGGAAATATGCCCCCGCACTACGAGTGCGTGTCGTGAACGTCACAGATCTGATGATTCTAGCCGCAGGAGGCACCCATCCGCATGCATTAAGCGACGACGACTTTGAAACATTATTCACACGTGATTGTGCTGTTCACATGAACTTCCATGGGTATTCGATCGAATTGAAGGGGTTGTTGTTTGGGCGACCCCGCCTGGAAAGGGTGACACTCGAAGGGTATAGGGAAGAAGGGACGACTACGTCGCCGCTTGATGTGAGCAGTCATTTCAGTTTTTATCAAACAACGAACAACTATGGATGTTCGCTTTAGATGATGCTCGTCAACCATACCTCGCGATATCACGTCGCGGCGGCGGCTGTGCGTGGTGGCGCCAAGCATAACCCCCGAATCTGTACGGACGCGACCGAACTTGCGGCGCGATTCATGCATATGGTGGAGAAGGACCACGAATACATTCTCAAGTACGGAGAAGGTCAGATCTCTATATCTTGTGTTCCCCATGGTCATTACTAACACTCACCAATGTAGATCCGCCCGGCACCTTCGACACACCAAAGTTCGAGTAAATTTCAGCATGTTGTTGGAGAATCGTAGTTCTGATTCAGCGCACCGCTTGCATGACGGTTTGTAATACCGTCATTTTTTCTGTCATGGTGTACTTTTTCCTCGGCCAGCGAAGCCGTCTTTCTCAAAACTGGAATGTTCTTTCTGTACGATAGTATCTTGCGGCTCACGAATTCCAGTGAAGGTGTCCACAAGTCATAACCAGTCCCAAAAAGGCAAATAGCCAGGCACGATGTTTGTCTATGAAATTGATGCGAATTGTTCTTGACTAAGGGCGAACACGAAAGACAACTTGATGATGACGAACGAAGGACCGAAAGCCTGTGCAGTCTAGCTTAGCTCAGGATCGGAAAATTAATAAGTCTTAAGTCTTGCTCAACGCCTCATCGTAAACATGAAACTATGTGAGAAATCCCCGAAAAGCGCGGAGGATTGAGGGATTGCGTACACCACGAAACGAAACATGACATGGATAGCAACGGGGGAGCAAAGGTAACTAACAGCTTACTTAATTGGAAGAGGGCCATAAACGTTGGGGTGGCCTATGACGTTGTAGGGAAAGTCAATACGAGTCCGAGGGGGAGCAACCGTAAAATGGCACGAGAAAGAGCGGGGCCAATCCAGACCATTGCCACCCCAAACAAGCGGATGCTGTAACCAATCGGAGAACACAGCTTCGGCTACGTAACACCCCAAGTCTCTCACGCATACTTAGTCTCTATGTAGCCTTCTCACTTCTCACATATAAAGCACACGCACCTCCCACACCCCACAGACTTCCCCCTAACTAGCGCCTTAATAACTCCCGCCTAATTTCCAAGTCATGTCCGCCGCACGCACAGCTGTCACCAAGCACACCCGCTCACTCTCCCAGCCCCTCCGCCGCAGCTTCTACACCCCCTTCGCGGCCCTCCAACACTCTCCGCTCCTCGCCAAACCCAACAACAACCACAACAACCAGCCCGCAGCAGCAGCAACGGCGCACGAGCACGAGCACGAGCGCGAGCATGCCGCGCGCACGGTGCACGTCGTCTCGGAGCCGAACGCGGCAGACTTCAAGTATGGCGTGCCTGCGGGCGCGTACCCCAATGCCGCGCCGTATCACCATTCGACGGCGCAGGCCCAGCTCGGGAACGTAAGTGATCATAGTTTCGACTAGCTCTGCCCCGTGCGCATCCTGTGCTCACGCGCGCTGGCGCTGCGTGATGTAGCACGCGTAGTAGGCGCGCGGGGGAGCGCGACGGCGGCGGCGGATGCGTCTGGTGAGGACTGCGAGTCTGATCTCATGTTGGACGGGGAAGGAGAAGAGACGAGGACGGTGATGGTGATGGACAAAGAAGACCCCGACGACGTGCCGCGGCTCGCTTCGCCGATAACTTACAAGAGTATGGAGAGGATATGGGCAGAGTTGGTCTTGAAGAAGCCATGGAAGCGTAGAAAGTGAATAGAGTTGGGAAAGGTTCCATTCTTACGGGGCAGCGCTTGTATTTTCCCTTTTTCTTATTTTGATAATGGTTTTATCGATCTTCGTCTCGTCTCGATCCACTAACGCGTGGCGATCAGCACAGGTGGACACGTCGGCGCGAATCGATGGAATCCTTGCCGCATGGTTTCTCGAAAAGATGGGGCAACAAACGCTGACTCATAATCACCGCGGCGTGTCACGGCCAGCTCACAGGTCGCCCGAAAGTCCCAATTAAGGCTGGACATCGATTTCGGCCACCTCGGGCTCATCAAAATCGGCCTTAACCGGGCAGGATTTCTGCCCTGCCCACTCATCAACATCCAGAATAAGTGTCTGATGGATGAATTTAGCACCCGACCTCTAAAAGGCGGGGAAATTTTGAAAAAAAAAAGTACAAAACTCTAGAATCGCGTAACTTGAAAGTGGTTCGATCGAGCTGTTTGATCTAAGTCCTCCCGGTCTTTGCACCGGCAAGACACCCCTCACCACTCCAGCAACCGCTTCTTTTCGTTCAGCAATGGAAGAGATCTATCGCGGAAAGTGCCCGGTTGCGGTTCAACGATGGGACTCGACGATGACTGTCGAACAGAGAGCTTATATCGACCATCGCCTGGCCGGCACATGCTCTCAGCTGTCTTGAGTCTCAGAAGGGGTGGCAAATCGAAGACATTCCACAGAAGTATGTGTCGTCGTATCATGATATGAGAATATGCTCATTGGTTCGATTCCAGGGAGCAAATGTGTAGTTTGAGGTCGGTGGAACTAAAGAAGTTGGAGGACCGGGAGTAGGAGTAGAGATGGATGGTCACAGAGTGCAGGTCTTCTGTGCGAACGACAGCTCATGAGAGAAGGAATGAAGGAGGCTACACGTGACAACGACTGGCCACTTCCCCAGAGTCAGAGTACTACTAGTACTGCAGTTTACCAACCCAACCTACCGCGAGGGGAACAGCACTGGAAAGACACTAGGTATGCAACTGCCAGTGGGCGGACCACCCGGGACTACCCCCAACCTCAACCACTAGATAATAAATTGGAAATTTTATTCAAACATTCCTTCACGCCTTTTCGTGTACTCATCAAAGTATCTCACTCTGTTACGATATTCACTTCAGTTTTGTTTTGAAGATCAAACCGAAGTTCGAAGTTACCCACTGCTGACGGACGACTTCCCATGAATACCTTAACGTTTCTCTTTCTGGAAATACGAATGACTCGAATGGCGAATGGAGGGTGAAAAATCTCTTTATTTTTTTGCGATGTGCTGTGCAATTGCACCTCCTTGTTCCGCCTCTCCCCTGTTACTCTCCACTTCTCCAATCGCCATCCGCGATCGATACGATGCGATGCATGATCAGCAAGATTGATGCGCAGCAAGCACGGAAGGAGATCAACGTCTTTATATCCGCGGGGGCCACACATCCATTCCTTTACAGGCCCGCGGCTTTTACTAACGTAACCGTCCATCCCATCAATCTAGCCCCAGCAGTGCGGTCCATGTACGACAAATGCACTATCCTTCACGAAGACAAGATATCCTGTTTACTGAAAAGAAAACACGTTGACGACTCCTGAGCGTGTGCGATTGTGGAAGAGGAGCAGTTAATATGTGACTATTCTTAATTCGTGGTAACCTGAATGGGAATGATCCGCAAGAAAGGGGGAGGAGCTTGAGCTTGTCAGCAAATAGGGAGTACACCTTGACACCGCCGTGACCTACGTACGTCACATCACAGACACTGGCACGGAGAGCACCTGATGAACGGCTATCTATACGATAAAGAGGTATATTTACAACAGCCCAAAGAGATGGGATGGTGCCATTCGTGGAGACTAGCCGGCACACCAACCGACTAGGGTTAAAGAAAACATGGTCAAAATAGCGGCTGAATACCAGCGAGAGCTCCTGTCGAAACCATCATAATCGTAGTGCGAAAACGACGGTGAATAATAAGATAATGTGGGGAGCAACGTTGGATAAAGGAGTCTTGAGACTACCAGAGAACCAGATCCTGAAGCTTGAAGTGTTGATCATGCAGTGTCATCGTGTAAATGCGAGGCAAAACGTGTATTCAAAGGCTGAAGAAATGCTGCCAGTGCAAAGGATGGTCGTGACTATATCATGAGTAAGTCGATGATACATTGGCTTTGCATAGAAATTTCGCTATAAGCGTCCCACTGCCACTCCATATTTGAATTACTCACAAGGAACGCGTCGTAGGGCGACACAAAGATCAACACGCTTATCCGCGGCAGCATAAGAAACTGAACACGCCATGGCGACGGCCCCCGTGCTCATCATCTTGTTCGATACCGCCGCGCGACAGCTGCCCACGATCATACACCGCCATACCATTCGGGCGACCCTCACGCGCAGCCGCAGCCGCAGCCTCTTCAGCCCGTTTGGCTGTGCTGCCGTACAAAAATGAGTCTGACCCTGTTGCTGCATTCCCATTGCCGTTCAGGGCTAGTGCACCAGTCGAACCAGCTGTAGCGAGTGCGCTCTCCGGGCGTTGCGGACCATTGCCATACGGACTCCGGAGCGCGTTTGGAGATGGCGCCACGGCGTACGGATGCGTGCTGGAGACGCCCGAAGCGTCGCGTGGACGTATATCGGCAGGCGAGAGCTGTTGCTGGCTTGCCCGCTTGCTCGATGGCGCGATAGGTTGCCCACTGACGTCGCGACTGACTCCGCGAGATGTTTCACCAGTCGTTGGCTTACGGGTTGAGACTTTAAGGTGAACTGCGTTGGGGGAAGCGAGGGGGTTTCCTTCTTGCAATGCTTGTCGCGAAACGCGCCGATGCTCGCGCGATTTGTGTTCACGGTGCTCGCGTGGTGGAGTTTGTGTTGCGCCGGCATTCGCGTGAGCTTGCGCAAGGATCTGTGACGGCGTCTGAAGTAGTAGTGAGCAAGTTTTGTTCATGTAGGAGAGGGTGGGACATACATGGCCTGCTTCCCAACCCTTGCCGTTGTTCAGTAGCATCCAATCGTAAATACCGTCGTCTTGTTCACCGGCAGACTTCAGCACCTTGGTGAAAAGTTCTCGGAGGAAGTCATAGTCGGGGCTTTCTTCGAAGCCAAGTTTTCGAACGTAATTCATAAAGATCGCAAATTCTTCTGTCATTACTTCAGCAAATTGATCGCATAGTTGATGGGGTGCCTCACCTGGGAATCCCTCACAAAGTTCAGAAATTGGGGTGTTTTGCTTTTTTTCTCCAATCTTTTCATACTTTTGCTTATTTGTTGCGGCGCGTAACCCTTGCCAAGGGAGGCCACCACGAAGGAAGTACATGAAGACATGTCCTAGAGACTCGAGGTCATCACGTCGTGATTGCTCGCGGCCCAGGTGGGTGTTGATGGACATATATCGCGCAGTTCCGGATAGGGACTTGCGTTCGCGATATGGTATGTGAACCTTGGACTTCGGATCACGATAGTGCTTCGCCATGCCGAAATCTGTGCGTGGAAGTCCATACGTCAGTATCAAGTATCACCTCACCAACCCTTGTCAAGCACATAAAAGGCACATGATGATCAGCACGTGTCACCACGAGGAAGTGCAGGCTCATTCACCACACCCTTCTTGGCTGGCAACCGGCCGGAGAACGTTTCACCCAACTGCAGTGTATAGGTCGGGGCAGAGGCTCTAATAACTAGTGCCCTCTGACCCGACAAGGGAAGAAAGAAACAAAAACGCCATGGACATACCGATCAAATGGATAACATTGGCGTTCTTCGTGCCAGGGACTCCGATAAGGAAGTTGTCGGGCTTGATGTCACGGTATATGAGAGACTTGTCGTGGACCGACTGAATCCGAGTAACCTGATGTACGAGCAGAAAACTCAGGACATGAAGTTGACAGGCGCACAAGGGATCGACCGTCAGGGAGCGTGACTCACCATTTGTCTCGCAGCCATACACACCGTTTTGATGGAAAATTTGCGACCGCACATGTCAAACAAGTCTTCAAGATTGGGCCCAAGGAGGTCAATCGCGAGGACATTGTGCAAGCCTTCTTGACCAAAGTGATGTACCTGGGGAACGCCCACTAAGCGCCAGGGGGGAGTGCAAAAGGGCCGCACGGGCGTCAAATCGCAGAATTAGTGAGGCGGAACAGGTCGGGGGAGAGGGCAGCCTACGAGTGCCAATCAAGGTGCGGTATGAACGATACTCATCTCGCAGTTGAGGCGCGTCTGACTTGCGAGGTTCCTGGGCGGTATGGACGTTCTAAAGAGGGATCGCAAGTTGTGTGAACGACTCACAAACTTGATAGCAACCGGCTGGCTAGTCAGGAGGTTTGTACCTGAATGCAAAAAAAACTGAGCAGGGAACGAAAGGGAGAACAGAAATAGCAAAATACCCTCGAAGACGACGCCAAAGGAGCCTTCACCGATCTTTTTCCCGACACGGAAGTGGTTACCGACGACGCCGGTGGTGGTCGCGGGTTGAGAGGCATGATTAGAAGAAGAGGCTATTACATGTGGGGTTGTCATCACGAATCGGAGAGGGATGGAAAGGGAAAGGGAGGGACCAAGGCGGGGGGACAGGAAAGAGAGAAAGGGAAGGGGAAACAGGAAAGTTACACGGCGACGCCGAAAAACAGACCAATATGGCCATTTGTCCCAACTTGGTCCCTAGTTCCCACGCGCTACTCCCGCACATCTCAACAAGGCTTAGCTCTCTTTGCCGTCCTCTTCCCCGCTCTAGATTCCAGACACCTGATGATGCGCCCAATGACTTATCTTGTGATACTGTACTCTTCGCTGTCAGACGTGGGCGCCGGCGTAGCTCAGACACCTGCGCTGCGCCCGAGTGACGGTGGAAACCAGTTGGGGCTGTACGGACCGGGCCAGACCTGACCTTACTAGCTCGGTTCCGGCAATCCCTATTTCTAGTCCATTACATCACGTGCCTTGATCTTCTCTTTATCCGAAACTCCTATTTTCTCATCGACGCATACAGTCCCCTGTAGACTCTTCGTATCTGATCAAACGTCGGTCGCACAACTTGGGGACGTTTTTCGCCCACAACACGCCTGGCTCATTCCGATCCTGCCACGTGTTTCCCCCGTGTTAAACTAAGGGCACCCGCGAGTATTCCGAGCTTGTGTGAGCCTCATGGAGGGGTTTTTTTTTTTCAAATCTACTGCTTTCAACAGATGGATTGACAAGCGGCAAGGCCATGAGGCAGTTGGGATACTTTCCTAAAACACTGATCCTCGTGTTTGGAGGCGAGGCAAGGGCACTGGACCGTGATCGAAGGTACCCTGTTGCATTATGACTGCAGCTGTTGCATTCGCCTTGAGGCATACAAGCGAACGAAGCCATCCAGCATTCCAACCGCCGGAAAAGTTTGTCATATACGGTAAGCCCGCATTAGCTTCAATGGTCAGGGGGTGAACCATTTTATTACGACAACGGCCGTAATAAATGCTGTGAATAGCCGCCGCATTGCCGTAGCTCGCCTTAACAGTCTTACAGAAGGGCCACTTGGCGTTCTCATGTCAAGTAAAAGCGCATGCAACCATTCGTAGCAAGTGAGGGGTTTAATGTTCATCAACACAATGTTGGCTTTTGACCCCTCCCATAAAACCTGGAGTAGGCTCTGCTCAGCATGATCGAAGTCGTCTCGTCCAGCCGTTCAGAGACCCTGCCAATACTACGCCTAGAATTCACGGCTAGAACTACAGTATGAATGATGACTTGAGAACTGCCGCCTATCCATGGAGCTAGTTTCCATATAGCATCAACCCGAATAGCCCCACGCGAAGAGGCGAACACGTTCATGATTAACCCGTTCGCGCTAACCACGGAAAAGCTGTCTTCCGTAATAATGGCAGTAGGTCTGATGCAGGAGAGAGGCCCTGTCCCACCACGTTCATTCTTCAAGGCTACAGAGTATTAAGGCTGGCAGATGGATAAGGAATAACTTGCCATTACTCAGCGATGAGTGCCTTTGATTACTGATCATCACCACAGCGCACCCCTTGGTTGGTGGCTTCATCCATAGCCAGCGACGCCACTCAGGGCACGCGGCAATCTGCCAGCGACCCGAGCAAGCGAATACGGTACATCAAACCATTTCAGCGACTTGCGAAGCCCATTGCATCAAGGGCTGGGCCTTCCTGTGGCGAAGGGGGTCATTGAGCATCAGCAAACGTGGGTAGTAGGGCCCACGGTTCTACATTTCGAAAGTCGAGGGTGACGGCAGTGCTTGCTCACTTCGATTCTTGATCTCCACCCCAGTCCTTTATTGAATATATGCGCCTTCCCTGGAAGACTGTCGGCAAACGCCACTTCGCCAACCCCACAATTGGGACCGATAGTTGGCTTCGACTGCGTCATCAAGTGAACAGTAACAGCCTGAGTAAGCTGGGCAAGCCGCGAGCTCGTCCACCCGCTTCACCTTGGACTTGCGGCACCTGGGTTGACCGAGCCTGCCCTCCCCGTGCTGCGTCGCGACTTACCAGTCAGAAACAAAAAAAGGGTTCATTGTAAGTTAGCAGGAGGTTGCTATTAGCGACCATCGTGGGAAGAGAAGGTGAGTAAGGCGACACGTCCTTCTATCCACCCATCGCATTTCTCCCATCTTGAGGAAGTTGTTCGTGACAGCGAAAGGCTCAGTTTCATCCATTGGACTCCATTTCTCTCCGTGTGAGGCCCGTGCTATACTAACCTTATCGAGTCCCAATCGCAGACGGACTCTGAACCTCCTTCGGCGGTCCGCAAGGCGAAAACCTATTGTCAATTGACACTGATTTCCGAAGGCGATCACCCCTGCGTAGGCTACATCCGGGATTAATTCGTGCTATGCGGTGTTCAGACAGGTCTCCCTGGTGGTATCGGCGCCACACAGTAAAGCGCTTTTGGAACTCATTCGGATCAGTCTCCGAGGAAGAGCGCTGTGTTGATCACCTTGTACTGACCGGGGTTGTTTGCTGATTCATTCTGACACCTGAGGTGCGCCCAGTGGTGCCCTATATCAATTAGTAAAGATGGTGCGTAGTCATTTGTTTTCCATGGTTTGCCCGCCCGCCTGGGTGCGCCGTTTAACACCAAACTCAATAGGGACATGACCGTGACCGAGCCATCTAGCGAGATTGCTAATGTGCGGGTTTACTCCGGGGTAACGTGTTTAAGACGAGGTGCTACCGCTAGCTGTGGCACGAATAAACACAGCCTGTCAAACAATAGAGAACCGTTTGGGCGAGCTGGTGATGGCCTTTGGAAGACGCCGTGACCGGATCATAAGCTGACAGAAGTTGAACGCGATAGCCTGACGTCACTCGCCACCTCAGCAAGGGTTCGATCCACAAAAAGGCATGGCGAGCGCCACGGTCACGGTTTGATTGTATGCCGTAATCGATTAATCCGGAATGGAGCTCGGCCGAGCCGAAAATCCCCTGTGGCCGGATCCGGAAGGAGCGCGAGAATGCAGCACAATTTTTTTTGCTTATCATACAGTCGACAAGCTCAAGGAGCTTCGATAGGATCTATTGAATAAGAAAATTATCAAGAAAATGACTAAGGTTGAGTTTCTTGGGAGATA
>Ga0137394_10002123_pt1 | contig 14579 bp, 13 predicted proteins | sample czobulk116metaG_FD_108278 | JGI IMG/M metagenome (GOLD analysis project Ga0137394, IMG submission 108278) | Vadose zone soil microbial communities from Angelo Coast Range Reserve, California, USA - czobulk1.16 metaG | ecosystem: Environmental > Terrestrial > Soil > Vadose zone | place: USA...
CGATGGCCGGCGGCAGGTCGAGGATCTCGAAGACGCGCTCCACCGAGGACGTCGACTGCTGCACGGTGTTCATGATGCGCGAGAGCTGGCGCACGGGGCCGTAGATGAGGGCGAGGGCCGCGATGAACGAGAAGAAGTCGCCCGGCGTCATCGCCCCCGCGATCACCTGCTGGCCGCCGTACCAGAGGGCGCCCATGATGCCGAAGGCGGCCAGCACCTCCATGAGCGGATCGGTCGCCTCGTCGGTGCGGTGATCCTTGAGCGCCAGCTCCAGCAGCCGCCGGTTGATGCGGTCGAAGCGCTCGGCCTCGTGGCTCTCGCGCGCGAAGGCCTTGACGATCTTCATCCCCGAGAACGCCTCGTGCAGCAGCACGTTGAGCTCGGCCACCTTCTCCTGCGAGCGCTTGTTGATGCGATAGAGCCGCCGCCCGATCGAGCGCACGGCCACGCCCACGAACGGGAAGACCACGATGGCGATGAGGGCCAGCCGCCACTCGCGCACCACCATCACCGACAGCAGCGCGACGATCATCAGCACCTGGCGCAGCGTCATCACCAGCACCGTCGACGACACGCGGGCCAGGCGATTCACGTCGGTGACGATGCGCGACATCAGCTCGGCCGAGTGCAGGTCGGCGAAGAAGGACAGCGGCATCTGCTGGATGTGCGTGTAGAGCGTGCGGCGCAGCCCGGCGATCACGCGCTCGCCGACCGAGGCCATCAGGTACGACTGGCCGTAGCGGCCGGCGCCCTTGGCGAGGTAGGCGCCCAGCAGGAGCAGGGGAATCACCCGCAGCATCGTGGCGTCCCGGCGGATGAAGATGTCGTCCATCGCGGGCTTGACCAGCCACGCGATGGCGCCCTCCATGGCCGCCACCACGATGGCGAGCAGCGCGCCGACGAGCAGCACCGGCACGTACGGCCGCATGAGCGGCAGCAGCCGGCGGTAGACGATGAAGGCGTGGCTCACGCGGCGCCGGCCACCAGCCGGCGGTAGAGCGTCTCGGTGGCGTCGAGCTTGGCCCGCAGCGAGAAGTGGGCCTCCACGCGCTTGCGGCCCGCCCGCGCCATCGCCTGCGCCGCCAGCGGATCGCCCAGCACGCGCAGCAGCGCGCCGGCCAGCGCCTCGGGCGAGCGCGGCGGCACCAGCACGCCCGTCTCCCCGTCGAGCACGAGCTCCGGCATGCCCTCGATGCTGGTGGCCACCACCGGCCGCTCGCACGCCAGCGCCTCGCGGATGGAGCCGGTGATGCCGAGGCCGCCGTAGGAGGCGTCCACCACCACGTCGGAGGCGGCCATGATCGCCGGCACGTCGTCGCGATGGCCGAGCACGAGCACGCGATCGCCGAGCCCCTTCGTCCGCGCGACCTCCGCGATCTCGGCAACGCGCGGCGCCGGCGCGCCCACGAAGAGCAGCCGCGCGCGCGCCAGCCGCGGCGCCACGGTGACCATCGCCTCCAGCAGGTCGCGCCAGCCGCGCCACGAGCGCACGCCGATCTGCGTGATCAGCGCGTGCTCGGCGCCCAGCCCCAGCTCGCGCCGCACGGCGCCGCCGTCGGCGCCGGGATGGAAGCGCTCGAGGTCGGTGCCCGAGTAGATCACCTGGATCTTGCCGGCGGGCACGCCGGAGGCGACGAGGCCGTCCTTGATCGAGCGGCACACGGCCACGATCGCGTGCACGCGGCGGCTCGTGTAGCCGACGCGGCGCAGCCGGCCGACCCGGAAGCTGACGCCGCGGTTGAGGATGAGCAGCGCGCGCGCGCCCATGAGACCGGCCAGCAGCGTGAGCGTGCGCGCGCGCCCCTTGTGAGCGTGGACGATCTGGACGCGCTGCGTCCGGATGAGCTGGGCCAGCCGCCACGCCGCGCGGGGATCCCACTGCCGCCGCATGGGAATCGCCACGTGCGTGAGGCCGGCGTCACGGCAGCGCGTGGCCCACGTCTCGCTGGGCGGGGTGACCACGGTCACGTGATGGCCGCGCGCGGCGAGGCCGCGGGCCAGGTCGCGCAGCTGCATCGCCGCGCCCGTGAAGAAGTCCCCCTTCGGGTAGATCTCGAGGATCCGAAGGGGGCCGTCCGCCATCAGGCTCCGAAGAACTCTCGGACCGCCATCGCCACGGTGTCGATCTCGGTCACCGTGTGGCCGGCCGAGATCGGCAGCGTCAGGATCTCCTTCACGAGCTGCTCGGTGACCGGCAGCGCCGGCGGCTTCAGGCGCTCGACGGCCGGCTGGCGGTGCGTCGGCACCGGGTAGTGCACGCCGGTCTGCACGCCGCGCGTCTTGAGGAAGGCGGCCAGCGCGTCGCGGCGCGGCGTGCGCACGACGTAGAGGTGATAGACGTGGTGGCCGTCCGGGCGCTCCTCGGGCAGGCCCAGCGGCAGCCCCGCGAACGCCTTGTCGTAGCGCGCGGCCAGCTCGCGCCGCTGATCGTTCATGGCCTCCAGGCGCCGCAGTAGCACGCGCCCGATGGCGGCCTGGATGTCGTTGAAGCGCAGGTTGAAGCCGATCTCCGAGTGGATGTCCTTGTTGAGGCGCCCGTGATCGCGCAGCCGGCGGCAGCGCGTGGCGATCTCGTCGTCGTCGGTCACGATGGCGCCACCGTCGCCCATCACCGTGAGGTTCTTCGAGGGATAGAACGAGAAGACGCCGACGCGGCCGAAGGCGCCGACCTTCTTGCCCTGCCAGGCGGCGCCGTGCGACTGCGCGCAGTCCTCGAGCATCCACACGCCCAGCCGAGTTGCCAGCGCACGCACGGCGTCGAGGTCGGCCGGCTGGCCGTAGAGGTGGACGGGGACGATGCCGACGGTGCGCGACGTGGCCTTGGCGGCGGCGTCGGCCGGATCGATCGTGTAAAAGCGGTCGCAGTCGACGAAGACCGGCGTGGCCTCGGCGAAGCAGATCGCCTCGATGGTCGGGAACGCGGTGTGCGAGGGCACCAGGATCTCGTCGCCCGGCTTGACGCCGAGGGCGCGGAACGCCAGCCACAGGCCGGCGGTGGCCGAGTTGCTGAGGATGCAGTGCTTGGCGCTGACGTAGCGCGCCAGCTCGGCCTCGAACTCGCGGCTCTGCGGTCCGAGGATGTATTGCCGCGACTCGATGGCGGCGATGGCGGCCTGCTTGATCTCGTCGTCCACCAGGGGTCGGGACAGGGGAATCTGCGTCACGTTCACGCTCCTGATCCAGCCAGTCGCTGATACCGGCCTTTGAAATAGAGAAGGGGCTCGCCGCCGCCGGGCACGCCGATGCGCTCGACCCGGCCCACGAAGATCGTGTGATCGCCCTCGACGTGGGTGCTGACGGTGATGCACTCCAGGTGCGCCAGCGCGCCGTCGACCAGCGGGAGCCCGAGCTCGCTGACCGTGTGCGCGACGCCCTCGAACTTGTCGAGGATCTTGGAGGTCGCGAAGCGGCGCGAGACTTCTTCCTGACCTGAGCTCAGGATGTTGACCGCGAAGCGCCCGTGATCGCGCAGCGCCGGAAAGCTCTGCGCCTTGTGGTCGACGCACACGAGCACCAGCGGGGGATCGAGCGAGACCGATGCGAAGGAGCTGCAGGTGAGCCCGGCCGGGCGCTTGTCCGCGTCCGAGGTCGTCACGATCGTCACGCCCGAGCCGAAGTGACTGAGAACCTTACGAAAGTCGTCGGCGCCGATCACCGTCCTTATGTAGCAGGAACACCCCGGGAAAGCAAGATTGCGGGGCCAGGAACAATGGCGAGGACGGGCCCTGGCAGACCCGCCCTCGCCGGGGGGGAGGGCATCGAACAGACCTTCTCTGGCTCGACTCTGATAGAGACGGCCGCCCCGGGAATCAGCAATCCGTGTTCCAGCCCCGGCCGTCGTGTTTTCTACGGGTTTCCCCGCGCTCGCGTCGACGCGTTAGGTGGGGCGTAGCCCAGAATGGGAATTCGTCTTCCCACTGGTGGCCGAGCGGTTCGCGGCGGACGCCGGTGATATAGTCCACGGTATGCCCACCGAGCAGCAGGTTCTCGACGCGCTCCGCGGAATCCGCGACCCCGAGTCGCAGAAGGACATCGTCGCGCTCGGCCTCGTGCGCGACCTCGCAGTGGACGCCACCGGCGTGTCGGTGACGCTGGCCTTCGCGGGCCAGGCACCGGCCGCCAAGGCCACGATGCACAGCATGGCCACACGGCTCCTCGGCCAGATTCCCGGCATCGGGCGTGTGCAGGTGAAGATGGGCGGCGGTCCGGCGGCGCCGGCCGCGCACAGCCACGCGCACGCCCCGGCGCCGCAGGCGCAGGGCCACAGCCACGGCCAGCCGCAGGCCGGGCCCGGCGCGCCGCCGGTGAACCTCATTCCCGAGGTGCGCCACACGGTCGCCGTGTCCTCGGGCAAGGGCGGCGTGGGCAAGTCCACGGTGGCCGTGAACCTCGCGCTGGCGCTGCGGCAAACCGGCGCCACCGTGGGTTTGATCGACGTCGACGTCTACGGTCCGGACGTGCCGCTGATGCTCGGCACCAGGGGCAAGCCGGGGATGTTCGACAACAAGATCATCCCGGTGGAAGCGCACGGCCTCAAGCTGATGTCGATCGGCCTGCTCGTGAACGAGCGCGAGGCGGTCGTGTGGCGCGGCCCCATGATCCACTCCTTCATCCAGCAGATGCTCAAGGACGTCATGTGGGGCGCGCTCGACTACATGGTCTTCGACATGCCGCCCGGCACCGGCGATGCGCAGCTCTCGCTCTCGCAGGTGCTGCCGCTCGGCGGCGTGGTCATGGTCACCACGCCGCAGGACGTGGCGCTGCTCGATGTGCGCAAGGCCATCGGCATGTTCCAGCGGCTCAACGTGCCGATCCTCGGCATCGTGGAGAACATGAGCACGTTCGCGTGTCCGCACTGCCAGCAGCACACCGCGATCTTCGGCGACGCCGGCGGCACGCGGCTGGCCGACGAGTACGGCGTGCCGCTGCTGGCGCGGCTGCCGCTCGATCCGGAGACGCGCGTGGGCGGCGACGAGGGCACCCCGATCACCGTGCGCCGTCCCGACTCGCCGCAGGCCGGCGCGTTCCGCGACCTGGCGGCGTCGGTGGCGATGCGGCTGGATCAGGTCGGCGGAGTGGGCTCCCTGCCGAAGATCAGCTGACGCAGCCCGCATGGCGGCGCCGGACCTCATCGTCCCGATCTTCCCGTTGCCCGACGTGACGTTCTTCCCGCACACGCTGCTGCCGCTGCACGTCTTCGAGGCCCGCTACCGGCTGCTGGTGATCGACGCGCTCGAGCGCGACCGGCGCCTGGCCGTGGTGAAGCTCAAGCCGGGCTACGAGGCCGCCTACGCCGGCAAGCCCGAGGTGCATCCAGTGGCCGGGCTCGGCGAGATCGTGTCGTGCGAGCGCCTGGCCACCGGCCGCTACAACATCCTGCTGCGCGGCGAGAGCCGCGTGCGGCTCGAGCAGGAGCTGGCGAGCGACACGCTCTACCGACTCGTGCGGGCGCGGCGCCTGGCCGACGCGGAGCCGACCGGCGACGTGGCGCCGGCGCTGGCGCGCATCCGCGCGGCGTGCACGACGCTGCTGACCGCGCTGGCCCGGCCCGCCGATCTCCTCGACACCGCGCTGGCCGAGGGTCAGCCGGCCGGCGTCATCGCCGACCGCGTGGCCGCCGCGGTGCTGCCGGACGGCGCCACCCGGCAGCGGCTGCTGGAGACGCTCGACGTCACGGCGCGCGTGACGACGGTTGCCGACGCGGTCGAGGCGCTCGTCAAGGAGCTGAAAGGCGGACGCGAGTGAGTGTCGTCACCCGCGCGCTGGCCGCCCTCCTTCTCGTGCTCACGCTCGCCGGCGCCGCCGACGCGCGGACGTGGTCCTGGCTCGGCGTGCGCATCCGCGACCTCAGCGAGCAGGAGATGGACGATCTCTCCTCGCGTCACGGCCTGGCCGAGGGCTTCGGCGTCGTCATCGTCGAGGTGATGGAGGGTACGCCGGCGGCGCGCGCGGGCATGCAGGCCGGCGACATCGTCGTGGCGTTCGAGGGCAGGCCGGTGACGGAGACGCGGCTGCTGCAGCGCCTCATCACGCAGGCGCCGCTGGACCGCGACATCCGGTTGACCGTGCTGCGCCGGGCCGGGCGCAAGGCGCTGCCGGTACGGCTCGTCGACATGCCGCGCCCGATGGTCGGGGAACAAATCGCCGCGCGCTTCGGTTTTGATCTGCGTGACTCGGAGAGAACGCCGGCGACGAGCGCCCCGGCCGTCACGTTCATCGTCAAGGGCAGCCCGGCCGAGCGGGCGGGCCTCGAGGTCGGCGACGTCCTGCTCCAGGTCGGCGACCAGGCGGTGGTCACGCGCGACGCCGCCCGCGAGGCCCTCAGCGACATCGCGATCGAGCGCCCGCTGCGCCTCACCGTGCAGCGCGGCGGCGAGCACGTCGAGCTCACGCTCGCCGCTCCCGACGCCCCCAAACCTTGACAAACTCGCGCACGCTCGCGTAACGTCGCGCCCGACTTGCCCAGCGGCAGCCCCACTCGACGAGGAGGAGGTGCTCCCATGAGTCATCCAAGCAGTGCCCCCGAGCCCGCCCGGCGGAAGTTCCTGACTGGCGCGGCGCTGGCGGCGACGGGCGCCGCGGCGCTCGGCTTCCCCATGGTGGCCAAGGCCCAGGGCCCCATCACGATGCGGTGGCAGAGCACGTGGCCGCAGAAGGACATCTTCCACGAGTACGCGCTCGACTTCGCCAAGAAGGTCAACGACATGACCGGCGGCGATCTCAAGATCGAGGTGCTGCCGGCCGGCGCCGTCGTGCCCGCCTTCGGGCTCATCGACGCGGTGTCCAAGGGCACGCTCGACGGCGGCCACGGCGTGCTCGTGTACCACTACGGCAAGCAGACGGCGCTCGCCCTCTGGGGCTCGGGCCCCGGCTACGGCATGGACGCCAACATGCTGCTGTCCTGGCACAAGTACGGCGGCGGCAAGCAGCTGCTCAACAAGCTCTACTCGTCCATCGGCATCAACGTCGTGTCGTTTCCCTACGGGCCGATGGCCACGCAGCCGCTCGGCTGGTTCAAGAAGGTCATCACCAAGGCGGACGACTTCAAGGGCCTCAAGTACCGGACGGTCGGCATCTCGATCGACGTGTTCCAGGGCCTGGGCGCCGCCGTCAACGCGCTGCCGGGCGCCGAGATCGTGCCGGCCATCGACCGCGGCCTGCTGGACGCCGCCGAGTTCAACAACGCGACGTCCGACCGGATCCTCGGCTTCGCCGACGTCTCCAAGATCTGCATGCTGCAGAGCTACCACCAGAACGCCGAGCAGCTCGAGATCACGTTCAACAAGGCGAAGTTCGACGCGCTGCCGGACAAGATGAAGGCCATCATCGAGAACGCCGTGGAGGCCGCCTCGGCCGACATGTCGTGGAAGGCCATCGACCGCTACTCGAAGGACTACATCGAGCTGCAGACCAAGGACAAGGTGCGCTTCTACAAGACGCCCGACTCCGTGCTGCAGAAGCAGCTCGAGGTCTATGACTCGGTCGTCGACAAGAAGTCCTCGGACAATCCGCTCTTCAAGGAGATCGTCGAGTCGCAGAAGGCCTTCGCGGCCCGCGCGGTCAAGTGGGACCTGGACACCAACGTCTCGCGGCGGATGGCGTACAACCACTACTTCGGCGCGAAGGCGGCGCCCAAGAAGAGCTGATGCGGACACCCATCACGGGGGGCCCCAGCGGGGCCCCCCGGTTCGCCCGGTGCCCGACGTGCTCGGTCTGATCCGCCTCGTCGACCAGATCAGTTACTGGTCGGGCAAGGCGGCGTCCTGGCTCATCGTCGCGCTCACCTTCGTCGTCTCCATCGAGGTCTTCAAGCGCTACATTCTGAACTCGCCGACGGCGTGGATCTTCGACCTGAACAACATGCTGTACGGCTCGCTGTTCATGCTGTGCGGCGCCTACACGCTGGCCCTGGCCGGCCACGTGCGCGCGGACTTCGTGTACATCTACCTGAAGCCGCGGGCCCAGGCCTCGCTCGACCTCACTCTGTACTTCCTCTTCTTCATCCCGTGCATGATCGGGCTCATCTACGCGGGCAGCGACTTCGCCGCCGATTCCTGGCGCATCGGCGAGCATTCGACGGTGACGGCCGAGGGCCCGCCGGTCTATCACTTCAAGACCGTCATCCCGGTGGCCGGCGTCCTCGTCATGCTGCAGGGACTGGCCGAGATCATGCGCTGCATCGTGGCCATCCGCACCGGTAAGTGGCCGGCCCGGCTGGAAGACGTCGAGGAGATCGACGTCATCGAGACGCAGCTCGGCCGCAGCGAGTACGTCGACGAGGAGTCGCGGCGCGCGGCCATGGAGGGCGCGCACGCCATCGACGAGGCCGCCCGCCACCGCAGCGTCATGGAGGAAGGCGTCATCCACGAGCAGGCCCTCAAGGACGACGAGCGGAAGAAATGAGCGATCCCTCGCTCGGTTTGACGATGCTCGGGCTCATCGTGGCGGCCATCATGATGGGCTACCCGACGGCCTTCACGCTCATGGGCCTGGGACTCGTCTTCGGCTTCATCGCGTTCTGGACGCCGGGCGACCACTGGTGGCAGAACAGGATCTTCGACCTCGTCGCCCAGCGAACCTACGGCGTCATGACGAACGACACGCTGCTGTCGGTGCCGCTCTTCGTCTTCATGGGCTACATCATGGAGCGCGCGGCGCTGGTCGATCGCATGTTCCACAGCGTGCAGCTGGCCTTCCGGCGCGTGCCCGCCTCGCTGGCCGTCACCACGCTGCTGGTGTGCGCGTTCTGGGGCATCGCCTCCGGCATCGTGGGCGCCGTCGTCGTGCTGATGGGTGTCATCGCCTTGCGCCCGATGCTGAAGGCCGGCTACGACGTGAAGCTTGCCTCGGGGGCCATCACGGCCGGCGGCACGCTCGGCATCCTGATCCCGCCCTCGGTCATGCTCATCGTGTACGCGGCGGTGGCCGGCCAGTCGATCGTCAAGCTCTACGCGGCGGCCATGCTGCCGGGCTTCTTCCTGACGTTCCTCTACCTCGTCTACATCCTGGGCTGGGCGATCATCAATCCGAGCATCGCGCCCAAGCTCCCGCCCGACCAGTTCCGCGTCGCCGTGCCGCCCCACCTGCTGGCGCTGGAGCGCGGACGCACGCGCACGGTTGTCCCCGGCCTCCTTGCCGCCGCCCTCCGCCCCGCGCTCGCGCACGTCGCCGGCGGCTATCGCGTCATCGCGCGCGACGTGGCGGCACTGTCGGTGCCGGTCTTGCTGGTGGTGGGCACGTTCACCGCGACGTGGTGGTACGTGGTCATCTACAACGCGCCCGAGGCGGCCATCGCGGCCGGCGCGGTGACGGCGGCCACGAAGGCGACCGCGGTGCCCGGTGCCCCGGGGCCCGCCGCCACGACGCCCGCGGTCAAGGCGCCGGCGGCTGTTCCCGCCGAAGAAAATCCGCAGCAGCTTGGCGCGGCCACCAGCACGACCGAGGAGCAGCCACAGGAGCTCGGCGCCGCCGGCAGCGAGGCCGAGAAGGCCGGACCCGCGAAGGCCGTCGGCGCGCCCGAAGAGATGACCTCGCTGCGCGATCCGAGCAAGGACACCGGCGCCGGGGCGATCCCGGCGCACTTCTATCCGTGGTTCTGGGGGCTGGCCGGCTTCTTCGTGCTGCTTCTGCTGGTCTACTTCTGGCGCATGGACGGCGAGCAGCTCGAGATCCTCAAGGAGCTGATCGCGTCCGTGGTGCCGCTGGGCGTTCTCACCGCCATCGTGCTGGCCGTCATCCTGTTCGGTATCTGCACGGCCACCGAGTCGGCGGCGGTCGGCGCGCTCGGCGCCATGTACCTGGCCGTGATGTCGCGCTACCAGAAGCCGGTGTGGTGGTGGAGTCTGGTGGGCTTCATCATCGGGGTTGCGCTGGGGTGGTGGCAGGGTGAGGACTGGGCCTCGCTGGTGGTGGCCGGCTCCATCGGAGGGACGCTGGTCGGGACCGTGGTGCCCGGCGTCTGGTACCTGCGGGTGTCGCCCGAGCTGCGGCGCAACATGAAGGAGTCCACGTTCCTCACCGCGAAGACGACGGCGATGGTGTGCTGGCTGTTCGTCGGCTCCGCGCTGTTCTCGGCGGTGTTCGCCCTGCACGGCGGCCAGTCGCTGATCGAGCGCTGGGTGCTCTCGATGAACCTTTCGCCGCTCGGCTTTCAGATCCTGGCCCAGGCCATCATCTTCCTGCTGGGCTGGCCGCTCGAGTGGACGGAGATCATCGTCATCTTCTGTCCGATCTTCATCCCGCTGCTCGCCCACTTCAACGTCGACCCGATCCTGTTCGGCACGATGGTCGCCGTCAATCTACAGGCGGCCTTCCTGTCGCCGCCGGTCGCGATGTCCGCGTTCTATCTCAAGGGTGTGGCGCCCAAGCACGTCACGCTCAACCAGATCTTCGCGGGGATGATGCCGTACATGATCATCGTGCTCATCTGTCTCGTGTTCATGTACATCTGGCCGGGAATGACGCTCTGGCTGCCGGAGTTCCTGTACGGCAAGTAGCCCACACTCGCTCTCCGCGTCCGACGCCGCCCAGGCCATCGCGCGCGGCTTGATCAGCTCGGTCGAGCTCGTCCAGGCGTGCCTCGCGCATATGAAGAACGTCGAGCCGACCGTCCAGGCGTGGACGTTCCTGGATCCCGACTACGCACTGCAGCAGGCGCGGGCGGCGGATGAGCTCAGGTTGTCGGGGGCATCGATCGGGCCGCTGCACGGGGTCCCGGTGGGGCTGAAGGACATCATCGACACCTCCGACATGCCCACCGAGAACGGCTCGGTGTTGCATGCGGGGCGGACGCCGTCGCGTGATGCGGCAGTGGCGAGGATGGTGCGGGCGTCGGGCGCGGTGATCATGGGGAAGACGGTGACCACGGAGTTCGCGACGCGGACCCCGGGCAAGACGCGCAATCCGCACGATCCCGGGCACACGCCGGGCGGCTCGTCGAGCGGGTCGGCGGCCGCGGTGGCGGCGGAGATGGTGCCGCTGGCGCTCGGCAGCCAGACGGGCGGGTCGGTCATCCGGCCGGCGTCGTACTGCGGCGTGTACGCGCTCAAGCCGACGCACGGGCTGATCCCGCGCACGGGCATGTTCCAGCTCTCGCGTTCGCTCGATCACGTGGGACTCTTCGCTCGGACGCTCGAGGATCTGGCGTTAGGGTTGGAGCAGGTGGCCGGCTACGACGAGGGCGATCCCGACTCGCGGCCGCGCCCGCGTGTGCCGTATCGCGCGATCGCGGCCGAGGAGCCGCCGCTGCCGCCGACCTTCGCGTTCGTGAAGACACCGCGCTGGAGCCAGGTGGCGCCCGACGCGCAGGAGGCGTTCGGCGAGCTGGTGGAACACCTCGGCGACCGCGTGGAAGAGGTGGACCTGTACGAAGGCGAGGCGGTCGACTGGGCGCGCACGATCACCGACGCCGAAGTCGCCGTCAACCTGGCCCGCGAGTGGGAGACGGGCCGCGACCGGCTCTCGCCCTCGCTGCGCACACGCATCGAGCGCGGCCGCGAGGTGCTCGCGCGCGACTATCTGCAGGCGCGCGCCCAGGTCCCCGGTCTGATCGCCGGGTATACCGAGCTGTTCGAGCAACGCTACGACGCCATCCTCACGCCCGCCTCGCCGGGCACGGCGCCCAAGGGACTGGAGTCAACCGGCGATCCGATGTTCAACACCGTATGGACGCTATGCGGGATGCCGGCGGTGACCATTCCGCTCATGAGCGGCGCCAACGGCCTGCCGCTCGGCCTGCAGCTGGTAGGGCCGCGCGACGGCGACGGGCGCCTGCTGCGCACCGCCCGCTGGCTCGTGGAGCGCCTCGCCGCGGGCTAATCGCGTTTCCGCGGAAACGCGGGCGCCGCCTACCGAAGACCGGCCCGCGCCTGCGCGAGCATCTTCTGAGCGTAGCCGCCGGGATCGTAGTGGGTCATGCCGGGGCGCTCGACTGGCGCCAGCAGCCGGGCGGCGCGCGCGTGCTCGCCGGCGCCGGCCGCGCGGATTCCCCTGGCGAAGCGCCAGCCGAAATACGTGTGCGTCGCGGTGTGCATTCCGGTGATGATCGCGAACAGACCGAGGGCCGCGGCCAGCGCCTGCTTCCCGGCGCCGAGCAGGAACAGGTCGGGCACGACGCCGGCCAGCGTGGCGATGAGCGTGGCGGCGCCCAAGGCCACCGCGGCGACGGCGCCGACCATCAGGTTGTAGGTGTTGAGGCCCCGGCGGAACTCCGAGGTGGCGGTGGGTCCCGGCATGGCCCGACGCTAAGCGAACGGGCGGCGTGGGGTCAAGCGAGGACGAGGTGGCGGAAACGATTCGCGACCGGCTGCGCTCACTTCAACCGGGAGTCTCCGGCCGGACCCTCAAGCAGTGGCTGGAGGCCGGGCGTGTGCGCGTGAACGGCACCGTGGTCCGGCGCGGCGACAGGCCGGTATCCCGTCCGGACCGTGTGGAGCTGGGGGCGCCGCCGCCGCCGCCGTTCCCCGCACCGCTGCGCCTGGTCCACGCGGACGATCACGTCTACGTCATCGACAAGCCGCCCGGACTGCTGACGATCGCGAACGCGGGCGAGCGCCAGCGCACGGCCTATCGCCTGCTGCGCGACTGGGTGGAGGCGCAGAGCGGCCGGCGCATCTTCGTGGTGCACCGTCTGGATCGCGAGACCTCGGGCCTGCTGGTGTTCGCGCGCTCGCCCGAGGCCAAGGAGATGCTGCAGAAGCAGTTCCACCATCGCACGCCCGAGCGGCTCTACCAGGCGCGCGTGGAGGGCGTCGTGCGCCAGGACGAGGGCACGCTGACCTCTCGGCTGGCCGAGGGCAGCTCGCTCCGCATCCGGCCGACGCGCGACACCGAGCGCGGCCGGGAGGCCATCACGCGCTACCGGGTGCTGGAGCGCTATGAGGACTCGACGCTGCTCGAGCTCAAGCTCGTCACCGGCCGCCGCGGCCAGATCCGCGCCCAGCTCGCTGCCCTCGGGCATCCCATCCTCGGCGACCGCGAGTACGGCAGCCGGCGCGATCCCTTCAAGCGCGTGTGCCTGCACGCCACGCGGCTCGGGTTCATGCATCCGAATGGCCGCCGGGTGACGTTTGAGAGCCGAGCGCCGGCCGTGTTCCGCCGCGCTTGAGCCGTGGCGCGGGCGCCGCGGCTCAGCCCGAGCGTGCGAGATGCTGGTCGAGGAACGCGAGCATCTTCGGCCAGGCCTCCGCGGCCTGCTTGGGCCGGTGGCGCTCGGCGTTCATGAAGTTCAGGAAGGCGTGGCCGGCGCCCTCGTACATGTGAAACTCGTGCGGTTTGCCGTGCTTGGTCAGCTCGGCGTCGATCTTCTTCACGTCCTCGGGCGAGGGGTTGGTGTCGTCCGCGCCGAAGAAGCCGACGATGGGGCAGGTGATGCGGCTCGTGAGATCGAACGGCGCCGGGCCGTCGCCCCACGGCTTCATGATGTTGCCGCCATAGAAGACGCCCGCCGCCTTCCAGTTCTCGGGCCGAGCCCCGGCCAGAAGATAGCTGTTGCGGCCGCCCATGCAGAAGCCGAGCACGGCGAGCGGGCCGACCCGCGCGTCCTCGAGGCTCTTCATGTGCGCGACGGTGGCGTCGACGTCGGCGAGGATCTCCTGATCGCGCAGGGCGCCGACGCGCGCCATCATGTCGCCGCCCGCCGCCTGGCGGTGGAAGAGGTCGGGCGCCGCCGCGATGTAGCCGTGACGGGCGAGGTCCTCCACCTGCGTCTCGATGAACTTGTCGAGCCCGGGACCGTGGATCATCACCACCACGCCGGGCCGCGTGCCGCCGCCGGCGGGAACGTCGAGGTACACGCGCATCGGATGACCGTTGACCTGGAGCGTGTCGGAGCGTCCCATAGTCGCCCTCCCGGGGTGTGTGAGGGGGGCAGCCCCCCTCACCAACTAAGTCTTGACGGAGCCGGCGGTGAGCCCGGCGACGTAGTAGTCCACGAAGAACGAATAGATGATGGCCACGGGCACCGAGCCGAGCAGCGCGCCCGCCATGAGCTGGCCCCAGTAGAAGACGTCGCCGCGGATGAGCTCGGTCACGACGCCGATGGGCACCGTGCGCACGTCGCTCTTGCCCAGGAAGATCAGCGCGTAGAGGAACTCGTTCTGGGCCAGCGTGAACGAGAAGATCCCGGCCGACAGCAGTCCCGGCGTGCACAGCGGCAGCACGATGCGCGTCATGGCCTGCAGCCGGCTGGCGCCGTCGATGCGCGCGGCCTCCTCCAGCTCGCGCGGCACGCTCTTGAAGTAGCCCATCAGGAGCCAGGCGCTGAAGGGGATGAGCAGGGTCGGATAGGTGAGCATGACGGCGGTGAGCGTGTTGCCGAGCTCCAGCCGGTTGATGATGTCGGCCATCGGGATGAACAGCAGCGGCTGCGGCACCAGATACGTCGCGGCCACGCCGATGGCCACCACGGCCGCGCCAGGGAAGCGCATGCGCGCGAGCGGGTAGGCGATCATCGTGCCGAGCACCACCGAGACCACGGTGGTGACCACCGCCACCAGCAGGGTGTTGTACGTCCACGTCAGGAAGTTCGTCTCGGTGAGCAGGTCGATGTAGTGCTTGAGGGTCGGCTGGTGGACGACCAG
>Ga0137394_10002124_pt1 | contig 14576 bp, 9 predicted proteins | sample czobulk116metaG_FD_108278 | JGI IMG/M metagenome (GOLD analysis project Ga0137394, IMG submission 108278) | Vadose zone soil microbial communities from Angelo Coast Range Reserve, California, USA - czobulk1.16 metaG | ecosystem: Environmental > Terrestrial > Soil > Vadose zone | place: USA...
ACGCCAGGCATGGCGCCGCCAGATTCGTCGGTCACCTTGCCCACGAGGCGGGCGGATTGCGCCGACTGTCCCGAGACAGTGCCGGGCGCCAGTCCGATGACGAGCAGGCCGAATGCCGCGATCGACATCGCCGAGTGCATGCGACACATAGGTCCTCTCCTGTGGTTGATCGAGCATTTTCTTCAGCTACGCCAGGGGGCGGAGCAAGTATCCGATGAATGCCGCGCCGACACCATGCGCAACCTCGATGCGCGGCGTGCTTGGAGGCGCGAACCGGCGTAGGATCCGGGGAGTGTCAATCTGGACGCCGTTGGCTGGAGCCCTGCTGCTCGCGGCTTGCTCGTCCGACCCGCGCTCGTCTTCATCAACCATTCTCACCTCGCCGACAACGGCAGGCCCCGCATCGAAAATACTGGTCGTGACCTACACGACTGGCTTCAGGCACAGCTCGATTCCGACCGCGGAGACGACGCTCGAGACGCTGGGCCGAACATCCGGCCTCTTCACGGTCACGTTCTGCCGCACCGGTGACGATGTGCGGCGGGACCTGTCGCCCGCTGGCCTGGCGTCAGTGGACGCCGTCGTCTTCGCCAATACCACTGGCAATCTGGGCATCCCTGACATGGGCGCCTTTCTGGGCTGGATCAGCGCCGGTCATGGGTTCGCAGGCATGCACAGCGCATCGGACACCTACCACGACGAGCCGCGGTACCTCGAGATGCTCGGCAACGAGTTCCTCACGCACGGCGATCAAGCCACCGTCGACGCCGTCGTAGAGAACAGCGATCATCCGGCCGTATCGCCGCTCGGCAGTCGCTTCCGGATCTTCGACGAGATCTACATGTTCACGCGCGCAAATCGCGGGTCGGTGACGATGCTGCTCTCGCTGGATCGCCGCCCGGCGGACGGATTGCCGGGGGCCGGCCAGTCCGCCGATCTTCCTCTGGCGTGGGCGAAGTCATACGGGCAGGGGCGAGCCTTCTACTCCGCGCTGGGACATCGTGAGGACGTCTGGGAGAACCCGCTGTATCAGCAACACGTGCTCGGCGGACTCCGATGGATCCTCAAACGGTGAACTGACGGCGGACGCCGCCTCATCCCGGAAATGCAAAAGGAATGCGCCAAGTCAGGCGCCTTCCGGGATTAGTACTTCAACTCGATGCGGATCGTGTGGCTCATCGTGGTCCCGACGTTGCGGACCTGATGCAGGCTCGCCTCACTCCAGTACACGGTTCCGAGCTTTCGCTCGTTGCGCGTCCATTGCCCGTCGGGCAAGACGCGGGATTCGAGCGTGTATTCGGTCATGCAGACGCTGACGCCGCGCAGATGCCGATGGGGCTTTTCTTCGGTGCCGGCCGGAATGTGGGCCTCCAGCACGCGCACGAATGGATTGTCGAGTACGAGCTTGTAGTTCTCCGGAATGACCTTGAGGACGTCGAGAGCGTCGCTCTGGGCAGCGGACGCCCGCATCAACATGACGACGATCAGCATCACGACGCCGGATGCACCGAGCAGGAGCAGACGCCTGGTTTTGGCCATCGTCACACCATCTTGAACCGGCAGATCTGAGCCGGCTCGCTGCCGGGGCCGGGCGCGGTCAGGCCGGCATCGCAGTAGTACATGTAGCCGTCGTGAATGCACATCCCGTGCGGGTCCGGGTCGGACGTCCTGGAGAGCGTCACGATCTCGAGCACCTTGCCGGAGTCCGGATCGATCTTCTGAACCAGATGGTCCCCGGCGATCAGGACCCAGAGCGCGCCGTTGTCCCAGTCGAGTCCATGCGGCCGGTCGCCTTTCGCGGGGCGCAGCCGCAGTATTCGAAAGTCCTTCGGATCCATCTCCGCCACCGCGCTGATGCTCAGCGCCGTGACCCACAGCGTCTGGGTCTGCGGCACAAACGTGATGCCGTGCACGCCGCCGCCCCAGAGCAACTGATGAATCTTGACGGTTTTACCCGTCTTCAAATCCGCCTGAATCACTTCACCAAACGGCTTGTCGGTCGGACGCGGAGGGCGCCGGCCGCTCACGCCGCCGTTGGCGCTCAGCCACAGGTAGCCGGCACCGACGGCAATCCCGCTCGTGTTGTGTGATTCGGTCTGCACCTCGTGCAGCACCTTGCCGTCCTGCCAGCCCACCTTGAACACGCGCTCGGAGACCTGATCGCCGATCCACAAACCGTCCGGCGCGGCTTCCAACGCGTTCGGGTGGATGTCCGGCGCCTTGAACAGCCGCTCGACCTTGGCCTGACGCGTCGGCACCGGCGGTGTTTTTCCCGGGGCGTTCCCCTCTTGCGCCGATGCGAGCTTTGCCGTCGCCATACCGGCGACCATTGCCGACGCCGTTCCGATGAACTCTCGACGTCTCATTTTCATAAGTCACCAATTCACCAATTCGCCAATTCACCAATTCGCCTATTGATCAATCCCTCATCTTTTCTCTCTCAGCTTGAACACGTACAACGCTTGACCCGTGTTCGGCACCTCGATCTCCGGAAGGATGGTGGCGGGCACCTGCCGCGGACTGCCACCGCCCAGGCCCGTCGTCACCGCCACGTACTGGTGGCCATCCACGCTGAACGAGACCGGAAAGCCCTGGACCGATGTGCCCAGGCGCGCCTGCCACAGCACCTTGCCGGTTCGCACGTCGTGCGCGCGGAACGTCCGGTCGAGATCGCCGACGAACGCGACGCCGCCCGCCGTGGACAGCACACCGGTGAGATACGACGCGCGTTGCTCGTGACTCCAGACTTCCTGCATCGTCTTCACGTCGTACGCGGCGAGCTTCCCGACGTTGCCGTCGCTGCCAGGCATCTCGAAAAACCGCCGGTCGCCGGCGGTGCCCCCCGATCCTTCTTTGAATTCGACTTGTCGTGCGCGGAGCTCCATGCAGGACTGGCTCAATGGAAGGATGACGACGCCCGCCTCCGGGTTGTAGCTCATGGCCTGCCAGTTCTTGCCGCCTTCCGTGCTGGGGCACGACTGCACCCACCCGCCGATCCGCATCTCCATGATGTCGGTCCGATACTCAGGCGTGCCCGTTTTCGGATCAATATGATCCCAGACGTTCTGATAGACCGTTTCCTTGTGACCGAGGTACTGGCCCGTTCGGCGATCGAGCTTCCAGAGGATGCCCGCTTTGCCGGCGCTGAACACGACTTTCTGATCGCCGATGTCGACGAGCACACGCTCGAACACTTCGTCGAGGTCGAGCGATTCGGCGGGCGCGTGCTGAAAGAACCACACCAGCTTCCCCGTGTCCGGGTTCAGCGCCAGGGTCGATCCCGTGTACAGCACCTTGTCGCGAACCGTCAGACCGCGACTCACCGGCACCCATGGCTTGGCTTGCGCCGTGCCCCAGTAGGTGAGATTCAGCTCCGGATCGTAGCTGCCGGCGATCCACGTTTCCCCGCCGGCGCGAAAAAGATTGGGCTGCTTCCCCCACGTGTCGCCGCCCGGCGTGCCTTCCTGAGCGATCGTGTTGAACTTCCAGGCGATCTTGCCGGTCGCGATGTCCACGGCGCTGATCCAGCACCCTTCGCCGGTGAAGCGCGCGCATCCGCTGAGACCCTGCAGGACCTTCCCCTTGATCGCAATCGATCCGCTGGTCGTGAAATGGCCTTTCTCCGGATCGCCGACGCGCGTTTCCCACAACAGCCGACCGGTCCGCGCGTCGAGCGCCACCATTCGCGCATCGCTCGCGGCGAACAGAATCTTGTCCTGCGCGATCGAAAAACTTCGAAGCCCGCCGTAGCCCGGGCGCTGCTCCGGTCCGGCTCGCTGTTCCCAGATCAGGTTGCCGCTCTTCCCGTCCAGCGCCTGGACGATGTTGTTCGGGTTGAGGAGGTAGAGGATGCCGTTGTGCACGATCGGATGCGACTGGTTCGCGCCGCCTTCTGCCATCGCCCACACCCACGCGAGCTCGAGGTCGGAGACGTTCTGCGCGGTGATCTCTTTCAGCGGGCTGTAGCTCCACCCGTGATAGTTGCCGCGGAACATCAGCCAGTCGGCGGGATCCGGCTTCCGCAGCATCTCGTCGGTCACCGGGACGAAGTTCTTCACCTGGCCCGCCACAGTGAGCCCTTTGCGCGGCGCAGCCACCGGTGCCGCGTCTCCTGACACCGGTCCTCCGCGTCCACGACCCGACGCCGTTTGCCCCGCAGGCTGCGGCGTGGACGGGGCCGACAAGATAGTCGCGCGAATGGTCGCGGCCGTCTGCGGCGCGAGCGGCTGCGAACCGGCGCGCGCCCCGTTCGCCTGCAGGAGGTACGCGACGATGTTGATCATCGCCTGGCTGCCGGGTCCGCCGGGATCGGTCGGCGGCATCGACGCCATCAGATACCCGTGGAGGTCAGCAATGGTCTTGTCGCCCCACTGGTTCAGAAAGTTGGCGCCCGCAAGTTGTGGCGCCTCGAAGGTGCCCTTCAGATCAGCGAGATGGCAGCCGGAGCAGCTCGCGTCGTACGCCGCTCGGCCCGCGTCGACCTGAGCGGCGGTGAAACTCGCGCGGGACTGCGGCGCTGGTGGTTGCGCCGCGACCAATCCGATCGTCAATCCCGCGAACACGATACCGAATGGAACGACAGTCGCCCTGGCGGAGAGATTCATGTCAACGTTCCCACTGGATGAAACGCGCCGGGAGTCTCGTCACCGTGGCCGTCATCATACGCCTATCGCTGAATCTCGGAACGCGCTTGACCTGGCGCATGCCGGGGCTCAGAAGACGAACTTCAGCCCGAACTGGAGAATGCGTGGATCGCCCGAGCTCGGATCGGTGCGGGTGATCCGACCGAGCGTCGCCTGGTTGTTGACGGCCGTGTTCGGAACGTCGAAGTTCACCTGGTTGAAGATGTTGAAGAACTCCACCCGCACCTGAACATACGACGAGCTGTTGAAGCGGAAGTTCTTGGACACGCCCATATCCCAGTTGTGGAGCGACGGCCCGTAGTACGCGCCCTTCCCGACGTTGCCGAACGTGCCGAGATCATTGGCTGCGAAGGCGGCCGGATTGAAATACCACACGCAATTGCTGCAGGGCGTCGTCGGAACGGCGTTGTAGTCGGCGCCGGTGAGCTTCGCGCGATCGTTGCCGATGCCGTCGAGCGAGTTGTCCGTGCCGCTGGTGACCGTGAACGGACGCCCGGTCTGATACTGCATGACGCCCGACCACTGCCAGCCGCCGATGACCCAGCGCAGGGGACCCCCAAGGTTCTGACCCGGCAGGTCCCACACCCAAGACGTCGTGAACCGGTGACGATGATCCTGATCGAGCGGACCCCACATCAGCGCGGGATCCTGATACATGAAATAGGGGATGATCTCGCCCCCGGTCAATTGTCGCTCGCCCGCAAAGTCGCCTACGACTTTCGACAGCGTGTAGGTGCTGCTGATCTGGAAGCCGCGTGAGTAGCGCTTCGACAGCGTGAGCTGCATGCCGTTGTAGTTCGACCGGCGATTCTGCACCTGCAGGTTCACCTGACCGATGCCGTCGGCCGCGAACTGACGCCGCGCGTCGGTGTTGGCCGTCGTCGCGCCGGGGATCGAGGCAATGGCCGGGTTCAGCTGAACGCCGAATCGGCCGTTCCGGTTCCGCGATCCGACGTAGGCCGCGCGCGCCATGATGCCCTGCAGCACTTCACGCTCGAACGTCAGGTTGAAGTTGTAGGTCACCGGCGTCTTGTAGTGCTCATCCAGCGTTTCAATCAACACCGGCCCCGGGAATATCGCCTGCTGCGTGCCGATCGTGCCGTCGGTGATGAGATTGAAGTCGGTCCGTCCCCGATACGGATCGGAGAACGGGCCCGCGGGGCGGGTGACGGACAGGCGCAGGTTCCATGGCGCAGCGTTCACCCCGCCGTTGCCGGACTCGCCGTCGCGATGCTGGTCGTAGAACGCACCGCCGCCGCCGCGAAGGCTCGTTTTACCGTCGCCCGTGATGTCCCACGCGAAACCGACACGGGGGCCGACGTTATATACCGACGCGTCGGTGCCGTCGTCGGGGACGCCCGGGTCGCCGCGGAACGTCTCGCCTCTTGGGGCTTGCGGGAACACCGTGGAGTGCACGTTGTTCTGATAATCGGCGAGGGTGAACCGTTCGATGCGGCCAACCAGCTCGTGCCATGGCGGCGTCGACTCCAACCGGGCGCCCAGGTTCAAGGTCAGCCGCTGATTGACCTTGAAGTCGTCCTGGAAGAACGCCGACGTGTAGTTCACCACGTAGTCTTTGTACTCGCCGGTCCCCTGGTCGAACTGGCTGAGCTGCCCGAGCAGGAAATCTGCGAGCGTGTTGCCGGTGCCGGAAGTGCTGCTGCCGGCGAACATGAAATGCCCCGCGCGCCGGAACTGGTTGCGGATCTCGACCGAGTAGCGCTGCAGCTCCCCGCCGAACTGCATGTTGTGCCTGCCTTTCGTCCACGTCGCGCGGTCGTTGATCTCAATCCCGGGCCGGTAGAACGACGCCTCGAGATTGTCGCCGATGTTGAAGAAATTGTTGGCGTTGATCTCGGAAATCGACGCCAGCCCCGGATAGATCGGCAGCCTGACCCCGAGCTCCTGCATCGAAGGCACGCCGGGCGGCGGGAAGCGCCGGGAGAACGTATGGTTGTATCCGATCCGCGCCTCGTTCAGCAGCGTGTTCGAGATGGTCCTCGTCCATCCCCCGACGATGTTCTGCATGCGCGTGCCCGCAGCCAGAGTCGGGTTGCTGTAGCTCAGAAGGTTGCCCTCGGTGTAGGTCGGATCGTTGTGGAAGTTATCGAAGAAGTACCGAACGTTCAGCTGGTCCTTCGTACCGAGCTGATGATCGACCTTCATGATGACCTGATTGTCCTGCTGTCCGATTTTGCGCGGGATCGAGATGCGGCCGTCGGATCCCGGGATCGGCATGTATTTCAGCACGTTCACCGACGCCGGATCGAAGCGCGACACGGGAATCTGGTTGTTGGGGAACGGCTGGCCGGTCAGCGGGTCCCTGACGGTGGTGCTTCCGAAGTTGCCTGCGCGCTGCTCGGCCGTCGGCACGGTGGCCGTCTTCGTCGTCCCCACGTTCTGGAGGTCCGTGCCCTGCCAGCCGACGAAGAAGAACGTCTTGTTGTGCTGAATCGGACCGCCGGCGAAGCCGCCGAACTGCTTGCGCTTGAGGAAGTCCTTGTCGGCCGAGAAGAAGTTCCGCGCGTTGAATGTGTTGTCGCGCAGGTAGCCGAAGGTGCCGCCGTGGACCTCGTTGGTGCCCGAGCGGGTCACCGCATTGACCACGGCGCCGGCGCTGTTGCCCTGCGCGGCGCTGTAGTTGCTGGTCTGAATGCTGAACTCCTGGAGCGCATCGGGAAATGGGAACGGCTGATTCTGCTGAAAGTACGGATCGGTGTGGCTGGTGCCATCCAACCGGAACGACACTTGTCGCGACTCGGTCCCGTTGGTCGAGAGCCGCAGCGCGCCCGGAATCGTTTTTCCTGATTCCTGATCGACCTGCTGGAGCACCATGCCCGCCACCAGCGTGCTCAGCTTCGCGGCATCGCGGCCGTTCAGCGGCAGTTCGACGATGCGCTTCGAATCGACGACTTCGCTGATGGTCGCTGATGTGACGTCCACGGTGGGCGATTCGCCCGACACCGTGACCGTTTCCGCGAGGGTGCCGAGCTCAATCGCGAAATTCACCGTGAGGTTCTCGTTCGCCTGCAGCAGCACGCCTTTGCGCTGAGACGTCCGGAACCCGGTCAGCTCTGCGGTGATGTCGTAGGTGGTCGGCCGGAGCGCGGTGAAGGTATAGCGGCCATCGACGCCAGTGACGGTGTCTCTCGACAATCCGGTCGCCACTTCAACCGCCTTCACGGTGGCGCCGGGGACGACGCCGCCCGTGTTGTCGGCAATCACGCCGTTGATTTGGCCGGTTTGTGCAAGCGCAGGGCTTGCGACGAGCAGCGCAAGGAACAGTGTTGCGAGAATTCGTCGGATCATGGCACTCCCTAGCTCCTGAGATCGGAATGGGCGCATGCGAAACGCGGCTGGGATACCACCCTTTACCGGTAAAGTAAAGGGCTTTGAAAAGTGGTCAAACCGCTTATCGGAAGACGATGGTCGTCGGCGTTGCCACCTTCACGATCTGATTCGTCGCGGCGAGCGCCCCGGTCGCCTGGTTGACCCGAAAGATGACGACCGTATCGGTGCTCTGATTCGCCGCGTAGAGATGCGTCCCTGACGGATCGAGACAGAAGAAGCGCGGCGTCCTGCCTTGCGTCGATTCCCAGCCGACCGGCGTCAGCGTGCCGCCGGCCTGATCGATCGCAAAGATCGCGATGCTGTCGTGGCCGCGATTCGATCCGTAGACGAACCGGCCGGACGCGGCGACCACAATCTCGGCGGCGGTGTTGTTGCCGGTGTAACTCGGGGGCGGCGTCGGAACGATCTGCCGCGGCTCGAGCGAGCCGTTGTCCGGATTGAAATGGTATGTCGTGATCGTCGAGTCCAGCTCGTTGATCACGTACGCGTAGGGCTGGCGCGGATGGAAGGCCAGATGACGCGGCGCCGCACCGGCGCGCGCGCTGACGCCTGGAGGATCGGCCGGCACGAGCTTCCCGCGAGCGGTGTCGAGCCGGTAGACGAACACCTTGTCGAGGCCTTTGTCGGGCACGGCGATGAACCGGCCGCTCGGGTCGAAGGGACAGTGGTGCGGGTGCGAGCTCTCCTGCTGCGTCCGGTGCGGGCCGGGCGTGCCCTTCAGCGTGGCGAGGTCGCTCGGCGGGGCGAGCGACCCATCCGCGTCAATCGGCAGCACGGCCAGGGTGCCGGTTGCGTAGTTCGCGACCACAAGAAAACGGCCGGTCGCATCGATGGCCAGGTGCACGCCGTTCCCGCCGCCCGTCGGCTGCCGATTGAGAACGGTCAGTCGGCCGGTCGTCTGGTCGATCTGATACGCGGTCACCTGCGTGCCGTCACCATGCGCTGAGTACAGGTGCCGCCCGGGACGATCGATGATGAGAAACGACGGATCCGCGAGGTCCTTCAAGAGCTGAACCAGCGTCCACGCGTCCGACTCGCGGTTCCGCTGGTAAACGCTGAGTCCCTCGCCGTGACCGCGATCTTTGCCTGTAAAGCTGCCGACATACATGAACATCGGCGCCGCTGCGGCGGAGCGATCGATCTGCGGCTCACCGACGCTCCCGGCGGACGCGACCGACACCGATCGGCTCGCCAGGGCCGCTGTCAAACCGGCGAGGCCAGCCAGGAATTCCCGGCGTCCGGTCAGCGCTTCCATGTAAAGAGCACACCAAAGGACACGCGGTGCCCACCTCGGTTTTTCGCCCTCGCGAAGAATGCGGGGGCGCTGCTGTTGGCGTTCACGATCACGTAACGGTAGTCGGCGCGAAATCCCCAGTCCGGTGCGTCCGCGCCGCGGAAGATCTTCACGCCGCCGCCGATGTTCTCGGCGAGGAACGTCTGCCATCCCTTCGTGTCGACGTCGTACCCGAACTGCCGGGTCTCCGTCCGTGACTGGAGCGAGATGGCGCCGACTCCGCCGGTGATGTAAACCGGGAGTCGCCTGCCCGCGGCGCCCCCCGGGAAGAACACGATGTTCCCGGAATAGCTCCACACGTTGGGCATCTGGACGTGCAGCACCTCGGTCTTGTTGAAGAAGACGTCCTGGGCCAGGCCGAAGCTGATGCCGAATTCGCCTTCGATCGCAGTCTGTTTCGTCAGGTAGTAGGTGAGGTTGCTGCCGGCGGAATAGACATTGAAGTCGACTTCCTTGTCGTCATCTCCGCCGGTAAAGAAGGTGCCACCCATGGGAAACAGGCCGACCTCGACCTTTCCCGCGCCGGTCGTCGCGTCCTGCGCCGCAGCACCTGAGACGCCCCCGAACAGAATCACGATGACGAGCAGAGCGGTGGCGCCGCTGCGAATAGACACCATCTGGCGATATCTCCTGATGATTCCTACCTGCCCTACCTGCCCCACCTGCCCGACCTGCCCGACCCGACCTACCTGCCCTACCCGATCCCCCTACCTGCCCTACCACTTGAACTGGTATGCCAGCCGCGGGAAACGGCCTGGCAGAATGGCCGTCACCTGACCGAGCGAGGTGCCGACGGTGTCGGTCAGCGTGCGGATCGAGTTGGCGTTGAACAGGTTGAACATATCCAGCTGGAACGTGTGCACCTTGTTGTTCCCGTACCGAATATTCTTTCTGATGTTCACGTCGACCTGATTCCATCGATTGCCAAAGAGCGATCCCGGTTCGTTGAGGACGATCGTTTGTGCCTGCGTTCGCTGACCGTTCGGGAACAGATTGGCGGCCGGCTGCCAGGTGATGACCCGCTCCGGGCCAGGGTAGCTCTGGAGGACGGCGCCGACGTCGATGCCGAAGCGCAGCGGATAGTTGCCCGCCAGCTTGAACTCGTGCAGGAACGGGATGTGGAATTGCCGCTGATCGCAGAAGCGGCCGCCCGTCGAGACCAGACCTCCCTGGTACAAGTCGGCCGCTGTCACACCGTTCGGGTTGTCGTCCGACTCGCAGAACACCGAGACGTTGCGTTCCGCGGTCCAGCTGCCGAACAGCAGGGCGCCCGGCGCCATGCGCGCGGAGAACGATGCCTCGAACCCGGTGTAGAACGACCTGTTCTGCGTGCTGCTCCGATCGATCAGTCCCTGGCCGTAGACGGAATTCTTGGCGGGGTTGAGATTGTAGACCGTGATCATTTCGTCTGGATTCAGCACGCCAGCCACCGCCGGATCGATCACGGCGGGCATTCGCACCTGGAACGGCGTGTAGTCGCTGAGCGTGATGAACGTTCGATCGGCCATCTGGATGTTCCGAATCTCCCTCTTGATGAACAGCGCGCCGACCGCCAGCCGCGGCGCAATCTGATGCTGGAGGCCCGCGGTGAGCTCCAGGTTGTACTGCCGCCGCAGGTCGCCCGGCAGCGCGCCGGAACGCTGGCCGAAATTTCCGCCGCTCGGGCTCGGCCCCATTTCGGAATCCTGGGCGATGCCGTCGTTGTTGGTCGGAAGCGCGACGCCGGAGCAGGCGGTGCCCGCGGCGTTGAGCGCGCAGTCGAACCAGTTGCGGTTCTCGTTGCGGAGCCCCGCATCGGCATAGGTGAGGAACGGATCCGCATCGTACTGCCGGTGGTACTTGCTGAAGCTGGTCTTGAGCGCCGTCAGGCCGTTGCCAAACAGGTCGTAGACGGCCGACAGGCGCGGGGCGTAGTCCGGCCCCCACCTGATCAAACCGTGCTGCGCCGGAAAGAACCGCGCCGGCGCAAACCGGCCGGCTTGCGCGCTCGTTTCCTCCATGCCTGCGGCGAACCACTCCACACGCAGGCCGGGATTCAGCGTGAGCCGCCGGATCGTCCAGGAGTCCTGCGCAAAGAACCCCGCATCGTACTCGACGATGCCGGGCGCCTCGAGCGGCGTGTTGTACACCGTCACGGTGCTCGGGCGGCCCTGGTTGTAATTCAGCTGGATGTCGCCGTTGTACTCGTTCCCCATGCGGCCGTCCGGGCCGATCTCGTGGGTGTAGCCGACCTTGATGTTGTGCGTCCCGGTAACGTACGACACTCTCGCGTCGAGCACATTCCGCGTGTTGTCCTGCCGCTGACTGAGCAGCGAGCCCCAGGCCGTGCAGCCGGTATCGTACGCACACTGCGGGTGAATCTGCCGCTGCGTATCGGTCTTCCGCGTCTGCGTGTACCACTCCGGCGTTCCGCGTTCCTTCAGGACCCCGGCGGCGGGGCCGCCGAGCCAATCGAACGCGGCCGTCGAGTAGCCGGCTTCGACCAGGAAGTGACTGCCCAGCGTCGATGTCCACTTCAGGTTGCCGGCGAAGTGATGCGCATGCCGTGGGTCGCGGAACTGCCCGATTCTCGGATCGGTGCCCGCGGTGAAGTCCTTGCCCTTGCGCTTCCACCACCGCGACGCGAACATGGCGATCTTGTTGTTCGGAGTGGCCTGCCACGTCAGCCGGACCGAGGGACCACGCACGTAGGTGTCGATGTAGGAGTTGATGACCTCGCCATCCGGCGCCACGATCTGCTCGGGCACGTCGGCCACCAGTTCGTCGGACGATTGATGGCGCGCCGTGACGAGGAACCACAACTTGTTCCGCTTGATCGGGCCGCCGAATGACGCGGAGAACATGTGAATGTGCTTGATCCCGTTCGCCGAGCGAATGCTGTTTGGTGCGGCCCTCAGCTCGTCGTCGACGTTGTCGGCCTGCCAGCCGCCACTGCTGAAGCCGAGGAATGTCGCGCCGCTGAAGATGTTCCCGCCATCCTTGAGCACGCTGTTCAAGCGGATCCCGCCGCCCGAGGTGTCGGCGGGAATCGCGCTCGTCATGACGCTGATTTCCGATTGCAGCATGTCGTCGAAGTAGGACTGCGACGGCCCTTCGAGACTCTGAATCGACATCCCCTCGACCAGCTGCTCGGCGTCGTTGCCGCCCAGACCGTGCGCGCGCAGGTTCACCTGCTCGGTCATCCGCGATCCGCCGATATCGGGCGTGCCCGCCCGCACTCCTGCCGCGAGCACGCCGATCGACATGACGTTGCGGGAAACCGGCAGCGCGTCGATGATGTTGCGGGTGAGCACCTGCGTCCGCGACGCCTGGAGCACGTCGACCTGTGGCGACTGTCCCGAGACCGTGACCGATTCCTCGAGCGCGCCGACCTTCATATCGGCGTTCACCGTGACGACGGTGTCCGACGGCACGTCGACGCCCGTTCGCACGAACGTGCCGAACCCCACCAGTGAGAACGTCACCTTGTATGGACCGGGCCGCAAGGCTTCGATGCGATAGCGTCCCTGTTCGTCGGTCGTGACGGCCTTTGCTCCCTCGATGAGGACCGGGCTGGACGCCTCCACGGTCACGCCCGGCAGCACGCCGCCGGATTCATCTCTCACAGTGCCGGCAATTGAGGTCTGTGCCCAGGCGAGTGCGGGCAGGAAGACCGCGCACAGGAAAACCACCAGCGACGGACTGCTGGGGAGGAACCTTCGCTGCATCGCAACCCACCTTTCGCGGCGGCCTTGATCGGAGCAGTACAGGGCGATGAGGAGCGGCTCAGTGTAGATCGGAAGGATGGCAGAGCGCGCGGCTTTTCGGGATTCGGTCGCGCGTGCATTTCATCGGATGAACTCGTGGCGCGACGCGGGTCAGCGACGGCCCGGCTTCATCGCGCCGCGGCAACCCACTGCCCCGCCCGCATGACCTGGCCGATCCTGATCGTGTTGGTGATGTCGACGATCGGATCGGCGTCGAACAGCACGAGGTCCGCGGCCTTTCCAGCTCGCACGGAACCGTAGTCCGGGTCCTCCGACCGCGTGAGCACCCGCGCCGCATCGAGCGTCGCCGCCCGGAAGGCTGCGAGCGGCGGCATGCCGGCTTCGACGAACATCTGGATTTCGCGGTGCGTGGCGTGGCCGAACGGCGTCGTCTGAGACGCTTCCGCGCCACAGTCGGTCCCGGTGACGATGCGTACGCCGGCGTCGGACATCGTCTTGATGAAGGGGTATGTCTGCTCGCGCATCCTCGCTTTCCGCTGCGCGAAATCGGGCTCCGACAGCGTCTGTTCCTTCCTGACGGCGTCGGCCAGCATGGCCTTGCCGCGCGGATACAGCGCGTCCTGCAGCAGAGGCATGTTCAGGATCTGCGGATGCTCGTAGTAGAACCAGCGGCTCTCGATGTTCGCGAGCGTCGGCGCGAACGTCAGCTTCTTCGCCCGGGCATACGCGACGAGCTCCGGGGTCACCGGCTGATCGATCGGATTGTGAAGAAAATCGGTGACGCCCTGATCCGCGAGCTGATGCAGGCTCGCAACGTCCGTCACATGCGAAACGATCGGAATGCCCTGGCGCCGGCCTTCGTCGACGATCGCCGCAATCACCTCGGGCGGGAACTTCGGAGTCGTCATCCAGATCTTGATGAAATCGACCCGCTGCGCCTTCAGATTCCGCACGTTCGCGCGCGCCTCGTCCGGCGTTGTCGGCTTGAAGGTGGGCGCGCCGGGATACGGCCCGCTGACGTTGAACCCCTGCCCCGCGGTGTAGGAACGGGGGGCGCGCAGCGTGCCGTCGCGGGTCTGCCGGAACAGCGGCACGGTCTCCGGCTTGTCGTTCCCCGCCGACCGCATCGTTGTCACGCCCCACCGCAGCTGAGCGATCCAGTAGCGCTTCATGTCCTCGGGCGGCTGGTTGATGTGGCAGTGCACGTCGACGAGCCCCGGCGTGAGGACCTTCCCTTTGGCGTCGACGACTTCGGCGTCGCGCGGGACCTGAACCGCCGCGCGAGCGCCGGCTGCGCGAATCCTATCGCCCTGGACGAGCACGACCGAGTCGTCCACGGGCGCCGCTCCCGTGCCGTCGATCAATCGTGCGCCGACGATGGCAGTGGGGCCGCCGGCGGGGCGCGGCGCCTGGGCCGCCGGACCGGTCCGGCCGATGAGGCACGCAAAAGCGATCGCCGCCGCCGTCGAGAGCACGATCCGCCGTTGCACCTCGCACCTCGCACCTCGCACCTGGCACCTCGTACGTCGTGTCCCCCGCAATCCGGCAACCCGTGAATTTCGGACCACGAAATTAACACAG
>Ga0137394_10002125_pt1 | contig 14575 bp, 14 predicted proteins | sample czobulk116metaG_FD_108278 | JGI IMG/M metagenome (GOLD analysis project Ga0137394, IMG submission 108278) | Vadose zone soil microbial communities from Angelo Coast Range Reserve, California, USA - czobulk1.16 metaG | ecosystem: Environmental > Terrestrial > Soil > Vadose zone | place: USA...
ATGCTCCCGCCGTCGTCGGCGAATCGCTTGAGCTCGATGAGCTCGACACCGTCGATCCGCGGGATCGACGCCGTGGTCAATTTCGCCGCGAGCACGCACGTCGACCGCTCGCTGATGGAGCCGGACGAGTTCCTGCGCACCGACGTCTTCGGCGTGTTCACGCTGCTCGAGGCGGTGAAGGAGCTGAAGATCCCGCGCTTCCTCCACATCAGCACGGACGAGGTGTACGGCTCGGTCGAGCGCGGCTCATCGCGCGAGAGCGATCCGATCCGGCCCTCCAACCCGTACTCGGCGTCCAAGGCCGGCGGGGACCTGCTGGCACTGGCCTACTGGCAGACCCACCGCGTGCCCGTGCTGATCACTCGCTCGTCCAACAACTTCGGGCCCTACCAGTACCCGGAGAAGATCATCCCCCTCTTCGTGACGAACGCGCTCGAGGGCAAGTCCCTGCCGCTCTACGGCGACGGCCGGAACGTGCGCGACTGGCTCTACGTGCTCGACAATTGCACCGCCATCGACCTGGTGCTGCGCAAGGGCGGCGACGGGGAGATCTACAACATCGGCGGCGGCCACGAGGTCGAGAACATCGTCCTCACGCGCCAGATTCTCCAGCTCGCCGGGAAGCCCGAGACCCTGATCCAGCCCGTGAAGGACCGGCCCGGCCACGACCGCCGCTACTCGGTCGACTCGAAGAAGGTCCGCCAGCTCGGCTGGACGCCGCGCCATCGGTTCGGTGACGCGCTCGGCGCGACGGTCGCCTGGTATCGCGAGCACGAGGCGTGGTGGCGGCCGCTCAAGTCCGGGGAGTTCCGCGCGTACTACGAAAAGCAGTACGGCCACCGCTGACTCAGGGAGACGTTCCATGAAGCGAGTCGTGACGCTGACGCTGGCGGCGCTTTTCCTGCTGCCGACCCTCGCGCCCGGCGCGCCGACGTCCTCCCCGGATCGACGGCTCCATCCCGGCGAGGTCTCGGCCCTGCCGTCGTTCGTCCGGCGCGTCGAGCCCGCGGTCGTCGCGTTGCGAGTGCGGAACGCCGAAGGCGCGACCTCGTCGGCGCGGCTCGGCAGCCGCCGCTTCGGCAGCGGTGTGATCTTCGATCAGCGCGGCTACGTGCTCACGGTGAGCTATCTGCTCCTGGACGCGGTCGAGATCGAGGCGCGCGGCCGCGACGGGCGAGTCGTGGCGGCGCGCGTGGTCGGCTTCGACCTCGATGCCGGCCTCGGCGTCGTCAAGCTCGAGGGTGAGGGCCCGTGGCCCGCGGCGACGCTCGGCGATTCGCGCGCGGTCGTCCCCGGCGCGCGGACGGGCACCGTGGGCGTCGACGAGGACAACGATCTCGTCCAGGTGACGGGCGCCGTGCACGCGGTCCGGCGATTTTCGGCCTACTGGGAATACATGCTCGATCGGGCGATCATCGTGACCCCGGCGAGCCCGCAGTGGGGTGGCAGCGCGGTCGTGAACGAGCGCGGAGAGGTGGTCGGGATCGCCTCGCTCCGGATCGGCGACCCGCCGCACGTCAACCTCGCGATCCCCATCGAGCAGTTCGTGCCGGTGAAGGACGAGCTGATCGCGTCCGGCCGGATCGCGAGCCGGCCGCCGCGTCCGTGGCTCGGGCTGTACACCATCGCGATGCCCGAGGGCCTCGTGGTCAGCGAGCTCTCGCCGGTCGGGCCGGCGTCGCGCGCCGGGTTCCGCCAGGGCGATCGGATCCTGAAGGTCAACGGCGTGGCCGTCGCCTCGCAGGAGGAGTTCTACGAGCAGCTCTGGTCGCGGCGCGCCGGCGACCTGATCGAGCTTGCCGTCCAGCGCGACAACCAGGTGCGCGTCATCGCCGTGCCGTCGGTCGACCGCCACCGCCTCTATCCGGTTCGGTAGGACATCCACATCAGCCTCCGGACCGCGCGCCGGGGCCGGTAGGTTAGACTCTCTGCAATGAAAGGCGCCGAGGATCCCTATCAGGGGCGGGGCCTCATCGCCGACCCCATCCATCAATACATCCTGTACACGCGCCCGGGGGGGATCCCGGGCGAGGCGACCGAGCAGGACCTGATCGACACCGCGTGGATGCAGCGGCTGCGTCGCGTGCCCCAGCTCCAGTCGGCGCGCTGGGTGTACCCGGCGGCCGAGCACAGCCGCTTCCAGCACTCGCTCGGCGCGATGCACCTGGCCGGGCGGCTCGCCCGGCAGCTCTATCCGTCGCTGCGCACGGTCTTCCCGGAGGCACCCTCGCTGGCCCTGATCGAGGAGCTTCTGCGCACGGCGGGACTGGTCCACGACATCGGTCACGGCCCCTTCGGTCACTTCTTCGACGACAATTTTCTCGTCGACTACGAGCTGACCCACGAGCTGGTCGGCCAGCGGATCATCCGCGAGGAGTTGGCCGACATTCTCAGAAGCCTCCGGCGCAGTCCGAGCGGCGCGTTCGACGCCGGCGAGTCGATCGACCCGGAGTGGATCTGCTACCTGATGGGGAAGAGCTACACCCAGCCGCTCGAGTCGCACCCGAAGTGGCTCCCGCACCTGAAGCCGCTCCTCTCGGGCGTCTTCACCGCCGACAACATGGATTACGTGCTGCGCGACTCCTACATGTGCGGCGTCGCGATCGGGCCGATCGACATCGACCGGATCATCTACTACTCGTTCTTCTCCGACCGCGGCCTCACCCTCGATCGCGCCGGGCTCCAGGCTTTCACGATGTTCCTGAACGCCCGCTTTTACATGTACACGAACGTCTACTACCACCGGACCACGCGCGGCATCGACCTCCACCTCAAGGAGATCTTCCGCGACACGATGCGCATCGCGTTCCCCTTCGATCTGCGCAAGGAGCTGCACCCCTATCTCCATCTGACCGAGTGGACGCTGCTCGAGGACGTCGGGCGGTGGCACGAGGACGAGGATCCGGCCAAGCGGGCGCTGGGTATGGAGTGGCGCCACGTCCTCGACCGCAAGCTCAAGTGGCGGATGTCGAGCGAGGAAGTCCTCGATCAGTTCGAGGCCCGCAAGGGCCAGGGATTCCTCGACGTCGAGACGGTGAAGCGGCGCGTCCGTACCTTTCTTCCGGCGGCGCTGCGGGATGTCCCGTTCGAGATCGACATGGCGCTGCAGGACCCACGGCCGCTCAATCCGCTCAAGATGGGCGATCGCCAGATCTACGTGTACGACTCCGCCACGAAGCGCATCTCCGAGGAGCCGCTGACGGAGATCCTGAAGTACCTGCCGGGTAAGGTCGCGCAGTGCCGGATCTTCGCGATGAACCACGAGCACGATGCCGGGCTGGCCCTGGCGTTGAAGCGCGCGCTGAGCGAGGATCCGCCCTCCATTCTCACCAACGTCTGACGGTACGCGGCCTTCGGAATCCGCGTAGTATGATCGGACGGCCATGAGCTGGCGGTTCGAGGCGAGCGAGTGACGGACCGCCTGTACTGGCCGACCTGGTGTGTCGCGGCTCTCCTGACCGGGATCGTCGCGGGCTTCATGCTCGGGCACGCGCTGATCCTGGCGCGGTTCCTGGACCGGCTGCTTCTCTCGGGGGTGCCCGCGCTGATTCAGGCGTACCCGGCGTTCCGGGCGTCGACGGGGCGCGCGGGACTCGATGCCTACTACGCGGTCGCCGCGCTCCAGGTGATCGGAACGAGCGCGTTCCTGCTCGTGTCACTCGCGGCGCGCCGCCACCGGGCCGCGGCGCTGGTGGCGGGTGTCGCGGGCGCACTCTGGATCGTCGTCCACTACGCGTCGGGATTCGGCACGCTCGAGGCGAGCGTGCTCCGGGCCGCGGGCAAGGTCCCCCGTGAGGTCGCCGGCCGGTTCGTCGCCTGGAACGTGCCGGTGCATTTCTTTCACGCCGTGACGCTGGCGGTGGCGCTGGGCGCGCTGCTCTCGGTGCCGCTGGCGGCGCTGCGTCGGAGACGCTAGGGATGGAAAAGTTTCGGGGCGTCGATTACTACGCGATCGAGGGCCTCCTGTCCGAGGAGGAGCGGATGATCCGCGACGCGGTCCGCGACTGGGTCGAGGCCGAGTTCCTGCCGCTGGTCACCGAGCACCATCGTGCCGGCACCTTCCCGGTCGCGCTCATCCCCAAGCTCGGCGAGCTCGGCGTCTTCGGCGCGACGCTCAAGGGCTACGGATGCGCGGGGCTCAGCAACGTCGCCTACGGGCTCATCATGCAGGAGCTCGAGCGGGGCGACTCCGGCCTCCGCTCGGCGGCGTCCGTGCAGAGCGGGCTCGTGATGCACCCGATCCACGCCTACGGCTCGGAGGCGCAGAAGGACACGTGGCTGCCCGCGCTGGCCCGCGGCGAAAAGGTCGGCTGCTTCGGCTTGACCGAGCCCGATCACGGCTCCGATCCCGGCGGGATGAAAACGCGGGCCCGCCGCCAGGGCGACGCGTACGTCTTGAACGGGACGAAGCTCTGGATCACGAACGGCTCGATCGCCGATGTCGCGGTGGTCTGGGCGAAGGAGGACGACGGAGAGATCTACGGCTATCTGGTCGAGCGCGGGACGCCGGGATTCTCGACGCTCGATATTCACGGTAAGTTCTCGATGCGCGCCTCGATCACCTCCGAGCTCGCGTTCCAGGACTGCCGCATCCCGCTCGAGAACAAGCTTCCGAACGTGAAGGGGCTGCGCGGACCCCTCGGCTGCCTCAACCAGGCGCGCTACGGAATCGCCTGGGGCGCCGTCGGCGCGGCGATGGCGTGCTACGACTGGGCGCTCCAGTACGCGCAGCAGCGGATCCAGTTCGGCAAGCCGATCGCGTCGTTCCAGCTCGTGCAGCAGAAGCTCGTCTGGATGATCACGGAGATCACCAAGGCGCAGTTCCTGTGCCTGCAGCTCGGCCGGCTCAAGGACGCGGGCCAGGTCCGCCCGCAGCAGGTCTCGATGGCCAAGATGAACAACGTCCAGATCGCGCTCGACACCGCGCGGCAGGCGCGCGACATCCTGGGCGCCGCCGGAATCGTCGACGAACATCCGGTGGTCCGCCATATGATGAATCTGGAGACCGTCAACACGTACGAAGGCACGCACGACATCCACACCCTCATCATCGGCCGCGACATCACAGGCCTCGACGCGTTCGGGATGTGAGCATGTGCGCCGGACGGGATCGACGGCCCTGGAGGGGGTTCTCATGCGGGTGCTGATCGCGGACGACGACGCGGATGTCCGAGAGGTGCTCGTCGAGTCCTTCCGCGAGGCCGGCTTCGACGTGCTCGAAGCGTCGAACGGGCTCGAGGCCCTGCTCTGCGTCAAACGGGACCGGCCCGACGCCGTCGTGCTCGACCTCATGATGCCGCGCCTCGGCGGGGTCGAGGCCCTCAAGCGGATCCACGCGTTCAATCCGGGCATCAGGGCGCTGGTGGTCACCGGCGCCATCGACGCCGAGCTCCACCGCCAGGCGACCGCGGCGGGTGCGGCCGGCGTGTTCGCGAAGCCGGTGTCGGCTTCCACGCTGGTGGCCGCGCTGGCCGGTCCCACGCCGCCGCCCGCGCCGCAGCGCGTGGCGCCCACGCCGGCGCCCGCCCCGGCGGGCGGCGCGCCGACCGGACGGGTCCTCGTGGTCGACGACAACCCCGAGGTGCGGGCGATGCTCGAGGACGTGTTGACCTCGCTGGGCTACGTGACGCGGTCGGTCGCCGACGGCGCCACGGCGGTGCGAGCGGTCCTGACCGAGGCGCCCGACGTCGTGCTGCTCGACGTCTACATGCCCGGGCTCAGCGGGGTCGGCGCGCTGCCGACGATCGTGGCGCTCGCCCCGAACGCCAAGGTCATCATGATCAGCGGGGCGGCGAACGAGGACGTCCTGAAGCGGTCACTCGCCTTCGGCGCCCACGACTACGTCACCAAGCCGTTCGAGATCTCGAGCCTCTCGCGGGCGATCGAGACCGCGCTGGCGATGCGTCGGCTCGAGACGGGCCCGGACGCCGGCCGATGACCCGTCGAGCGCGCTCGTCTCCCACGGTCGGCGCCGCGGGGCGTCGTCCGGCTCGGCGCCGGCCGCCTCGCTACCGGGTGGGAGCGACGTACAGCTCGACCGCGTGGCCGTCGGGATCGCGCACGCAGAACGAGGTGGGCGTCTCGCCGAACGGCGTGAGGCCGTGCGTCTCCACCCAGCGGCGCGCGTCCGTGAGCGCGTCGAGGGAAGCCCCGACGTCGAACGCGACGTGGTAGAGACCCGGAATACCCTTCGGCTGCGGCCCCGGCCCCTCGGCGCGCGCCAGCTCGCACGACAGATCGTGATGATGAACGCCGGCGGAGAAGAAGACGATGCGCCCGCCCTTGCCGGTGCCGGTCTCGGCGAGCCCGAGGATGTCGCGGTAGAAGCGCCGTGCCGCGTCGAGGTCGCCCACGAAGAGGGAAACGTGGCCCAGCTCGCGGATCGTCAGGCGCCCGGACGATGCGGGCATCGCCGAGTAGTGTAACATTGAGTGGTCATGGCTGATTCCAAGCCCGCGGCCTACCGCGCGCCCGTCGCGCCGGCCCTCGTCGCGTCGACCGCGGACGGCATCCGACCCAACGCGAAGCTGATTGCGCTCCTGTCGCTCGGTCATTTCGTCGTCGACCTCAACCAGGGCTCGCTGCCGGCCGTGCTGCCGTTTCTGAAATCGGCGCATCAGCTGTCGTACGCCGCGGTGGCGACGATCGTGCTCGCGGCGAACGTGGCCGGGTCGATCGTGCAGCCGCTGTTCGGCTACTTCGCCGACCAGACGGCGCGGCGCTGGATGCTGCCGCTCTCGGTGCTCCTGACGGGCGTCGGGTTCTCGCTGATGGGATTGGCGCCCGGCTATGGGGCCCTGTTGGCGCTCGTGGTTGTGATGGGCCTGGGCGTCGCCGCCTACCATCCGGAGGCCTACAAGACCGCGACGAACGTGGCGGGCGAGCGCAAGGCGACGGCGCTCTCCTGGTTCTCACTGGGCGGCAACGTCGGCGTGGCGCTCGGACCGCCGGTGATCACGGTGCTCGTGAGCGGCCTCGGCCTCGCGGGCAGCCTCGGCCTGCTGGCGCCGACCGTGGTCGCGGCGGCGCTCTTGCTCGCCGTGCTGCCGGCGCTCTCGCGGAGCGCGGCGCCTCGGGCGGCGGCCGCGGCCGCGGCGCGCGGAGTCAACATGCCGCGCGCCATGGCGCTGCTGATCCTCGTCGTCACGATCCGCTCGTGGACGGGCCTCGGCTTCACGACGTTCGTACCGTTCTACTACATCGACGTGCTCGGGGCCGACCCGCGGCTCGTCGGGCCGCTGCTCTTCGTCTTCCTCGGCGCGGGCGCGGCCGCCACCGTCGTCGCGGGGCCGCTGGCCGACCGCTGGGGCGCGCGCGCCTTCATGCAGTGGGTCCTTCTCGCCGCGCTGCCGTTCGGCGTCCTCTTCCTGCTGGCCCGCGGCGTTCTCGCGTTCGTCATGCTCGGGCTCTTCGGCGCACTGCTGACGTCGAGCTTCTCGGTGTCCGTCGTCCTGGGACAGGCGTACCTGCCGCGCAACGCGGGCATGGCCTCGGGCTTGATCGTCGGCTTCGCGATCGGCGCCGGCGGCCTCGGCGTGACGGCGCTCGGCTGGGTCGCCGACCGCTACGGACTGCCGGCGGCCCTCTGGATCAGCACGCTGATGCTGCTGCTGGCGTTCGTCGCGACGCGGTTCCTCCCGGCGCCGAGCGTCCACGAAGCCAGGTGAACGACGGGCTTCCGTTCCAGGATGGTGAGCAGGTCCTGCTCACCGATCAGCGTGGCAAGCGCCACCTGATCTTTCTGCGCAAGTCGGAGACGTTTCACTCCGACCGGGGCTGGGTGCCGCACGACGGGGTCATCGGTCAACCCGAGGGCAGCTGGGTGCGAAGCTCGATGGGGCTCCGCTATCTGGCGCTGCGCCCGACGCTCGCGGAGTACGTCCTGGAGATGCCGCGGGGCGCCCAGGTCATCTATCCCAAGGACCTGGCGATGATCCTCTTCTGGGCCGACGTCTACCCGGGCTGTCGCGTGCTCGAGGCGGGCACCGGCTCCGGCGCCCTGACGCTGGCGCTCCTGCGCGCGGTGGGCCCCGAGGGCCGGGTCATCACCTACGAGCAGCGCGACGAGTTCGCGCGCCGCGCGCTGGCGAACATCCACATGCGGCTCGGCGAGGTGGCGAACCTGGCGGTCCGGCTCCGGCCCGTGGAGGACGGTCTCGGCGAGGAGGACCCGGTCGACCGCATCGTGTTCGATCTGCCCGAGCCCGGGAAGCTCACCGCTCTCGTGGCGCGGGCGCTTCGGCCGGGCGGGATCTTCCTCTGCTACGTGCCGACGATCGTGCAGTCGCAGCAGATCGCCGAGACGCTCCAGCGCGAGCGGCACTGGGCGCTCGTCGAAACGTTCGAGACGCTGTACCGGCCGTGGAACATCGAGGGCCAGTCGGTGCGGCCGTTCCATCGCATGGTCGCCCACACGGGGTTCATCACCGTCGCCCGTCGGGTCGTGCCGGAGGAGAGCGGCTCCCCGGACGCGCGGCTGCGCCGTGTCGAGCCCGAGGACTGAGAGCGCGGATGATCACGATGATGCGGCGGTACCGAAAGGCGCTCCAGATCGGCCTCCTGGTGGTCATCGCGGCGTTCGTCGCCTCGCTGTTCGTGTTCGGCGCGACCAGTTCCCGCAACGGCGGCGGCGAGCCGCCCGATTCGGTGGCGACGGTCAACGGCGAGACCATCCCGATCGAGCGCTTTCAGCGGCGCTACCAGTCGTACCTGGAGGCGTACTCGCAGATCTACCGCGATCGCTTCTCGACGGAGATGGCCGAGCGGCTCGGGCTGCCGCAGCAGGTCGTCGGCGATCTCGTCCAGGAGGCGCTGATCGTCCAGCGGGCCCGCGCCGAGGGGCTCTCCGTCGGCGACGAAGAGCTGAACGCGCGGATCCACGCGATCGGGGCGTTCCAGGAGAACGGCCGCTTCGTGCTCAAGCGCTACCAGGAGGCGCTCAAGCGGCGCGGGTTCACCGCCGCCGGATTCGAGGGCGAGATCCGCCGCGAGCTGACCCGCGCGAAGGTGGAGTCCGCGGTCCGGAGCGGCGTCAAGGTGTCGGACACGGAGCTCGAGCAGGCGTTCCGACTCCGGCGTGAAGAGGTGCGCGCGGCGTGGGCCCTCGTCGAGCTCGCGCCGATCGTCGCCGCCACCGGTGCCACCGACGAGGAGCTCTCCGCGTATCTCGCCCAGCACCCCGACGAGTTCCGCCAGGCCGACCGGCGGCGCGTGCAGTACGTGACGCTGAGCCCGAAGGACTTCGCGACGCCCGTGACCGACGCGGAGGTCGAGAAGTTCTACCAGGAGCACCTCAAGGAGTACGAGAGCCCGCGCCAGGTCCGCGCCGCGCACGTCCTCGTCCGCGTCCCCGAAACGGGCGGGAGCGAGGGAGAGGACAAGGCGCGGGCCAAGGTGGCCGACGTCATCCGTCGGGCGAAGGCCGGCGCCGACTTCGGCAAGCTCGCGCAGGAGGTCTCCGAGGATCCCGGGTCGGCGTCGCGGGGCGGCGACATCGGGCTCGTGAGCAAGGGCGAAATGGTGCCGCAGTTCGAGCAGGCGCTCTTCGCGCTGAAGAAGGGCGAGGTGTCGCCCGAGCCGGTCCGCACGCCGTTCGGGTTCCACGCCATCAAGGTGTTCGAGATCCAGGAGGGCGGGCGCAAGCCCCTGAAAGAGGTCGCGCCCCAGATCCGGAGCCGGCTCTCGGCCGAGGCGGCGGACCGGGCGGCGAAGGCGAAGGCCGACCAGCTCCGGCCCGCGCTGCAGGCCGCCAAGGATTTCATGGCCGAAGCGAAGAAGCTCGGGCTCCAGCCGGTCGAGACGACGATGGCCCGCATCGAGCGCGTGGCGGGACTCACCACGCCCGATCCGCTCGAAGAAGCGGCGTTCGCGCTCTCGGTGGGCGGCGTCTCTACTCCCGTGTCGACGCCCGTCGGGCTCGTCATACTCAAGACCGTGGAGACCATCCCGGCCGGCGTGCCGCCGCTCGCCGAGATCAAGGACAAGGTGGCCGTCTCGGTAAAGCGGCAGAAGGCGGAGACGGTGGGCCTCGAGCGCGCGAAGCAGCTCGCGGCCGATGCGCAGGGTGGTGACCTCGCCGGCGCCGCCAAGAAGGCGGGCGCGGCCACGGGTGAGACGGCGCGCTTCTCGCGCGCGAAGCCGGCCGAGCGGCTGCCGGGCGACGCGATGCTGGCCGCGCTCCAGACGCCCGCCGGCCAGCTGAGCGCGCCGATCAAGGCCCAACAGGGCTACTACGTCGTGAAGGTGCTCGAGCGCGTGCCGCCCGACATGGGCGGGCTCGCGGCGGAGCGCGACAAGCTCCAGAAGGAGATCCTCGGGCAGAAGCAGAGCCTCGCGTGGGAGTCGTGGATCAACGGCGCCCGCGCCAACTCGAAGGTCGAGACTCACCTGCCCACGGCCCGGCGCGGCTGAGACCGCGGAGATTCCTTTTGTGTGCCGCGTGCCGGAACCGTGTACACTGTTGGCGCCTGGTGACCCGTCGGTTCAGCTGAACCTACTTCACCGAGAGGCCGCGACCCGAGCTTCTTCCGAGTTCGGGCCGTGCACGGGGCGGAAGTCGCAGAGGACGATTCCCATGACGGTCAAGCTTTTCGTCGGCGGTCTTTCCTTCTCGACGTCCAGCGAGCGTCTCCGCGAAGCCTTCGCCGGCTTCGGCGAGGTTCAATCGGCGACCGTGGTGATGGATCGCGACACCGGCCGGTCACGCGGCTTCGGCTTCGTCGAGATGGCGACCGGCGAGGATGCGAACGCGGCGGTGTCCCGCCTCAACGGCAGCGAGCTGGACGGCCGCCAGATCAAGGTCGAGGTCGCGAAGCCGGCCGGCTCGGGCGGCGGCGGGCCGAGGCGCGGCGGTGGGGGCGGCGGCTTCGGTGGTGGGCGCGGTGGTGGTGGTGGCGGTGGCGGGTGGCGCGGCGACCGGTGAGGCCTTCGTGCATGTAATGGCGCTCTCGACGCCAAGCCGGCCCGGATGGCGGTGGCGCATCGTCAACTACGCTGGCGAGCTCGTCGAGGAATCACGTGACGCCTTCCGCACGATCGCGCTCGCCGTCGCCGAAGGCACACGACGACTCAAGCAGATGGACACGGTGGACCGGTCCGAGCCGCCGCGGCCGTACCGCTCGACCTCACACTTGCGCGGGCGATGGCGAGTCTGACCCGCGCGAAGGTCGAAGTTTCCGACAATCAGATCGAAGCCGCGCTGAAGACCCTCAAGAAGGTCATGATCAAGGGGGGTCTGTTCCAGGAGATGAAGCGGCGCGCGTACTACGAGAAGCCCTCGGTCAAGCGCAAGCGGAAGCAGGCTCAGGCCCGCAAGAAGCGCCGGCGCGCGCTCAAGCGTTCGCACGTCGAGGATGATGACTGAGATCGAGGAGCGTCGGCGCTCCCCCCGTTTCCCCCCACTGAATTCCCTCGCCGTCCTGTAGTTCGATCGTGGCGCCGGCGAAGCCGGCGCTCGAACAGCCCCCAGTGCCTGGGCGAGACGCGTGAGTGCGGCGGCGACGCTGCTGCGCGGGCTCGTGATAATGTTATGGGCCATGTCGGTCCAGCGGACCCCGATGACGCGTCCTGGGTACGTGCGGCTCCGCGACGAGCTCGACCGGCTCAAGCGCGTCGACCGACACGCCATCACCAAGGCGATCGCCGAGGCGCGGGCGCACGGCGACCTCTCCGAGAACGCGGAGTACCACGCGGCGCGCGAGAAGCAGAGCTTCATCGAAGGCCGGATCGCGGACCTCGAAGGCAAGGTCGGCAACGCCGAGGTCATCGATCCCCCGACCTCGGGCGACCGCATCACGTTCGCCTCGACGGTACTGCTCGAGGACGAGAGCGGCAAGGAGATCCGGTACCAGATCGTCGGCTCCGACGAGACCGAGCCCGCCCGGGGACGCATCTCGATCCTGTCGCCGCTCGCGCGCACGCTCATCGGCAAGAGCGTCGGCGACCGGGTGACCGCGCAGCTCCCCGGCGGCAAGAAGACCTTCGACATCGTCAAGGCGAACTTCCCCTGGACGGACTGAGGCCCTAGCATGCCGACCGTGCGCGTCGACGGCGTCAACCTCCACTACGAGGAATCGGGTCAGGGCCTGCCGCTGGTCTTCGTCCACGAGTTCGCGGGCGACCACCGGAGCTGGCATCTGCAGATGCGCTTCTTCTCCCGCCGCTATCGGGCGATCGCCTTCAACGCGCGCGGCTACCCGCCGTCCGACGTTCCCGACGACGTGAAGGCGTACTCGCAGGATCGCGCCGCCGAGGACATCCGGGGCGTGCTCGACGGGTTGAAGATTCCGAAGGCCCACGTCTGCGGTCTCTCGATGGGCGGCTATGCGACGCTGCACTTCGGCCTCAAGCATCCGGACCGCGCGCTCTCGCTCGTCGTCGCCGGCGCCGGCTACGGCAGCGTGGCGGGCGACCGCGAGAAGTTCCGCCGGGACACGGAGGTGGTCGCGCGCCGCTTCGAGGAGGACGGGATGGTGCGGACGGCCGAGATGTACTCGAAGGGGCCGACGCGCGTCCAGTTCATGGAGAAGGACCCGTTCGGGTGGCGCGAGTTCCACGCGCAGCTCGCGGAAGGCTCGGCCCGCGGTCACGCCCTCACGCAGCGGGGCGTGCAGATGCTGCGGCCGTCGATCCTCGACCTCGGGCGCGAGCTCGAGCGACTCGAGGTGCCGACGCTGATCATGACCGGCGACGAGGACGACCCCTGTCTCGAGCCGGCGATCTTCATGAAGCGCAAGATCCCGACGGCGGGGCTCGTCGTCCTGCCGAAGTCGGGACACACGATCAACCTGGAGGAGCCCGAGGTGTTCAACCGCGCCGTGCTCGACTTCCTCACCGCGGTGGACGCCGGAAAGTGGACGCGGCGCAATCCCGCGTCCCAGACGGGCTCGGCCATTCTTCCCGCGGAGACACGCTGATGCCACTACCGCTCGAAGGCTACACGGTCCTCGATCTCACGCGCGCCCGCTCGGGCCCAACCGCCGTCCGGCAGCTCGCCGACATGGGCGCCAATGTCATCAAGGTGGAAGCGCGCGAGGAGATGGAGGGCGACTCCACCGCGCTCGGCTTCGACTTCCTGAACCTCCACCGGAACAAGCGCTCGATGACGCTCGACCTCAAGCACCCGCGCGGGGTCGAGGTCATCAAGAAGATCGCCGCGCGCGCCGACGTGGTCGTCGAGAATTTCCGGCCGGACGTCAAGAAACGGCTCGGCATCGACTATGAAGCGCTCTCGACGGTCAATCCGCGGCTCGTCTACGGCTCGATCTCGGGCTTCGGCCAGACCGGCCCGTACGCCGACCGGCCCGGCTACGACCAGATCGCCCAGGGCATGGGCGGGCTCATGTCCATCACCGGCTTGCCCGGCCAGGGACCCGTGCGCGTGGGCATCCCGGTGGCGGATCTCACCTCCGGGCTCTACCTCGCCCAGGGCATCCTGGTCGCCCTGCTCGAGCGCGAGCGCTCGGGGAAGGGGCAGTGGGTGCACACCTCGCTCCTGCAGGCGATGGTGACCATGCTCGACTTCCAGGCCGCGCGCTGGCTCGTCGACCGCGAGATCCCGCCCCAGGCGGGCAACGATCACCCGACCGGCATCCCGACGGGCGTCTTCACGACCTCCGACGGCCACATCAACATCGCCGCGTCCGGCCAGACGATGTACAGGAGGCTCTGCACCGCGATCGGCGCGCCCGAGCTGATCGACGACCCGCGCTTCAAGACGCTCGCCGACCGGTCGAAGAACCGCAAGGCGATGAACGTCGAGCTGGACAAGGTGCTCGTGAAGAAGCCGAGCGCCGAGTGGATCGAGGCCCTCAACCGCGCCGGGGTGCCCTCGGGACCGATCCTCAACGTGAGGGAGGTCTTCGAGAACGAGCAGATCCAGCATCTGAAGATGGCCCAGCCGGTGCGCCACCCCGAGCGCGGCGAGATGCTGGTCCAGGGGCTCCCGGCGACGCTCTCGCGCACGCCGGGCGCGATTCGCCGCGCCGCCCCCACGCACGGCGAGCACACCGACGAGATCCTGCGCGAGCTCGGGTACACGACCGAGGAGATCGCCATCCTCCGGAAGGACGCGGTCGTCTAGCCGCGAGCGCGGTACACGGGCGTTCCAGCCCGGAAGCCCGGCGGCCGTGGACGACAACGCGATCGGCACGCTCGCCGCCCCGTGGCGCGCGGAGCCTTGACTCGATGAGGGAGGACGCAGGATGAACGGCAGGCGAGCGCTGACCGGCTGGGTCGTGTGGACGCTCATCGGCGTGGTGCTGGGCGCGCTCTCCGCGTGCGGCCTCGTCGGGAGAGCCGAGGCCCAGGCGAAGCCGGAAGGCGAGATGCGCTGGGCGCTGTACGTCACGGTGCCTCCCGCCTGGCTCGATCCGGGCGAGGTGCAGGGGTTCATCACGCCATTCTGGGTGCTCTACGCCCTTCACGACGCCCTCGTGAAGCCCATGCCCGGCAACATCATGACGCCGAGTCTGGCGGAGTCGTGGACGCTCAGTTCGGATCACCGGGTCTACGAGTTCAAGCTGCGCCAGGGCCTCAAGTTCCACAACGGCGACCCCTTCACCGCCGAGGACGTGAA
>Ga0137394_10002127_pt1 | contig 14569 bp, 12 predicted proteins | sample czobulk116metaG_FD_108278 | JGI IMG/M metagenome (GOLD analysis project Ga0137394, IMG submission 108278) | Vadose zone soil microbial communities from Angelo Coast Range Reserve, California, USA - czobulk1.16 metaG | ecosystem: Environmental > Terrestrial > Soil > Vadose zone | place: USA...
ACCTGCAAAGCCTGGGCTACCTGACCAGCGAGGTGGAAGAGCTGGACCTGGGCGAGCTCCAGGGGGTGCAGGGCCTCCGCGCGCTACGCGTGGCGGTTGCCCTGGAGAACCCGGCCATTTTGCGGCGCGTGGGGCTGGACCCCGACGAGCGGTAGCAGCGCCGCACGGTCGCACGCCGCGCGCAGGCCCGCCCGCCTGTGCGTTCCACTTATTCAGGCCGCTCAGGCTCACGCCGACCGTCGCACGTATTAGTGCAGCGTCACGCGCGACGCTCCGACCTGCTCCCCGAAGTCTGGTCCAGACGGATTGAGAGGTTGGTCGGTTAGGCGGGGCCCGGACCTGCCCCAGAAAACTAGACCATTTCGCGGTTGAGGATTTCGCCTCCTGCGGCCTGGTTGAACTGCCACTGTGCCGCGAAGGAGTTTCCGAATCTCCTTGTATCCAGGTCGATTCTCATTGGCGCCCTAATCCCGAGCACGAAAGAGGGTCGTTCGGTCACTCGACGGACACTGGAGAATGACCACGGGATTTGCGGCTCTCCGTAACCACTCGGCTTCTTGGAGCGGCCGACCGGATTCAATACTCGCGACGTCCAGCTTCCAGGCTGGAATTCAGAAGGGGTTACGGTGACCCGTAACCCCTTGAATTGGAGCGGCCGACCGGATTCGAACCGGCGACGTCCAGCTTGGGAAGCTGGCATTCTGCCACTGAATTACGGCCGCCCGGCGCCCCCTATCTTACAACGATCCGGGCGGGACTATTTCCCGTCCTTGAGCGACATGGCGTAGGCCTGCAGCACCTCGTCGCTCCGCGCCTTCCAGTTGAGGCGCTTGTTCACGCCGTAGAGGTCGATCTGCTGGTAGAGCGGCACCGCCGGCATCTCGTCGACCCAGAGCTTGTTGATCCGGTGATACTGCTCGAGGCGCTTCTTCTCGTCCATGATCGCCTGCGCCTCGTCGACCATGCGGTTGAAGTCCTCGTTGTGCCAGTTCACGAAGATGCCGGGGGACTTGAAGAGCGGGACGTACACGGTCTCGGCGTCCATCGTTCCGGTCCCCCAGCCGATCAGCCAGACCGGCCCCGCCTTGTGGACGTAGACCATGTTGTTCAGATAGGTCACGAAGTCGTACGTGCGGAGCGTGGTCTTGATGCCGGCCTTGCTGAGCTGGCCGGTGACCGCCTCGGCCACCTCGGCGTCGCGCACGTAGCGGCCGCGTGGGCCGTGCAGCGTGATCTCGACGCCGCCGCCGAAGCCGGCGTCGGCCAAGAGCTTCTTGGCCTTGCCGACGTCCGCCTTGATGGGCTGGAGCTTCGGGTCGTAGCCGAAGTGCATCGACGGCAGCATGGTGGCGACGCGCACGCCCTTGCCGTCGAGCACGGTCTTGATGAGCTCGTCGGCGTCGATCGCGTAGGCGATGGCCTGGCGCACGCGCTTGTCGGCGGTGGGCCCGTTGTAGGGCCCGGTCGGCTTGTGCTGAGCGTCCATCTGGTGCGAGTAGAACATGAGCTGGATCGTGCGGATCGACGGCGCCGTCGACAGGAACAGCTTCGGGTGCTTTTCGATGATCGCGCCGAGATGCGGCGGGATGTTGACGGCCAGGTCGATCTCCCCGTTCTGCAGCGCCGCGACGCGCACCGCGTCGTCCGGGATCGGGCGGAACATCACCGTCTTGATCTGCGGGGCGCCGCGCCAGTAGGCGTCGTTCGACTCGAGGAGGATCTCTTCGTCCTTCGACCAGCGGACGAGCTTGTAGGGGCCGGTGCCGATCGGCTTCTTCGAGAGATCGGCGGTCTCTTTGCCGGCCGACTCCCTGGGCGGCAGCATGCCGCTCTGGACGAAGGTCATCACGGAGATGAAGGTCGGCCAGGGCTTCTTGGTGTGGACCCGGATCGTGTACGCGTCGACGATCTCCACCCGGTCGATCGGCGCGAAGAAGGTCGCGCCGCGGAGCTTGCCCTGCCCCTGGCCCAGGCGCTCGAGCGTGAACTTCGCCGAGTCGGCATTGAAGTCCTCGCCGTTGTGGAACTTCACGCCCTTGCGCAGCTTGACCTCCCATGCCGATGGAGGGACGAACTTCGGCATCTCGGTGGCAAGGTTGGGAACGATTTTCAGATTCTGATCACGCTCGTAGAGCGTGTCGAAGATGTGGCGCCCGACGTTCGACGCCGGGCTCTCGGACTGGTTCGCCATGTCGAGCGTCGTCGGGTCGACGCCCTGGGCGAGAACGACCTTGCCGGCCGGCGCGGCACTCGCCGCCACCGGCACCAGAAGGACGACGGCGGCCACCGCGATTCGCCACGCGACCATATAGAGCCTCCTCGACCGAGGGGTTCGATTTCTCGGGGTTCCGCTACTCTAGGGTCCGGCCCGGGAGCGAGTCAAGGTACGCCAGCGCCTCCTCGCGCGTGGTCACGCGCCCGAGACCCTGGGCCTCGCGCGCGCGCGCGAGCAGCCGGCCGACGGCGGGGCCGGGCTGGATGCCGAAGTGCTCCATGACGTCCTCACCCCTGACGAGCGGTGCCGCGCCGGCGCCGCCTTGCTGTGTTTCTTCCCATCCCCGCAGGAGGTCCCGGACGAGCGATGCGCGGCGCCAGACCGCGTGGGGCGACTCTCCCGCCACGGCGGCGGCGTCCACGAGCGTCAGCAGGAGCAGGTCGCGCGTGTCCTCGCGAAGATCCCGGAAGAAGCGGTAGCGGGCTCGCGGCGTCACCCGGCCGGCGGCGGCCAGGTGCATGAGACGCAGGTGATGGCGAACGAGCCGCTCGAGAATGCCGCGGGCCCGCGCCGGGAGCCGGAGCCGCTCGCCGATGCCGCGCGCGCGCGCGGCGCCGATCACATCGTGCTCGAAGAAGCGGACGCGGCCGTCGATCAGTCGGCGCGTCTCGGGCTTCGAGACGTCGTGAAGGAGCGCCGCCAGCTTGAGGACCTGTCCGCGTCGCACGCCGCCGCCGAGCTCCTCGTCCATATGGGCGGCGAGCTCCTCGCCGAACGGCCGGAGCGCGCGAAGGTCCTCGAGAAGCGTATCGGCCCCGGCGACCGCCCGGAGCGAGTGCTCGAGCACCGGAAACCGGTGGGGCGCCGGCTGCGCCGTCGCGCGCATCGCCTCGACTTCCGGCACGATCACGCCGAGCAGACCGAGCGCGTCGAGACGCCGGAGCACGCGGGCGGTACGCGGCAGCGCGAGCATCGCGAGCAGCTCGTCGCGGACCCGCTCGGCGGCGACGCCGGCCAGTCCGGGGGCGGCGACGCGGATGGCTTTCACCGTGCTCGGGGTCAGCCGGAGCCCGAGGGCGGCCTCGAGCCGAGCGCCACGGAGCGTTCGGAGTGGATCCTCGGCCAGCACGCGCGTGTCGTGGACGCGAAGACGCCGCGCCCGGAGATCGGTGAGCCCGCCGGTCGGGTCGATGATGCGGGCGCGTCCGCGACTGAGGAGCTCGCGCACCGGCACCGCCAGGGCGTTCACGGTGAAGTCTCGCGCCGCCAGATCGGCCTCGAGTGTCCCCGCCCGCCAGTCCGTCAGGTCGAGACACATCCCCCGCGCGAGCACCCGCGCCGCCCCGCGCTCCGGGTCGAGCGGCACGAACGCGCCGTCGAGACGCGCGGCCACGCGGCGCGCGATGTCGAGCGCGCCCGACGCCACGGCGACGTCCAGATCGGCGGGCCCCGCCGGACGCGTCCCGGGCAGCCGGGTGTCGCGGACGGCGCCACCCACGAGGGCCGTCGCCCGCGCGCGGCCGGCGGCCGATTGCACGGCGCGCAGCAACGCCCGCGCCGGCGGCGTCAGATGGTCGAGATAGAAGTAGGAGCTGAACGGCGCCGCGCCGTGAGGCGACACTTCAACGGCTCGAAAACAAGTAGGAGCTGACCTAGCCCGGATTATTCATGAACGACACCACGACGAACGGGCGGGTGGCGTCGGGTGTGGCCCCGGCCGGCGGGGCGGAACGGGTGATGGAGCCCCGCCGGCCGGGGCCGCACCCGGCGCCACCCGCCCGCCGATCGCGTCGATCGTTCATGAATTATCCGGGCTAGCCGAGCTCGATGCCTCGAGCTCCGATCCGGTATTCGACGATCTCGTCGCTCATCGCGCTGCCGCGGTGCTTGACGACGCAGAGCATGCGCGCCAGTCGGTTTCCGACGCGCTCGCTGCCCAGCACCAGGATGGTGTTCGCGGTGGCGCCGATGTCGCCGGTGGCGACCTTGCGCGCCACCAGGTCCTCCAGGCGCGTCTCTTCCGTCGTCACCAGCAGCAGCGTCGTGATCGCGGTGTGGTCGTAGAGATGGGCGTCGATGAACGCGCGGTGCTTCCAGACGGGCAGGCAGATCTCCATGCCGAGCGTCTCGGCGTCACGGTGGATGATCTTGCGGTAGAGCTCGTCGAACACGAAGAACTGGATCGAGTCGGCGGGCGAATCCATCGGCTCGACCCCGTCGACCACGACGCGCCGCGCACCCGCCGCGCAGTGGAAGTAGAGGAACGGACGGACCGTGTAGAGCGCGTGATTGTAGGCGGCCTTCCAGCCCCAGTCGAACTCCCAGCCGCCGTCCCGGGTCGGCACCTGGAAGTCGCGGACCCGCCCCACCCACTGGCAGGTGTTGGAGTAGAAGGCCTGCATCTGCTCCGGCGGCGGGTACGGATCGGCCATCGGCGTCACGGTGTGCGTCCACGGCCGGAGCGACCAGTCGAAGAGCCGCGCGGCGTACTCGTCGTGCTGCTGCGAGTCGCCGCGCCCGTTCAGGTCCAGGACGACGCCACGCGCGCCGTCGGCGATCCGCCCGTGATCGGCGAACGTGAGCCCGAGGTGCGTCTTGCCGATTCCGGTGGCGCCGTAGACGACGGTGAGCGTGCCGGGCAGCAGGCCGCCGCCCAGCATCGCGTCGAGCTTTGCGAGGCCGGTCGAGACGCGTGAAGTCACAGCGGGCGATTTTACACCGACCGGCCCTTGGTCGCGAATTGCCGCTCGTAGAGCGCGCGCAGCTCGCCGAGCGTCGTGGCCTGGTCCGGCCCCTTGTCGTCGCGGATCCGCGTGATGCGCGCGAACCGGAGCGCCATGCCGGAGCGATAGGTCGGGCTCTTCTGGATCTCGTTGTAGGCGACCTCGACGACGACCTGCGGCCGCACCCGCACGGTGTAGCCGTCGTCGCTCACGGCGAGCGCCCAGAGCCGGTCGGTCATCTCGACGAACTGCCGGTCGGTGAACCCTTTGAACGTCTTGCCGACGTCCGCAAACGCGTCCCCGTCGCGCACCGCCAGATGGTAGTTCGAGAGCCACGCGCTCCGGCGGCCCGAGCCCCGGTCGACGGCGACGATGACGCAATCCACGGTCTCCGCCGCCTTGAGCTTGAACCAGCGCTTGCCGCGGCCTCCCGGCTCGTACACGCTGCGAAGGTCCTTCGCCACCACGCCCTCGTGCCCGGCGGCGAGCGCTCGGGCCTGGAACTCGCGGGCCGCCGCCGGCGAGGTCACGAGCGCGCGCTCGGCCAGGTGGCGCCCTCCCGTGACGGCGGCCAGCGCCTCCCAGCGACGCGCGTAGGGCTCGTCGATGAGCGAGCGCCCGTCGGCCATGAGGCAGTCGAAGAAGTGCAGCGTGAGCGGCATCTCGTGGACGAGGCGATCCACCTCGTGGACGCGGCGGAACCGTCGCATGAGTTCCTGGAAGGGCAGCGGTCGCCCCGCGGTGTCGAGCGCCAGCACCTCGCCGTCGAGAATGAACGGGACCCCGCCGAGCTCGCGCCGGGCCGTGTCGACGACGTCGGGCAGGCTCGCGGTGACGTCGGAGAGACGGCGGGTCCAGATCCAGATCCGGTCACCGTCCCGGTGGAGCTGGATGCGGGCGCCATCGTACTTGTACTCGAGCGCCGTGGTCCCGCCGTGGGCCACCAGCACCTCGTCGAAATCGTCGGCGATCTGCGCGAGCATGGGCAGGAGCGGAACGCCCGGGCGCACGCTCGCGGCCGCGAGCGCCGCGGCACCACCGCGCGCCGCCAGCGCCGCCACCTCGGACAGGTCGCCGAGCCGCAGCGCCGCGCGACGCGCCGTCTCGGGCGGCGCCGCGAAGGCGCGGGCGATCGCCTCGAGCACGAGCCCATCCGACACTCCCGTGCGCATTTCGCCGGCGATGATCCGCTGGAGCGTTTCACGCTCGTCCTCCGACGCCCGCGCCGCGAGCCCCCGCAGCAGGTCCTCGCGGGTCCGGCGGGCGCCGGCGCCGCCGGCCTCGGCGACGGCCGCGAACGCCGCCGCGACGTCGCCCAGCGTGAGGGGAGGCCCCGTGGCTGTGTCCGCGATCGCCGGCAGCCCGCGGACGCCCAGTGCCCGCGGGTCGGACGGGGGGAAGGCCCGCCCCGTGAGGAACGCGACGGCGGTACCGATCGCCTCGGGCGGGAGCGCCCGGAGATAGTCGGCCAGGAGGCCAAGCTTGTCGAGCCGCCCCGGGCTCGTACGCAGCCGCCGGCAGAGGTCCGCGAGCCGGCCGAACTCGACCATTCCGAAAATCATTATATGTATTCTTGACTTGGCCGCCGCCCCAGCCCTACTTTCGTTCCATGCCCCGCCGTGTCCTGTACCACACGACCTCGCGCGCGGCGGCGGCCGCCGCCGAGCTCCTCCGTGGCGAGTTCGACGTCGCTCCCCTCTCCGCGTCGGCTGACCCATCCGCCTCGGGATCGGCCGTCGTGCTGGTCGGTCGCGACGAAGTCGACCGGCGGTGGGGCGAGGGCGCGCTCCGCGTCGTGGCCCTGGTCGACGCGGATGCCGCCGGCCCGTGGCCCCAGCACTGGTACGCGCTGCTGCCGGCGGGCGTGGGCGGGCCGATCCTCGCGCGCGCGGTGGAGAACGCGTTCGCCGACCTCGACCGCTCGGCCGAGATGATGCGGCTCCACCGCGAGCTCTCCGAGCTGAACTCGATCGGCATCCGGCTCTCGGCCGAGCGCAACCCGCGTGACCTCATCGAGACCATCCTCACCAAGGCGCGGGAGATCACACAGAGCGACGCCGGCTCGCTCTACCTGGTCGAGGAGGCGCCGGACGGCACGCGCGACCTGCGCTTCGTCCTCGCCCAGAACGACTCCGTGGACATTCCGTTCCGCACCACGCGGCTGCCGCTGACCAGCGAGAGCGTGGCGGGGCACGTCGCGCTGACCGGCGAGATCCTCAACCTCGAGGATGCCTACCGCCCACCCCCGGGCGCTCCGTTCCACATCAACCGGTCGTTCGACGAGGAGACCGGCTATCGCACTCGCTCGATGCTCGTGGTGCCGATGCGCACGCCGCAGGACGAGACGATCGGCGCGCTCCAGCTGATCAACTGCAAGCTCGATTTCTCGGCCCGGCTGGGCTCGGCGGACCAGATCGAGCGAACCGTCCAGCCCTTCACCGCACGCCACGAGCAGCTCGCCGGGTCGCTCGCGTCGCAGGCGGCGGTCGCGATCCAGAACAGCCGCCTGTACGAGAACATCCGCGACCTCTTCGAAGGCTTCGTGAAAGCGTCGGTCACGGCGATCGAGTCGCGCGACCCGACGACCTCGGGCCACTCCGCCCGCGTCGCGAACCTCACGGTCGGCCTCGCCAGCGCGGTCGACCGCTGCGCGGCCGGTCCGTACGGCGCGACGCGCTTCAGCGCCGAGGAGATGACGGAGCTCCGCTATGCCGCCCTCCTGCACGACTTCGGCAAGGTCGGCGTCCGCGAGCAGGTCCTCGTCAAAGCCACGAAGCTCCTCCCGGGCGAGCTCGACCGCATCCGCCAGCGCGTCGAGCTGATCAAGCGCGGCCTGGAGCTCCGCTACGCCGGCAAGAAGATCGAGCACCTGCTGGACAAGGACCGCCGCCGTTACGCGGCGCAGGCCGCCGCCTTCGACGCCGAGCTCGCGACCTTTGTCGCCGAGCTCGACGAGAACATCGCGCGCATCGTCGCGGCCAACGAGCCCGCGGTGCTGCCGCGTGACTTCGCCGCCGGCATCGAGCGCCTGGCGCTCCACGCCTTCGAGGACCACCTTGGGAACCGCGAGGCCGTCATCACGCCCGAGGAGGCGGCGATCCTCGCCATCCCCCGGGGCAGCCTCACGCCGGCGGAGTTCAAGGAGATCCAGTCCCACGTGATCCACACCTACGAGTTCCTCACCCGGATCCCGTGGACCAAGGAGTTCCGCCGCATCCCGGAAATCGCCCGCTCCCACCACGAGAAGCTCGACGGCACGGGCTATCCCGAGGGGATGAGGGGCGACGAGATCCCGGTCCAGTCCAAGATGATGACGATCGCCGACATCTACGACGCGCTGACGGCGGGCGACCGCCCCTACAAGAAGGGGATCGCGAAGGAAGAGGCGCTCGACATCCTGGCCCACGAGCGACGGGCCGGGCACCTCGACGGCGCGTTGCTCGACCTTTTCGTCGACGCGAGGATCTACGAGCAGGCCACGTCGCCGGCCGTCAGCTCCCCAAAAACAGACAGACGCCGCCCCATGCGATGACGGCGCCGAGCGCTACGAGCGCTCGCGCGACCTCTCGGCCGAGCCGGGGACTCTTCAGGTGTTGAGTGGACTGCGCCAAAAAAAAGGCGCGGGACCCTCGACGGTGAAGCAACGCGTACGTCACGGCATGCGAGCTCATTCTGTCCTCCTGCCATCCTAAAAGCCACGCAACAGGCCGACGACTTTCCCGAGAATCTTGACGGAGCGGCGGGCCGGATCGACGACGATCGGCGTCATCGTCGGGTTTTCCGGCTTGAGAACGACGCGCGAGCCGTCGCGCAGGAACCGCTTCACGGTCGCCTCGGCCTCGCCGCCCGCGTCCGACTCGATCATCGCGACGACGATGTCGTTCGGCTGAGCCGAGTCCTGGCGCCGGACGAGCACGAGGTCGCCGTCGCAGATGTGCGCGTCGATCATCGACTCGCCGCGGACGCGGAGCGCGAAGACGTCCTCGCCGCGCCCGGGCAGCGACGCGGCGGCGATCGGCACCTCGCCCTCGCGATTCTCCTGGGCCAGGAGAGGCGATCCCGCCGCGATGCGGCCGAGAATCGGCACGGCATGGTGCGTCCGCCCCCCGCCGATTGCGTCGGGAATCGTCAGGGCCCTCGACGTCCGGCCGATGCTCGGCCGCCTCTGCAGCTCTCCCTTGCGCTCGAGCGCCCTCAAATGGTCGAACGCGGCCCGCGGCGTGATCTGAAACCGCTCGCCAAGCTCGCGCACGGTCGGCGGAACTCCGTGCTTGGACTGGAAGCTCCGCATGAAGCTCAGCACTTCCCGCTGCCGGTTCGTCAACTCGCGCATGGTCGCCCTCCGTGACGGGCAGTATCACTCAACTCGTGTTGACTAGTCAACAAAAAGCGAGTGCCTGTTCGGAGCTCGTGAACCGGCGATCAGGCAGCCTGGGCTACGCGGGCTCCCAGGGCTCGCAGACGGGGCACGTCGCATAGCCCTGCTCACGGGCATCGGCGACGTGCTTGAAGTAGGCGCGCTCGGTCTCGGGGATCCTCGAGACCCAGGCGCAATCGCTCTTGTGAAACAGGCGCGACGCCCGCTGAGCGCAGTACGGCTCACCCGGCTCGACGGCGACAGAGGGCGTGGTCTCGGCGCCGGCCTTCGCGGCTTCGGCCTCGGACGGCAGCATGGCCACCGGTGCCGGCTCGACGGGAGCGGACGCCGGCGGGATGATCGGATCCGGATCGTTGATGTGGAGGTTCGTCTCGACGGTCGACCGGAACTCGTCGCTGGCACGGCGGAGCTCGCGGAGCGCGCGCCCGACCATGCGTCCGAGCTCGGGGAGCTTACCAGGGCCGAAGACCAGCAGGGCGAGCACCCCGATGACGAGCATCTCCTGAAGGCCGATGTCGAACATCGCGGCTTAGAGTAACACGCGCCTCGAGGCTACCCGACCCCGGCGAGCCTCGCCAGCTCGGCGAACGAGGCCACGACCACGTCCGCCGCATCCGCGGGCGCGCTGCCTCCGGGCGCGTACAGCACGGTGGGCATGCCGACCGCCCTGGCGCCGCGGATATCGGACGGAACGCTGTCGCCCACCATCGCGGTCACCGCCGCCGAGAGGCCCAGCCGCTCGAGCGCAATGCGGAAGAGCGGCGGCTCGGGCTTGCCGACGACGATCGGCCGCACGCCGGCCGCCACGGCGACCGCCTCCACGATCGAGCCGCAGCCCGGCAGGAAGTCGCCGCCCTCGATCGGGAGGCGGGGATCCACGTTCGGCGTCACGAGCGGCGCTCCGCGCGCGGCGGCCCGCGCGGCGGCGGTGAGGCGCTCGTAGCTCAGATCGAAGTCGTTGCCGACGGCGACCACGGTCGCCGCACGATAGTCCTTCACGTCCACCAGCTCGTGGCCGGCCCGCGCGATGACGGCCGCCATCTCGGGCGCGCCGATGACGAGGACCCGCGAGCGTCCCCAGCGCTGGCGGATCACCTCGCCGATGATCTCGAGGGGCGTCAGGACGTGCTGGGCGGCGCCGACGCCGAGGCGGTGCAGCCGCTCGCGCAAGTCGTCGCCGGTGGCGCGCGAGTTGTTCGAGACGAAGGCGAGCGCGCGCCCGCTCCGGTGCAGCGCCGCGAGGGTCTCGCCCGCGCCCGGGTTGAGGGCGTTGCCGCTCCAGACGCACCCGTCGAGATCGAAGACGAACCCGCGGAGGGTCGACAAGGACACGGCGGACACGACCGCTAGGCCTCCGCCCGCGCGAAGTCGGCGATCGCGTCGGCGTAGACCTCCTGGGTTCGCGCGGCGACGCTGGTCCAGCTGAACTGCGCCTCGACGCGGAGCCGGCCCGCGCGGCCCATCGCGCGGCCGCGCGCGGGATCCTCGAGCAGGCCGCGGATCGCGGCGGCCAGCGCGTCGGGACGGCCGGGCTCGACGAGCAGCCCGGTCTTGCCGTCCTCGACCACCTCGAGAATGCCGCCGACCGCCGAGGCGACCACCGGGGTCTCGCACGCCATCGCCTCCAGGTTGATCAGCCCGAACGGCTCGTAGACCGACGGGCACACGAAGACCGCGGCGTGGCTGTAGAGCTGCACTACCTCGTCCACGGGGATCATCTCGCCGATCCACCGGACGTTCGGGTGCTCCGCCACCGCTCGCTTGAGCCGCGCTTCGATCTCGGGAGTGTCCGGCGCCGAGGCGCACAGGACGACCTGCACCTCACGTGGAAGCTTCGGGGCCGCCTCGAGCAGATGGAAGATCCCCTTCTGGTCGGTGATGCGCCCGACGAAGAGCACGTAGGGCTCGCGGACGCCGCGGCGCGCCAGGACGTCGCGTGCCTCGGTTCGCCGGAACTGGTCGGGATCGATGCCGTTGTGAATGACGACTACGCGGTCGGGGTCGACTTTGAAGTGCTCGAGAATGTCCTCGCGCATGCGCCGCGAGACCGCGATGACCCGATCGGCCGCCTCCACCGCCGTCTTCTCGATCCAGCTCGAGAGGAGATACCCGCTGCCGAGCTGGTCGGCCTTCCACGGCCGGAGCGGCTCCATGCTGTGCAGGGTCACGCAGAGCGGGATCCGGTGAAGCGTGCGGATCCAGAGGCCCGCCATGTCCGCGTACCAGGTGTGCGCGTGGGCCACGTCGGCGTCCACGGGGTCGCGCGCCATCGCGAGCGCGATCGACAGCGTCTCCAGCACGGGCGCCCAGCGGGGCCCGTCTCGGCCCGGTCCGACCCGCTCCCAGGGCGTGTAGCCGCGCAGCGCGACACGACCCGCTGCCTCGGCCGCGGACCGCTCGCCGAAGCAGCGGACTTCCACGGCCATGAGCCGGCTGAGCGCCTGTGAGAGCTGGCCGACGACGACGCCCGCGCCGCCGTAGATGTGCGGCGGATACTCGCGGGTCAGGAGGAGGGCCTTCACGACCGGTCGCTGCCCTCCGCGTGCTCGTCCTCGCGACGCTCGAGCTTCCGCGCCACCGTGCGCACGTCGATCCCGAGGAGCTTCGCCGCCTGCGTCTTGTTGCCGCCGGTGATGCGGAGCGTCTCGTCGAGCAGCCGCTGCTCGATCTCGGTGAGCGGTGTGCCGACCAGCTCCAAGATCGCGTCGCGCGGCGGGCGCTTCACCCCCGCGACCTCTTCGGGCAGGTCCTCGGCGTCGATCCGATCCTTTCGGGCGAGCAGGACGGTGCGCTCGATGAGGTTCTCGAGCTCGCGCACGTTGCCCGGCCAGGCATAGGACTCGAGCCGCTCGATGGCCTCGCCCGAGAAGCCCTCGAGCTTCCGTCCGTTCTTGGCGCTGTAGACCCGCAGGTAGTGCTGGGCGAGCACGCCGATGTCCTCGTGGCGCTCGCGCAGCGGCGGCACGCGGACGGTGATGACGTTGAGGCGGTAGTAGAGGTCCTCGCGGAAGCGCTTTTCCTTCACCATCTCGGCCAGGTCCTGATTGGTGGCCGCGACGATGCGCACGTCGACCTGGAGCGTGCGCGTGCCGCCGAGACGCTCGAACTCGCCCTCCTGGAGCACGCGCAGGATCTTGGGCTGCGTAACCAGCGAGAGGTCGGCCACCTCGTCCAGGAAGAGCGTGCCGCCGCTCGCCAGCTCGAAGCGGCCCTCTTTGCGCCCGGCGGCGCCGGTGAACGCGCCCTTCTCATAGCCGAACAGCTCGGATTCGAGGAGAGTCTCCGGCAGCGCCGCGCAGTTGACCGCGACGAACGGCCCGTTGCGACGACCCGAGCGCTCGTGGATCGTGCGCGCCACCAGCTCCTTGCCCGTCCCGCTCTCGCCCTGGACGAGCACCGTCGCCGAGCTATCGGCGACCTGGTCGACGAGCGTCAGCATCCGCCGGAACGACGGGCTCGCGCCGATCATCTGGCCTTTGGCGCGCAGGTCCTCCAGCTGCTGCTTGAGGGCCCGGTTCTGCTCGATCAGGTCGCGCCGCTCCAGGGCCTTGTCGATGAGCTTGATGAGCTGCTCGCGCCGGAACGGCTTGGTGAGGAAGTCGTAGGCGCCGTCCTTCATCGCCTTCACGGCCTCCTCCACGGTGCCGAAGGCGGTCAACAAGATGACGTCGACGTCGGGCATGATCGCCTTCGCCGCCCGCAGGAGCTCGAGCCCGGTCAGGCCCGGCATCTTTAGATCCGTGACGATCAGGTCGACGCCGCCGGCCTGCACCCGCTCGAGCGCGGCCCGTCCGTCCGAGGCGAGCACGACGCGGTACCCCTCGCGGGTCAACGCCCGCTCGAGGCTCTCGCGCAGCCCGGGATCGTCGTCGGCGATGAGCAACGTCGCGGGATCAGACATGCGCCGTCTTCTTGATCGGCAGCCGGATCGTGAACGTCGCGCCGTGACCGGCTTTGTTGGTCCATCGGACCTCGCCGCCGTGCTCCTCGGCAATCTGGCGCGTGATCGAGAGGCCGAGACCGGTGCCCTGGGGCTTGGTGGTGAAGAACTGCTCGAAAAGCCGTGGCCCGACGTCGACCGGGATCCCCCCGGCCGTGTCGGAGACCGAGATCTCGACCGACTCGCCGTCCAGGCGACTCGCGATCGTGAGCTCGCCGCCGCTCGAGAGCGCCTCCTGGCCGTTCTTGACGAGGTTCAGCACCGCCTGCCGCAGAAGACCACGGTCGATCTCGATCATCGGCACGTTCGGGTCGACCTCGACGCGGACCGTCAGGCCCTGGCGGCTCGCGACCGGGCGGACGAATTCGGCGAGCTCCTGCACGAGATGGTTAACCGACTCGTCCTCGAAGTGGGGTCGCGGAAACCGGGCGAAGGCCAGGTACTCCTCGGTCAGCGCGTCCAGCGCAGTGACCTGGTCGCGAATCGCGGTGACGAGGCCCACCGCCTCCTTCATATCGGGGTCAGTCCGCTCGCGGACGATGTCCTCCAGCATCTCGGCGTTCAGCTCGATGGCGCTGATCGGGTTGCGCACCTCGTGGGCGACCTTGAGCGAGACGCGCCCGACCGCCGCCATGCGCTCGGCCACGACCAACTCCTGCTGGGCCGTCTGGAGCTGCGAGAGCGTCCCCTTGAGCTCCTCGTTGAGGCGCTCGACCTCGGTTCTCGAGCGGCGCTCGCGATCGGCCACATAGCCGAGAGCGTACGCCGGCAGCCCGACCATCCCCATCAGGACCACCACCGCGGTCCATGCCGCCTCGGGCGGCGCGACCCATGCGGCCATCCAGTAGAGGAGGCCGGCGGCCGCGGTCAGCAGCAGCCCGATCCATCGACCGAAGTAATAGGCGTTGACGGCGACGAGCGGGAAGAAGAGATTGACGAAGGGGCTGTCGCCGCCGCCGGTCATAACGAGCAGGGCGAAGACGATAAGCATGTCGATCCCGAGAGCGCCGGCGAAGTACGCGCCGGTCGCACGGGGGTTGACCGTCACAAGCGCAAACACGCCGAGCTTGTAGGCCCCAAACCAGAAGACCAGGTTATAGAGGTCGATCCGGTAGCGTGGTCGAAGGGGGACAAGCCCGAGGGTGGCGACGCCGCCCACCATCACGACGGCCAATAGCACTGCGAACACTCGCTCGTCGCGAGCCAGCAACCGAAAGATCGCGTGCCACGGTTTCCGTTCGTCAGCCGTCACGGCCATCTCCACGCCGACTATAGCATTGTGGCCAATCAGGCCCGCCGGCCCCGGCGCCGGA
>Ga0137394_10002128_pt1 | contig 14564 bp, 10 predicted proteins | sample czobulk116metaG_FD_108278 | JGI IMG/M metagenome (GOLD analysis project Ga0137394, IMG submission 108278) | Vadose zone soil microbial communities from Angelo Coast Range Reserve, California, USA - czobulk1.16 metaG | ecosystem: Environmental > Terrestrial > Soil > Vadose zone | place: USA...
GTAGAGATCTTCGTCCGTGGGCAGAGTGCCTGTAGGCGTGGATCGGCACTTGAACGTCGCCGCGACGAAATTCCGCGGCAAAATATTCAGGTATGGCCCGTTTTCTCCGTTGCCGTCGCCGCGGAAGCCGTGGCAACCCCAGCAAAAGCGGAAATACAGTTGCTTCCCCGCATCGGAGTGTCCCGTGACCTTCCCGACATGAATCTCGCCTTGTTGAGCTATCGCCAAAGACGGCAGGGCAAGCAGCGCTGCCGCAAGAAACATCCACTGCATTGATTTATTTGCGCGCATCGTTGTCCACCATCCTCAGAAGATAAAATCAAAGCCGAAAAACAGGCTATTGTTGGTTAAGTCCTTACCCGAACCCCCCGGGAGGAGCGCAGTTCCCCCTCGCTGCCGGACGATTGAAAATTCATTGTGGATGGCGAAGCCGGCGCGGCTAGACATAAATGGGTAATAGCGATATCCAAAAACCAGCGCATCGATATCCCCAAAGTTCGCGGAAGGAACGCTCACCCCCGGCAGGTAGCCGTTTGCAGCATCAATTGGCAGAGCTTGTCGCGACATGCGAATCAGCTCGTAGCGATTGACGAGGATGAATTGGGGATTCACCGTCAAGTGGGTTTCGATAAAGCCGGCGTTCCAGGTCGGCCCTTGTGCGCCAGTCGGCAAAGGAGAGAAGGACGGCGTGCCTGTCCCCAGAAAGGCGTTGTCGCCCCCGCGTGTGTACATGGTCATGAAGTCCAGCTTCTTGAGGTACCAAAGACCGAAGAAGCCCGCACGATAGAAGGACTTTTGACCGAATCCATCCGTCAACAACGAGCTCGTGGCTAGGTAGGTCGGCGCGCGTCCAATATAGGCGAACGCCCCGACGCGCTGCAACCCGAGACTCCCGGCCTCAAACGCCTGGCTGAAGGTGAGGTAGGTGTCATATCCATGGCCATTGGGCACACCCACGCTGCCGTCATTGCCGCTTAGCAATGCCGCCGAATAGCGCGTGTAGCTGTTTTTCGAGTGGCCCGACACCTCCGCCCCGATTTGGTTGTCTCCCATACCAAAGGTATAAAAGGGAGTAAAAGTACCGTCTGGCAAAAATTCCGTTGCAGGCTGGAAGTGATAAATCTGGTATCCGCCAAAGTCCGAAAGCGTCATGATGCGCTTTTCCGAGATCATATTGTCGAGCTCGAACTTGCCTACCTTGATGTTGAGCCAGCCCGATTTCAGGAGGTTGCTGAATCGGACGTTCGCGGATTCAAATGCGAAGACGGCATCGTTTCCAGCAGCCGGCACGAGGAGGAAGCTGATGTTCTTGGCCAGCGTTCCGGCGGTCAGAATGTCCATACCGGAAAGATCGAAACCGTGGGTTGTAAGCCGCCCTTCGGTCGTGCTATCGGTCGCGGGATTGAAGATGTCCGCACGGTCCGCACTCACACGATGCCAGTGCGGCGTCATGCGAAAAGACACAGGCCAATAAGCCGGCTGCTGAAAGATGGGAGCGTCGCGATCGTTCCCCATCTGGTAGCCGTTGTCCTTGAACGACTGGCCAAAGTTGTTCAGCTTGGGCCAAGCTTCGTGACAGGCCGAACACGGCATGCCGTACTTCCGCGCGAACGCCGGGATGGCGTATACCTTGCCTGCCGGAATGGGCAGTGCGGAAGCGGAACGGCTGTCAATCAACAGGAATGCGAGAACCAGGAAACCGCAGACGAGCAAGGATGCAAGCCACGGCACCCTCCTCTTCATCGACGATGAAGCCCAGTGGAACATGCCGCCTCCTCTGCATGAGCATAGTTTCTTGTTGTAGTCGAGATGATGCCACTTCGAACAGCTTGGAAGGGATAAGGAATAGATACACCGACACCAGTGTGCGCATCTAATACTTCGATGGCGTTCGGCAAACGAAAACAACTTTTGAACCATGCGCCCATAGAAGACCGGTCCCTTTTCTCCGTCAAGAAAAGAGTGCCTAATCCTCGAGTCCCTGAACCGAGCCGGATGCTACTCCGTCAAAAATTCGAATGCAAGAGCTTTCTTATTCTTATGCCAACAATTTCTCAGATTAATTGCTCTAGTGCAAACTCCCTGTGTAAAATAGGCGCTTACTTGTCATCCTTGCACGTGGAATCAATCCTAGAACCTCCGGGGATGGCCGTGAAAGACGGAATTATCCGAATTCTTTCTCTAGAATTGCTCGGTCTGCAATGTGAAAACTGTGTGAGCCATTGAATTTGACAGTCATGTGCAGATAGAAGTAAGAAAAAGTGCTACTCTCGCGGAGCGGCGCGGCAACAAAGCTTGCTCCGCCGCAAAGTTTGCTCCGCCACAAAGTCAGAGAAGAATCCGAAGAGAGGATTCCAAGGGAGCGGGTTTGAGACCGCCTGGGATTAAGTTGCAGAGCGGGAACCGCAACGACGGACATTGGCGGATTTTCATTTGTTATTTTGTATTTGCATCTCTAGTGGCAGTCTCCTCCCGTGCCAACCGCCCATCCCACGATCAAAATCCAGGTCCTGGTTTCTCGGCTGAACTTTCAGGCTCTTCCACTGAGGTTATTCAAGCGCTCAATGAAGTCCTGGAGGACCAGATCATTCACGGAACTCATGTCTTTGATAAGGAACCGACGCTGACCGGCGCCACGGTGGTGGCCTCGACTCCTTTGTTCGAGTCGTGGACCGGGCCGGGCCGGGTTTTCTATAAGATTCGCAAGGATGTGATTGCGCCTCGCCATTTTCGCGAGAGCGAAGATATGGGAACTATTGCCGTTCGCTATGTCGTGACTAGTCAGGGTGAGGTTCACACTCGAATCCGCATCGATGCGATTTTTGTCGAGACCGCCCATCGCAGACTGCACCCGTCGGACGGCACGGTGGAATCCAGTGAGTTCAAAGCAATTCAAGAACATCTTCAGGCCATCCAATTTGCCGCACAGGAGGCCGCCGACGCGAAGCGCCGGCAGGAAAGTGCAGAACTGGTGCGGCAAACGGTGATCCGCCAGCGGGAAGACGAAACCACGCGTCTGGCTGCGGCGCAATCTTCGGTGCAAGATTTGGAGCAACGCATCAATGCCATGCGGCATGAAGTGGAGCGCCGAGTGAAGGCGCCGGGCGCGGACCTCAAGTCCGCACCCTTCCGCACAGCGGCCAAGGTGAAAACCCTCGCGGCGTATACGGAAGTTGTGATCGTGATCATCACACCTCGCTGGTACGGCGTGGAGACACCGGACGGCCAGCGCGGATGGATGCCCGCGGATCAATTGGAAACTCTTCCGTGAAAAGACCTGGACGGAAATTCCTGACCTCAACGATTCGAAGGGGGGGACTCGGTGCAGTCCTCAGCATTCTGTTGACGACCGCGGTTTTTCCTCAAGCTGTGCCTTACGCTCGCTCATTTTCGAAGTCCGCCGAAGAAGTCGAAGGCGCGCTGAAGGACCTGCAGGCGTATTCAGGCCAAAAGCTCCCAATCGTGGACGGCTTCGTGGCGACCGGAGACAAGCCGCTCAATCAATACGAGCGCGCCTTTTATCAATTCTCCATCGACGTGCTGCCGGGAACAACCGGCGGTACGATCGTGCGCGTCACCGCCAAGATCACGGCGTGGTACGCGGACAAAGATCCCGCAAAATCCGGTTATCAGCTGCTGCCGTCCAATGGGCGTTTGGAACTTGACCTTTTGGACCGGTTGGAAGAAAAATTTGGCGTCAAGACGGCGTCCTCCATGGCGCGCGCGCTTTCGAATTCAACGATCTCCGTTCCGAAACCGAAGCTCGATCTTGGCGTCGTCCCGGGCGTTCAAATTCCATCGGCAACCACTACTTCAGCAAAATCCGGGGGCTCGACCGATGAATTGGGGTTACTGCGGTCCAATCGTGAAGCCGAAGAAAAACACATGAGGGAATTGAACGCCGAACTTCAAAGCTTGCAGGAAATCAAGAAAAATCAAGCGCACCCACTGAACTTGGTGGTCGTGAAAAAAGCAGGTGCGCCGGTGCTCGCGAAGCCTGCGGAAGGAGCACGCGTGCTGTTCAACGCCGCCGCCGAGGATGAGTTCGAATTCATCGACACGGAAGGCGAGTGGATTCACGTGCAGATCTCCGGGCCTTCTCGCGGATATATCCGCCGAAACAATCTCGAGTTGCCGGAATTCATCGCCACGCGGCTTAATTCGCAAGACGCCACGGCTCCGGTAGAAAAAGCTGCGGCGTTTCGCATCGTGCGCGAAGAAAATAGTCCTTTTCCCGGAGATTGGGAGCCCCTGAAGGGAAGGGCAGTAAGAATTTTTACCGTGCAGCCGGTCTTGCAAGAACCCAAGGAAACGGGTGCGCGCGCAAGACTCGCCTTCGCTAGTTCCCTTTTTCAGAAATACGCAGCGGACAACACGGCACCCACTTCGGCAGTTGAGGGTGTCGTTGTAATCTTCGATTCGGCAGACGGCGGCATCGTGGGAGCCACCCTCGCGACCTTGAAACAGTTTACCGCCGGCACACTTTCTTCCGAAAACCTCTGGAAGCAGTGCTACCGCGATCCGCTGGAAGCGTTCCAGGAATCCGGCAAGCCTTAGCGCAGGACCCTGGCCGTTCCGCGGCGGGATTCACCGTGGTCATTTCCATTCGAAACTTTGCTGGAGTCCGCCGATTTTCACGTCGAAGACGCCGGGCTCGACGACACGCTTATTGTCGGCGCCGATAAAGGACAGGTCGTCGGACGTCAATTCGAAAGAGACTTGGCGGCTCTCCCCCGGTTGGAGCAAAACTTTCGCGAATCTCTTGAGCCGCTTCAATGGCGGCGTCACGCTCGCAAAGCGTTCGTTAAGGTACAGTTGTACCACTTCCTTGCCGGCGTGGCCGCCGCTGTTCTTCACCGTTACGTCGACCCGCACCGTCTGGCTCGCCGAAGCCGCGGCCGGAGCAACGTGCAAATCGGAATAAGAGAAACTCGTATAGCTCAACCCCGATCCAAATTCGAATTGCGGCGTGCCCAGCATCTTCCCTTCTCCAGAATCTTCCCCTTCGAATACTTTGTGATCGTAAGTGAAGAGACGATTCGTCCAGCGTGGATACGTAATAGGCAGCTTGCCGCTGGGATTCACGTCGCCGAAAAGAATGTCGGCAATGGCCTGCCCGCCCTCATTGCTGGGGTTGTAAGCCATCACGATGGCCTGCGCAGCATCCGCAATGCCGCTGATGATGCGCGGGCGCCCCTCGGTGAGCACCAGGATGACGGGTTTTTTCGTTTCCATGATCTTCCGGGCAAGATCGAGCTGCGCGTCGGGTAGCGTGAGATCAGCGATGTTGCCTGGAGTTTCCGCATAAGCCCATTCTCCGAGGCAAATCACGACGGCATCCGTTTTTGACGCCGCATCCGCGGCCTTGGCGATATCAATTTCCTTGTTGTAAGTGGTACCAGGAACATAGGTCAAGTTGGCGGCGCCGATTTTTTCTTCGATGGCCTTGAGGATCGTCGCGCGATCCTTGGGATACGCGCTCGCGCGGTCACCCTGCCACGTATAACTCCAGCCGTTATTCAGCGGAATCAGGGAGTCGGCGTCCGGACCGGTCACGAGAACGTGCGCCGTCTTTGTGAGTGGCAGCGTGTGGTTTTCGTTTTTCATAAGAGTGATGGACTCGCGCGCGGCTTCCAGGCTGACCCGCCGTGATTCCGGCGAGCCGATTACCGTTTTCGAATCCATCCCGCGCAGCGGATCGTCGAAAAGCCCGAGCTGGAATTTCACCGTGAGAATCCTCCGCACCGCTTCATCGAGACGGCTCGCGGGCACCTTCCCTTCCTGCGCCAGGTCGAGCAACAGATTGCTGAAGCTGTAGTCGCTTGGCACCATGCTCATGTCGATCCCCGCAAGCACGGCGATACGCGTGGCTTCCTTCTCATTTGCCGCGAGGTGGTGCACACCAACGAGTTTCTTGATGTCCACCCAGTCGGAAACAACGAATCCCTGCAAGCCGAGTTCGCCTCGCAAAACGTCTTTGAGCAAATAGCCGTTGGCATGGCCGGGGATTCCGTTCACTTCGCTCGAATTCACCATCACGGTGTGGGCGCCCGCTTTCAAAGCCGCGGCAAACGTCGGCAGAAAATATTCGCGCAAAGTATTCTCCGGAATCAGCGCAGGGCTGCGGTCCCCGCCTGTGGTGGGATAGCTGTAGCCCACATAATGTTTCAGCGAAGCAGAAACGCTGCCGGGGCTCGAAAGATCGCTGCCTTCATAACCGCGAACGGTGGCCACACCCATCACCGTCGCGAGATAAGTATCCTCTCCGAGCGTCTCCCACAAACGCGACCACAGCGGCTGCCGCCCGGCGTCGAGCACGGGCGAAAAGGACCATGGAATTCCGGCCTTGCGCGTTTCGGCGGCGGCGATCTGGCTGCCTCGCAGCATCAGCTCCGGATTCCACGTCGCGGCCATCGCGAGCGGCTGGGGAAAAAGAGTGCTCCCGACAATGTAATTCGGCCCGTGGATGGTATCGATGCCGTAGAGCACGGGAATCTGCAGGCGGGATTTCTTCGCTTCTTCCTGGATGGCGCGGATAACCTCGTGCCACTTCTCCGCGGACAAGGCTTCGTCATTCACGTTGAGAATGGAACCCACTCCGTATTCGCCAACGGCTTTATGCAATTTATCGGAATTGACTCGAATGGACTGGCCCTGTCCATCGGTGACCATGCCGATTTCCAGTTGGGTCATCTGGCCAATTTTTTCTTTCAGCGTCATCCGCGCGAGAAGTTTCTCGACGGCTGCGGCCGAAGCGCTTGCCGGAGGGCCCGCTGGAGTCAGATTTCGCCGCAAAAACGCCTGGCTATCAACGATCCCCGGCGCGGCGTCATCGGCGCCGGACGGTACCGCCACTACCGTGCAAACAGCCAGTACAATAACGATATGCCAAAGTTTCCTTTTCGGGGTGGACACGGGTATCTCCTTGCCGAGCATCCTACCTCTGGTCGCCGGATATATCCAAATTTTGGTTTCTTTAAATTCCAGTTGTGGACCCCCTAAGGCTGGCACCTTGCAACCGGCGTTCCCGGGGACATTTGCAAATGGGCCTACGAGTTGCTGCTCTGCGAAGCAATCGCAAAAGGCGCGCGTGAGTGGCGGTGCCATAGGACGAAACGCGCCGCCTCAGTGGGGCGAAGAATACTGATACCGCAGGCTCGGCGGCATGCGTTCCGAACGCGATCGCGTGTTGTACTCCAACTGGTAACCCAGATGTTCCGCATCGGCCGGATAATCTCGGCCCTCGGGATACGGATAGGCCAGCAGCGAATGCCGCGGCAGCGGCCCGACGGTAAACGCCTGCGCCCCGTAGAAATCTAGATCCTTTCCGAAGCCGTCGGCATAAACGAAATAATCGCGAACCCATCCCGCTGGCAGCGTGGGGAGCTGCTTGGGATCAAAATCAAGCTTCAATCCCTCGCCGGAGCCGAAAACGACAAAGCGATCATCGGAGGCGCGCAGCAAATCGAACACATCGCCGTAGCGCGTGTAATTTCCCGCCGCGCGCGCGTAAGGACCGGTCATGCTCCGGTGCGAATACGAATAGGTGGTGTCGCTTGCCGGCTTTAGCCGGATCTCGCGCGGATAGCCGACGAAATCCAGCGCCGCCTTTGCAAGCGGCACTTGCGCCACGCGCACATCCTGTGCGTCCGGTGTCTGGTCGATTCGAATCGCGTCCCAATAAATTTTCAGATTGTTGACGATGCGAATCCGCCGCGTTCCCGCGGGCAGCTTGCCGGTCAAGTCCGCAACCATGGTCCGTTCGAGCCCTGCCGGAAAACCCATATCTTCCACGACCTGCGCCCACTTGCCTTGCGCGTCGAGGGCTTCCACATACGGTGGAATCACTTTGATTCCTGCCTGATCTGCTGCGTACATCGAAGTCGCGGTGAAGTAATCCGTGTAACCATCGATGATCAATCGCAATGGTTTTTGCCTATCCCATTCACCAAGATCGAGCTCGATCCAGTGCAGCTTCGCAAATCCCGCGAACGGCAACTCCTCGAAACTCGTGACGTACTTGCGGTCGCGCGTGGATATCAGCGGCAGCACATCAATTCCGCGGTCATTCCACGCACCGGCCGGCGCACGCGCGTCGCGGCTCGCGATCACCCGGAACTCAGGAAAAGGTGGCGCGCTGACGAATCGCTCATTCGGAAAAACTTCGTAAGCCGCCGGATGATCGACGGCCACCAGCCGCACCTGGTCGAGATACACCGTCTCTTCCATCGGTTCCACGAAGCGGAAGCTGAGCAGGCCGTTCCGAGTCTTCACGCTGCGCGCAGGCACCTTCAAGTACTCGTCGGGATCGGGAACGTCCCGCTCCCCAGGCGCGACCCAGTGGCCAACCACGCCGGGCCCGATCATGTCTGCGATGAATTCATACTCGCGGCCATTCCACGAAAACAAAACAGGGCAAGAGCTACCGCGCCGATCGAGTTCGGTAATGCTATGCACTTTCTTCGCGGCCAGATTTATTTCGTCCTGTGGCACGCCCGTCGGCCACAGCAGACGAACGACTTCGGCGTTGCGCTCCGAGCCAAGGCCGGCGAGAATCGGCGCGGCGCTCTGCCCCAGATAGCCTGACGCCCCGGCCACTTCCCACTTTTGATACAGCGTTCCTGCGTAGAGTTCGACCTTCGTTCCGATCGCGCTCTTGTTGTCATTGAGCGCTTTGAGGTCGATGCTCATCCAGTTGTGCTGATTGCCGCCCTCATTGCGCAGAACAAGCGGCCCGCCGCCGAGTTGCGTCACGACCAGATCCGCGTCGCCATTTCCATCAATATCCGCAACAGCAATCGCCCGCGGCTGATTCAGTTTGACCGCATCGAGATGCACATCCTTGGTGACATCGACCCAGCCTTTGCTTCCCAAATTTCTCAGCAGTCGCAATTCCCCACCGCCGCCCGATTCTCCCGCCGCCACCAGATCCAGCCATCCATCATTCTCGTAGTCCAGTGCCGCGAGTCCCCAGCCCTTCGTCCAGCCCAAATCTGGGAGCGGGATGCGTTCCAGCCGTTTCCCTTCGACGTTCCGCCACAGGCTGAGGCCCGGCGCGCCCGCATGCGTGAACGCCAGATCCATCCATCCGTCCTTATCAAAATCAAACGCCACCGCGCCCACCGCCGGTGGCAGTTTTTCTTTGCTGAAATCGATGCCGCCGAGGGGCGTGAATTTCCCTTCGCGCGGATTGAGATAGATGGATGCTCCCGCCTGCCCCCCCGCGATGACGAAGTCAACCGCGCGGTCATTGTTGAAATCGGTGGTGACAACGCCAGCTCCCGTGGCCGCAAAACCGAGCGCGGTTTCCGCGGACACATCCGCGAACGTGCTATTGCCATTGTTGCGCCAAAGAACATTGTGAGGCGGCGCGCCCGGTGCAGCTGAATCAGGCGCCGTTGTGATGTACAGATCGAGGTCGCCATCATGGTCGTAATCCACGAACGTCAAGCCCACGCAACCTTTTTCCCTGCGGATTCCCACCGCTTGGGTCACGTCCTCGAACTTGCCTTCACCTTTGTTATGGAAAAGCTTAACCCCCTCGCTCAAGCAGACTGCCAGATCGGTCTTCCCGTCATTGTCGAAATCGCCCGCCGCACAGCCGAGGCCGCTGCCCTTCAGATGGATGCCCGCTTCCTTTGTCACATCGTCGAATCGTCCATCGCCCAGGTTGTGCAGCAATCGGCTGGCGCCATCCGCCGCTCCACTCACGAGAAACAGATCGGGCTTGCCATCGCCATCGTAGTCAAAGAAACATGCGCCGGTGCTCTGTCCAATCTCGACGGGACTTCTCCCCGCACTCTTCGACACAAAAGCACTCGCCTCCGCCGTAAATCGCACCGGAATTGCCGCCGGCACATCGACGACCGAGTTCAGCGGCAATTCCGCGAGTGAGTAACGCCCCTGATCGCCGTAGCCCGCGCCGAACGGCGCTCCGAGATGCTCCGTCGTGATTTTCTGGAAACGCGCCAGGTGTTCGCGCGCTGCCCCTGCATCGCCCTTCCGCTGAAACGCGCGCGCCAGGCCGAATTCCGACGAAGCGTGAAACGGAGAAAGCGCCAGCCCCTTTTGAAACGCCCCAATCGCTTCGTCATACTTCTGCAGCTGGGCGTTCAGGTAGCCGATAAAATAATAGGCGTCCGGCTCGTTGGGCGCGATCTCCGTGACGTGCTGAAATGCGGCGATGCCCTTCTCCGTCTCCCCGAGGTCTTTGTAAACAAGCCCGAGGTTGTACCAGGCGTAAGTATCCTTCGGAAGCTGCTGCGCTGCCGCTTCGAGCGCCGTACGCGCAGGCTCCAGCTTCTGCTGGGCGAGCAGAGAGACACCCAGGTTCAGCCGGGCCACGGCGAATTTTGGGTCGGCCTCCAGGGCCTGTTCGAAATATTTTTGCGCGTCCGCGGGGCGCTGCTGGTTCATGTAGGCAACGCCCAGCGTATTGAAACGATAGCCATCCGCAATCCCGCCGCCGGATGACGCAGACTTCTTTGTAGCCGCAGCCTTCTCCTGTGCGGACGACGCGCCGGAACGCACCAATATCGCAGCACAGAAAATCAAGATTGAACAAGCGAAAATCGCGCCCACTGCACGCCGCTGAGTTGCACCCATGAAAATATTTCTTCCTGTCTGCGTGGGATGCCTGAATTCCGTGTACGGCCTACCCGGCCGCAGTTGGAATTCTCCCGGCTGCCCTGCGCATCGTCAACCGTTTTTATGCCCGCCGGGTTGCACATTTCGCCGGGCGCTTGACCTGCACAACAGGTACGTTTACTCTCGCGCGTCAACCCATGAACTTCTTCCCCTACGGCTCCTTAGCGGAAATCACACAGGAAATTCGATCCAAGAAGATCTCTCCCGTCGAAATCGTCGAACTCCATCTTAGACGCATCGAGGCGCTGCAACCGAAACTAAATGCGTTTGTCCATCTGGACTCCGAGGGCGCCCGTGAGCAGGCTCGAGCTGCGGAAAGTTCTGTACTGCGCGGCGCGCAACTCGGGCCTCTCCACGGCGTGCCACTCACAATCAAGAGTTGCATTGATGTCGCTGGTTGGCCCTGTCCCGCCGGCTCTCTTCTCCGCAAAGACTACGTCGCCAATCAGGACGCTCCACTTGTTTCGCGATGGAAAGCCGCGGGCGCCATTCTTCTCGGAAACACCAACACTCCTGAATTCTTGATGGCCTACGAAACCGACAATCGACTCACCGGAAAAACAAGCAACCCCTGGAACTTGGCGCACTCTGCGGGCGGCTCAAGCGGAGGTGAAGCGGCAGCGATTGCCGCGGGATGCTCGGCAGGTGGCGTTGGCAGCGACGGCGGCGGATCGATTCGCGTGCCCGCCCATTTTTGCGGAATTTGCGGATTGAAGCCCACTCCCGGCCGCGTTCCTGCCACGGGACATTTTCCGCCGGGCGCCGGCGCCTTTTCCTGGATCGGCGTTGTCGGCCCTATGGCTCGAACCATCGCGGATGTGCGCTTGCTCTTCGAAGTGATAGCCGGACCGGATCCAGGCGATGCGCTCTCCGCGCCGGTTCCATCGCGCGCGTACCGAGAGGGCGAATTGCGCGGCATGCGCATCGGAATTCTGGAGAGCGACGCGCTCGGTATTGCGACTGCGGAGACGCGCACGGCAGTCGAACGAGCCGCAAAATCGGTCGGCGAGCGAGACTTCACCGTCGAGCCTTTTCGGCTGGATGGACTCGATCGCGCGCTAGATCTCTGGTGGTTTTTCTTTGGACCAGTGATCGGCAATTTGATCCGGCAGAGCGTCGCCGGCCGCGAAGCTCATATCAGCCCGATGTTGCTCGAGTATCTTTCGTGCACGACCTCTGGAAATTCAATTACCCTCGATCAATTCACGAAAGCCTGCACGGATCGGGATCTTCTCCGCGCCGAAATTTTGCGCCAAATGCGAGACACTCCTGTTCTGCTCTCCCCGGTGTCCATCAGTCCCGCCTTTCGTCACGGCCAGGGAAATTACCATCCCGGGACGGGCTACCGCGACACCATGCGGTTTTCGCAATGGCTCAACTTGACCGGCTTTCCCGGCGCATCCGTTCCCGTCGGCGTTTCGAGCGAGGGACTGCCCATCGGCGTGCAAGTCATCGGCCGGCCATTTGAAGACGAACTGGTCCTCGCCGTCGCGGAAGCGCTCGAGCAGGCCCGCGGCCCCTGGCAAGCGCCTCCCATAATTTCTCCGTGAATAGCGGACTTCCATACCGCTACTGCGGTTGCTTGGTGATCTCAGGGTTGGGTATCCGATCTTCCTCTGGATTCTCCACTTCTTTCTTGAGGACAGAACCGAGGATTCTTTGTCCCCATCGACCTCACAGATACCGTCTTTGGCGACAATGCTGGGGTCGGCAACGGCGTTGGAAACAGTTCGCGGCCCGACGTCGTCGGCAACCCCCATGCTGCGCCTTGCCATTAAGGAGTCGAAGGCCATCGAATTCCGCTGGGAAACATACAACACCTTCAATCACACTCAGTTTGATCGTGTGCGTAGATCATTCGGTTCGAGCGATTTCCTGACAGCAACCACTGCCCATGACGCGCGGATCATGCAGTTTGCACTGAAGTTCCTGTTCTAGGAAAATGCTCTGAGGCAATAGGCGGCGCCTTTTCCAAGCGCCGCCCTTCTTTTTTCGCCGAATCTCTGTTCCCTTCCTGCCTAGAAGGAGTAAAATGCGTCCATGAATCGACGCACATTCATCAGCACATCCATCGCCGCATCCGTGGTGGCCTCCCGGCCATCCTGGGCAGCGGACACCGCACATCACATCGACCGCGTCGGCCTGCAGCTCTACACCGTACGCGACGCCATGAAAACTGACTTCGAAGGCACCATCGCGAAAGTCGCCGCCACCGGCTACAAGGAAGTCGAATTCGCTGGCTACTTCGACCATTCTCCGAAAGATGTCCGCGCGATCCTTGACAAGAATGGCTTGGCCTCGCCTTCGTGTCACGTGGGCTACGACGTCGTCGAAAAAAAATGGCCCGAAACTCTCGAAGCCGCGAAAATCGTCGGGCACAGCTACATCATTTGCCCTTGGATTGACGAAAAACAGCGCGTAGAATCCGGCGGCTGGAAGCGCGCCGCGGACCTCTTCAATCGCGCCGGCGAAGCCAGCAGAAAAGCCGGCATCCAGTTCGGCTATCACAATCACTCATTCGAATTCGATCCCGCCGATTCTCTCGGCGGCAAGCTCCCGTACGATTTTCTCCTCGCCGAAACGGACCCCAAGCTCGTCAAAATGGAAATGGATCTTTGCTGGATCAGCGTCGCCGGCAAGGATCCTCTGGCCTATTTCGAAAAGTATCCCGGCCGCTTCCCGCTCGTTCACGTTAAAGACTGGGTGAAGGATGCTTCTACGCCGAGTGCTTATCAGGGAGCGATGGGCCAGTCCGTTAAATTCGGGGGCCGCATGGCCGACGTCGGCCAAGGTTCCATCGACTGGAAAAATCTTTTCGCGCACTCAGCGAAAGCGGGCATCAAGGACTATTTCGTGGAAAACGACGATCCCAAATCAGCCTTCGACGACATCAAGATCAGCTACGACTACCTGGCCAAACTCCAGTTTTGAATATTTCCTTGTAGTGGCGCAGTATGCTGCGCCACTACAAGGCTAGCGCATTCTCAGGGGCACCAAGCCATGAATCCGCGCAAATGGATCCCGCTTCTTCTGCTGGCAACCGCGTCAACTCTCTTCGCTATCGCCGCCGTGCCGCCGCAGGCTCCGGCATGGAAGCCGCTCTTCAACGGCAAGGATCTCACCGGCTGGAAACACGTCGGCCCGGGCAACATGACCGTGGAAGACGGCCTTATTCGAACGCACGGCGGAATGGGCCTGCTCTACTGGACCGGGGGCAAGCTTTCCAATTGCCGCGTTCGCGTCGTCTACAAGATGCGCGACTTCAACGATAACTCCGGAGTCTTCATTCGTATCCCCCTCGAACCTCGCGAAGAATGGATGCCCGTTCACTACGGCTACGAAGTCCAGATCGACAACCATCCCGAAACTTCCAACGAAGACGAATATCACATTACCGGCACACTTTATTCGCTGACCAAGCCGCTCGCCAAACCCGGCAAGCCCGGGCCCGAGTGGAATACCATGGTCATCACGCTCGACGGTCCGCGCACCACCGTTGTGCTCAACGATGTCACCGTCACCGACTACACCGAAGGCCAACCCGTCCCCGAGCGCAAATTCAATTTCGAGCCGCAGCATGGCGTTCGCCCCAACGAGGGCTACATCGGCCTGCAGAATCACAGCGACAACGATATTGTGTTTTTCAAAGAGGTCAGTGTCCAGCCGCTGAAGTAATTTCGCATTCCTGGTTTTTTGTTCAGAGTTCCGGGCTCGATGTTTTTTGTTCTGATGTCTGATCTCTGATTACGGATCTCTTTTTCTTCGGCTGTGAACTTTCGACCGTCGACTTCCCCGTCGGAGTAGGGATCATGATTGCTCATAACCCCCTCCACGGATCCGGACAAGCGGCACTACCGCATCCGGCTCTTGCCTTAGGTGACGACGCCCATGCGGCGCAGGGGATAGGGATGACAGAC
>Ga0137394_10002131_pt1 | contig 14560 bp, 10 predicted proteins | sample czobulk116metaG_FD_108278 | JGI IMG/M metagenome (GOLD analysis project Ga0137394, IMG submission 108278) | Vadose zone soil microbial communities from Angelo Coast Range Reserve, California, USA - czobulk1.16 metaG | ecosystem: Environmental > Terrestrial > Soil > Vadose zone | place: USA...
CACGATATAAGCACTGGTAAGGGCCGTAAACATCATCAGAATCGCGGCCATTGCCACCCACATGCCGATGCGATAGCGGTTTGCTGAAGAGTTAAGATCGGGAAACGCGGAGTCGTGACCGTTTCGCTTTCGCGAACCGTTGCCATTCGGACCAGGAGGTTTCGGCCCGCCACCGATTCCCTTCTTTGTTAGTGGCCTAGTGCCTGTGACCGTTGTGGCCATTACCACGTGCTCCTTCAGTGACTTCACCGGGCTCTGGTTCGTTTTGCATGACAAAGTCGTTGGGCGCCCCCGGCACCGCGAATTCATATGGTCCACGGTAAACAGTCGGCAGCACGCCGGCAAAATTATCGTGGGGCGGCGGACTTGCAGTGGTCCACTCGAGCGTGGTTGCCTCCCAGGGGTTGTCACCGGCTTTCGCGCCCTTGAAAAGACTCCAGATCAGATTGAAATAAAATATTAGTTGGACCAACACCGTAAAGATCGCGGCGATCGAGACAAACACAACGAGTGGATGCAGCGACTTGAGAAACTCATACTCGGTAAACTGCGCGTACCTGCGCGGCATGCCGGCGATCCCCATCGTGTGCATAGGAACGAAGATGCAATAAACGCCGATGAAGGTAACCCAGAAATGGAGCTTGCCGAGACTCTCATTCATGAAGCGGCCAAACATTTTGGGGAACCAGAAGTAGATGGCGGCAAACATTCCAAAAATCGAAGCCACTCCCATCACCAGATGAAAATGAGCGGTCACGAAGTAAGTATCGTGCATCGGGAGATCGAGCGATGTCTGACCCAGCACGAGGCCTGTTATTCCGCCGGCGACAAAGAGTGAAACAAACCCAATAGCAAACAGCATCGGCGTGGTGAAGCGAATTTTTGCACCCCAAAGCGTACCCAGCCAATTAAACGTTTTGACAGCTGAAGGCACTCCAATCGACAGCGTCAGAATCGAAAAGGTCATGGCCGAGTAGGGGCTCATGCCGCTGATGAACATGTGATGTCCCCAGACAAAGAATCCCAGCATCCCGATCGCAAAGATTGCGAACACCATGGCACGATAGCCAAAGATGGGTTTGCGCGCGAAGGTCGAGAGGATGTGAGAAGTCGCTCCCATGCCTGGCAGGATAGCGATGTACACTTCCGGGTGGCCGAAGAACCAGAACAAATGCTGCCAGAGAATGGGCGAGCCGCCGGTGTGCAGTGGAAAATTAGGAGACGTTCCTGACAACACTCCGGTCAGGTAGAGGCCACCGGGGATGAAGAAGCTTGTGCCCGCCAAACGATCCAGCAATAACAGAATCCCGGCGCCAAGCAGGACCGGGAATGAAAGCAGCGCAAGAACCGCAGTTGTAAACCAGGCCCAGCACGTCAACGGCATGCGCATCAGCGACATTCCCCTGGTGCGCATGTTGAGCAAGGTCGTGATGAAGTTCAGCGCGCCAAGCAATGACCCAACACAGAAGATCGCAATACTGATAATCCAGAGATTCATCCCCATGCCTTGCCCGGGCCCGGCGTTCGGTAAGGCACTAAGGGGTGGGTAACCCGTCCATCCGCCAATTGGTCCAACGGTCGACTCGGACCCGGAGAAGAATATCGCTGACAGGATCACAATAAATCCGATAAGGGTGACCCAGAACGACAGCATGTTGAGCACCGGGAATGCCATGTCTTCCGCGCCGATTTGAATGGGAAGGAAATAGTTTCCGAAACCGCCCTGAGGTGCTGTGGTTAGGACGAAGAAGACCATGATGGTCCCATGCATGGTGACGAGAGAAAGGTAGAACTCCGGACTCATTACGCCGTTAGGCGCGCCGCCGGGAAATAATGTTCCGAGTATCGGCCAATTCGTACCTGGCCATGAAAGATTCATACGCATCAGCACCGACATCGTCATGCCTACAAGTACCGCGACCAGGGCGAGAATGATGTACTGGATGCCGATCACTTTGTGATCCAGGCTGAAGATGTACTTACGAATGAAGCTTTTTGGCGGCTCGTGCCGATGCACTGCTTCGTGAGTTTCACCTGACATCTTTAATCTCCTACTATTTAGGCTGAATCAACAATCTCAAAAACGTTTTTACTGCTCGTAATGTGGTAATTGATACTTTGCCAACAGCTCAGTCATCCGCGCTTGAAACTGTTCCTGCGGCAGGGCCATCAAAGCCTGAAAATCGTCTGGCGGTAAGACCAGCATGTAACTTCTCATCTTGAAATGGAGTTGGCCGCAAAGTTCAGCGCAGGCCAGCTCATACTTGCCCGGGGTAGTTGCAGTGAAGTGAACGCGAATCGCCATGCCCGGGACCAGGTCCTGCTTGAACCTGAGTTGGGGGACCCAGAAGTTGTGAGTGACATCCTTGGAACGGAGAATCAGCTCGACTGGTCGTCCCTGCGGAATTGCAATCACGCTATGGGTCGCGTCGTCTTTGGCGTTTGGATCTGATTCGTCGAGGCCAATAAAGTTGAGCGCCGAATCGTCGATCAGGCTGGGATCAGTGCGGCCGAAGACACCATCTTTCCCGGCGTAGTGGAAGTTCCATTGAAACTGTTGCGCCACCACCTCAACCTGGAAGGCTCCAGCGGGAGCTTTATGAAAGTGGAGTGATGCCCATACGCTTTGGCCCATGATTCCGAGTCCGATAAAGACCACGGCGGTTACAATCGTCCAAACCACTTCAAGCCGATTGCTCCCATGCGAGTAAAGAGCGCGGTCTTTCTGGCCCCGGTCTCGATATTTCCAAACCATGTAACCAAGTCCAACCTGGGCCGCCGTAAAGGCCAGGCCTACGACAATGATCGTCAGTAAAAACTGCCGATCGATCGCAGGCGCATGTTCGGAAATCGAGGTAGGAAACCACCACTTCTTAACGAAAAAGAGACTCACTGAACCCAGAGTCAGGATCCAGATAATAACCGCAAGAGCTCGTCCCATCGGTTAGATCTCCATGTGGTAAATAGTGAATGGTGAATAGTAAATGGTTAAAGGAACTCTACCGAAATCTGGTTCGATTAATGGCCGCGAACTATCCATTTACCATTTACTATTTGCCATTCACCTGTTAATGACCATTAAAATAAACAAGAGCGGTAAATAAATAACCGACGCCAGCAATAGTCGTCTGGCCTCCTGTCGCGACTTAGATAACGCTGCCCGCACGCTGCTATAAAGAAAGAGCAATCCAAGAATGATGGCGCCGTAAAGATAAACTTTGCCGGAGATGCCCAGCACCGTAGGAAGCAAGCTTACCGGCAAGAGCAGCAAGGTGTAGACAACAATCTGCTGCGCTGTCACGCGGCCATCAGGCTCAACCACGGGCAGCATCAGAATCTTTGCGCGGGCGTAATCTTCGCGATACATCCAGGCAATCGCCAGGAAATGTGGAAACTGCCAAAGAAACAGAATCGCAAACAAGACCCAGGCTTCAATACTGATCGAGCCTCGCGCTGCCGCCCATCCGATCAGCGGTGGCACGGCGCCGGGGAAGGCCCCCACCATCGTCGATAAGGTGGTCCTTGTCTTCAATGGCGTATAGGCAAACAGATAGCCTGCAATGACGGTCAAACCGAGAACGGCGCTTAACGGGTTGACCAGAACAGCGAGATAGATCTCGGCCAGGACGGTCAATCCCGCACCAAACAGCAAGGCTTCCCAGGGCAAAAGTTTTCCCGATGGTAGTGGCCGGTCGGCTGTGCGTCTCATGAGAGCGTCGAGGTCTCGCTCCATGTATTGGTTAAGCGTGGCAATCCCCGACGACAGGAGTGCTATGCCAACCATCGCGCTACAGAGGGCGGCATAATCAACTCTGCCCGGCGAAGCCAGAGCGAACCCTGCCGCTGCCGTAAGAACAATCAAGAAAGTGATGCGAGGCTTGGTAAGCTCAGCGTATGCCGCCAGTCGCTCACGGGCGCCCAGGCGCTCGAGTTGGGCCACGGACCCGCTACTAAGTTCTATTGCAAATTCTTCCATGTAAACTTTCGTAAGAACTGAGTGCTAACCTGAACTCAAGCAGTTCAGAGATGTCCGACACACTTCAGTTTGTCGTTGGTTTTCTGTCACACACCTCTAGTTAATCTGTTAATCGCGTCCTGGTCGGGTCGCTTCTACCTGAGATTACGACAAACTGAAGTGTGTCGGACAGCAAGCTAAAGCTTGAACTCTAAACTCCTTGAACTCTGAACTACCAGAGCTGGTTCATGAGTTCGCAACACCTTGAAGGCCCTCAGCGTCAAAACTATTGCCGTTGCAAATACCAATGCTCCACACGCGACGTGGGCAACCGTGACGCCCACCATTGGATTCAGCGGCTGCGGATCATTCGGCGAAGCTACCCTGGTCAAATAAGCGGCGACACCCAGGCACAACTGCAGAGCCAATAGTGAAAGCGCGACCTTCGCCGGCCGAACTAAAAATGTCTCACTACGTTGGCGGCGCAGGATCATCAATGCCGCACTTCCCAGCAGTATGGTTACGGCAATTGCTCCGCCGACGTGTGTTAACAGTAGATTTGTCGGCAAAGGTTTGTCCCAGGTTGCTGAATGTCGCAGCGTCGCCCCAATAACCAATTGCAAAAAGATCGTGACAGCTGCGGCGGCGCAAACGTAACGAACAGCCGGGCTTCCCTGTTCTTCAATCGTAGGACGGTTTTTGGTCCAGCTTGACGAAGTAAATACGGCCAGGCTGACTGTCGTACAGAAAAAAAGCTGGGCCAGCGTTGCGTGGGCAGTCGAAACTGCCAGTGGCAACATTAGCTTTACAGTCAAACCGCCCAGCAATCCCTGGGCAATTACTCCTGCCAGAGCGACTAAACCGAGCCGGCGCACCCAGCTTCGCTCTTCCCTGGCAAACAGAAAAATAACAAGGCCGATTGTCAGCAGACCGACTGTTGTGGCCACCAGGCGATGTCCATGTTCCCAAAAAAGATTGCCCACCATCTTTGGGAAAAACTGGCCATTTGAGAGCGGCCAATCCGACGTTGCCAACCCGGCATCGTGGCTCGTCACCAACGCGCCCGCAATAATCAGGAAAAACGTCGCGCAGGCGACCAGCAACGCAAAACGATGCACACCCTTGTTCATTCAATTTCCAATTGCCAATTTTCAATTGCCGATTGTCGACCGCTAATCCTTTCAAATCGGCAATCGGCAATCGGCAATGTTCTCAATGTCGCCCGATCATCGGCACATCGAGCGCAGGCATCATTTCCAGACTCGGCTTACCGGCGGCCGCCGCAGCTTCACCGAATGCAAAGTCAGCCTTCGCGCTGCCATTTGCTGGAACAGTAACCTGCATCGTCTTCTCGGTCCCGGTCGGTCGTCCTTCATGCCACGCCACCACCGTGTAGGTGCCGGGCGGAACTCCCTTAATTGTGTAGGAACCGTCTTCTGCACTAACCGCGTAGAATGGATGCTTCAAAACGCCAATATAAGAGTTCATCCAGGGATGTTGATTACATTTTACCGGGATCAAAATCTCAGCACGTGTAAACGCCTTCTCGATTGGAGGCGCGCCATTAGGCTGTGTCTGATTCCATTCCTGATTGACTTTCGGTGTTGGGTGTATGTTGTGCTGAGTGGGATCGCTGTTTACGATCTTTAGCTTCTGATTTGTCTGGACCCCTAGCACATGCGGCACGTAGTGACACCCTTTCTGGTTGAGGGTTACTGCGTCTGTAGGCGTTGCAAAGGTAATGGCGGTAATCTTCTTACCGTCGGCGGTTGTTCCGTCCTTAATATAGACAAACGCATTTGCAAGCTTGCCGTCCTTAACCACGGTGTCTTCAGTGCTTAGATTTGGATTTTGCTGTCCGCACACCGGATCGGCGGAGGCATCAATCTTCTTCGGAGCCGGCGGTGTACCGGTGTAAGCCACGACGCCGGTGACTGTTCCTTCTTTTCCTGTGCTCTTGTAGGTCTCGCCCGCCGTAGCGTCGTTCGTGGGAGCGGCACCCTCATTCGTTGCCGTTTTGTTGCACGAGGAGACCAACGCCACCAGCGAGAAAATAGTGGTCAGGACAAGCCAGACCTTCATCTGCTTAAACATAAATCAGTTCCTCCAAATTAAGATTCTTTCCGATGAACTTTACCACGGGGCGCGCTAGAAGTAGACCCGCACAGCCCTTGTCCGGCTACATGCCGGGGGGTCGCGGGCTCGCGCGAACTGTTACTGCTCGAGCCACCACAATTCCGCGCTTCTTGCTACGAACTCGCCTCGCCGCCGTCTCCCTCGCCTTTCCTCCCAACCGAGGTCGCACTCGCCCTTGAGTTTGTGCGTTGCTCGCGTTCGCCGCAGGCTTAACGGGCGCAGTCGCCAGCAATCGTCTCTGCTCATCCGGCGTCATCAAAAGCATATAGCGAACCAGCAGCTGCGCATGATCGTGCGTATAACGATTTGCGCTCTCGGGAGGGTTCGGCAGATTGATCACCCAACGGTCGCCTTCTTTTCTAAACAATCCCGAGGGCATGGCCGTACCCGGGCTAATCTGCGCCGGATCCAGCAGCCAGCGGAAAGTCCAATCCGGCTTGAGACGCTCGCCGGCAAGAATGAAGTTAGGCGCAATCGCTTTTGCGTCGTGCGTCGGCTCGCCGGTGATATGACACTTCAAACACGGCGTGCCTGAAGTGAACATCTGGCGCGCGACGAGTTTTTCTTCTTCGCTTAAAGGCTCGAGCGGCTCCTTGATGTAAGGCTCCTGCTGGCCGGAAAGCGCCATGAAGAATCTGACAAGGGTTTGCAGCTCATTCGGAGAGAAATTAAACGTAGGCATGCGCGCCTTCAAATATGGACGCACCCCGTTGCGATCCAAACCTGGCTGAGGCATCAACCTGCCCGCGTCTGAACTTCCAGGGTTCTTTTCCGGACCATTCGCGGCCGCGCTGCCGTTGGGACCTGGCGACGGGCTGGCTACCGAGGTCGCGCCTGGGGCCTGTTGGGCCGTTGTAACTGCAGCTTTCTGATCACTTAACGACGGGTCGTGCAGGAAGCGCAGCAACCAGTTTGGATCTACACGTGCTCCTTCACTCGTCAACCTGGGTGGTAGCAGGTCTTTGCCTTCCGGCGTCTGGTAGTAAGGAACATCCATTAACACTGAACGCTGGCCAACCTGAATTTGGTGACAACCCATGCAGTTGTACTTCTTGATTACCCACCAGCCCGCCTGCACGTCCTGCCGCCGCTGGTCCTGCGGATCGTAGAAAAGAGAGCGCGGCACGTTTGATCCTTCGATGCCGACACTTCCCAACAGGAAAGTAGTTAATGCTGTGCGCCATTCCGGAGTCAGGAACGGCTTAGGCATTCGTAGTCGATCCTTCGGGTCTTTCTCCTTGCCCTGATCGTAGATCCCCGGTTCGGCCAACTTGTGCTCAAAGAACCCCCTGTGGTTGTACCACGGTTTTTCCTCATGCTCGCCGTGTAATTTGAGCGGATCGTGTCCCTCTTCCGCGCTCTTCGTTAATAGCGCAAAATCCAATCTTTCAATGGGCGTGGCGCCTTCAACAGTCAGCTCTTTGCCGATGCGCTGCTCCTCTTCAAATCCTCTTATCTCGTGACAACCGGCACAACCATACTGCTTGATCAGCGCCTGGCCCTTGTCCTTTAGAATTGGATCGTCCATGAAGGAGGCGTCCGGGTACGAAGGGGGCGCGGAGAGCGAAAACAGGTAGGTTGCAATGTCGCGCGCATCCTGATCCGCCAGCCTGAAGTTTGGCATCACGGTCATGTTTTGCACCTGCAGTTCGGCGCCGTCGTTAGGACAACGCGAGTGCAGTTCAGTATCAAACACGAAAGGTTTGTTGTTTTTGGCGTAATCTTCCGCCGTAAGGTCGCGCTTTTCTTTCGGACAGTATGGCGCCCAACGCTCGCGTGGATTGTGAATCCAACGAACGATGTAATTGAAGTTGGCCTTCTCACCTACGCGCTGAAGATTCGCAGCAAAGGTGCCGCCTACTGGACTATCCGCCTCGCCTATTGAGTGGCATCCAAGGCAGCCACGGGTTTCAAACAGGTCTTTGCCATGGGCCGAATCCCCGCGGGGCTGCTCTGCAACTTTGCCATCGAAACTTTGCTGCCAGAGGTACGCCGAAATCGCTTTGATCTGATCTTCGCCATCGCGGTCGATACCGAATCTCCAGAACGTCGGCATCTTAGTGTGCGGGCGAAACGCCTGTGGATCCTTCAGCCACACGGGTATCCATTCCTTATGCAGCTTGAGCCGGACATCTTTCAAATTGGGCCCGATCTTCTTTTGATCCTGCATCAAAAACTTCGACTGAAGGTTCAATTGATCCTTGCGCGCCGCCAGCAAGCTGTTACTGACGCGCACCGACTCGGCGTGAGCGAGCAGTCTCTGGGCCTCGGCATCATCCGCCGCCTGATTCGCGGCTTCGGTGTCCTGACGAATCTGTTTCTCGTTGGCTGTGATTTGATCTTCGATCTGGGTGGTATTCTGCCGCGAACCCGAAAGCGCGTCTGCCTCTCGATCGAAACCTTCATAACGATGGCAACCGACGCAGCCTCGTACGTAGAAAAGATCGCGTCCCTGGTTTAGGGTCTCAGAGCCTTGCGTCACACGATCCTTAGCGTGACACTGCTGGCAACCGGCCTCCGTGTTTTCCTTCTCAAACATGGGCCAGAGCCAAAACCTGTGTCGCCCGTGCCCCTTGACTTCGCTCGTCGTCGCGCGACCGTTGCCCCAGTGACAGCTTGAGCAACCGAAGCGTTCCGGGGTGTGAATCTGCAACAGTTCCTTGTTGGGATGGCTGACAAAGGCTCTGGCCATCGTGTCCGGCTTCTTGCCCGGCCCATCCGGCGCCATGTCTTCGGCCTTAATATCCAGCGGTTCACGAATACCCACGTGGCAAACTTCGCAACGATCGACGACATTCGCCGAGTTCACACTTATCTGATGACCGAGAATGGAATAGTCGAAGTTTTCCATCTTGCGGACCAGTCCATCGATCTGGGAGGGGCCCAATCCAATCAAGTGGTGCTTAAGATAGTCGTCTCGCTTCTTGGCAGTCTCGGTAGGTTCTTTGAGAAGTTCAGCCTTTCGACCGAGAAGACTGGCCTTCTCTTCCCGCAGATCATTGAAAAGCTTCTCGAGTTGATCATAATTCATTTTCTGGGTGATCATTTTCCCAGAACCATCGGCAGCAGGTAATTCCACTTCGACTAATTCAGCCCTTTTCTCTGCCGCCTGTTTGCGATATTTGTCCTTCGCAGTTCCCGCCGCGATCTCGACGTTGTAATTGATTACCGTGAGCTTGCCGCGTTGATTCTGGAAGGGCTCAGTGACCGCATCGAGCTGTTGCTGAACTCGCGCCACCTTCTGATCGATGTCGACAACCTCAGGTTTGACGCGTTCCAGCGCAGCTTGTGCTTCCGCCTCAAGCGCCTGGTATTCAGAACTCTCTTTGACTTCTTTTTCGGTGTTGCCGGCTTGAGGTTTGATGCTCTTCAGGTAGCGGGTGTAACGGCTGACGAACTGCTTTTGAATTCCTTTCCAGGGACGTTGGCCCAGGGCTTCGTCATAAAGTGCCCAGCCAAGCGAAATCGTGAGCAGGAGGGCACAGATCAACATGATGCCGCTCGTGGAGCGGCTCACGATGGGATCGTGTGCCGGAGTATCCGGCTCTTTTTTTACTAGCGACCCAGCTTCGCCGGTCTCAGCCACTCAGAAGGTTCCTTCCCACTCGTAGACGTTTTAAATATTGAATTAATGTTGAGCTAAATATCGAGCTAGATGTTAAACCAGGGTGTTACCCAAACATACTTAATAGTCAGAGCCAGACGCAGCGCCAGTTTTACCGGCATGGCCAGCAACACACTGACGGCGAAAAACTGAAAAGTCACGTATTGCAAAAGACTGGTTCTGGCCAGAAGTTTCCTTTCAAACTCGTCCTGTGGAAACAGCCGCAGCGGCCGCAGCGAAAGGCGCTTCCAATCCACAGTCATCAGCCAATGAAAAAACAAGGCTCCCACAATGTAAAACCCACTCACCACCATCAGGCCAAAGATGAACTTCCAGGGATTGGCCGACAGGAAACCTAAATGCAGTGTTTTCCCGATTCGACTCGTAGCAATCCAATCGTGGAGGTCCACGTTTTTGTCGAACACGACAGCATTGTGATCCCAGGTCTGGCCGGGCCAGAACCAGATCCAACCCGGGCCTCGAATGAAAGTCCCGATCACGATCAGTAGGATCCACATCAAAAAGCCCCAACCAAACATTCCAATCGCGAAACGCCGTTGTTTTAGCGTGTAATAGCCGTTGCCCAGCGGGTTTGCGTCAACGTAAGGAAACACCATCAATCCAACCATGATGATTGACGGCATTACCACACCTGCAATCCAGGGATCGAAGTAGACCAGCATCTCCTGCAATCCCAGGAAGTACCACGGCGCTTTCGACGGGTTCATTGTCAGATTCGGATTTGCCGGTTCTTCCAGCGGAGCATTAAGAGTGATAGACCAGACAAAGAGGATGACAGTGACAATTACCGTCGCCAGGAACTCGATACGCACCAGATAAGGCCAGACATGAATCTCGCGCGCCCAGCCCGGTCGCCATGGTTCAGCTTTTCGGTGATGTACTTTCGCGAGCTTGGGATCCTGTTCCAGCTCATCGATCAGGCGATCGTTTGCTTTTGATTGTTTAATTCCCAGCCAGGTAAAGAATGGGACCAGGAAAAGCATGGCGACGATGGGAATGTTGTCCGGGGCCGAAGAGATAACCCAAAGCTGGTGCCAGTCTTCCACCACCCACAGCGAAAGAAGCACGAGGACGACAACCACTCCGAGGGTTATCAACTTACCTTTACTCAAGTTGAATCTTCGCTTCGCCATCTCGTGTTGTCCGACACACTTTAGTTTGTCGCTGCCCCGCGCGCGTTAATTCCCCCCCATGCGATCCCCATTACACATCGACAAACTAAAGTGTGTCGGACTGAAGAACCTACTTCTTCTTTACTGCTTTCATCTCTGATTCAAGCATCACTGGAGCCGGGCCGGAGATACCGCCATCCTTGCGTATCCGCCAGAAATGCACTGCCATAAAGATCGAAGCCACCAGAGGAATACCAATACAGTGCCATATATAGGAACGCAGCAATGCATTGGCATCCACAATCGATCCGCCCAGTAGTCCAAAACGAACATCATTAAAAGGAGTCATTCCCAGCTGAATGCCAAACGGCCCTTCTGAACCAAGCATCGGCGTCGCGCGGGCCATATTTGTGCCTACGGTAACTGCCCAGAAACCTAGTTGATCGTCCGGCAGCAGGTATCCAGTGAACGAAAGCAATAGTGTCAAAACCAGCAATACGACACCGACACACCAGTTAAACTCTCGCGGCCGTTTATATGAACCCGTCAGCACCACGCGAAACATGTGTAACCACGTAGTGATGACCATCAAGTGGGCTGCCCACCGATGCATATTGCGCAGGAGCTTGCCGAAGGGAACGTCGTGCTCGAGGTAAAGAATGTCGCGAAACGCATCCGCTTTGGTGGGATGGTAATAGAACATCAGCAGCACACCGGTAAACGTCAGCACGATAAAAAGATAGAACGTGATGCCGCCCATGCCCCAGGTAAACGGATAACGCACGGCGTCGCGATTGATCTTTGCAGGGTGAAGGTGGAGAAATACGTTCGAGAGGATCGCCAGAGAACGGTTCCTTGGATCAGAACGATCATGTGAGACGCGAAAAATCGATTTCCAAAGCTGGGTGTCCTGAACGTCTGTGTAGCCCTTGGCCTCGTCGATAGCCCTCTGCTTAAGTGCAGTACCACCTTCTTTAACTTTTTCAAGCAGGCTGCCGCCGGGTTCATTCCCGGTAGTCAACTGCTGCGTAGCTTTCTTATCAGGATTCTCGTCCATGAAACCCCATCACGCTTCGCCCAAAATTAGAGTGGTATAAAGGCCCCGGGATCGTTGAATTCGTTCTTCTCACCTTTGGGCCACTTGTACAGCCTGGCTATGTCCACCACGATTTGCCCCTCAGCATCCAGTTCAACATGCGCGCGATCCATTGGCCGCGGAGCCGGACCTTCAAAGTTAATTGCCTCGCTGTCGTAACCGCTGCCATGGCAAGGGCATTTAAACTTATTCTCGCTTGCTTTCCAGTCCGGAGTGCATCCGAGATGCGTACAGCGGGCGTAGATCACAAAAATCCGATCAGAAGTTTTGTCCACCCAGATGCGATATTGCTGTTGCCACTTGGTATCGACACCGAGAGCGTAGTCTGCCGGAAAACCAACGCGAAAAGTGCTGGACGGCTCAAGGATAGATCGTGGCAGGAAGAACCGCAGAAACATCAGGAAGCTTGTCGTCAGAAACCCCACGACACTTGCCCAAACAATTCTTCGCCGCATTTTGTTAACCGGCGGATCGGGAGTGCTCTCGACAACTGCCCCGGCGCGCGGTGGAGCCTTTGCGGCAGGCGGCAGGGGCGGCTTCACTGGAGCGGGCACGCGCGCCGCCTCTCCAGCCCTTACCGTCTCGCCGGATTGCGGAGTAGTGGCGTTGTTGACCGGTGAATCCTGACTGACCGGACTATCCAATGTTAGCTAATCCTCCAACGGGTGAATTAGGCAAAATACACCTCAACGCTGCAGTAGAGTGCGAACTATACAACTCCCCGCAATGCAGGGATCACTCTCTGCGCAACAACAAATATTTGCCTATACATGAAGAGCGCCGTGCCAAACAATTCTTATAATGGGGCTCGGTGTTGGTATTTATACCCTGTTTTCCAATTTACTGGCAAGAACATTCTATTTTGGTCCTTAAGGACAACGAACGCGAAGAGCCTTGGGAAGGATTTGAAATGTTGCTGGAAGATGGCCTGGTAATTCACCGTCCACCTCAAACTCGATGAGCTGATCTTTATAAAGAGGACGAGCGGATAACTTCTTCGCCAGCGTGTGCCCCACCTCTGACATGCCGAGATGCGCGCCGAGATACAAGCGTGGCGCATTAGCCAGGATCCTCGGGGCGCCGAGATCCCCAATGCTGATTACATCAAATTTGCCATCCGCCAGTCTTGCGTCAGGCGCGATCTTCATGCCACCGCCGAAGTATCGCGCATTGGCAATGCAAAGATTGGCTACCGTCATCTGTCGAGCGGGTTCGTCATCCAGTTGCAAGATTACTCGACTCGAAGGTGTCTTCACGGCAGCCCGAACCATCGCCAGACCGAAAGAAATTCTCCCGTTTAGCCATCTAGGCGCCTTTGCGGGAAGCCATTCAGGACCCCCGGCCTTCACTCGGGAGATAACGTCGGCACTCATTCCGAACGAAGCGACGCCCAAAAAGTAACGCGACTCATGCTCGCCATCGTCTTTCAGGAAAGTCACTCGCCCGACATCAATCTGACGCGTGCGCCCATCACGAAGAATTCTTGCCGCGTCACCAGGTCGGGCCGGGATGCAAAGCGTTTTACGAAAGTCGCCGCCTGTGCCGCTGGGCAAAATTCCTAATTCCGCATCGCTTCCGGATGCCAAGATCCCGTTTGCCACTTCTGAAATAGTGCCGTCGCCGCCGCAGGCAATTATCAGCTTGGTCCCCTTCCGCGCAGCATTGGCCGCAATCTCGATTCCCTCGGCTGAATAGCTGGTGAATTTGGGAGTAAAGGCTCCGAAGTGTGTCGCCAACTCACTCGCGATCCCTGGCCACGCCTCGCGCGTAGCGCCACCGGCTGATTCGGGGTTAATGATGACTAGAGGAAGCGGCATATAAATTACAATGCTATCCGTTTAGAGGACGGACTTGTCCGCCGTCGCAGCGAGGGCACAAGTGCCCTATCTAAACGGATGACTATCCTGGGGCTTGTTTCTAAGGCTCATCTGCCGATCCTGTTCACCGAGTTCCGCAATCTTGCTCATCACAAACTTGGATATCTCGACATAGGTCCGGGCTTGATCCTTCTTCGACAAATGGTCTGAAAGATCTATTTGCGGCCCAAAGTGTATACGAACCTTCTCCCCGCCCGTCCAGTTCCCGAGCACTTGTTTAGGCAGATCATTTCCCAGGCCGGCAACGAAAACCGGAATAACCTGCGGTGCGGCATCCTTAATGAGCTTTCCGACTCCAGGTTGCGCCGGTAAGTAAGAATATGGATCGGGTCCTTTATTCCGCGTACCCTCCGGATGAAAACCGATGACGTTGCCAGCACCATTGCGACACAGCTCAGTCAACAAGCGAAACGAGTATTTGTCGAAGGCGCGTTTCTCCGGAATCGGGTTTTCGCCAGACGCAAAGAAAGGCGGATACATCGACCACCAGCCCATTACCAAATTCACCAACAACCCCAGAGGTGAATCGTAGAAGAAACGGCCACGCACTGGAAAGAAGAGTTGTTTGCGCCATGAGGTATGGCGGAAAAGCGTCGTTGATACGACGTACATGTCGAAGAACGACCGGTGATTGGCAACCAGCAGAATCGGACGGTCTCGAGAAATTGCCTCGATATTCTCCAGACCGAAGACCTGCATCAGGTTGTAAGTTGAAAGATGTATCCAACCCGCGCCGAAAACCCTTTGGCACCACGTCCA
>Ga0137394_10002134_pt1 | contig 14551 bp, 10 predicted proteins | sample czobulk116metaG_FD_108278 | JGI IMG/M metagenome (GOLD analysis project Ga0137394, IMG submission 108278) | Vadose zone soil microbial communities from Angelo Coast Range Reserve, California, USA - czobulk1.16 metaG | ecosystem: Environmental > Terrestrial > Soil > Vadose zone | place: USA...
GCAGGGACGCGCCGGGACAGGGTCACGGCGGCGGAGCATAACCCCGGAGGCTCTTCAGCCGGGGCGCGGCGATTCGATGCCGAGCTCGCGCAGCGCCGCGCGGAATTCCGGCGGGAGCGGCGCCTCGCAGCGCACGGCCACGCCCGTGCGGGGATGGGTGAAGCCCAGCACCGCCGCGTGCAGCGCCTGCCTGCCGATCGCCGCGGATGCCCGCCGGGCAGGAGCGTCCGGCCGCAGCCGCGCTTCGCGCTTGCGCCCGCCGTACAGCGCGTCGCCCAGCAGGGGATGGCCGGCGTCGGCGAAGTGCGCGCGGATCTGGTGGGTGCGCCCGGTGAGCAGCTCCACCTCGACCAGCGCGGCGCCGGAAGCCCGCCCCAGCACGCGCCACCGCGTCACGGCGCGCCGCCCCTCGCGCACGCGCGAGCTGAACCGCTTGCGATCCACCGGGTGCCGGCCGTGCAGCGTGTCGAGCTCTCCCGAGTCCGACGGCACGCCGTGCACGATGGCCAGGTAGCGTTTCTCCACCCGCCGCGACTTGAACTCCGCCTGCAGACCGCGCAGCGCGGGCTCGGTCTTCGCCACCACCAGGCACCCGGAGGTCTCCTTGTCGAGGCGGTGCACGATCCCGGGACGCAGCTCGCCTCCGATCCCGGCCAGCCCGCGGACCTGGTGCAAGAGGCCGTGGACCACGGTACCGGAGGAGATGCCCGCGCCCGGGTGGACGGCCATTCCGGCGGGCTTGTCGATCACCAGGAGGTCCTCGTCCTGGTAGAGGACCGGGAGCCGCAGGTCCTCGGGCAAGAGCGCGACAGGGCGGGGCTCGGGGACGCGCACTTCGATCTCCGCGCCGGCCCGGGGCCGCAGGGACGGCTTGGCCACGGCGCCTCCCACGCGCACCGCGCCTTGCGCGATGAGCTGCTGCAGCCGCGCGCGCGACAGCTCGGGCAGGCGCGCGGCGAGGAGCTGGTCGAGGCGCTTTCCGGCCTCGCCCGCCTCGACCCGCAACTGGACTACGGCGGATTCCATGACAGCCGCGCCGTGAGCTCGAGCGCCGCCCGAGACGGCGGCGACCGGGCTCACCAGATCTTCGACTTGATGTTGCCCTTGCGCGCCAGGATGACGTCGACCAGGGCCCGCTCGAAGAAGTTCGTGCTCGCGTAGAGCCTGGGGTCCACGCGGCCCTCGTAGTGCGCGCGGCCCTCCTCGATCTCGTCGGCCAGCACGGTGAAGAAGGTATCGTTCTCGATCCCTTCCTTGATCTTCGCCTCGTTGTAGAGCGAGAGGTCGGAGGCGATGGCGCGCGCCAGCCGGTTGGCCGCCTCGGGCGTGTCGATCACCGTCGCCATGGGCGGAATCTACCGCACGGCCCCGCCAGGGTCACGAAACGGTCGGCGCACGCCTCCGCACGCGCACCTTGCCCTACTCGGGGGCCAGCTCGACGTTCCAGTAGGCCAGGTCGGCCGTGTTCAGGAAGGGCAGCCACTGCGTGTAGAAGCGCCCGGTCCTGGGCGGGCCGCGGAAGAAGGGGGTCCATCTCGGCCGCATCGCAGCGCGCAGGAGCTTCATGTGCGCCTCGTCCGGCGTCCGGCCTCCCTTCCTCAGATTACAAGGCACGCAACTGCAGACGACGTTTTCCCAGGTCGTCAGGCCGCCCCGGCTGCGCGGCACGATGTGATCGAGGTTCAGCTCGGCGCGCGCGGGCGTGCGCCCGCAGTACTGGCAGGTGTTCCGGTCGCGGGCGTAGATGTTCAAGCGCGAGAAGCGCACCTTGGCGCGCGGCAGGTGATCGTAGGCCTGCAGCAGGATGACCCGCGGGACGCGCAGGCGCCGCGACGAGGTCCCGATCGACTCCTCGTGGATGGCGACCGCCAGCTCGGCCCAGGACTCGAAATCGAACGTCTGGTACTGCTCGTCGACCGCCTTGGCAGCGCCGCGGTAGAGCAGGATGATGGCTCGGCGCACGCTGGTCACGTGCACCGGCTGGTAGAGGCGGTTCAGGACCAGCACGCTCGTCGAGAGCACTTACACCTCCGTTCCGTCCGGCGCCTCGACGCCCCCGGAGTGAAGACCTAGTGTACCGCGTGCCAAGGGTTGCTCGCTTGCCCGCGCGCACGCCCTGGCGACCGCGGCCGCCAGGTCTCCTACATCCGCGGTGCACCGGACGTCGAGCACCACACGGTCGTCCCGCAGCAGCCCGATCACCGGCGGCTCGCCGCGGCGCAGCTCCTCGAGCAGGTCCGCGCCGCGTTCGACCGCCACGCCGAAGCCCGGCAGCCGCGCGAGCGGCATCGAGCCGCCGCCCACCCTTCCCTCGCTCTCCACCACCGCGCAAGCGATTCCGCGCTCGGTCAGGTCCAGCGCCAGGCGCGTGGCCCGCTGCGAGAGCTGGTCGGCGCTAACGCCGAGCGCTTCGTTGACCGGCAGCTCGGCGGCGCGGCCCGCCCGATACAGCTTCAGGGTGGCTTCCAGGGCAGCGATCAGCATCCGGTCCGCGCGCAGCGCCCGCGCCAGCGGGTGCTTGCGGCAAGCGTCGACCAGGTCGCGCCGCCCCAGCAGGATGCCCGCCTGCGGACCGCCGAGCAGCTTGTCGCCGCTGACCAGGACCAGGTCGGCGCCGTCCGCCAGCGATCGGGAAGCGGTGGTCTCGGAAAGGCCTTCGGGCAGCTCCAGCGCGCCGCTGCCCAGGTCGTGCAGGAGCGGGACGCCCCGCTGCCGGGCCAGCGCCGCGAGCTCCGCGACGGTCGCCTCCTGCGTGAAACCGACCAGCGCGAAGTTGGAGCGGTGCACGCGCAAGAGCAGCGCGCGCGGGAGCCCGTCCAGCGCCGCGGCGTAGTCGGAGAGCCGGGTCCGGTTGGTGGTTCCCACCTCGACGAGGCGGCACCCGGACTGGGCGAGGATCTCGGGGACGCGGAAGCCGCCGCCGATCTCCACCAGCTCGCCTCGCGAGACGACCGCCGCGCCACCGCTGCCGAGCGCGGCCAGGGCCAGGAGCGTCGCGCCGGCGCAGTTGTTCACGGCGTGCGCGGCCTCGGCGCCGAACAGCTCGCACAGGAGAGGCTCCACGGCCGCGCTGCGGTGCCCGCGGCGGCCGGTGTCCAGGTCGAGCTCCAGGTTGGAGTAGCCGGAGGCGACCTCGGCGACGCGCGCGATCGCGTCCGGATGCAGGGGGGCGCGGCCGAGGTTGGTGTGCAGCACCACTCCGGTCGCGTTGATCACCCGCCGCAGGCGCGGAGCTGCCTCGCGCTGCGCCCGGGTGAGCACCTCCTGGTCGGGCACCAGCTCGCCCTGGCCATTGGCCCCGCCGGAGAGGATCCGCTCGCGCGCGGCGGCGATCGCCTGCCGGACGGCGGCCTTGACCGCGGCGCGCCCCACCCGGGCTTCGAGCGCGCGCACCGCCGGGCGCGAGAGCACCTCGTCCACGCTGGGCAGATCGCGCAGGCGGCCTCTGGCGTCCTCCATGGCAAAAACCTAACCCGGCCTGCGCCGCTCCGCCAACCTGCGGTACGCTGAATCGATGCGGGTCGCGCTCGCCCTGCTCCTCTGCTGCGCCTGCAGGACGCCGGCCAGACCGCCCCCGCCCAGCGAAGACGAGCTCGATTTCCACCGCCGTTCCCTGGTGGTCGATACGCACTCCGACGTGACCGAGGCGGTCCGCTACGAGCAATACGACCTGGGCGTCCTGCACCAGGATCACCACCAGGACATCCCGCGCATGCGCCACGGCGGCCTTTCGGCAGAGTTCCTGTCCATCTTCGTGCAGCCGGGCAGGTTCCGCGCCGAGCAGTTCTTCGACGAGGCGCAGACGCAGATCGACGCGGTACGAAAAGCCGTGGCGGCCCACCCGGCGGAGCTGGCGCTGGCGCGCACGGCCCGGGAGGTCCGGGAAAACGCGCGCCGGGGCCTGATCAGCGTCCTGCTCGGAGTCGAGGGAGCGCACATGCTCCTCCCCGGGACCGAGGACGAGCAGCTGGACCACCTGCGCGTGTTCGCCTTCCAGGGTGTGCGCTACCTCACCTTGACCTGGGCGAGCTCGAACCCGGTCGGCGGATCGTCCGGCGACGACGGCGAGACGCAGGGGCTGACGGGCCTGGGTCGCCGGGTGATCGGGGAGATGGAGAAGCTCGGGGTGATGGTCGATCTGTCCCACGCCTCGGACCCGCTCTTCTGGGACGCGCTGCGGGCGGTGACCAGGCCGGTGCTGGTCTCGCACTCCTCGTCGCGCGCCCTCGCGAACCATCCGCGCAACCTCACCGACGCGCAGCTCAAGGCGGTGGCGCGCAACGGGGGCGCGACGTGCGTGAACTTCTCCCGCGGGTTTTTGGACGACGCGTTCCGCAAGGCGGCGATCCCGGTGGCGAACCAGACCAGGGACCTGCGCACGTCCGACCGCCGCAAGGCGTTCCAGGCCGCCAACCTGCCCGACGTGCCGGTCTCGCGCCTCATCGATCACATCGAGCACATGGTGGCGGTGGCCGGCGCGGACCACGTTTGCCTCGGCTCGGACTTCGACGGCGTGCCGATGGTCCCCTCGGGCCTGGAGGACGTGAGCAAGCTGCCCGTCATCACCTCCGAGCTCCTCCGCCGCGGCATGCCCCGCCCCGACATCTCGAAAATCCTCGGCCTCAACGTCCTCCGAGTCCTCGAGGCGAACGAACGCCGCTGATCTGGGACTAGAAGCGTTGCACGCAGAGCACGCGGAGCGCGCAGAGATTTTCTTTTTCAAAAAACCAACTCTGCGCGCTCTGCGTGCTCTGCGTGAACCAGCAGTTCAGGCACCGCGGCGTGGATCGCGGATGTCGCGGCTGCCCTGTTGGGGCTTCTGGGGGGTGGCGAGCTCCTGGCCGAGTTGGGGGGCGCGGGAGGTGCCGGAGCCGTAGAGGTACTGGTAGGCGGCGAAGCTGCGCAGGCATCGCTTCACGTAGGCTCGCGTCTCGTCGAGGGGGATCTCCTCGACGAAGGCGTCGAGCGGCAGCGCGCCGCGCGCCTTCATCCACCCCGCCACCGCGCCCGGGCCGGCGTTGTACGAGGCGAGCGCCAGCGCCGGATGGTGGAAGCGCCGGTACATCTGTCCCAGGTACGCGGCGCCGATGCGGATGTTCACCTCGGGGTCGACCAGTCGCTCCGTGGTGTAGCCGCGCAGCTTCAGGCGCTGCGCGATCTCTCGTGCAGTCGACGGCATGAGCTGCGTCAGGCCCAGAGCGCCCGCCGAGGACAGCGCGGCCGGATCGAGCGCGCTCTCCTCCCGCATCAGCGCCTGCAGCAGATCGGCGGGGATCGAGGCGTGGTGCGCCGCCTTCGCGATCTGGTCGCGGAAGGCGAGCGGGTACGCCAGTCCCGCGGCGCGCAGGGCGAGCGGCTCGGAGGTCCGCCGGAGCAGCCCCCGCAGCTCGGTGCGGATGAGCGCGTGCGCGTTGCGCAGGTCACCGGCGCGCGCGGAGAGGTCCGCCAGCAGCACCAGCCCCTCCTCGCCTTCCAGTCCCAGAGCCCGGGCGGGGGCGCGGTCGACGGCGAGCAGCTCGCGCGCGGCCTCCGGCCTCATCCCGAGCCGCAGCAACTCGACCGCGGCGAGCAAGTGTGGGTCGCGCGCCAGGGCGCCGGCGCGCAGCGGCGCGCGCGAGCGCAGCATCGCCGCGATGCGCGGAGTCTCCTCTTCCTCGAGCGCCCGGAGCCGCTCCGGGTCGAGCTGCGCCAGGCGCCCCCGCGCCAGCAGCCCGTGATAGGTGAGCGGGCGCAGCTCGACCAGCCAGATCAGATCGGCCCGGGCGGCCTCGCGCGACGCGGCGCGCGCGGCGTCGCTCTCCGCGCCGTCCGGCTCGAGCAGCGCGCGGGCGCGCCAGTACCGGGCGCGCTCCTCCTCGGCGCCGTCCAGGTCGGGATGCGCGGCCAGCTCGTCGAGGAAGATCACGCCCTGCCGCGGATGTCCCTCGGCGAAGTGCGACCAGAAGAGGCGGAACTGCGCCTCGGTGCGCAGGTCGCTGCCGGGGTGGTGCTCGACGATGTCGTGCAAGAACGCGCGCTCGCCGGCATGGTCGCCCGCTCGCCGGCGCGCCAGCGCCTGCGCGAAGATCGCGTCGTCCGAGAGGGTGGACCCCGGGAAGTTCCGGTGCAGCGCCTCCCAGAGCGAGGCGACCTGCGCGTCCTGGGCCATGGTCTGCAGTTGCGCGAGCAGGTAGAGGGCCCGCGCGCGCAGGTCGGGATCGGCGCAGCGCAGCACCACCGGCGCCAGCGCCGCGCGGGCCTTGCCGTAGTCGCGCTCCTTGCGCAGGGCACGTCCCCGGTCGAGCCCGGCGCGGCAGGCCAGCGGGTCCGCCGGCTCCTGCGGGACCCGCGAGACGTCTTCGGCCGTCGGCTGGTGCTCGACCGGCAGGCCGCCCGGGGCGAGGAGCGAAAGCGCCGCCTTGAGCAGCGCCGCGGGCGTCCGGTCGCCGGGGCACCCGCCCAGGCAGAGCGAGGGGAGCTTGAGGCGCGAGAGCTGGTCGAGCGCCTCGCGGTTGCGGTGCGCGTCGAGCAGCGTCTCGGCGCGGCGGACCAGCTTCACGGGCGGGATGGGCTCGCCCGGACCCAGCTGCCGCTCTCTCGCGCGCGCCGAGTCGGCGGCCGGCGAGAGCGGGTGATCCAGCCAGGCGGCGCGCCAGTGCGCCCGCGCTTTCTCCTTGGCGCCCGCGGCGAGCTGCGCGTCGCCGGCGAGGAGATGGGCGGTCGCGACGTCGGCCCGCACCTTGCCGCTGAAGATCGGCTCCAGCACCTCTTCGACCTGCGCCGCCAGGCGCGGGCCGGCGACATGCGCCTTCTGGAGCTGGCGAGCGCGCTCCAGCACCGCCTGGTCCGCATCGACGTACCGGGCCGGGACCTGCGCGAGCAGCCGATCGGCGGCGGCCACCTCTCCGCCGTCGATGGCGCACAAGGCGGCGAGGTGCAGCGCGCGGTCGGCGAGCGGTCCGCCGCCCGCCGCCAGCTCTTCGAAGGCCGCGCGCGCCGCCCGCGGCCGGTCCGCCGCGCGCAAGGCGAGCGCCCGTAACCAGCGCGCCGGGAAATCCTCCAGCCGCCGGGGGAGGAGCTTCAGCGCCTGGGCGGCGCGGCCCGCCTGCAACGCCTCCGCGGCCCGCCTCAGCGGCCCCGCGGCGAACCACGAGGCCAGCTCGGCCTCGCCGTACCCGGCGGCGGACGCGGTCTTTGTCTCCGGTTGCGCGGCCTTTGTCGCTGGCTCCTGCGCGGCCTTAGTCTCGGGCTCCTGCGCGGCCTTTGTCTCGGGCTCCTGCGCGGCCTTTGTCGCGGGCGGGGCGGCGTTTCCCTCGGGCTGGGTGGCGTTTCCCTCGGGCTGGGCGGCATCGCCCTCCGGCTGCGCGACCTTTCCCTCGGGCTGCGCGGCAGCATCTTCCGCGCGCAGCCGAGCCGTGCCGAGCGACACGAGGGCAAGCAGGAGGACCGTTCTGGAGACGGGCATGGCGCGTTCAGGAAGGTAAGGAACTGTGGCACCCGCCCAGGGCGGAGTCCAGTTCGGGAACCACGCGCGCAACGCCCTGCATTCCACGACTGAACGCGACCCACCCGCGTGTTACCCTCGGAAAGCGTGGACGCACGGACACAGAGCGCGTTGCTCGCCGCCATCGTCACCCTGGCGCTGGCGGTGGCGATGCTGCTGCGCAAGGGCCGCACGCGCCTGTGGACGGCGTTTGCGCTCCTGAACGTCGCGCTGCTCGTCTACGAATTGGGCGATTTCCTCGCCGGCGTCCTGCACCTCGCCTGGCCGCTGCGGCTCACGCTGGTGGCGGCGGGATTCGTGCCCAGCGCCGTCCTCGGCTTCCTGGTCGAGTTCCAGGGAGACGCGGGACGCGGGCTGGGACTGCGGCGGCTGGGCACCGCGTCCGGCCTGGTGACCCTGGCCCTGGCGCTTTCGCCCATCGCGCTGCATCCCTGGGTGCGCATCACCGTCGCCAGCGCGGTCTTCCTGCAGCTCACCGCGGCCGTCTCGCTCCTCTACGCGCGCATGCGCCGCGCCGCCAGCCGCACGGAACGCGCCCGACTCTTCTACCTGTGGGTCGGCGCCGCGCTGTGCGTCGGCCTCACCTTCGGCGAGCTGCTCATCCGGCTCGCCGGGTGGCCGCCGCCGCCGTTCGCCAACGTGGCGCTGACCATCTACCTCTACTTCCTCTCGCAGACGATCCAGCGCCACCGGCTGCTCGATCTGAACGAGCTGCTCGGGAAGATCGTCGTGCTCGCCAGCGTCGGGCTGGTACTGGCCGCCATCTACGGGCTCCTGGTGCGGTGGACCGGCGGGGGGAGCACGGGGCTCTTCCTCTTCAACACGCTGGTCGCCTCGTTCGTGATCCTCATCCTCTTCGAGCCGCTCAAGGCGAAGGTCGAAGAGCGCGTGCTGGCCCTCTTCTTCGCCGAGCGGTTCCAGCTGGTGCAGGCGCTGCAGACGCTGCGCACCCGGATGGCGAGCGTGGTCGACGTCCGGCGGCTCGGCCAGGTGATGCTGGACGGGATCTACGAGACGAGGCGCGTGACGCACGCGTCCTTGTACCTGCTCAGCGACGACGGGCTCGGCTACCGGCGGCTCGACCACCGCGGACCCGTGCCCGCCCCGTACATCGACGCGGCCACCGCTCGCGTGCTGGTGCAGAGCGCGCAGGCCGGCCAGAAGGCGCAGCTGGTCGAGCTGGTGGAACGGAGGCTCGCCGAGCTGCGGCAGCTCCTCCCCGACGAGGAGGAGGGGCGCACGCCGGCAGAGCGCGACCCGCGCGCGGAAGCTCTCGCCGAGGAGCGTTCGCGCCTGTCGGAGCTGGGCGCGGCGATGGCGGCGATGCGCGCGGGAGTGACCATCCCGCTCGTGGCCGGGCAGCGAGTGGTCGGGTTCCTCTGCCTGCTCGACGACCGCGTGCCGGAGGCGTTCGCCTCCGACGAGCTGGCCGCCATGCTGCAGGTGGGCGAGCAGGCCGCGATCACCATCGAGAACAGCCGCCTCTACGAGCGCATGAAGGAGCGCGACCGCCTCGCCGCCCTGGGCGAGATGGCGGCCGGGCTGGCGCACGAGATCCGCAACCCGCTGGGCGCCATCAAGGGCGCCGCGCAGTACCTCGACCCGGCGTCGCTGCGCGAGGGGGACGCGGAGATCCTGCAGATCATCGTCGAGGAGGTGAACCGCCTCGACGGCGTGGTGGCCCAGTTCCTCGATTACTCGCGCCCGATGAGCCCCGGGGCGACCGAGAAGCTGACGCCGACCGACTTGAACGACGTCCTCTCGCGCACGGTGAAGCTCATCGAGGGGTCGCTGCCGCCGAACGTCCGCCTCGAGCTGTCGCTGGAGCCGGACCTGCCGCGCATCCTGGGCGACGCGGAGCAGCTCAAGCAGGTGTTCATCAACCTGGCGCTCAATGCGGTGCAGGCGATGCCCGACGGCGGGCGCCTTGCCGTGCGCACCCGCAGGCCCCGGCAGCCGCTCGAGCTGGGCCTTTCCGACGCGTCCCCGCGCTACGCCGCCGACCAGGTCGAGGTCCGGTTCGCGGACACCGGCGCCGGGATCCCGGAAGAGGCGAAGGACCGCATCTTCATCCCGTTCTACACGACCAAGTCCAAAGGCACCGGCCTGGGCCTGGCCATCTCGCAGCGGATCGTGAAGGCGCACGGCGGCAGCATCGAGGTGCAGAGCCGCCTCGGCGAGGGCAGCGAGTTCATCCTCCGCTTCCCGTCCGCCACCGCGGTCGACGTGGCCGGCCGCCTGGGCCTCACTCCGACCCCTCTCCAGGTCACCCGCGTCGAGCCCTCCCGCGACCCCGAACCCGAGCCCATCTCCCCCTCCCTCGCCCGCGACAGCGGCTAAGAGCGTGTCACGCAGAGCTCGCGGAGCGCGCAGAGTTTCTCTTTTCTTGAAAAACCTCTGCGAACTCAGCGTGCTCTGCGTGACCCGTTTTTCGTTCACTCCTGGGGGAGGAGAGGCCAGCCGCGGCGATTCGCTTCGGTGGCGAGGGGGCTGCCGGTGGAAGGGGCGACGACGGCGGCGATGCGGGCGGCGGAGAGGAGGGGGAGGTCGCCCCCGAGGGAGTCGCCGCAAGCCAGGATGAGCGGGCCGAAGCCGGCGGCCGCCTCGACCTTGCCCTCGGCGTAGGTCACGGGCTCGAGCACCTCGGCGGTAAAGCGGCCGTCCCGGACGCAGACCGCGATACCGGCGAAATCGCCGAACCCGGCGAGGGGAGCCGCCGCGCGGACGATGGGCAGCGGGCTCGCCGACACCACCACCGGACGCAGGCCCGCCTCGAGACATGCGGCGCGGAGCTCCAGCGCCGCGCGCACCAGGCGGGGCGGCACCCACGAGCGCGCGAATCGTTCCGCCTCCGCGGCAACCTCCGCCTCGCTCAGCCCCGCCTGCAGCTGCGCGGCGTACATGTAGCCGGTCCTCTTGTCGCGCTGCACCGCCCGCTCGTACGCCTCGTACGGGTCCCGCCCGTCCGGCAGGCGCACCCACCCGAGGCCCACCAGGTGGCGCAGGAACGCCTCCCCGACGTCCTCGCGCCACAGCGTCCCGTCGGCGTCGAAGGCAGCCACGCCGCCGGGTGCGGCCGCGCGGCGAACGGCGTCTCGCAACGGCGCCGGAATCACGTCATTTCTTGTCGCAGCTCTGCAGGGCGCGCTGCATCGCCGATGAGTCGCGCTCCCGGCGGGCCTGGGCGCGCACCAAATCGCAGCCACCGTGGCGGCTCAGCACCTCCGCCGCCATGGCGCGCACCTGCTCGTGGTCCGCGCCCTCCAGGATCGGCTTCAGCGTCGCAGGGAGGTCCGAGAGCGGCACCACGCCCGGCGCTCCCAGGACCGCCGTCAGCCGGACGTTGAGCGGCTCGCGCTGTGACTGCGCCAGCGAGAGCAGCACGCTCGTCGAGGTGGGCGAGCCGATGGCCGAAAGACCCACCACCGCCTTTGCCCGGCGCGTGGGCAAGAGGGTCCGGTCCTGCGCGATCCCTTCGAGGATCGTGGCGCCGCGAGCGCCCAGGGCGCGCCACTGGTCCGGCGAGATGCGCGTGTCGATGGTGCGCATGAACGTGTCGATGCGCTCCTGGATCTCGTCTTCGCCGAGCGGCTGCTGCGGCGCCTGGTCCGCGGGCGGCGTCGCGCCGCGCGCCGGAGGAAAGGCACAGAGCAGAGACGCGAGCACGACGGACGTCATGCGAGCCTCCTCACCGGACCACGAGGTTGGAACGGATCGCTTGACCCTGGTGCGCGCTCAAGACAGACGGCGGGTTCGGGTTGAACGAGCCCGGCAGCAGCCAGAACATGAGATTTTCACCGCCTCCGCAAACCGGCGTCCCGGTGGGCCTCAGACACGACTCGTTCCTGACCAGCGTGGGCTGCGTGCCGGACGGGTTCTTCGGCGCGCAGTTCGCTTGCTGGTTCGCCGCAACGCAGGAGGTGCACGCGCACGTCGGCGTGTCCGACAGCGGGTCGAAGCTGTCTCCGGTCTGCTCGGTCGTGTGGTAGAGGCCCATGAAGTGGCCGCCCTCGTGCGCGGCGATGTACGCCACCTCGTCCGCCCCGCAGCCGTGGATGTCGATCTGCGAAGTGCAGGTCCCGGCGCCCAGGCTCGAACCATTCACCGACGCGCCGCTGTTCACGTTCCCACCGACGCCCGAGGGACCCGGGATCGTGCCGTCGATGCCCACCACGTTGAGCCCCTGATTGCTGCTGTTCCTGAACCCGCTCACCAAGAAGAAGTTGATCCGGTTCCCAGGCGCGGCCAGCGTGAACATCTGGCTGAGATCGCCGCAGACCGATTCGTCGTCGGCGTTCGGCATGGACCACTTGTCCTTCGCCCATTGCGGAACGTCGTACAGGGTGACCGTCCCCAGGCACAGGCCGGCGCTGGCGTAGAAGTTCCCGAGCGTCTGCAGCAGGCGCGCGAAGGCCGCGTTGCTCTTGGCCGCGACCGCGGTCATGATCGAGTTGCCCACGAAATAGAAACCGAGGTCCACGGTCCCGGTCGCCGCGGGGAGCCCCGGCTTGAGCAGCACCCGGATGTCGTAGGCGTCCGACGGCGTGGTCTTCGGCGTGCAGCCGCTGACCTGGAGGCACTCCAGGGCGAAGTCGTTCACCTTGAAGCTCCACGTGCCCGGGTCGAATCCGCCCTGGAGCGCGGCGTGCTCCAACGAGAAGCTCGTGTTCGGCAGCGTCATCATGCCGGTGAACGGCGAGAAGCCTCCGTAGAAGACCGGAACGCCGCTGCCGTCCGCCGGAGGCGTGGGCAGGTCGTCGAAGATCATTCCACTCGACGGACTCGTGAGCAAAGTCGGCACCACGCTGTTCGGGATCGACCGGGTGCCGAACGTCACCGTCTGCAGCGGCACGTTCGAGCCTTGCGAGAGGATGCTGATGCTGCCCGTGCCCCGGGGCACGTTGAACTGGACCGTGTCGTTGACCACCTTGGTCCCGAAGGTCTGGGCAGGCACCGACGGCGTGCTGACCGGAGCCGCGCGTGCGGGGTCGCAGACGGTGGTCGGCGCGGGTGTATTGATCGGCAGTCCGACCACGACCGTCGGCGTACTGGGAGGCGTGCATGCCGGCGACGCGCTCGACGACCGGCAGGCGCCGGCCACGCAGGACGCGAGCACGATCGGCGCGACGCAGTCGGCTGGGACGGCGCAGGCCGGGAAACAGAACGAACCGGTCGAGGTGCTCACGCATTTTCCGTTCGCGGGGCACGTGGTCTGATCGTTCGGATTGCACGCCGCCGTGCAGGCGCCGCCGGGGAACTCGGGGTTCGCGAACCCGGGGCTCGGGTCGGCGGCGCAGATCTCGCCCGCCGCGCATCCCCCGGCCGGGCACGCCTTCCCGAGATCGGCGCTCGCGGGCCTTCCCTGAGGCGGGCAGTTCGCCTGCGGCACGCAGGCGCCCAGGCCGGGGCAACAGACATAGCCGGCGCGGCAATCCGCCGGCGCGGCGCAGGCCCTCGCGCACAGGATTCCGCTGCCGCTCGCGCGCAGGTCCGCGCACACCGCGCTGCTGGGGCACACGGCGCCGGCGCAGGAGTAGGTGCAGAGGCCGCTCGGCATCGTCGTGGCGCACAGGGCTCCGACCGAGCACGCGCTGTCGGCGGTGCAGGCCTCGCCGACGCTGAGCGCGGACGGATCCTTGCAGCTACCCGTGTCGCACACACGTCCGGGCCCGCACTGCCCGTCCGACGTGCAACGGAAGGGGGCTTGGTCGTCCGAGCACGCCCACGTGGCGAGGGCCGCGATCGCCGCGGCGAGAGTTCGCATTCGCACGGTTCCTCCCAGTGGGCCACTTCGAGCCGTATCACAAGACCCGCCGTCCCGGACCGAAGCTAAGGATTGCCCCTCCAGTCGGCCCGTGGTAGCCCGTCGGCCCAGATGGCCGATCGCGTCCTCGTCGTCGACGACGAGCAGAGTCTCCGGAAGGTCCTCGCGGCCACCCTACAGCGCGAAGGGTACGAGGTAAGCGTCTGTGTGGACGGGGAGGAGGCCATCGCCGCGCTGGAGCGTGACGGCGCGGATGTGGTCGTCACCGACCTCGTCATGCCGCGCATGGACGGCCTGACACTCCTACGAAAGGTCGTCGCGCGGCACCCGGACGTGCCGGTGATCGTGGTCACCGCCCACGGGCGCGTCGACAGCGCCGTCGAGGCGATGAAGGCCGGCGCCTTCGACTTCCTCGCCAAGCCGTTCGATCACGAGGAGCTGAAGGCGATCATCGCCAAAGCGGCGCGGCAGAGCGATTACAACCAGCGCAACGTCGTCCCCGAGGAGCCGCAGGAAGGCGCGGCGCGGCGCTACACGGAGATCGTCGGGCGCGGCAAGCAGATGCAGGAGCTGCAGCAGGTCATCGCCAAGGTGGCCGACGCGCCGTCGACGGTGCTCATCCAGGGCGAGAGCGGGACCGGCAAGGAGCTGGTGGCGACCGCGCTGCACGAGACCTCCTCACGGCGCGACCGGCCGTTCATCAAGATCAACTGCGCGGCCATCCCGCGCGAGCTGGTGGAAGCCGAGTTGTTCGGCTTCGAGAGGGGCGCTTTCACCGGCGCGGTGCAGTCCAAGCCGGGGCGGTTCGAGCTGGCAGACGGCGGGACGCTCTTCCTCGACGAGATCGGCGAGATCCCGATGGAGATGCAGGTGAAGCTCCTGCGCGCCGTCCAGGAGAGCGAGTTCGAGCGCGTCGGCGGGGTGAAGACCACGCGTGTCCAGGTTCGGCTGGTCGCCGCCACCTCGCGCGACCTCGTGCGCGAGACCGCCGCGGGCCGGTTCCGCGAGGACCTCTACTACCGGCTCAACGTGGTCCCGATCCATCTGCCGCCGTTGCGCGAGCGCCGCGAGGACATCCCGCTCCTGGTCGAGCATTTCCGGCAGAAGTACAACGCGCGGCTGCGCAAGAACGTGGAGAAGATCGAGGACGAAGCGCTCTCCTGCCTCGCCGCGTACGCCTGGCCGGGGAACATCCGGGAGTTGGAGAACGTGCTGGAGCGCACCATCCTCTTCGCCGAGGGTCCGCGCATCGGCGCCAAGGACCTGCCAGCCTCGCTGCGGAAGCAGCCGGAAGGCGCGCCGGC
>Ga0137394_10002136_pt1 | contig 14549 bp, 11 predicted proteins | sample czobulk116metaG_FD_108278 | JGI IMG/M metagenome (GOLD analysis project Ga0137394, IMG submission 108278) | Vadose zone soil microbial communities from Angelo Coast Range Reserve, California, USA - czobulk1.16 metaG | ecosystem: Environmental > Terrestrial > Soil > Vadose zone | place: USA...
GATGTCTGGGATGGCGGGGTTCATGCTGGCGCCTGAGGTGATTGATCAAATGTCAGAACCGGCGCGCTCGACCGCTCGTGCAGTCCTCGCGGCCCGCGAAGCTGGTGAGGAGGCAGGGCGCGTGGCGCGCACGCCGCTCAATTCGGTCGGTGACCGCTCATTTGTTTCCGCTGCGCTTGGATATTACGACATCTATGCGCGCAGTCACGATGATTTTCTGTATATCCAGATCATGGGGCTGAGAGGGCCCGACGAGACCTGGGTTGCCTTCAACAAGCGGCTCATGGGCTTCTCCATAGCGACGATTGCGGCGATGCCGCTACGCTGGATTGCCTGGGTCGCGGGTGCGACATCGCGCCTCGTTGGACGCATGATCATCACCAACGCGACCATGTTGGTGGCGCTGGCGGTCCTATTCGTTGTCTCCATGCCGGCGCTTGTGCGGCGGACGCAACTTGGATCCACCCGGACGGACCTGATGCCAGTCTGCGCGATTGCGCTCGCCTGGGTTGCCAGCACTGCGCCCTTGATTGTGCTCATCACATTCCCCGCCACCCGCTATATCGACACTGCGGCGCTCCTGATCGCGGCTCCGCCGCTGCTGCTCGCGGTTGCCTTGGCCGAAGGACTTCGCACCGCAGGGCGGTAATGGCGGCCGAGCGGGAGAATGTGACGCCTTCGTCATGCTGTTGCCGTGATTGGGACGGCGCTCGGCCCGCGCAAGGTGACGCACTGTGATTGCCTCTCCCACCAGTTCTGGTTAGGTTCCGACACAAGTCACGAGGGATAAGTCACGAGGGGGATCATGGCGACCATTCTGGAGCCCACCATAGATCGCGGACCGGCGCCGGAAAGCTCAGACCGGAGCTTCGGGTTGGTGTTTGCGGCGGTGTTCTGCATCATTGGCTGCTGGCCGCTGCTGCATGGGGAGCCGCTGCGCTGGTGGGCGCTGGTGGTGGCGGCGGCATTCGCCGTTCTGGCGCTGGTTCGGCCGCAGCTGTTGCATCTACTCAACCGGGCGTGGCTGGCGTTCGGGCGACTCCTGCACCGGATCGTGAGTCCGCTGGTGATGGGGATGTTGTTCTTCGCCGCGGTGACGCCCACCGGCTGGCTCATGCGGTTGCGCGGCCGCGACCTCCTGTCGCTCAAACGGAGGCCCGAGCTCAAGAGCTATTGGATCAGGCGCGAAGCGGAGTCGCAGCCCGCGCCGGAGACGATGAAGAATCAATTCTAGAGCACGATCCCGAAAAGTGGAGGCCGGTTTTCGGAAAGGATCAGGCTCAAGCAAGAAGGTAGACTTTGATCCGACTCAATCTAATCGGATCAAAGCCTAAAGCGTCGGATCGGATCACAATCCAATCACACGACCGACATACTCACGGGAGAGTCAGGGTTTCATCATGTCGATCTTGTTCGAGTTGTGGGCGTTCATGCGGGTGCGCAAGAAGTATTGGCTCGCCCCGATTTTGTTCATGCTCCTGATCTTTGGCGGCCTGGTCATCCTGGCCCAGGGATCCGCCGTGGCTCCGTTCATCTACACGCTGTTCTAGACCGTGCGAATCCTGGGCATCTCGGCGTTTTATCATGACAGCGCCGCCGCGCTTCTGGCCGATGGCCGGATCGTGGCGGCGGCGCAGGAGGAACGCTTCACGCGCAAGAAGCAGGATGCGCGCTTTCCGGCGCACGCGATCGCGTATTGCCTGCAAGAAGGCCACTGCACGATCAGCGACGTCGACTATGTGGTGTTCTATGAGAAGCCGTTTCTGAAGTTCGAGCGGCTCTTGGAGACCTATGTGGGCTTTGCGCCGCGCGGCTATCAGTCGTTCGCGATGGCAATCCCGCTCTGGCTGCGCGAGAAGCTGTTTCAGAAAGACATCATCCGTCGCGAGCTGCAGGCATTCGCGCCTGATTTTGACTGGCAGAACAAGCTCCTGTTCAGCGAGCACCACATGAGCCATGCGGCGAGTGCATTCTACGCCTCGCCGTTCCAGGAAGCGGCCGTGCTCACGCTCGACGGGGTCGGTGAATGGTGCACGACCTCATCGGCGGTCGGACGCGGCAACAATCTCTCGATCGTGAGCGAGCTGCACTTCCCGCATTCGCTCGGGCTTCTGTATTCTGCCTTCACCTATTACACGGGCTTCAAAGTCAATTCGGGCGAGTACAAGCTGATGGGGCTCGCGCCCTATGGGCAGCCGAAATATGTCGACCTCATCCTCGACAATCTGATCGATCTCAAGGATGACGGGACGTTCCGGCTCGATCTCGATTACTTCAACTATTGCACCGGGCTCACCATGACGAGCCCGAAATTCGCCGAGCTGTTCGGCGCGAAAGTGCGCGACTGGAAGACGGAGCTGCTCGCTCCGTTCCACATGGATATCGCGGCCTCGATCCAGAAGGTGACCGAGGAGGTGATGCTGCGGCTGGCGCGCTCGCTCAGGCGCGAGCATGGGCTCGACAATCTGTGCCTGGCGGGCGGCGTGGCGCTCAATTGCGTCGCCAACGGCAAGATCCTGCGCGATGGCGCGTTCTCGAACATCTGGGTGCAGCCGGCGGCCGGCGATGCCGGCGGCGCGGTTGGGGCTGCGCTTGCGGCCTGGCACCAGTTCCTGGGCAAGGAGCGTATCGCCGACGGCAAGCACGACCTGATGCAGGGGGCGCTCCTTGGCCCTGCGTTCGCGCAGGGCGACGTCGAGCGCCGGCTCAAGGATGCGGGCGCGCATTTCTCGACCGTTTCTGATGATGACGTCATCGAGAAGACCGCGACATCGCTCGCCGGTGGCGAGGCGGTCGGCTGGATGCAGGGCCGCATGGAGTTTGGCCCGCGCGCGCTCGGTGCCCGCTCGGTGCTCGGCGATCCGCGCTCGTCCACCATGCAGAAGACGCTCAATCTGCGGGTCAAGTATCGCGAGAGCTTCCGGCCGTTTGCGCCCGCCGTGCTGCGTGAGGACGTTGCTGACTGGTTCGAGCTCGATACCGATTCGCCCTACATGCTCCTGGTCGCGGACGTGAAGAAGGAACGCCGGCGGCGCATGACCAACGAGGAGGAGCAGCTCTTCGGCATCGACAAGCTCAACGTGGCGCGCTCCGACATCCCGGCGGTCACCCACGTCGACTATTCGGCGCGGGTGCAGACCGTGCACGCCGACACCAACCCGCGCTTCCATGCGCTGATCTCGCGCTTCAAGGAGAAGACCGGCTGCGGGGTTCTGGTGAACACCAGCTTCAATGTGCGCAGCGAACCGATCGTATGCACGCCCGAGGATGCCTTCCGCTGCTTCATGGGCAACGAGATCGAGCTGCTGGTGGTCGGCAACTGCATGCTGCGCAAGGCCGAGCAGAATCCGGCGCTCAAGATCGACTATAAGGATGAATTCGAGCCGGATTGAGCAAGTCGGCGCGGTCTCACGAGCCGGTTGCCGACATCGGGGCGCTCAGGTCAGCCGCTGGTTTGGCAGTGTCGGGCTTGGCGGTCTCGGCCACCATGAACTGGGTGCGGGCGAGCTCGGCGAAGCGGCCGCCCTGACGCACCAGCTCGTCGAAGTTGCCGGATTCCACGATGCGCCCGCCCTCGAACACCAATATGCGAGTGGCGTTGCGAATAGTGGCAAGCCGGTGAGCGATCACAAATGTCGTGCGCCCCTTCATGACCTCGTCGAGCGCCGCCTGTACCTTCGCCTCGGTCAATGCGTCGAGCGCGCTCGTCGCCTCGTCGAGGATCAGGATCGGCGGGTTCTTCAGCAATGCGCGCGCAATCGAGATGCGCTGGCGCTCGCCGCCCGATAGCAGGCGCCCGCGCTCGCCGACCTGCGCCAGGAAGCCCTCGGGATTGTGCTCGATGATCTCGAGCGCTTGCGCGCGCTGGCAGGCCTCGCGCATCTCCTCGTCGCTCGCGTCCGGCTTGCCGACCTGCAGGTTCTCCTGGATCGATCGATTGAACAGCAGCGCTTCCTGGAATACGACGCCGATATTGCGCCGTAGCGCCGACAGCGTCAGCGCGCGGATGTCCATGCCGTCGATCTTGATCTTGCCCGACTGGGGGTCGAAGACGCGGTGCAGGAGCCCGAGCGCCGTGGATTTGCCGGCGCCGGTCGCGCCCACCAGCGCAATCGTCTCTCCCGGCAATGCCGTGAAGTGCAGGTCTTCGACCGCGGGGCGCTTGCCGTCATAGGAATAGGTGACGTTGTCAAACTCGATCAGCCCACGCAGGCGGCCGGGATCGACGGCGCCAGGCCGATCGCGCACCGCCGGTTCGGTATCGAGGACGTCGAAATATTCCTGCAGCCGTGGCGCATCCATCACCATGTGATTGGTGAAATAGACCACCGACTCGAGCTTGCCGATCAGCAGGGTGGCGAAGCTCATGAACATGACGATCTCGCCTACGGTCGAGAGGCCGGCCAGATAGAGAAAGATGCCGACGACCAGGATTGCCAGTATCGTCAGGGTCGTCGAGGTCCGGCTCAGAACCGCTGCCAGCGCCCACCACGTGAGCACCGGCATCTGGGCGCCGAGCAGCTTGTCGCCGACGCTGCGCATCAGCGACACCTCGGACTCGATGCGCGCAAAGCTCTGGACCAGGGCGATATTGCCGAACGTATCGGTCGTCCGCTCAGCCATGTCGGTGTAATGCGACTCAACCTGCCGCTGCAGCTTTTCCGTGTGGTTCGCCACAAATGCAATAACCGCCGCGAAGATCAGGCAGAGCAGGATCAGCAGCAGCCCGAACCGCCAGTTGATGAACAACGTGAGCGGCATCAAGACGAGCAGCGACACAAAGCACGTCAGATTCTCACGGAAGAACGCAAGCCACAGGGCCCACAACGTATTGGTCCCGGTCAGCATGATCTTCATCAGGCGGCCGGAATGGCTGCCGGTGTGATAGCTCAGCGGCAGCTGCAGCACATGCTCGAAATAGTCTGCGCGCACCTTTTGGGCGTGGCGATGTGCCAGCCGGTCGGCGTGGAGCGCCACCATGGTGCCCGTACCGATGATAAACAGGCCGAACCCCACCCAGGCACCTACGAGGAAGCCAAGGTCGGACCATGACACTGTCCGAGTTCCGCCCTGCGCGTTCGCCAGGGTGTCGACGATCCGACCAAACAGGAGCGGCTCGACAAACTGGGCCGAGGCGAGGGCCACATTGGCAACCGCAAGGGCCCAGCCCAAGCGTGCTTCCGACCCCAGCAGCGCTAGTACCCGGATATAAAGTTGCAGGATTTTCATGATATTCGGCGAGCCGCTAGTGCCCCGTTTCCGAAGCTCGTGATACACCTCAGCATGCTCTGACACGAGCTTCGGAAACAACGGGGCACTAGCAACTCTATGATTCCAGTGCCGCTTTTCGATTTGAAGTTCCTAACAGAGTTCGCTGCAGGTGGTGTAGGAACTTCAAATCGGCGGCACTGGCCCACTCTAACGAAATGGCGACCGCCTGCAACGAATGGCCGCGCCAAACAGGTGGAGAAAGGCTTACTACAAACGTGCAATTGTGAAGGATTTTAGTATTGTCAGACGTGCGGGGTTGAGTAGTTGCTAGCAAAATGCGCTACGTTGTGGTGGAGTCGCGTTAAACCTGCTTGAATTTCGCGTGGCTGGCGCAAATGATCTGCTCGCCCGGAGCGAGATAGCTGGCGATGCGACATATTGGAATCGTGGAATCGAGTTCGAATCTTGGAATGTCGACCAGCTTGATAATTGAAACGGCGTGAGCGCGATGCTGAATATTCCGACTGATCTCTTGCGAACTCTGTCAACCGTTGTGGACCTGAGCAGCTTTACCAAAGCTGCCAAAGCGCTGGGAATCACCCAGCCCGCGGTAAGCGCCCAGATCAAGCGCTTGCAATCGCTCCTGGGGTACGACCTGCTCGATAAGCGGGCACCCGGCGTGATCCTCACTCCGCGCGGAGAATTCGTTATCAATCAGGCCCGCCGGCTCCTGTCGATCAATGACGATATCCTGCGCTCGACCAGCGGCGGTCGCATCTCTAAGACTCTGCGGGTCGGAATTCCTGGCGATTATGCAGGGTCGCGTGTTCCGGAAAAGCTTGCTCGTTTCCGCCTGCGCTGGCCCTCGATCAACTTCATCGTGAGCAGCGCCTCGTCCGAGCAGTTGCTGCGCGATCTGGCGCAGGGCGATCTCGACGTGGCGATGGCGGTGACCGAGACGCCCCCACCTGTGATCGAGCCAAGACACACCTGGATGCGCGAGGCGGTGTGGGTGGCGAGCCCCGCGACTCGGATTGATCCGAAAGGTCCAATCCCCCTTGTTTGCTACGGCGAGGATTGCGCGTCGCAGCGGGTCGCGGTTGCGGCGCTACGTCAGGCCGGGCGCACCTGCGAGTTTGTCTACACGTCTCGCAGCCTGGTCAGCCTTGCGGCCGCCGTCCAGGCCGGTTTCGGCGTCATGGCGATGCCGCGCGGGCGGGCATCGAAGAAGGGACTAGTGGTCTGGGAAGGTCCGCCGCTACCCAAGCTCCCGGAACTCTATTGCGGCATCTATGTGCGCGAGGGCGGGACTTCGGCTGAGATCAACGATCTCGCCGATTATCTCGAAGACTTGCGCAACGAGCCGATGGAACCGGGCGAGGAGCAGGCCACGGGCGGCACGATTGCCGTGATCCGGCCTTCCAAGGTCGGCTGAACCTTTGCCACCCGGGCAACGCGGCCTGCGCCGCGCAGGAACCGACGCTGTCGGCCATTTCCGTTTTTGCCGATGAGTTGCCGTGGTATGGGTGATCGGTCGCACATGACGGCGGGTTCGTCATCAGGAAAACAGCATGACCAGCCGATCTGGGATCTGTGCCCGAGTTGTTGCTGGCCTTGCTTCGATTGCGCTGCTCGGTCTCGCCGCATCTCCCGCGCCGGCTTCAGATGTCCGCGTCTACACCTCCGGCGCGCCCGCTGATATTCAAAAAGGGCTTGCGCAGAGGTTCAATGAGGCGACCGGCCATCGGCTCGTTATCACCTCCGGAACGCTGGGCGCGATCCAGGACCGGCTGCTGGCCTCCGAAGCCACCGATGCGGTGGTGTTGCCGGTGCCCACGGTCGACAGATTGGACAAGGCTGGGAAGCTGCGCGCGGGCAGCCGGATCGGACTCGCGCGAGTAGGAATTGGGGTCGCGGTACGCCAGGGCGCGGCGGTGCCTGACGTCTCGACCGTGGAGGCGCTTCGCAAGACGCTGCTTGCGGCGCGCTCGATCGTGCACCCGGATCCGAAGGGCGGCGGCTTCACCGGTGCACATATCGACAGGGTGTTTGAGCGCCTGGGGATCGCCGACGCGGTGAGGCCCAAGGTTACGCTAATGTTCGCGATCAGTGGTGGCACGGCGGCGGTAGCGAAGGGCGACATCGAGATCGGTCTGTTCAATGTCAGCGAAATCCTGCCGGTCTCGGGCGCTGCTCTGGCGGGTGCGTTTCCCGTCGAGCCGCAAAACTACATTACCTTCGCGGGCGCTGTTTCGGCTGACAGTCCGGCTCCGGACGTGGCGACGGCTTATTTGCGATTGCTAGCGGGCGCGCGCGACGCCTGGGCTGCCGGCGGATTCGAGGTGCTCGCGGGTGCGCGCTAGACTTTGATCCGATCAGATTGAATCGGATCAAAGTCTAACTTTTGTTTGAGCATGATCTATTCCGAAAACCGGCTTCCACTTTTCGGGATCATGCTCCAAGGCCAACCCGTCGCCGTGTTAACCATACATTAGCGTTAACTCTTCCAACCCGATGGTTGTACCGCTAGGGTGCAGCAATCGAGCTTGGCCAGGGGAAACATGATGTTTCGGGCATTGTTGGCGGCAGCTTTGCTGCTGTGCGTGAGCCATCCGAATGCGAGCGCAGCGGAGATTACCCTCTGGTCCCCGGGTGCGGTCGCCAGCTCGCTGCGCGAGCTTATTCCGCAATTCGAGCAGGCCTCTGGCCACAAGGTTACAGTCCACTATTCGCCGGCGCTGGCGCTGGTGGACAAGCTCAAGAGCGGTGAGGCTGGCGACGTCGCCATTGTGGGCAGCTCGGCTGCCGACGAGTTGATGAAGCTCGGCAAGTTCACCGCTGGAAGCAAGGTTTTGATCGCGCGGGTCGGTGTTGGCGTATTCGTGCGGCGCGGGGACCCGAAGCCGGACATCAGCACGCGTGAGTCGTTCGTACGTTCGGTCATGAACGCCAAGGTCATCTCGTATTCTGATCCCAAGCTCGGCGGCACCGCCGCCAACTATGTCGGGCGCCTGATGGACTCGCTCGACATTACGGGATCGATCGCGCCGAAAACCAAGCTCACGCCGCCGTCGAAGCCGCTCGCCGACTTCGTTGCCAGCGGTGGCGCTGATTTCGGGCTCAACCAGATCACCGAGATTCTGCAGGACCCCCGTCTTGAACTTGTGGGTCCGCTGCCGGCGGACATCCAGTTCTATACGGAATATGCAGCCGGTGTGATGGCCGCAAGTGCGCACCAGGACGTCGACAAGGCGCTGATCGCCTTTCTGTCCACGCCGGCCGCTTCGGCGGTCATGAAGTCGAAGGGCTTCACGCAGTTTTAAGTTCAAGCTGCGTTTTCAAGTCAGGCTGCATTTTGACGTTAAGCCGCCTGGGCACCGCGCAGCGAGCCTGATCGCTTGAACGTCAGCTCGCTGAGCGGAACGGGTCGGCTGAACAGGAAGCCCTGCGCCAATTGGCATCCCGCGCTGCGGAGAAGCGCGAGCTGCTCGGTTGTCTCGACGCCTTCTGCGGCGGTTTCGATGTCAAGCGAGCGCCCGAGGCCCGCGATCGCGCACACGATCGCGGCGCTGTCCGGGTGGCTCGTCATGCTTTGAATGAAAGTCTTGTCAATCTTGATCTTATCGAACGGGAACATCTGCAGATACCGCATCGAAGAATAGCCGATCCCGAAATCGTCAAGCACGATCGAGACCCCGAGATTCTTGATCTCATGCAGCACTGCCAGGTGTTCTTCGTTGTTGTCGAGGAGCACGGTCTCGGTGATTTCGAGCTCCAGCCGGGTGGCTGGCAGTCGGCACTGCTCAAGGATCGACTTGAGGACGCCCGGAAGATCGTGCTGCTTGAATTGCGCCGGTGAGATGTTGACCGCGAGCTTGAGATGTGACGGCCACTGTGCCGCGTCGGCGCAAGCTTTGCGCAGGATCCACTCGCCAAGCGGAACGATCAGCCCGCTTTCCTCCGCCAGCGAGATGAACTGGTCAGGGGGTATGAGGCCGCGCTCGGGATGACGCCAGCGAACCAGTGCTTCGACGCCGCAAGCGTCGAGCTCGCCCGCATTGACGATCGTCTGGTAGTGCAGCTCGAACTCATTGCGCGCGATCGCCCTGCGCATGTCGTCCTCGAGCTCGCGGCGCTCGCGCGCCGTCGCCTCCATGGCGGGCTCGAACAGGCAGTAGCGGTTGCCGCCGAGAGATTTGGCCCGGTAGAGGGCGAGATCGGCATTCTTGAGCAGCGCATCCGCATTGTTTCCGTCCTGCGGCGCGAATGTGATGCCGACGCTGGTCTCGATCGCGAATCGCCGGTTCTCGACATCATAGGGTTCTGTCACGACCGCGAGAATCTTGTCGGCGAGGCTGGTCGCGGTCTCCTTGCGACCGGCAGGCAGCGACACCAGGATGGCGAATTCGTCGCCACCCAGTCGTGCAATGGTCTCAATATGCGGGATCGCCGTGCGCAGCCGTTGCGCAACGACTTTCAGGAGCGAGTCGCCGACGGCATGGCCGAGCGAATCGTTCACCGTCTTGAAGCGGTCGAGGTCCAACATCAGGATCGCAAACGGGCTTCCCTGCGTCCGCAGCTTTTCGATGGCTGCGCATGCCCGATCCATGAACAGCGTGCGGTTGGCGAGCCCGGTCAGGCTGTCATAACGCGCCATATGCGCGAGCTCCGCCTCGGCTCGTTTCTGTGCCGTGATGTCCTGGTGGACTGCGACCCAGCCTCCGTCGCGCATCGGCTGGTGGGTGGTCGAAACGATGCGGCCGTCCAGCAGCGTGTGGACCACGCAGGATGGCTGGTTCAAGCTGATCTGCCCTGCGGTTTTGGCGATAAAGTCCGCAGAATCCTCAGGCACCTGTCCAGCCATGACGCGCATGGTGATGATGTCCTGAATCGAGGTGCCGGGCTTGGTCTGTTCCGGCGTGAGCTTGTAGATCTCGTTGTACTGCCTGTTGCAGATGATCAGCCGACTATGCCCATCGAACATCGACAGGCCCTGCGACATGTTGTTCAGCGCAGCATCGAGCTGCTGTGATTTCTGCGTCAGCGATGATTCAGAACTGCTGAGGCGACGAACCTGCCGTGTCACCGAGAGGAGCAGGTAGATCGAGCACAACAGCAGTGCCGCACTGCCAATGCCGATTGTGGCGGCGCGCTGGCGCCAGCCGTCGAGCGCCGCCCGATCGGTGACCATGATGTCGACCACGAGCGGATAGTCAGGGACGGTGCGGACCGATACGAAGTTGGTGCCGCCGTCGGGTTGGCTGGCGGTGCTGTAGCCGCCGCCGTTATTGGCAACCGCCGAATGCCATTCAGATCCGGCGCTGTCAGTCTTGCTGGCGAGGCCTGGCGCATCCGGATGGCTGGCGAGAATCGTTCCATCCCATTTGCGCAGCCTGAACTGGTGGCTATGAACCGATTGGATGGAGCCGTAGATGTTCTCAAAATATTCCGTGTTGACGCTGCAATAGATGATCCCGGCGAACTCGCCATTCACGGTTTCCAGGCGCCGGGCAAAGACGATCGTCTGCTTTCCGTCGATCCGGTTATAGATTGGGAGCGACGTGCTGATTTGTGCGTCGCTGCGGTCGCGCGCATCTTTGAAGTAATCGCGGTCGGCAATGTTGATGGTGGGGGTCGGCCAGGCGGCGGTCGATACCGTCAGCTGACCGTTGCGGTCGGCAATAGCGATATTGAAAGCCTGCGGCAGGCGGCCGAGCTTGTCGACCAACGCGTCGCGCATGCTGCGGCGATTGAATGCGTAGCGGAAGCTGGCCGGCGTATCGATATCCAAATCCTTGGTCGCGCGCTTAGTCTCGATCAGAACGGAATCGATGCCGTAGATCGATCGCGACAGTTGGCTCGCGAGCACCGCGGCGATATTGCCGGACTCCGCGATTGCGGCCCGGAATGCATCGGACCGGAGCTCCCAGATCGTCCAGCCGACCGCGCCCGCCGAGACGCCGAGCAGGACAAGGGCGGCCCACCACAGATCCCGCAGCGGAATCGATAGCCGCGTGGTGCGCGCCGCCTGCTCCATCGCAGGTGCAGCGCCTCCACGTCCAGCAGGCGGAACGGACTCGGACATCAGGCCACGACCAGGCGGCTGCGACTTGCGGTTGCTGCGCCAACTATGCCAGCGGTCTGCCGAATTTCCGCTTAAGGTCTTGGGTTAACCAATCGCCAACGGAAACCCGCGCTTGCGAAGGCCGGTGTTGCCGCCAGTCGTCGGGTAGTTTGCGAAATGCCGACCCGAGCCTTCCGAAAGGCTTAACCGTATTTGGATTCCGCCACGTCAGCGCGGGGCTCCAAGCCGCGCTCTTAATGAATTCCTGCGATGGGGAGGGCTGCCATTCGGGCGCGGGTTTCCGAAGTTCGTGTGCGAGCGTGCCGAGATGTATGACGAACTTCGGAAACGGGGCACTAGCCGCCTGAACGAAGCGCTGCGCCTGCCAACTCTTCATGCGCGCGCTCAGTCGCTCGCCGCGCTGCTGCCGCGCCCTTTCCGATTCCTGGCGGTCGGTGGTCTCGGTCTTGCAGCCAATATTGTCTTGTTCAGCATCGCATGGACGTTTGGCGTGCCGTCGCTGACGGCCGGTCTGCTGGCGCTCGTTGCAGCGACGGTCCTGACCTGGCGGCTCAATCGAGCCTTCACCTTTGATCGCACGGGGCGCTCCCAGCGCGAAGAAGCCATGCGCTACGCCCTGGTGACAACCGTTGCACAAGGGACGAGCTATGCGGTTTTCGCCGTGCTCGTGCTGACTGTGCTGGCGTGGCTGCCGCAGGCCGCGATTGTCGCCGGCGCCGCCGTCGGCGCGCTGATTTCCTACAACGGCCATCGCCTGTTCGCCTTTGCGCCCAGCCATGCTGATGCGTCCAACGACGCCGGGTCTTCGGGCTTTGTGCGGTCATGACGAAGCATGTCGAGGTCTTCGTCATCGGCGCGGGGCCGGCTGGTCTCACGGCTGCCTATTGCCTGAGCAAGCAGGGGGCGCCGGTTCTCGTCATCGAGAAAGATCCGGTCTATGTGGGCGGCATCAGCCGCACCGTTCGCTACAAGGACTTTCTGTTCGATGTCGGCGGACATCGATTCTTTTCAAAGTCGAAAGAGGTGGTGGACCTCTGGCGCGAGATTCTGCCCGACGACTTCATCGAGCGTCCCCGCCTCTCGCGTATCTTCTACGGCGGAAAGTTCTATTCCTATCCATTGAGCAGCGTGCCGCAGCGCGCGAAACGCGCGGCAACTGGCGGCTGATCCATGGTCGTGCGCAGGGGATCGCAATGACGCTTGCGGTGCTCTCTCCCGGCCCGCGCACCAACTGGCCGCTGACACGGGGGTTCGAGCTTGGTTGCGTTGCCCTCTGTATCGGTCAGGCCATGTATCTCGCGGCCTCATTCGTGCAGGGTCAATGGCTTGCCGATCCCAGCGGCCAGCCGATCGCGACCGATTTTGTCAACGTGTGGACGGCAGGTCGTCAGGCGCTCGCGGGAGAGCCGGCGGCGGTCTACGACGTCACCCTGCACAAGGCCGCCGAGGTGGCGACCGTCGGGCATGACTTCAACGGCGAATATCCCTGGCTCTATCCGCCCATCTTTCTGTTCGTGGCGGCGTCGCTCGCGCTTCTGCCATATGTGACAGCCGCTGCCGTCTGGCTGGCGCTCACGTTCCCTGCCTATTTGATGGTTGTGCGGGCAATCCTTCGCCATCGCGTGGGCATCCTGCTGGCATGCGCCTATCCGGGCCTGCTAGCCAATGCGGTCGTGGGTCAGAATGGATTCCTAAGCGCTACGCTGCTTGGCGGGGCACTCTTGCTCCTGCAGGGAAGCCCGGTCATGGCCGGCTGCCTGATCGGGCTGCTCGCATTCAAGCCGCATCTCGGGATTCTGCTTCCCATTGTTCTCGTCGCCGGGGGCCATTGGCGCGCCATCGCGGCGGCGACCGCCACCCTTGCGCTGCTTGCGCTGTCATCGTGGATTGCTTTCGGCCCTGATGCCTGGGCGGCTTTCTTCCAGAGCCTGCCGACGGCATCGCAGTCGACGCTCGAGCTGGGTCGCGCGGGGTGGGGCAAGCTGCAGAGCGCCTATGGCGTCATGCGAATGATGGGCGGGGCTAGCGCGATTGCTTGGGCCGTGCAGGGTGTGCTGGCGGGGGCGGTTGCCGTCGCGCTCGCCGCGCTCTGGCGCAGCAAGGCACCCTTCGACCTCAAGGCTGCGGCGCTTGCGGCCGGCATCCTCTTGGTCGTGCCCTATATCTTCCTCTACGATCTCGTCATTCTGGCGGTGGCGATGGCCTTTCTGCTGCGCGCCTGCGGTGAGGCGGGCCCAACACCGGGTGAGATGCGCGCGCTTGCGATCGCCGGCCTCCTGGTCGTCATCTTTCCTTTGGTGAAAGCCCCGACAGGATTGGCGGCCACACTGGTGGTCGCGCTTCTGATCATCCGACGGGCGGGGCTTATGCCGGCGCGGCTTGGCTCATCGCCCCTGCGGGCATAGACCACCTGCTCGCCGAGCAGCCATGCGTCTGCCGCGACCCAGCCTTGCGGTGCTGCTAGTTCGCGCGACGGTCGGCGAGCGGAGCCAGGAACGATGAATCGAAAACGGTTTCAGCCTTTGGCTTGGCCTTGAACGTATAGGTCAGCGCAAGTTGATTGATCGATTCCTCAAGCCGCGCATTGTCGACCGCGCCAAAGCCATTGGTCCGAACCTCGGGCGTGATCAGGTTGTCGCGGATCGCCATGCGCAGGCGCTCAAGCTCGACCTCTTTCCTCGCGCTCTCGTCCCGTTTGAGCAAGGCGTCAATGGCGCCGCCCGGGTTCCTGATCGTATCGCGCATTCCACGCAGACTTGCCCGCAGGAACGCGCTGACCGCCTCCGGCTTGTCGGTGGCCAGCTTGCCGTTCACGATGATGGCGCTGCCATAGAGCTTCAGGCCGTAATCCGCCATTGGCAGCAACACGATGTCGTCAACCGGCACGCCCCGGTCTTTCAGGTCAACATAGACCCGAAACGAATTGCCCAACGCCGCGTCGATCTGTCCTGCCGCAAGCATCGGGACGCGCACTGGAATGCCAATCTGTTCCACCGCCACCTTGCTGGTGTCGATATCGTTGAGCTTGGCAAATAATGGCCATTCGCCCAGCGTTGCGCCGTTCGCCGGTATGCCGACTTTCTTGCCCTCCAGGTGTTTTGGCTCAGTCACGCCGCGGCTTTTGCGCGAGACGATCGAATATGGCGGCCGGTTGTAAACCATGAACACCGCCTTGACCGCCGCGTTCGGATGCTGGTCGCGGTACCTGATCAGGGCGTTGATGTCGGCAAAGCCGATGTCGTGGCTGCCCGAC
>Ga0137394_10002137_pt1 | contig 14548 bp, 12 predicted proteins | sample czobulk116metaG_FD_108278 | JGI IMG/M metagenome (GOLD analysis project Ga0137394, IMG submission 108278) | Vadose zone soil microbial communities from Angelo Coast Range Reserve, California, USA - czobulk1.16 metaG | ecosystem: Environmental > Terrestrial > Soil > Vadose zone | place: USA...
GCACTCGTCGTAGGCGGTGCAGAAGAGGTTGCGATGGGCCTCGACCGACATCTTCTTGTTGCCCTCGAGGTTGATGGGCGTCGTCATCTCGGTCGGGAATGGCTTGGCCAAAAGCGGCATTCGGTCGGACCTCCTAGCGAGGCGCGGGCATATAACAGAACGCGTCAACCTCCGCCACCCGACGCCACAGGAAATGCGGGAATCTGCGCAGAGGGCTCGAGCCGCGCAAGGGGCCAGAACCACCCATGAATTCACGGCAGGCCGCGGCCGCGGCGGCAATCCTCGCGACGATCGGTCATCCGGCGGAAGCAGTGGAGACGGACCCGGCAGCGCAGGCTGGCGCCTGGCTGGCCGCCGGCCGATCGGCCGACGCGGAGGCCGCCGCCCGATCCTGCGCCGAGACCCGGTGCCGCCTCGTCCTTGCACGCGCCCTCTTCGCCCAGGGAAGGTTGCGGGAAGCCGCCGCGGCGATCGAGAGCGCCGGTGATCCGGGCCCCCTGGCGCCGAACGCGCAACTCCTGCAGGGTCAGGCTCTCCTATTGTCCGGATCCGCCTCCGATGCGCTGAAGCCGCTCCGGAGCGCGGCGGCGTCCGAAGGACCGGTGTCGCTGCGGGCATCCGCGCTGCTCGCCGACGCACTTCTCGCCCTGGAGGATTTCCCAGCCGCGCGCGAGGCCGCCGATCGGGCTGCCGCCCTCCCCGGGCAGTCCCCCGACGTCCAGGCCGCGATGGCCTGGGTCGGAGCCCAGGCGCTGACCGGCGAGCCCGGGCGGGAGCGAGACGCCGCGGAAGCCCTGCGCGCCTTCTGGCTGCGCCATCCCGAGCATCCCGCGGCGGAGACGGCCCGCTCCATGCAGCGCGAGATCGGTGTTGCCTTGCCGGACCCCACGGGACGCGAGCTGCTGCTGCGCGCTTCCCGGCTGCTCGCCGCGGGAAAGCCGGCCGCGGCAGTAGCCCAGGCGCAGGTCGCGGCGGGGATGCTCTCGCGCGAGGACCGGGCAGAGGCGCTCTTGTTGCATGCACGCGCCCTGGCGGCGGACGGCAAGCGCAGCGAGGCGGGGCCGTCGCTGGAGCAGGCGTGGAAGCATGGGAGCTCGCGGGTCGCGCCTCCCGCGGGGATGCTGCTCGCGCGCGATCGGGCGCGCAAGGGACGCGAGCGCGAAGCCGTCCGGCTGGCCGACCAGGTCGCGCGCAAGTACGCGTCCTCGAACGAGGCAGACGAGAGCGTGCTGTTCACGGCGCGGCTCCTCAGCGACGCCGGGAAGCGGCGGGAGGCGCGGACCCGTCTGGCGCGGCTGGCGGCGCGCCGGAGCGGGCCGGGCGCCTCGCTGGCGCGCTGGACGCTGGCCTGGATGTCGTACCAGGACCACCTCTCAGACACGGTCGAGCGCTTCACCGAGTTCGCGGTGAGCGCGTCTACCGACGAGGAGCGCGCGCAGGGCACGTACTGGCAGGCCCGCGCAGGCGAGCCCGGCGTCGCGGGTCCGCTCTACCGGCGCGTGGCCGAGCTGGATCCGCTCGGATGGTACGGGTTGCTCTCCCGCGAGCGGCTGGGCGAAGCCAGCGAACAGCCTGCGCCCTTCCCGCCGGCCCGCGATCTGCAGCCCGGGACGCTGCCCCCGCAGCTCGGGCTGGCGGCGGACCTCGCCTCGCTGGGCTTTCTCTCGGACGCTGCCGCGGAGGCCGACTGGTTCGTGCAGCGCCACCCCGGGGACGCCGGAGCGGTGGCCCTGCCCATTTACGAGCGCGCCGGCCGGCCGGACCGGGCGGTGCTGCTCGCGATCGCGTTGATCGGTGACCGCGGGCCCAGGGCTCCCCGCCCCGTGCTCGACGCCGCCTATCCAGCTGCTTTTCCGGCTCAGGTGGGCAAGGCGGCGGAGCGGACCGGCCTCGATCCCTACCTGGTGCTGGCGGTGATGCGCCGCGAGAGCCTCTTCAAGGCCGACACGCGCAGCGCCGCCGGCGCGGTGGGCCTCCTGCAGCTTTTGCCCGCCACCGCGCGCCGCGCCGCGGTGGTCCTCGGCCGTCCGGCGCTGCGCGACGAGCAGCTGGTGGATCCGGCGACCGCCATCGATCTGGGCACCTGGTACCTCTCCGAAGTCGTGGGCCGCTTCGGCGATCCAGCCATCGCGCTGGCGGCCTACAACGCAGGTCCCCGCGCCGCTGCGCCCTGGGCGCTGCGCGGCGCCGGTCAGCCGCTCGACGAATGGGTGGAGAACATCCCGTACCGCGAGACGCGCCGTTACGTGAAGGTCGTGGTCGGCGCCTGGAGCGCGTATCGCATCCTGGCGGGCGGCTCCGCGCCTCGGCTGTCGGAGACGGTTCCTTCGCCGAAGTCCGGCGCTAATTTCTAGGCGCTGTCGCCGAAGGCGACACTGCGCCTACGCTCGAGCATCATGGGGACAGCTCCTTAGAGCAGCTTCTGCTGCTGCGGCTCCGCCCCCAGCACGTCCAGGATCGCCGCCCCATACTGCTCGACCCGGAACGGATCCATCCCCTCCACGGCCGACAGGCCCTCCAGATTCCCCGGGTTGGCCCTCGCAATCGCCCACAGCACGGCATTCGGCGCGATCACCTGCACTTCGACCTTCCTCGCCTCCGCGCGCCCTTTGCGCCAAGCCCGCAGCCGCTCGTATCTCTCCTCGATCTCCGGCGCCGGCGGGCCGGGGCCGCCGCGCCGCCATCGGCCGTTGCCCCCCGGCCGCGGCCGTCCCAAGGGTTCCGCCGTCACCCCCTGCCTCACCGCCTCGAGCACTTGCGGACCGATCCGCCTCAACGCAGCCGCCGACGTCCCCGGAACGCGCCCCAGCTCCGCCTCGTTCTTCGGCAGCCGCCGCGCCGCCTCGGCGAGGAACAGATCCGAGAGCACCTTGAACGCCGGCCGATCCAGCTCTCGCGCGCGCCGGTCGCGCATCAGGTAGAGCTCGCGCAGCACGGCCCGGCCGTGCCCGTCCAGCGTGCGCGCCGCCTTCATCTTCTGCCAGCCTTCCGGATCGAACTCGCGGGGCCTCGGCTCCTTCGCGATCAGGCGCACGAACTCCGCCTCCGCCTCGGCGGTCAGCCCGCGCGCGGCCAGCTGCTCGCCCAGCTTCTCGCGCAGAGGGAGCAGGAAGCGGACGTCCGCGAACGCGTACTCGATCTGCTTGGCCGAGAGCGGCCGCGCTCCCCAATCGCTGCGCTGCTCGTCCACGTCGAGCCGGACTTCGAGTTGGTCGGCGAGCAGCCCGTGCAGGCCGACCTTCTCGATCCCCAGCGTCTTCGCGGCCGCGTGCGTGTCGAAGATGCGCCCGAACGTGAGGCCGTAGTCGCGCTTCATGCAGAGCACGTCGTACTCGGCGGCGTGCAGGATGCACTCGCGCAATGGATCGGCCAACAGCGGAATCAGCGGATCGAGCCGCAGCGCCAGCGTGTCTACCGCCCAGTCCGCGCCGGGCGTGGCGATCTGCAGCAGGCAGACCTTCTCGTAGTAGGCGTGGAAGCCGTTGCTCTCGGTGTCGAGGCCCACCCGCGCGCTGCGCGCCACGTCCTGCGCGCACTCGGCGAGCTGATCGGGCTTGTCGACGAACCATTGCGGACGCCTCATGGGCGGTGCCTTACCACGCGCTCCCGCGCTCCTGAATCTCCTTCAGCACCGCCCGGAAGGGCCCGCGCGCTTTCAGGAGCCGCAGGTCCTGCGCCAGTCCCGCCGCTGCCCGATAGAAGAGCAGCGCCTCGGTCGGGGGTTTGATGGTCAGCCCCAGGGCGGGATCGCTGCGGAACGCCCGCTTCGCCTCCCAGAACAGCGCCTCGGAGGAGAAGTCGTAGGTCTCGCTCAGCGCGGGCCGCTGCACGATGTCCGCCAGCTTCTGGCAGAACTCGAACGCGTCCTCCTCGTCGTCGCCCAGGAAGCGGAAGCCGGCCTTCTTCAGCATCGGCCCGACGTCGGGATGCCCGCGGCCTGCGGCGTTCTCGTCGAGAAAGGCGCGGTACACCGACGCGAACCGCTCGGACAGCACCTTGGTGGCGCCGAAGTCGAGCACGCCGAGACGGCCATCCGGCAGCACCAGGAAGTTCCCGGGATGCGGATCGGCGTGCATCAGCCGCGCGGCATAGAACGGTCCCCAGATGGCGAAGACCATCAGCCGCCCCACCCGGAACCGCTCCGGAGCGGAGGCCTTCGATTCCATGAAGTCGACCAGGAGCGTTCCGTGCAGTCTCGCCAGGGTGAGCACCCTGCGGCTGCTCCGGTCGCGCACCACCTCCGGCACCACCAGCTCCGGATACCGCCGGGCCGCCTCGCGATACGCGTCGGCCTGCGCGGCCTCCTGCTGGTAGTCCAGCTCGCGCAAGAGCGAGGCGCGCAGCTCGTCGTAGTAGTCCCGGCCGTCCAGCGCCTTTCCCGTGAGCGCGATTCCGCGGACCAGCACCGCCGCGTTGGCGAGGTCGTTCTCCAGCGCCTTCTCCACGCCCGGGTACTGCACCTTCACCACCACCTCGCGCCCGTCCTCGAGCCTCGCCGCGTGGACCTGCCCGAGCGACGCGGCCGCGAGCGGCTCGGGGTCGAACTCCGCGAACAGCTCGTCCGGGCCGCGCCCCAACTCGGCGCGGACGACCTCGGTCACCTGCGCGAGATCCATCCGCTGCGGCGCTTGCGAGAGCAGCCGCGCGACGACGGTCCGCGCCTCCTCGGGGAGCGCGTCCGGGTCCATCGCCAAGGCCTGCCCAAGCTTGAGCGCCGCGCCCTTGAGCTCTCCCAGCGTGGCGAGGATGCGCTCGCCCGCCTTCTTCAGATCGTCGTTCCGAGCGGAATCGCCGCCCAACCTGCGCCGCGCTTGCGCCGCGAGCAGGTCGCCGGTGGTCCGGGCCGTGAGATAGGCCAGCCGGCTCAGCCGCTTGAGGCGGCCCGCCGGCACGTGATCGTCGTCGGGCATTCCACCGCAGGGTAATCGCCGGCCGGCCTCGTCGCATCTCGCGGGACGTGGTATTGGGCGCGGCTCATGCCGACGTCGGGCAAGCTGGGGCTGTGGACGGGCCTGGCCGCGTTCCTCGCACTCGCCATCGGAATGGCTGTGATCGGCTTTCCGGCGCAAGGACAGGGCGTTGTCGTCGGGCTCTGGGTCACGGAGATCCTCGCGATCGCGCTGCCGGCCTTCTTCGTGCTCAGCCTCGCGGGACTCCGCTTCGGGCCCTACCTGGGGTTTCGCCGGCTCTCCTGGAAGCGGGCTGCGGCCGCGGCCGGATTGGCGATCGCCAACCAACCGGTCGTCGAGTTTCTCACCTGGGCGGCGCGCAGCGTCCTTCCGCCGCAGGCGGTCGCGGAATTCGACCTGAGGCAACGGATGCTCGACGCCTTGTTCCGGGCAAACGCGATCCCGATGCTGATCACGGTGACGATCGCCGCCCCCCTCGGAGAGGAGCTTTTCTTCCGGGGACTCTTGCTCCCCTCGCTCCGCCGCGGCTTGGGGACGATCGCGTCCGTGATCGCGACTGCGGCCCTGTTTTCCGCGATCCACCTGGACAAGGTCGGTTTTTTAGGACTGATGGAGATCGGCATCCTGCTCGGTGCCCTGCGACTCTGGAGCGGCTCGCTCTGGGCGGCGGTGATCGGGCATGCCATGAACAACGGGGTCGCGGGTGCTGCCTTCATGCTCGGGCTCCAGGATCCCAATCACCAGCCGCAGGCCTGGGTCCTGGTTCTCGGCGCGATCCTGCTCATCGCTGGGATTGTGCTCCTCCCGCGCGCCCTGCGCGAGGACCAAGCCCCGCCGGCCGAGGAGGTCCCGGGGGGGCCGGGCAAGTTCGCCGCCGTCGCGCTCGCAGTCCCGTGGCTCGCGGGATGCGTCTGGGGGTTCCCGATCCTGCGGGAGATGGTTCGCGCTGCCGGGTTCTAGATCTTTTTGACCCGCGCCACGCGGAGCTGCGCGCCGGACATGCCGATCCCGAAGCCTTCATCCAGCGCGCCTTCGACCTCGACGCGCTTGCCGGTCGCGGCCTTCAGCTCCCCGCGAGATCCGAGAAGCGTGTAGCGCTTGCCATCGTCCGCCGTCAGGCGATAGAGCCCGCCTTCCAGATCGACGAACTCGACGGTCCCGGTGACCTTCATCGCAGCGGCTCCCGCGCCAGAAGGCCGCGTCCCGCCGCCCAGGCCACGAACGCGCTGGCCAGCAGCCAGAACGGCATCAGCAGCCCGGGCATAAACGGCAGCGCGACCGTGCGCCAGATCGCCGCGTGCAGCAGCGTGCCCGCCCACCCGAACGCCAGTCCCGCGATCAATCCGCCGAACGCCGTGAGCAGCGGGCGTGAAGCCAGCCGCGCGGGCAAGGCCAGCGCGAACGGAACCAGCGCGCTCCAACCGATGTAGCCCGCGACGGGCACGAGGAATCGCTGGGGCCAGGCCGCGGGCGGAAGCGCGAGGAACGAAAGCGCGGAAATCCGCTCGCCGGCGATCGGCGCCAGGAGCGCGAGCGCGCCCGCGCCGACGCCGAGCCCCGCCCAGAAGAGCGCGCCGGGTTTCTCGGCGGCGCGAAGCTGGCCGATCCCGCGCGCGTGCCGCAGCGCGACCCAGGCGCCCAGGATCGCGAACGCGAGCCGCCACAGACCCCACCCGAAGGTGGCGCGCCGTACCGCGGCCGCCGCGTCGAGCAGGCCGGCGCCATAGCGCTCGGGATCGTTCGAGGGCGCCGCCTTGGCCGTGCTGCGCAGGAGATCCTCGACGGCGCCCGGCGAGGTCACGCCCAGCGACATCACCAGCGCCGCGGCGCCGGCCACATGGGGGGTGGCCATGCTGGTTCCCTGGAACCAGCGGAACGCGGCCTCGCTGGTGCTGCCTTCCGCCAGCGTCTGCTGGAGCACGCCGGCCTCCTCGCCCTGGGACTTGTCTCCGCCGGGCGCGGCGATGGCGATCTGCGGACCGAACGAGCTGTACGGCGCGAGCTTGCCCTGCGGTCCGACCGCGCTGACGGCGAACGCGCCGCGATAGGCGGCTGGATAAGAGACCCCTCTCGATCCGGTGTTGCCCGCGGCGCAGACCACGACGGCCCCGCGCCGGTGGGCGTATTCCACCGCGGACTCCATCGCGAGCGATCGCCCTCCACCGCCCAGCGAGAGGTTGAGAACGCGCGCGCCGTGATCGACCGCCCAGCGGATCCCTTCGGCGATGTCGTGCGACGTGCCGCTGCCGAACTGCGAGAGGACCTTGATCGGCATCAGCCGCGCCCGCGGCGCCATGCCAGCCACGCCCTTTCCGTTCCCGGTGCTCTGCGCGATCGTGCCGGCGACGTGCGTGCCGTGCGCGTGGTCGTCGCGCGCGTCGTCGTTGTGGCCGACGAAGTTCCAGCCTTTGACCAGCCGTGCCGGATCGAGATCGTCCACCGGGTAGATCCCGGTGTCGATCACCGCCACCGTCACGCCCTCGCCGCGCGTGGTGTCCCAGGCGCGCTCCGCCCCCGCCGCCTTGAGGTGCCACTGCTTGGAGAAGTCGGGATCGTCCGGGATCCACAGCCCCTGGTAGCGCACCACCGGCTCCGCCCAGATCACGTCGGGCCGCGCGCGAAGCTGCGCCAGCACGGCGGCCTCCGTCCCCGGCTCGACTCGGATCTCGACGCTGAATTCGGAGGAGAAGGCGTCCCCGTAGAGGTCGTCTTCCTGCTCCTCCTGATCGACCACCGTGCCGGGCACCTGCGCCGGAGCGCGCAGCTCGACTTCGATCAGCCCGGGGACGTCGTCCTCCCCCAGCTCCATCACCGGGGCCGGCGTGCGCGAGCAGCCAGCGGCGCCCAGGAGGAGAAGGGCCCCGGCGGCCACGAGCCCGACGGCGACCCGCTCGCGCAGGCTGGCGCGAGGTGCGACGACGACGTCCGGCGGCATCATCCGAAGCATAGCCTCCACCCAGGGCAAACGCGACGAACCGGCCCGTATTTCACTGAACGCGCGAGCGGTTACCCTGGATCTTCGTCGAGCTCGAGGGGCGGGCCCTCGCCGGGATCCAGCTCCAGTTCCACGGGTTTTCCGCCGGGGTGGTCCTCCGGCGCGATCGTCTCCGGCCGATCGCCGCGCAGCCAGGCCGCGACGGTCTTGCCCAGCTCGGTCAGGCCGCGGCCGAAGAAGTGATCCGCGTGCGGGATCACCTCCAGCGCTCCGCCGCCGGGAAGCTGCAGCTTGCTCCGGTCGCAGAAGGCATCGAGGTGTGCGCACACGACCAGCGCGGGCTTGCCCAGGCCGGCGAGCGCGCCGAAGTCGTACATCGCCGTGGGGGGCGCGATCAGCGCCAGCCTCCCCACCCTGGGATCCCGCGCAGCCTCCAGCGCGACGGCGGCGCCGAAGCTGTAGCCGACGGCGCAAGCCGGCGTCATTCCAGCCGTCGCGATCAGGTGATCGCAGATGGTCAGCAGATCCTCTACCTCGTTCTCCAGGCCGGCGATGCGCATCGCGCCCGCCGGATGCCGCGAGCTCCCGCGGGAGGATCCGACCCCGCGATAGTCGAAGCGCATCGTCGGATGTCCCGCGCGCGTCAGTGCCCAGGCCAGCTCCGCCACCACCGGCGACAGCATGCTGCCTCCGAGCGCCGGATGCGGAGCGGCGATCGCGCAGGGCGGGTCCCGGCGGCCGCGGTGATAGAGCGCGTCCAGATCGCCCACCACCACGCTGCGCTCGAGGTACTGGCCAGCCAGGACCATTCAGTCCGCCTTCCGGTAGACGAAGAACTTCAGATATCTCCCCTCGGGAAACGCCGGCAGCACCGGATGATCGACGGGCTGGCGTCTCTCCTCGAGAAGCTGGAGATCGGTGCGGGTCTTCACCGCCGCCTCCCGGATCGCGCCGGCAAACTCCTCCGCGGAGACGCGCGCCGAGCAGGAAGCGGTGGCCAGGATGCCGCCCGGCGCGAGGACCTCGAACGCGGCCCGGTGGAGCGAGGCATACCCGTCCAGGGCGGCGGGCACCGCCTTCTGCGATTTGGCGAAGGCCGGAGGATCGAGGACGATCAGGTCGAACGGCTTCTCTTGCGCGCGCAAGAATTCGAGCACGTCCCCGGTGACGAACCCGTGCGAAGCGGGATCGATCTCGTTGATCTGGAAGTTGCGCCGCGCCAGCTTCATGGCTGCCTCGTCGCGATCGACCGAGATCACCTCGCGCGCACCGCCCAGGACCGCGCTCACCGAGAATCCTCCCGAGTACGCGAAGCAATTGGCCGCCCGCGCGCGGCCGCGCGCGAACTTGCGCAGCGCGAACCGGTTCTCGCGCTGGTCGAGGAAGTAGCCGGTCTTCTGGCCTCCGTACACGTCGACCGCGATCCGCATCCCGTGCTCCCGGACGATCTGCGTTCCCCCGGGGCCCACGCCCCAGAGGACCTGCCCCTTGGCCGGAGTGGTGTCGCGGTCGCTCAGCTCGTCCTCCTCGTCGCGCCGCGCGGTCTCCTCGTCGCGCCCGTAGATGCCGTCCAGCGCGACTTCGCCGCGGAGCGCCTCGACGATGGCACTCCGGTGCGGAGCCAGCCCGGGGCTGTAGAGCTTGAGCACGGCGAACCGGCCGTAGAGGTCGACCACCACCCCCGGCAGGCCGTCGCCCTCGCCGTGGACGAGCCGCGCGCAGTCGGTGTCCTGCGAGAGCACGTACGCCCTGCGCAGGGACACCGCGCGCGCGACGCGGCGGCGCCAGAACAGCGGGCCGATGGCCTCGGCCGGGTCGCGCGTGAGCACGCGGACGCGCACCGCGCCGGCCGGATCGTAGTAGCCGCGGGCGACGAACTTCCCGCCCGACGTCACGTCGACGATGGCGCCGGCCTCGAGGCCCGGCGGCGGCCGCTCGATCGCCCGCTTGTAGACCCAGGGATGACCGGCGCGGAGGTGGCGCGCGAGGTCCTTCTGCAGCTCGAGCTTCACCGGCCCCACGGTCGCCCCGGCAGCGAAAAGGCAGGCAGGCCGCTTTTCCTCTGCATCCCTACCGTGTCTACCACCGCGCGTGACGGCGCGCGCAATTTCCACGGGGCTCATGCCCGTGAGGAGGAACGTCATGAAGAAGGTTCTTGTCGCTCTCACCGCCGCGGCTCTGGTGGCGCCGGCGACTGCGATGGCCGAGAGCGAGTTCAGCGTCGTGCTCGACGGCGGGGCCTCGAAGTACAACCAGACCCTGAGCGGAGCGGACGTCGGCGCTGCCTACGGCGCGCGACTCGGCCTTCTGCCCACGCCGATGCTCGGGATCGAGGTGGGCTACCTGGGCACGCAGAACAACGTGAACGAGAGCATTAGCCAAGGACGGGTGGCGAGCACCCTGAAGACCAACGAAGGCTTTGCCGACCTGCGCCTCAACATCCTGCCGGGCGGGTTCACGCCGTACGTCTTCGGCGGATACGGCTACACCTGGTTGAGCGGAGCCGAAGCGTCGGGTCTCCCGAACCAGTCGACCCACACGCTGCCATTCGGTGGCGGCCTCGAAGGCAACATCGGGGCGTTCAAGCTCGGCGGCCGCTTCCAGTACAACTACTTGTTCAGCGACATCAACACGAGCTCCAGCTCGGTCAACGTGAACAAGGGCGGAAACTCCGACTTCTGGACCGCGACCGTGAGCCTCGGAGCGTCGTTCCACTGAGAAGACAGGATCAGAACGCCATCCTCAGGAACGCAGCGGGGTACACGCTCCGCTGCGGTCCTGGGGGGGACCCGCTCCGTTCCGTCTCGAAGAACGGGATCGCGACCTGCACTCCGGCCAGGGCGCGCACGCCGTGCAGCCGGAACGCCTCCAGCCCCGCTTCCACGATCGCGCCGAGCCCGCCGTTGTTCCCGGCGCCCATGTAGCCCACGCCGCCGCCCAGGTAGGGCGAGACTTCGGTCGCGAACGGGATGAAGGCCGCTTCCATCACGAGATACCCGACCCCCTCGGCGCCGCGCGAGTATCCCGCCCCGGTCACCGAGATGCGGAAGTTCTCCGCCTCGTAGCCATACCCGAGCGAGAAGCCGGCCGCGTTGCCCGAGTTGTAAAGGCCCACCGGCAGGCCGACGAACCAGAACCGCTCGCCGGGCTTCTTCGCGAAGGGCTTCGACTCGGCCGCGGTGACGGTGGTCATCTGCGCGGTGCTCTCCGCGGAGCGATGCGCGATCACCGCATCCACCAGCCGCGTGGTCACCACGTCGCATTCCTCCAGGGCGCCGGCCGTCAGCGACGCCGAATGCACGGTGGCGAGCGTGTCCGGGTTCAGCTCGTCGAGGGTGATCGGGATCTTCTGCCCGAGGCGCCCTCCGATCCGGAGCGCGAACACGCGCCGGACGCCGAGATCCGACGCCAGCAGGACGAGGTCCTCGTCCGCCGGCTGGAACGCGACGGTCCGCCGATCCTCGACCAGCGAGATGCCTCGCCGGCGCAGCTCGCCGGCCGCGATGTTGTAGATGGCCCGCACCGCGGGCACCTCCAGCGCCCCGTCGTCGGTCACCACCAGCATGGCGTCCGCGCCGCCCTGGGCGCGGGTTGGGGTTGCGGCGAGGAGCAGCACCGCGGGGAAGGTGACCAGGAAGCGCGACGTCATCCGGTCCATGTGCCGGAAAACAGCAACCGCCGTGCCGCGGGGTCGCCGGTCCGGATTTCAAGGGCTTGCGCGATCCTCGACGCGGCCGGTCGCGACGTGGATGTCAGCCCGCGCGCTCGTCGAGGGCGCGGGCGAAGTTGCCGATCACCAATCCCTTGCGCGCCTTCTTGAGCCGGCGGAGCAGACCTTCGATCCCGATCCGCGGTCCTTTCGCCGAATGCCGCGCCGCAACCGCCAGATACTGGTCCGGATCGATCGCCAGCCCTCGGGTCTGGACCTGGTCGACACGGCGGCGCGAGACCAGCTCGCAGAGCTTCTCCACCTCGCCCTCCTGGTCGGTGACGCCGGGGAAGGTGAGCAAGTTGAGCGCCGTGTAGATCCCGCGCCGGCGGGCGAAGCCGATGCACTCCTCGACCTCCTCCCACCTGTACTCGACGGGCTGGTAGTACGCCTCGTACAGCGGCTTGTGCGCGCTGTTCAGGCTGATGCGACAGGCGTCGAGCCCGGCGTCGATCAGCAGCGCGAGGTTCTCCGGGAGCGACCCGTTCGTGTTCACGTTGATCGATCCGCGCGAGGTCCGCGCGCGCATCGTCCGGATGGCCTGCGCGATCTCCCGCGCGCGCGTCAGCGGCTCGCCTTCGCAGCCCTGCCCGAAGGAGACCATGGTGCGTCCCGGGGCCGTCGCGAGGTGTTCCGCGCCGATGCGCGCCATCTCCTCCGCGCCCGGCGCGCGCGCCAGGCGCTGGTGCGAGGCGGGCGGGCCGTCCTCGGGCTGCTCGGAGATGCATCCGACGCAGCGCGCGTTGCACCCCGAGCTGGCCGGGATGGCGCCCTCGTCCCGTTCATAGAACGTGTTCTGGGCGGTGAAGCAGCGGTATTCGAGCGCGCATTTCGCGAGCTGGCGGAGCAGCGGGTTGTCGTCGCGCGCGAGGCGCGCCTCGACGCGCGCGGGAAGATCGGGCGTCGAGTGGGTGGCCGGATCCCAGTGCCGCCGCTGGTCGGTGTGAAGCGCCCAGGCGACGTGGCAACCCTGCGCGTCGTCCCAGGCGACGGCCGTGTACGCCCATTGGGGCAGCACGGGCGCGACTGCCAGCTTCCGGAAGGCCGGCAGCTCGGTGCGCGTCCATCCCGGCGGGAGCACCGCGGCCACCGCGCTCGGCCGCACGGTCTTGCGGCCGATGCGGACCTCCGACAGCTCCACCGCGCGGCCGCTCCCCGGATCCAGCCCGAGGGGGCGGCGGCCCGGAAGCGCCGCCAGCGTCGCGTGCGCCGGCAGCGGCGCCGGACGCGCCGAAGAGACGCCGAAGCGCGCCAGCGCGAGCAGCTCCGCGTGCTCGTAGACCCGTCCCGATTCGTCGGCAAACAGCAGCTTCAGCATTTCGACACGTCGCAGCTTGACCCGAGGCCGCTGCCTGCTATCTTCCGCCGCCCTTTTGCGCAAGGCGAAACGTTCCGGAGAAAAAATGATCATCGGCTGCCCGAAGGAAATCAAAACCCGCGAGTACCGCGTGGGCCTCGTCCCCGGCGGTGCGGCCGCGCTCACCGGCCGCGGCCACCAGGTGCTGGTGGAGAAAGGCGCGGGAGTCGGCAGCGGGATCCCGGACAGCGCCTACGAGGCGGCCGGCGCGAAGATCGTCGAGAAGGCCGCCGACGTCTGGGCCCGCGCGGAGATGATCGTCAAGGTCAAGGAGCCGGTGGCCAGCGAGTACCCGCTGATGCGGGAAGGCCAGATCGTCTACACCTACTTCCACCTCGCCGCCGACAGGCCGCTCACCAAGGCGCTCCTCGACCGGAAGGTCACGGCGGTGGCCTACGAGACGATCCAGACCGATGACGGGCAGCTTCCCCTGCTCAAGCCGATGAGCGAGGTCGCCGGCAGGATGGCGGTGCAGGTCGGAGCCGTCCAGCTCGAGAAGGGCCACGGCGGCAAGGGCGTGCTCCTCTCCGGCGTTCCCGGCGTCCGGCGGGGCAAGGTGGTGATCCTGGGCGGCGGCACGGTGGGGACCAACAGCGCGAAGCTCGCCTCGGGCATGGGCGCGGACACCGTGGTCCTCGACGTGAACGCCAGCCGGCTCGCGTACCTCGACGACATCTTCGGTTCGCGGATCACGCCCATCTACTCGGACCCGGCGCAGGTGACGAAGTACGTCCGCGAGGCCGACGTGGTGATCGGGGGCGTGCTGATCCCCGGCGCGAAGGCTCCCAAGCTGGTGAGCGAGAAGCTGATCAGCGAGATGCAGGAAGGCAGCGTGGTGGTGGACGTCGCCGTCGACCAGGGCGGCTGCATCGAGACCTGCCATCCCACCACCCACGACAACCCGACCTACACCGTTCACGGCGTGGTCCATTACTGCGTGGCCAACATGCCGGGCGCGGTGGCGCAGACCAGCACCTTCGCGCTCACCAACACGACCATCGGGTATGGCGTGAAGCTGGCCGAACTGGGCGTGATCGATGCCGTCCGCCGGGACCGGGCGCTCGCCCAGGGCGTGAACACCATCGACGGCCTCTGCACCTACAAGGCGGTGGCGGAAGCGCACGATCTACCCTGGACGGCGCTGGAGAAAGCGCTCGCCGGGAAACGGTAGGCCCTGCCGCCGCAGGCGGCTCAGGGCCTGCGGTTTGAGCCGTAGACATGCCGGATTCTGCTTGCATTTTTCCGTCCCTGGAGGCGAGGGACGAGCAGGCGGCCGGTTCGCAGGAATGCCCAAGAAGTTCCTGTGGTTCTCATTGGCAGACGGGCCGGTTAGATTCAGATCGGCAGCACCACGTACGCGGGAGAGGGATGCTGGACTTCAAGCACACCGAGAGGACCCGGCGCGAATTCGAAAGCCTGTCCCTGGACCACCTCGACGCGCTCTACTCGGCGGGCCTGCGGCTCACCAAGAACGAGCGGGACGCCGAGGACCTGGTGCAGGACACCTTCCTGCGCGCGTTCCGCTTCTTCGACAAGTTCGAGCGCGGCACGAACATGAAGGCGTGGCTCTTCAAGATCCTGACCAACACCTTCATCAACAAGTACCGCCGCCGGGTGAAGGAGCGCACGGTGGTGGA
>Ga0137394_10002138_pt1 | contig 14546 bp, 13 predicted proteins | sample czobulk116metaG_FD_108278 | JGI IMG/M metagenome (GOLD analysis project Ga0137394, IMG submission 108278) | Vadose zone soil microbial communities from Angelo Coast Range Reserve, California, USA - czobulk1.16 metaG | ecosystem: Environmental > Terrestrial > Soil > Vadose zone | place: USA...
CGCGCCCGCAGGTAATGCTGCTCGGTCACGAACTCGTCGATGCCGAGCACCTCACCATGGAAGTAGTTCACCCGCGTGAGGCCACCCACGTGATCGGGGCTTGGCTCGTAGACAGCGCGCGCGTCGCTCGAGCGGATCTGCAGCGCTTCGAGTACGCGCGAAACCATGTTGTACGCGGCGATCGTCACCACAAGTTCGACCAGCTCGCGCGCCGAGAAGTGCGGCCGGACAGCGTCGAAGACCGGGTCGTCGACATGCACATCGCGCGTCATGCCGTCCGTCAGTGCGAGCACGGCGCGCTGCGCTGCGCTGAAGTGCTTGGCGGCGGACCAGTCGGATAGCGCTTCGAGCTGTGCGCGCGTCACGCCTTCCTTGAGCGCGATCGGTGTGTGTTGCTCGGCTTCGTACGCGGCACGGTTGAGGATCGCGACGCGCATGATCACAAGTTCGCGCATCGCGCCCGGTAACGTGCTCTTGTGCCGCACCGCCGTCAGAAACGCGAGCCAGCCGTCCGCGATCGGCGGGCTGTGCAGCAGCATCTGATACAGGTGAAGCACGCTGCCGCGCTCGGCGATGATCCTGTCGACCAGCTCGCGCACCGTGACGTCGTTCGGATCGGCGTATTGCAACCGTGCCATGCCGTCACCTCGCAAAAGAGGCGCAGCATAGCCGCGGCTTGGCGCAGGCCTGGAAGCGCTGCGCCATGTCGTTAACTGCGCTTGGCGCTACGCTTTGCGGACACAACGATCGAGCGCGGGGAGACAGCGCCATGCAGACCACACGAATCCAGCTCCTGCAACACATGGCGCTTTTCGGCGCGTTGCGCCAGGAGACGCTGCAGTTCCTGCTCGAACAGTCGCGCTCGAAGTCGGTGCCCGCAGGCGAATATTTTTTCCGCGAAAAGGATCCCGCCGATTGCGTGTACGTGCTCGAGGCGGGGCGGGCGGCAGTGGTCAAGAGCTGGCAGGACGGCGAATTCGTGTTGCGGCATCTCGAGCGCGGCGATTGTTTCGGCGAGATGGCGCTCATGGACCTCTTTCCGCGCAGCGCGTCGGTGCGCGCAGTGGCGGATTGCAATGCGATCTCCCTGGCGCCAGGGGATCTTTATCGCCTGTTCGAACGCGACGCCGAACAGTTCGCGCTGATCCAGATGAACATGGGCCGTGAAGTGTGCCGCCGGCTGCGCGAGTCGGACGAACAACTATTTCGCGTGCGGATGGCGGAGGCGAAGACCGCGTCGGACTTCGATACGGAGACGGTGTTCCGGTCTACGTGAAGGTGTCATCCCGAGCGGTGCGACGAGCGGTGCGAGGGATGACACGAGCGCTACATGATCCGGTTGAACCAGAGCAGCGACAGAAACGCCGCAAGCACCGCGAGCGCCGCGCCTGCTGCGGCGAAGAGTGCGGTGACTTCGGTCTCCTTGGTCTGCAGCACGATGCGCGAATTCAGGCTCTGGTAGACCTTCTTGAGGTCCGCCGCGTTGCCGGCGTAGAAATATTCGGCCTGGGTGATATTGGCGATCGCTCGCAATGTCTCTTCATCGAGGCGGGCGCGGAACGACCAGCCTTCGAAGCCGATCACCTCGCCGTCGACGGTGCCGATGCCCACCGTGAAAATGCGCACGCCACGTTCGGCGGCACGTTTCGCCGCTTCGAGCGGATCCGGCCCGGTGGTGCGTTGTCCATCCGACAGCAGAATGATCGCCGCCGAGCTATACGACCCCGGCGCAACGGGTCGCAGGTCGGCCTTTTCCTTTTCCTTCTTGGGCGGCGCATCGAGCGGCACACCGCGCTTCTCGGCCTCGCGCCCGTAAATGGCGGTGCTGACGTCGAAACCACCGTCCGGGAACAGCGTCGCAAGCGAAACCAGGATGCCGCTGCCGGTTGCAGTACCGCGCTGGAGCTGGAAGCGGTCGATCGCTGCCAGTACGTCTTCGCGGCTTAACGTCGGCGACTGCACCAACGACGCGGTCGCCGCGAACGCCACCACGCCGATGCGTGTGTAACGCGGTTGTTCGTTGACGAAGGCACGCGCCGCGTTTTGCGCCGCGACCAGGCGATTCGGCTCGACATCCTTGGCGCGCATGCTGCCCGAAACGTCCATCGTCAGGATGATCGTTTCCTGCTGCGAGGGCAGCGTCACCACGGCAAGCGGCCTGCCGACGGCAACGAGCAGAGTCGCGAGAGCACACAGCAGCAGCACCGGCGGTATGTGGCGCCGAATGCGGTTGCCCGCGCCCAGTGCGTCCTTGACCAGCGAAAGACTGGCGTATTTGAGCGCCAGTTTTTTCTTCCGCCGCAGCGCAAGGATGTACAGCGCGATCAGCGCCGGCAGCACCAGCAGGAACCAGAGCAGTTCAGGCCACAGGAACGACATGGCGACTTTCCAGGTGAGTCGGCAGGCGACCCCCTTGCGCAAGATTGCCGCGGCGTTTGCGCAGGTCGGCAAAACGCATCACCGCGTCAGCAAGATCATCCTCCGTTGCGAGTTCGAGTGCATCGACGGCGGCGTTGCGCAACGCTTCGCGCAATTGCGCCTCACGCTGCACCGCGGCCGCCGCAAAACGCTTGCGGAAACCCCGGTCGTGCGTATCGACGTAGATCTGTTCGCCGGTTTCGGCGTCCTGCATCAGGAGCAGGCCGAGATCGGGCAGCTCCATCTCGAGCGGGTCATAAAGCCTGATCGCGATCACTTCGTGCCGTTGCGCCAGGCGCGCGAGCGGATCCTGCCAGCCCGGCACGCTGATGAAGTCGGACACCACAAACACCAATGAGCGGCGCTTGACCACTTCGTGCGCCGTGACCAGCAGCTCGCGGAGATCGGTGGGTTTTCCGGCCCCCGTACGCGCTGCGGGCGGCGCCATCATCTTGCTCATCAGATGCAACACATGGCGGCGGCCGGTGCGCGGCGGAATGACCGCGTCCACGCGCTCGCCATAGCTCATCAGGCCGACGCGATTGCCGCGCCGGGTCAACACCCGCGCCAGCAAGGCAACAAAATCGACCGCGACCGAACGCTTGCGCACCTGCCCCGAGCCGAAGTCGACCGAGCGGCTGAGGTCGGCCAGGAACCAGGCGGCGAGCTCTCGATCTTCGTGATACTCGCGCACGTACGGTGTCTGCAAGCGCGCCGTGACGTTCCAGTCGATGTGGCGCACGTCGTCGTGATACTGGTACTCGCGCAGGTCGGCCAGATCGAGGCCGAAGCCGCGGAATATGGTGCGATAGTCGCCGTGCAGCAGCCCGTCCAGCCGGCGCAGGACGGTCCACTCGAGTCTGCGCAGGATCTGCTCAGGACTGCGCGACGGTGTCGGCGACGTTGACATGGGTTTGCAGCGGTTTGTCCGGCGCGGGCACGCGCCGCATCACACGTTCGATCAGCGCATCGGCCGACATGCCGTCGGCGAGCGCCTCGTACGAGAGCACCAGGCGGTGGCGGATCACGTCGGGTGCGAGATCGGTCACGTCCTCCGGCAGCACGTAATCGCGCCCGCGCAGCAGTGCGAGTGCGCGCGCGGCTTCGATCAGGTGGATGGTCGCGCGCGGGCTGGCGCCGAACGTGATGTATTTCGTCAGTTCCTTGTTGCCATATTTCTCGGGCGAGCGCGTCGCAGCGACCAGACGCACCGCGTACTCGATCAGCGCCGGATCGACGTAACCCTTGCGGCACTCGCGTTGCAACTCGGCCAGTTGATCGGTGCTGGCAACCGTGGCCACGGCCGTCGCAGGACCCGTCACACGTTCGACGATGACGCGCTCTTCTTCCTCGCTCGGATAACCGACCAGGATCTTCATCATGAAACGATCGACCTGCGCTTCGGGCAGCGGGTACGTGCCTTCGGTTTCGATCGGGTTCTGGGTCGCCATGACGAGGAAAGGCTCGGGCACCTGATGCGTCTGGCCGGCGATCGTCACCTGGCGCTCCTGCATCACTTCCAGCAGCGCACTTTGCACCTTCGCGGGCGCACGATTGATTTCGTCGGCCAGAAGCAGATTGGTGAAGACCGGACCCAGTGAGGTGCTGAATTCGCCCGACTTCTGGTTGTAGATGCGCGTGCCGACCAGATCGGCCGGAACCAGGTCCGGCGTGAACTGGATGCGTTTGAACGCGCCGCGCATCGTCGCCGCCAACGTCTTCACGGTCAGCGTTTTGGCGAGACCCGGTACACCTTCGACCAGCAGATGACCTTGCGCAAGCGTTGCAACCAGTACGCGCTCGAGAAAATGGTCCTGGCCGACGACGATCTTCTTCACCTCATAGAGGATGCGTTCCATCGTCGCGGCCACCGAACTGTGGCCGGCCAGGTTCTCGTTCATGTCGATCCTTTGTTGCAGGAATTGGGCCGGGACTAGAACGGGTGGATGCCGACGCCCGAGGCGGCGTTTTCGATCGGCACGGCGAATCCGATGCCGACAAAAAAACGCTCCTGCGTCGGATTGAGGATTGCGGTCACGATGCCGACCACTTCGCCGTCCAGCGTGACCAGCGGCCCGCCCGAACTGCCCGGGTTCGCCGCGGCATCGAACTGAATCAGGTTTGTCAGCACACGCTGGCCACCTGGTGATCGGAATTCGCGGCGCAAACCGGAAATCACGCCCGATGTGACCGACGGCCCGATGCCGAAAGGAAAGCCCACCGCCACCACGTGATCACCTAGCGCCAGATCGCCGGTTGAACGCAGCGTTGCCGCAGGCAGATCGTCAGGAATCGTTTTCGCACGCAGGACCGCGAGATCGTGTTCCGGCTGTGTGCCGATGATGATGGCGTCGGATTCCAGGCCGTCGAAAAAGACCACGCGCAGGAACTTGGCCTCGTTGACAACGTGCAGGTTGGTGAGGATGACGCCGCTGTCGACGATCACCACGCCGCTGCCGACGCCCTCTTCGACCGGCGGGCCGCCGTCCTTGCCAGGCGCCATGCCGCGCACCCGAACAACTGAGCGACGCACGTTCTCGAACGCCCGCGCTTCGGGCGACGGCAGGGTCTTGGTTGCGAGCGTGTGCAGCACCGCCTTGTCGATGTCGCGCTGGGTGAATTCGCGCGCCTTGGGCGTCATCACCGCGTGGGTGACAACCAGCCCGAGTGCCAGCAGACCTCCCGCAACGACAAGCAGCGGTCGCTCGAAGCGTTTGAGCCAGGTGCGCAGGCGTTTGCGGCGGGGCAGCGAGGCCGGCGCTTGCTGGGCCGGTACCTCAGCTTGTGCAACCGGATCCGGGTCACGCTTTGCACGTGATCCGCTCGAGCGGCTGTACAAACTCGGCCTTCTCATCGAAGTCTTTGCCTTCGTAGCAACGGTACCACGGCGCCCCAGCCTCTGGAACGCACGCGGTAACCTCTTGAGGTGCATGCCTCTGCGAACCGACGGGACCGACTGCTCATCTATGGTGCCGGCCTGTTGCGTGGTTTAGCTGCCGGGGCAATCAGCGTGCTCGCCGCCGTTTACCTCGCTAAGCGCGGATTTCCCGAGGTCGAGATCGGCGTCGTGCTTGCGAGCGGGCTCGCCGGTGTTCTTGCCGGCACGATCTACGGCACATTTTTCGCCGAGCGCGTCGGGCGGCGGCGCAGCCTTGTCCTGCTCGCAACGTTGGCGGCGCTCGGCGGATGCGCATTCGCGCTGGTCGACTCGCTGTGGTCCGCCGTTTTGGCGGCGTTTTTCGGCATGCTCAACACGCAGGGCTCGGATCGAGGCGGCGCGCAGGCGCTGGAAACCGCGATCCTGCCGGGCATCGTGACGCCGGCCGAGCGCACACGCGTTTTTGCTTGGTACAACGCGCTGCAGGACGCCGGGGGCGCGCTCGGCGCGTTACTCGCAGCAATGCCCGCGTTGTTGCGCGACGGATTGTCCATGCCGGAGCCGGCGGCCTACGACGCCACGGTTTTTGTTTACGCCGCGCTGCTGGCACTCGTCGCGCTGCTTTATTCGCGCCTTTCGGCTGCGACCGAACACGTGCGTACTGCGGATGGAACCGGGCCGCACGCGCTGCCGACGAGCGCGCGGCGCGAAGTGCGCAACTTCTCCCTGCTTGCGGCGCTGGATGCGTTCGGGGGCGGATTCATCGGCTCGGCACTGATCGCGTATTTCCTGTATGCGCGTTTCGGTGTGGCCGAAGGCGCGCTGGCGTTCTTGTTCACTGCCGCGCGGGTGATGACGGTACTGTCGCACTTCGTGGCGGCCTGGCTGTCGACCCGCATCGGGCTCGTCAACACGATGGTGTTCACGCACATCCCTTCAAGCTTGCTGCTGGCCACGCTGCCGATTGCGCCCAACTTCGAGGTGGCGGCGGTGCTGTTCGTGCTGCGCGAAGGTCTGGCGGAGATGGACGTGCCGACGCGCCAGTCGTATCTCATGGCGATCGTGCCCGCGCACGAGCGCACTTGGGCGTCAGGAATCAGTCAGCTTGCGCGCGCAGCGGGGCGGATGGTCGCGCCGCTTTTCGCCGGCGCGGCGATGCAGGCCGGCGCGTTGTGGGTTCCGCTCGCGGCAGGCGCGAGCATCAAGATCGTTTATGACCTGCTGCTCTGGCGCGCCTTTCGCCGCGTCAGGCCGCCCGAAGAGCGCTGAGCGAAGCGCTCAGCGCGGCGGCGGAGGCGCGTTCGGCGGCGGGATGCTTTCCGGCGGCAGATTAGCCGGCGGCGTAACTCCGGTCGGAGCGGCCGGCGGCGGGGGCGGTGGAGGTGGCGGCGGTGTGTAGTTCTGGCGCGCCGGCGCCGGCGTGTTTTGCACGTACCGGCCGTATATCGGCACCTTGTTGCCCTTGGCGTACATGCACTGGTAGTACGCGCCGTCGTAGCGACGCTGCGTCGATTGATACGCGCCCTGCGCGGTGCCGCTGCCCGCTGCCGAGCCGGCGAGCAAGCCGACGCCCGCGCCGATGCCGGCGCCCGTGCTGTTGCCGCCGATAAGCGCGCCGGCGGCCGCGCCGATCGCGGTGCCGACGACTGCGCTGCCGACCGCACTTTCATTGGCCCGATCGGCTGCCGATTTGCCGCCCACCTGCGCGTAGGCGTATTCGCGGCAGGACGCGTCGTCGACCTGGAACTGCTCGAACGTCTTGCCGCGACCCGGGAAAGCCTCACGCGACGGTCCCGTTGGCGTGGTTACGCATCCGGCAAGGGCAATGACCCCGATTGCGGAGAGAAGCTTCAGATTCATGACGTCACCTGTTGGCGGGTGGAACCGGCTGCGCCGGCACCTTCTGGAAGCCGCCCGGACATTCCTTCACATACGGGTAGTACTTCTCGCTGGATGCGCACCAGTACCACCAGTGCTGCGGCTGCTGTTGCGAAGGCGGGGGCGCTGATTCAACATCGCTGCGCTCGATGTACTGCGGCGGACTGGGCCGTTCGATGATCACGGTCCGCGGCTCGTAGTAGTAGTCATCGTAGTAGTACACCGGCGGGCCGTAGTAGTAGCGCGGTCCCCAGTAGTAGCCAGGCCAGGGCACGCCGAAGTTCAGGAACACGCCGCCGCGAAAACGGCCATGCGCCTCGGCAGGCGCGCTGACGGCGAGCAGGGAAAGCAGCGTCGCGCACGCTGCAAGCAGCAGGGTCAAGCGCTTCATCGTCCGGTCCTCGAATGCTGGCGGCCACACCCTCAAGGATGCGGGTTCCTACAACGCTTTGATTGTCGAACTGCGGCTACCGTTCGCGCACGTCGAAGGTGTTGAATTTGTAACCGGTGATTGCAGGCCACGTGCTTGCCCTGAAAATCGAGATGCTGCGCGGCCGCACCGAACCCGCCAATGTTCCAAGGATTGAGGGCAAACTTGCACGTTTACGACAACTTGCGGCGGAGCGAACGAACTCGGCAGGGCGCGTTCCTACTTCCGCGTGAACCGTCTGGCAAGGACTGGGGCAGACATGACTGCACTCGAACGGATCGTTTTTGCGGTATTGGTGCTCGCCGTCGCGGGCGGCGGTTATTGGTGGTGGAAGAGCCAGCAAAGCCCGGCGCCGTTGCCGCCGCCTGCGGCTATCACCACCCCGTCGGCGCCTGCGGCACCAGAGGCGGCCGAAGGGACGATCCAGCATCCGATCGAACAGGCGCCGGTTGGCGGCGATACGGAACCCGCCAAGCCGCTGCCCAAACTCGCTGACAGCGACGCCGCGGCTAGCGACGCGCTGGCGAACGTGTCGCCGCAGCAAAAGCTGCCCGACTTCGTGGTTCCAAAGATGCTCATCCGTCACATCGTGGCAACGGTCGACAATCTGCCGCGCGACAAGGTTTCGATGAACCTTTGGCCGGTGAAGCCCACCGGCGGTGCCTTCCTGGTGGCGACCACGCCGAACGGCAAGGTCATCGCCCCGACGAACAGCGCGCGCTACACACCGTACGTGCGCTGGATGGAGGCGCTCGACGCGAAAAAAGTCGCCTCGGTTTACGCGCGCTTTTATCCGCTGTTCCAGGAAGCGTACAAGGATCTCGGTTATCCGAAGGGCTATTTCAACGACCGCTTGATCGTCGTGATCGATCATCTGCTGGCGACGCCCGAAGTTTCCGGTGCAATCCGCCTCGAGCAGCCTAAGGTTCTGTACGAATTTGCCGATCCGCAGCTGAAGGCGACGTCCGCGGGGCAGCAGATCCTGCTCCGCATGGGCCACGAGAACGCGCTCAAAGTGAAAGCCAAACTGCGTGAACTGCGCAAGGAAGTTGCGCGCCAGGCGCCCAAGGGCTAGATCCATGCGCCATCGCCGCATTTTGCGGCGCCGCTCCGGCTCGGTTAGCCTTCGCGCATCTGATCGGGAGCGTCCATGAGACGGATCTTTTTCGCGCTCGCGGCGATGCTGTGGCTGAGCGGCGCGTTCGCCGCCAATCCAGCGAAGTCCGACGGTATTGCGTGGTTCGAAGGTGACGTCGACGCCGCGTTCGCCCAGGCAAAACGCGAACGCAAGCCGCTTTTCCTCTACTGGGGCGCCGTCTGGTGTCCGCCGTGCAACCAGGTGACGGCCACGATTTTCAATCGGCAGGACTTCATCAACCGCTCGCGCAGTTTCGTCCCGGTTTACATCGACGGCGATTCGCCATCGGCGCAGCGGCTCGCCAGCCGGTTCAAGGTAAGCGGTTATCCGACCATGGTGTTGTTCCGTCCCGATGGCACCGAGGTGACGCGCCTGCCGGGCGAGGTCGATGCGGAGCAGTACATGCGCGTGCTCGCGCTGAGCATGCATGCAACCCGCTCCGTGAGCGCGCTGCTCGCAGCAGTGCAGTCAGGCAGGGGCGCCTTGACGCCCGCCGATTGGCGCATGCTCGCGTACTACTCATGGGAAACCGATGAGCAGACCGTAGTGCCCAAGCCGAAGGTTGCCGGCACCTTGGCGCAGCTTGCGCAGGCGTGTCCGCCGCAACAGGCGGCCGCGAAATCGCGCCTTACGCTCAAGGCCGTCGCGGCGGCATCCGATCAGCCGGAGAAGGAGCGCACCTTCGACCGCGCCGCGGCGATGACGCAACTGGAAGCCGTCCTTGCCGACCCCAACCTGGCACGCGAGAATTTTTCAACCTTGACGGATGCGGCGGGAGACATCACGGGCGCGCTTGTTATCTCGCCGCAGGAGCGCGCACGGCTGTTCAAATCCTGGGATTCGTTGCTCGTAAGCTGGAGCGATGATGCAAAGCTCTCGCGTGCCGATCGGCTCTCAGCCGTCAATGGACGTATCGCACTTGCACGCACCGAAGCGGGCGACGCCGCGTTGTCGCCCAGTCTTGTGAACGACGTGCGCTTCGCCGCGCGCCGCGCCGAAAAGGAAACCACCGACAAGTACGAGCGCCAGGCGGTGATCAGCGCTGCCGCTTATGTGTTGCGCGAAGCGGGTTTGATGGAAGAGTCCGACGCGATGCTGAAAGCGGAGCTCGGTCGCTCGCACTCGCCGTACTACTTCATGCTCAGCCTGGCTTCGAACGCGCGCAAACGCGGCGACAACGACAGTGCGATTGACTGGTACAGCAAGGCGTACGACGCTTCCAAGGGTCCAGCCACGCGCCTCGAATGGGGCGTGCGTTACGTGCGTGCGCTGGTGGAGCTGAGCCCGCAGGATCCGCAGCGCATCGAGTGGACGACGCGCAGCGTGATCGGCGAGCTGGAAGCGAAGCCGGAAACGTTCCACGGGCGCAGCGCTTCCGTGTTGACGACCCTCGGCAAGCGCCTCCGCGAGTGGAGCGAGAACAGCAACGAGCCGGAATTGCTCGACCGCCTGCGCGAGACCATGGACGCGGTGTGCGAGAAATTGCCGGACGGCGCGCCCGAACGTGCAACCTGCACCGGTGTGTTCACGCCAGGCAAGGCGGCGTCGGCCTAGTCCAGGGGGCGTGCACGCAGGCGTTGCGAGCGTCTGCGCAACCCTTCCGCTGTAACCAGCAACAAACAAGCAAGCACAACCAGCAACGTCCCGGCGGCGGTGATGGTCAGGCTGATCTCCTGGTTGATGCCTGCGAACATCTGCATCGGCAACGTGCGTTGCCCCGGCCCGGTCAGCAGCAACGCCACGACAACTTCGTCGAATGAAGTTGCGAACGCGAACAGGGCGCCCGAGAAGATGCCGGGGAAAATGATCGGCAGCGCAATGCGCCGGAACGCCAATAGCGGTGGCGCGCCGAGGTTGGCGGCCGCATCGAGCAGGTTGCGATCGAATCCGGACAGCGTGGACAGGACCGTCACCAGTACGAAGGGCGCACCCAGCGCGGCATGCGCAAGTGTCAACCCAAGAAGTCCGTTCGCAAGACCCAGCGGAGCGACCGCGAAGTACACGCCCACCGCGACGATGATCAGCGGCACGACCTGCGGCGACAGCAGCAGTGCGAACAACAGGCGGCGCCCGGCAAAACGCGCGCGCCAGAAGCCGAACGCCGCCAGGGTGCCAAGCAGGGTTGCAACAATCGTTGCGCCCGTGCCTACGATCAGACTGTTGCGCAGCGATGGCAGCCACAGGTCGGAAGTGAAGAAGTCCGCGTACCAGCGCAACGACAGGCCAGGCAGCGGGAAATAGAGGAACGACCCGGCCGAGAACGACAGCGGCAAGATGATGAGAATCGGCGCCATCAGGAACACCAGCACCAGCGTGACGTAGATCCACAACGCGTACCGCGTCCAACGTTGTCCGGATGATTCGTACGCGTGCACCATTTTTCAGCCCAGGCGGACGCGGTCGATGCCAACCAGCCGGTCGTAGAGGTAATAAAGCACCAAGGTCGCAAAAAGCAGCAGCAGCGAGAGTGCGGCCGCCATGCCCCAGTTGATGGTCTTGGCTGCATAGAACGAAACGAAGTACGACAGCATCTGGTCGTTGGGCCCGCCGACCAGGGCCGGTGTGATGTAGTACCCCAGTGCCTCGATAAAAACGATCAACGCGCCGGCGCCGACGCCGGGCAGCGTCTGTGGCGCGTAGACACGCCAGAACGCAGTCGCCGGCGTCGCGCCGAGCGATAACGCTGCACGTGTATGCACCGGGGGAATCGTTTTCATCACCGCATAAAGCGGCAGCACCAGGAACGGCAGCAGCACATGCGTCATCGCGATGAACACGGCAAAACGGCTGAAGAGCAGCGGCAATGGTGTGTCGAAGAACCCCGCGTGCATGAGCGCAGTGTTGATTACCCCTTCCCGCTGCAGCAGCACGATCCATGCCGATGTGCGCACCAGCAACGAGGTCCAGAACGGCAGCAGTACGAACAGCAGCAGCAGATTGGCGATCCGGGTCGGAGCGTTGGCCAGCACGTACGCGAGCGGATAACCCAATAGCAGGCAGAGCACGGTCACGCCGGCGGCGATCGCGAATGTGCGCGCGAGCACGCGCACGAAAATCGTCTCGTCCTGCGGCGCGCTGACGATTGTCCCGGTCGCGTCGCGGCGCAGATCGACCGCCGCGAGAAGGAACAATGAGGTGGTTGGACCGGCAGCGCGTGCGATCGCGCCCCAGGTCTCCACTTCGTCCCACTTGTCGTCGATCGTGCGCAGGATGTCCCGCGCCGAACCGCCGGTGGCCTCCGGCAGGCGGCGCGCCGTGGAAAAAAGCAGCGTGCGATAACCGCTGACGTCGTAGTTCAGTCGCGTCGCGGCGCGCGCCAGCGTGCCTGCGGCAGAAGCCGCGCGGATGTCTTCGATGAGTGCCGCAAACGTCGCTTCGTCAGGAAGATCGTGGCCGTCCCAGCGTCCGATGGCGGCGCAAACGCGCGGCAGTATCGGTGCGACGTCGTTGTCGATGAAGCTCTTGGATAACAGCGCGCCGATCGGAGCGACGAAGGAGACGAGCAGGAAGACAAAAAGCGGAGCGATGAGCGCCAGGGCTCTGAGTTTCTTGGTTCGCTCCGCCCTTGCGAGCTCCTGCGCGAGTTCGGCCCCCACCCTCTCCCTGCCCCGCGCGCGAGGCAGGGGATCTGAGGGATTGGCGGGCGCTACTTCGCCAGCCACGCGTTGAAGCGCTGGTTCAGCTTGTCGAGATTCTCGAGCCAGAATTTGTCGTTGATGTACAGCGCCGAATTCAGATTGGCGGGGTTGGTCGGCAGATCAGGCAGCACCGACTTGTCGACCAGCGCGGTTGCGCTCGCCTGCGTGACGCCGTACGGAATACGCGGCGGCAGGTTCTTCTGGTTCTGCGGATCACTCACGAAAGCCAGGAACTGTTCCGCCTGCGCCTTGTTCGGCGAGCCTTTCATGATCACCCACGAATCGATCGTGTACAGGCTTCCGGGCCAGCTCATCTTGAAGTTCTTCTTGTCGTTTTTGTTGGCGGCGGCAATGCGCCCGTTGTACGCGGAGACCATCGCGGCTTCACCGGCGGCCAGCATCTGCGGCGGCTGCGATCCTTTTTCCCACCAGATCAGGTCCGCCTTCAATTGCCCGAGTTTGTTGAATGCGCGATCCACGCCGGCCGGCGTGGAGAGCACCTTGTACACATCGCCCGTCGCTACGCCGTCGGCGAGCAGCGCGATCTCGAGATTGGTCTTCGGCCCCTTGCGCAACGCGCGTTTGCCTGGGTACTTCTTGGTGTCCCAAAAATCGGCCCAGCTCTTCGGAGCGTCCTTGACGCGATCACCGTCGTAGGCGAGCACGAAGTTGTAGACGATCGCGCCGACACCGCAGTCGTTCACCGCGTCCTTGAGAAACTTGTCGCGCCCGCCCAGCTTGCTCCAGTCGAGCTTCTCGAACAGCCCTTCTTCGCAACCGAGCAGCAGCTCCTCGGATTCGACCTGCACCACGTCCCAGTTGTTCGCGCCGCCCTGCATCTTCGCGCGCAGCACGCCGATGCCGCCGTCCCAGCTCTCGTCGACCATCTTGACGTTGGTCTTCGCCATGAACGGCTTGAAATAAACCTCCTTCTGCGCGTCCTGGTACGCACCACCCCAAGACACGACCGAAAGGTCGCGCGCGGTCGCCGCGCCACCGGCCATGCCGATACCCATCCCCACTGCAACGACGGCTGCACCGAACCGTGCTGTGTTTCTCATCGCTGGCTCCTCTGCTCGTTTGCTGGCTTCAATCTGGCGTCAAAGCGGAAAGACCACTGTACTCGCGGCCGGCCACTGCGCCACCGCGAGTGCACCGACTTGCGGGATGTTGGCTGCATCGCGCGCGGGAACGTTCGCGACGAGTTCTCCCACCGCGCATCGCATGCGGACGCGCACGCGATCGCCGAGGAAGATCGTCTCTTCGATCCGGCCCGCGAGCGCGTTTTCGCCGTCGTTTCCGGCCGTGTCCAGAACGGAAATCCGCTCGGGCCGCACCGAGATCGTCACGCGCGTCGATGCAGCGACCTGCGCGCCGGCGCGGCCACAGATGCGTGTGCCTTCGACCGACGCCACGCATGACTCGGCGTGCGTTTCGACGACCTCGCCGGTGAATCGATTGTTCTCACCGACGAATGAAGCCACGAAAAGATTTGCCGGCGACTCGTACAGCGTGCGCGGTGCGGCGACCTGCTGGATCCGGCCCTGATGGAACACGGCGATGCGATCCGACATCGTCAGCGCTTCCGCCTGGTCGTGCGTGACGTAAACCGTGGTGATGCCCAGCCGGTCGTGCAAATGGCGCAGTTCGAGTTGCATCTCGTCGCGCAGCTGGCGGTCGAGCGCACCGAGCGGCTCATCCATCAGGATCATCTGCGGCTCGAACACCAGCGCCCGCGCCATCGCGACGCGCTGCTGCTGTCCGCCCGACAATTGCGCCGGCAGACGCTGCGCGAGCGCCGGCAGGCGAACCATGTCGAGTGCGTGGCGCACGCGCTTGTCGATCTCCGCGCGCTCGAGCTTGCGTACCGAAAGCGGAAACGCGAGGTTCTCCGCTACCGTCATGTGAGGGAACAACGCGTAGTTCTGGAACACCATGCCGAAGTTGCGACGATACGGCGGCAGGTCGTCGATCGGTTTTCCGCGCAGCCTGATGTGGCCCGCGGTCGGGCGCTCGAAGCCGGCGAGCATCAGCAACGTCGTGGTCTTGCCCGAACCGGACGGTCCGAGCAGCGACAGGAATTCGCCTTCCGCGACGCCCAGGTCCAAATGGTCGACGACATTGGTCTGGCCGTCGTAGGTTTTGCAGACGTCGTCGAAGGCGACA
>Ga0137394_10002140_pt1 | contig 14544 bp, 18 predicted proteins | sample czobulk116metaG_FD_108278 | JGI IMG/M metagenome (GOLD analysis project Ga0137394, IMG submission 108278) | Vadose zone soil microbial communities from Angelo Coast Range Reserve, California, USA - czobulk1.16 metaG | ecosystem: Environmental > Terrestrial > Soil > Vadose zone | place: USA...
GATCTCCAGGATCTTCGGCAGGACCTCGGCGGCTTTCTTGAACTGCGCCGCCTTGATGAAGTGGTCGGCCACGGCCTGGTACTGCGCCTTGGCTTCGATGGTGAGGCCCTGCTGCTGGTACAGGCCGGCCAGCCTCACGTAGCAGTCCATGTTGGCGGGATCGAGCTTGCTGACCTTCTTGTACATCGCGATCGCCTTCAGGAAGAAGCCGTCGCTGGCGTAGAACTCCGCGATGCGCAGGAAATAGCGGATGGCGTCCTGGGTCTTGCCGGCGCGGACGCACAGGTCCCCGAGCTTGTTGATGGCGTTCATGTCGCGGGGGTTGTCTTCGGCGAGCTTCCTGAATTCGGCGATGGCCTCGGGGATCTTGCCGGCCTTCATGAATTTGTCGGCGTTCAGGGCCGTCTTGGCGCGGTCGAGGGCCATCGCTCAGCGGCTCCGAGGGCCGGCGGCGAACGGCCGGCCCTCCGGGGACAGGACGCCCCGGAACGTGGTGCGATGCAGCGGGGTGGCCCCGTGGCGCCGCAGCGCCGCGAGATGGTCGCGGGTGCCGTACCCCTTGTTGGCGTCGAAGCGGTAGGCGGGGTAGAGCGGATGGAAGGAGACCATCAGGCCGTCGCGGTACACCTTGGCGACGATCGAGGCGGCGGCAATGGAGGCCGAGATCTGGTCACCTCGCACGATGCCCCTCTGGGGGATTGGCACCCCCGGGATCTCCAGAGCGTCCACCAGCAGGTAATCCGGCCGCCGCGCCAGGGCGGCCACCGCCCGCGCCATGGCGCGGAGCGTGGCGCGCAGGATGTCGGTCCGGTCGATCTCCTCCGGCCCCACCACTCCAAGCCCGCATCCCGCCGCCCGCCTCGCCAGAAGCCGAGCCAGCCGCAGCCGCGCTCCGGGCGAGAGCAGCTTCGAGTCCCTCAAGCCCGCGATCCGATGCCGCGGGTCGAGGATCACCGCGGCCGCCACGACCGGCCCGGCGAGACAGCCGCGCCCTACCTCGTCGACGCCCGCCACGCGGCGGAAACCCTCGGCCAGAAGCCCGTCCTCGTGACGGTAACCGGCATCCCGCCGCGCTGCCATCTAGACCTGCGTCTTCTCCTCGATGCGGGCCGCCTTCCCCTTGCGGGCCCTCAGATAGTAAAGCTTGGCGCGGCGCACCTTGCCGCGCCGCACGACTTCGATCTTGCCGATGATCGGGGAGTACAAGGGGAAGATCCGCTCGACCCCGACCCCGTCGGAGATCTTGCGCACCGTGAAGGTGCTGCCGGGCCCGCCGCCCTTCATGGCGATGACGATGCCCTGGAAGATCTGGATGCGGTCCTTCTCGCCCTCGCGCACCTTCACGTGCACCTTCACCGAATCGCCGACCCGGAAGGCAGGCGGCTTGCTCTTCAGTTCCCTTTCCTCGATCAGCTTCATGACGTCCATGGTGTCCTCGCTCCCCTTCCGGGCTCAGTGCTCATGCGCGGCGCCGGTCTTGCGGCGCCGGCGCTCCAGTAGATCGGGCCGGTTCCGGGCGGTGCTCTCCAGGGCCCGGTCCCTGCGCCACGCGGCGATCTGCGCGTGGTTCCCCGACAGCAGCACCTCCGGGACCTTGAGGCCACGGAAGTCGGCCGGCCGGGTGTAATGGGGATGGTCGAGCATCCCGGCGTAGAACGAATCGTTACGGGCCGCCTCGTCGTCCCCCAGGGCCCCCGGCAGCAGGCGCGTCACGCTGTCGACCAGCACCATCGCCGGGATCTCCCCTCCCGTGAGGACGTAGTCCCCGATCGAGATGGCTTCGTCGGCCAGGCCTTCGCGGACCCGCTCGTCGACCCCTTCGTAGCGGCCGCAGATCAGGATGAGGCGCTCGTAGCCCGCCAGCCGCTTCGCCTGCTCCTGGTCGAAGGGCGTGCCGCGCGGACAGAGCAGGATGGTGCGCGAGCGGGCGCACGGGAAGCGCCCGGAGATCGACTCTACGGCGGCGAACAGCGGCCCCGGCAGCAGGACCATGCCCCCGCCCCCGCCGTAAGGCAGATCGTCCACCTTGCGGTGCCGGTCGGAGGAGTGGTCGCGCAGATCGTGGATGCGCACGGTGAGCAGGCCGCGGTCCCGCGCGCGGCGCACGATGCTGTGCGTCAGCGGCCCCTCGAACATCCCGGGGAAGGCGGTGATGATGTCACATTCCATAGAGTTCCAGGAGCCCCTCGGGAGGATCGACGGTGATGCTCCCGGAAGCCGTGTCGATCGAGGTGCAGATCGAGCGCGCCACGGGCAGGAGGATCTCGCCCCGCCCCGCGCCGGAGGGCGGCTCGAGGACCAGAAGCGGCGTTCCCCCCGTCTGCAGCACGTCCCGGACGGTCCCCAGGTCGCGCCCGTCGCGCGTTCGTACGCTGAGACCGACCAGTTCAAAAATATAGTAGGTGCCCTCCGGGAGATCAACCAACCCCTTGCAGGGCAGCAAGATATCCTGGCCGACGAGGGCCCCGGCCTGCTCCGCGGACTCGATCCCCCGGAGCTTCAGGGCGACCTTCCCGCCGTAGATCGTGTACTCCTCGACCTCGTGGCGGGCCCCCGCTCCGCCGCCGCGGCCGACCAGGACCCAGGGACGGTCCTTGAACTGGTCGACCCCCCCCGGAACGAGCGCGGCGGTCAGCCGTCCTCCGGCTCCCCGGAGCCGCAGGCCCGTGGCGACCGTGACCAGCGCCTCGGTCGCGGCGGTTGCCGCCTCGCCCCTATTCGAGGATTTCAAGTTCGTAAGATCTCCCGTGCTTCGCGCCCGCGACCGCGAGGAGCATCCTGAGGGCCTGCGCCGTGCGCCCCTGCCGGCCGATCACGCGGCCCAGCTCGTCGGGGTCGACCGCCAGCTCGAAGACGGTCACTCCTTCCTCGTCCACCACCGAGACCTCGACCGCCTCCACGCGATCGACCAGGTCGCGGGCGATCGACTCCACCCAGCCCTTGAGATCGGCCTCCGGCGCCACCGCCGCCTCAGGCCGGGGCCTGGCGCGCCAGCTCGATCAGCTTGCGCACCGTGTCGGAAGCGTGGGCCCCCTTGCGGATCCAGGTCTCGGCCTTGCCCACGTCGATCCGGACCACGACCGGCTTCCGCTTCGGGTCGTAGTAGCCGATCTGCTCGGTGATCTTCGAGCGCGTGGTGCGCGCCGATTCCGACACGACCACGCGGTAGAACGGCTTGTTCTTGGTCCCGGCCCTGCTCAGGCGGATCATCAGCACGTCTTTGCCTCCCTAGAATGGTCTTGGCCGGCGCCGCCGCGAGGGGCCTAGCGCCGGAAGGGTCTCCCGGCGCCGAACAGTCCCGCCATGCGTGACACGGGGCCGCCGCGCGCCATCGTCTTCATCATCTTCTTCATCTGCTTGAACTGCTTCAGCAACTGGTTCACGTCCGACACCGAGGTGCCCGAGCCGCGCGCGATCCGCAGCCGGCGGCTGCCGTCGATCAGGTCCGGGTGGAGCCTCTCGCGAGGGGTCATCGAGCCGATGATGGCGCGGGTCCGCAAAAGCCCCGACTCGTCGAGCGGCATGTCCTTGAGCGCCGCCGCCCCGGGCAGCAGCCCCACGATGTCGCGCAGCGATCCCATGCGGCGCATGGTCTCGAGCTGCCCCGCCAGGTCCTCGAGCGTCAGCTCGTCCCGCTTCAGGCGGCGGGCGAGAGCGCCGGCTTCCTCGCGGGAGGCCACGGCCTCCGCCTTCTCGATGAGCGTCAGGACGTCGCCCATGCCGAGGATGCGGGAGACCATGCGCTCGGGATGGAACGGCTCGAGGTCGTCCAGGTGCTCCCCCACTCCGACGAACTTGATCGGCACTCCCGTGACCCGCCGCAGGGAGAGGGCCGCGCCGCCGCGCGCGTCGCCGTCGGCCTTGGACAGGACCAGCCCCGTCAGCCCCAGGCGCTCGTTGAACACGGACGCCGAGCGCACGGCGTCCTGGCCGGTCATGGCGTCGGCCACGTAGAGTATCTCGGCCGGGCGGAGCATCTCCTTCAGCCCGGAGAGCTCCGCCATCAGCGCGTCGTCCACGTGCAGGCGGCCGGCCGTGTCGACGATCACCGGGTCGCGCCCGACCTGACGCGCCTCCGTGAGCGCCGCGCGGCAGACGGCGGCCGCGTCCGCGTCCGCCCCGCCCGCCACGACCGCGACCTGGATCTGCTCGCCGAGGATCCGCAGCTGGTCCACCGCGGCGGGGCGGCGCACGTCGGCGGCCACGAGCAATGGCGAGCGTCCACGACCCTTGAGGAGGCGCGCCAGCTTCGCGCTCGTGGTCGTCTTGCCGGAGCCCTGCAGCCCGCTCATCAGGATGACCGTAGGCGGCGCCCCGGCCTCCCTGAGGCGCGCCTCGTCCCCCTGGGCCAGGATCGCCGCCATCTCGTCGCGCACCACCTTGACGAGCTGCTGGCCGGGCGTCAGGCTCTTCAGGATCTCGTCGCCGCCGGCCCGCAGCCGCACCGCCTGGACGAAGGCCTTGACGACCTCGAGGTGAACGTCGGCCTCGAGCAAGGCCAGGCGGATCTCCCTGAGCCCCTCGCGGATCTCGTTCTCCGTGAGGTGGCCGTGGCCGCGCAGAGCGCGGAACACCCGCTGCAGGCGTTCGGACAGCGCCTCGAACATGACGGTCCCTCGCGCCACCCGCGGCGCCGCTCAGACGAGCGACAGCAGGTGGCCCATCTTCTCCTTCTTGGTCTTGAGATACTTGCGGGAGTTGTCGTTCGGCGCCACCTCGAGCGGGATGCGTTCCACGATCTCGAGCCCGTAGCCTCGCAGGGCGGCGAACTTCCCGGGGTTGTTGGACAGGACACGGATCCTGTTGCAGCCCAGGTCGCGCAGGATCTGGGCCCCGATGCCGTAGTCGCGGTGGTCCGCCTTGAAGCCGAGCTTGTGGTTCGCCTCGACGGTGTCCTTGCCCCGGTCCTGCAGCTCGTAGGCCCGCAGCTTGTTGAGCAGGCCGATGCCCCGGCCTTCCTGGCGCAGGTAGACGAGGACCCCCTGCCCCTCCTCCGCGATCATCATCATGGCCCGCCGCAGCTGCGAGCCGCAGTCGCAGCGCAGCGACCCGAACACGTCCCCGGTGATGCACTCCGAATGCACCCGCACCATGACTTTGTCGTCCGGCTTGATGTCGCCCAGGAGCAGCGCCAGGTGCGTCTTCTTGTCGATGCGGCTGCGATAGGCGATCAGGCGGAAGTCGCCGGTCAAGGTCGGCAGCGTCGGCTGCGCCACCCGGTGCACCAGCCTTTCGGTGCGCATGCGATAGCCGATCAGGTCCGCGACGGTGATGAGGCGGATGCCGTGCTGGCGCGAGAAGCGCACCAGGTCAGGGATGCGGGCCATGGTGCCGTCCTCGTTCATGATCTCGCAGATCACCCCCGCCGGGTAGAGCCCCGCCAGGCGCGCCAGATCCACCGCCGCCTCGGTCTGCCCTGCTCGCTTCAGCACCCCGCCGTCGTGGGCGCGCAGCGGGAACATGTGCCCGGGCCGGGTCAGGTCGGAGGGCCGGGTCTTCGGGTCGATCGCCGCGCGCACGGTGATGGCGCGATCCGCCGCGGAGATCCCGGTCGACACGTTGCGCCGCGCCTCGATCGAGACGCAGAACGCTGTGTTGTAGGGCGAGGTGTTGTCCTGCACCATGAGCGGGATCTTGAGCTCCTTCAGGCGCTGCTCGGTCATCGGCATGCAGATCAGGCCCCGCCCGTGGCGCGCCATGAAGTTGATCGCCTCCGGGCTCACCTTCTCGGCCGCGAGCGTCAGGTCCCCCTCGTTCTCGCGGTCCTCGTCGTCCACCACGATGACGAACTTGCCGGCCGTGATATCGCGGATCGCCTCCTCGATGGTCGAGAAGGCGCCCCGTTCGGGGCCCCTGCCTGGCTGCTGGATGCCGCTCACCGTCGTCCGTCCCTCCCTCCGAAACCGTGCCGGGTCAGGTGCTCCCGGGTCACGAGGGCCGCGGTCTCCCGATCCGCGTCCCGCGCCTTGAGATACTCGACCACATACCGTCCCATCATGTCCACCTCGAGGTTGACCGGCGTGCCCGGCGCATGGTCGCCCATGCGGGTCACACGCAAGGTCTCGGGCACCAGCGCCACCTCGAAGGCGCGCTCGAGCCGCGCCGCCACCGTGAGGCTGACCCCGTCCACCGCGATCGATCCCTTCACGACGATGCACTCCCCCAGCCCGTCCGGGAAGCCGATGCGCACCCGCCGGCCGCCGCCCTCCCGCGCCACCGACTCGACCATGCCGATCCCATCCACGTGCCCCTGCACCAGGTGGCCGCCCAGGCGGTCCCCGGCGCGCAGGGGTCTTTCCAGGTTGACCCGGTCGCCGGTGGCGCGCAGCCCCAGCGTCGTGCACGACAGCGTCTGCGGCGAAGCCACCGCCTCGAACCAGCCGCGCCCGCGCCCCACCACCGTGAGGCAGACGCCGTCCACCGCCACGCTCTCCCCGCGGCCCAGCGAGCCGGCGAAGGGCGCCTCGACTCGCAGGCGCGCCTCGGGGCCGTCCCGCCGCAGCAGGGCTATCCGCCCGGCCGCCTCGACGATGCCCGTGAACATCCCGGCGCGCTCCTCGTACGGCTCAGGCGCTCCGGCGCGCGGCGCCGGGGCCCCTCGGGAAGGCCAGGCGCCCCTCGAACACGAAGTCCGGGCCCACCCGCCGCACCGACAGATCCTTCAGCCGCACCGCCTGGCGCAGCCGCCGGGCGCCGAGGCCGCCGAAGGCCGGCCGCGCCGCCCTCCCTCCCAGGATCGTCCCGGCGACGTAGAGCACCGCCCGGTCGCCGACGCCGTGGTCGAGGGCCGATCCGAGCACTTCGGACCCGCCTTCCACCAGGACGCTCGTGATCCCCCTGCGGCCGAGCTCGGCGAGCGCGCGCGGCAACTCGATGCGCCCGCCGCGGGCCGGGACCTCGACCACCAGCGCGCCGGCCGCTTCCAGGCGCCGCCGGCGCGCCGCGGAAGCCCCCGGCCGCGTCAGCACCAGAGTCTCGCCCCCCGCGCCGTCCCGGAGCAGGCGCGCCGCCGGCGGCGTCCTCAGGCGTGCGTCGAGCACGACGCGCACCGGACGGCGCCCCTCACTGGCCGCCAGACGCGGATCGTCCGCCAGAACGGTGTTCACGCCGACGAGGACGGCGTCGTGCCGGGCGCGCAGGCCCCTCGCCTCGGCGCGCGCCCGGGCCGAGGTGATCCAGCGCGATTCCCCGCCCCGCGTCGCGATCCGGCCATCCAGGCTCATGCCCACCTTCAAGGTCACGAACGGCACGCCGCTCCTGGCGTAGCGCAGGAAGCGCTCGTTCAGCCTCCCCGCCTCCTCCGGAAGCGGACCGACACGCACGCCCACTCCTGCCCTCCGCAAGGCCCGGAAGCCCTTGCCGTTGACGCGCGGGTCCGGATCGCGCATGCAGGCAACCACCTCCCGCACCCCGGCCGCCACGATCGCCTCCACGCAGGGAGGGGTGCGCCCGAAGTGGCAGCACGGCTCCAGGTTCACGTACAGGCGCGCGCCGCGCGCCCGCCGCCCGGCCTGCTCCAGGGCCACCACCTCGGCGTGCGGCGCACCGGCCCGGGTATGGTACCCCGTGCCCACGACCCGGCCGCCGCGCACCAGCACCGCGCCGACCATCGGGTTCGGGCTGGTCTGCCCTTCTCCCCTGGCCGCCAGCCTCAGCGCGTGCCGCAGATGCGCCAGGTCCGCCGTGCTGCAAGGTGAGCGCCCCACCCTTTCACCCCGTCCGGCGGGTCCCCGTCCGGACCCGCGTCACGCGGCCGAGGGCAGCAGGCCGTCGAGGAACTCGTCGGGATCGAAGTCCACCAGGTCGTCCGGCCCCTCCCCCGTCCCGACGTAGCGCAGCGGGATGCCCAGCTCCTGCACGATGCGCAGCGCGACCCCTCCTTTGGCGGTGCCGTCGAGCTTGGTCAGCACCAGCCCGTTCACCCGCGCGGCGCTCAGGAACTGCCGCGCCTGGCTGAGGCCGTTCTGCCCCGTCGTCGCGTCCAGGACCAGCAGCACCTCGTGCGGCGCCCCCTCGATGAGGCGGCCGACGACGCGCACGATCTTCTCCAGCTCCCGCATCAGCGGGTCCTGCGTGTGCAGCCGGCCCGCCGTGTCGACGATCAGCGCGTCGGCGCCGTGCGCCGCCGCCGCGGACGCCGCGTCATAAACCACCGCCGAGGGGTCGGCGCCGGGACGATGTCCCACGAACTCCGCGCCGGCCCGGCCGGCCCACAGCCGCAACTGCTCGGCGGCGCCGGCGCGGAAGGTGTCGGCCGCGCACAGCACCACCTTCTCACCCCTGGCGGCCAGCCGCCGCGCCAGCTTGCCGGCGGTGGTCGTCTTCCCGCCCCCGTTCACGCCCACGCAGACCAGTACGCGCGGCCGACCCGGGCCGGCGGCAGGGGGCGCGGCACCCGCTGCCAGGATCTCCTTCAGCGCCCGGCGGGCCGCCTCGCGCACCCCCTCCCAGGAGGGCGCCGAACCCCGCGTCGCCTCCTGCGCCAGCTCAACGATGCGCGCCGCGGCGCTCGGTCCCATGTCGGCCTGGATGAGCGCCGCCTCGAGCTCCTCGTTCCAGCCGGTGGTCGCCGGCCGTCCCGGCGCGAAGAGCGAGGCGAGGCGGGAGAGGATCCCCTCGCGCGTGCGGCGCAGGCCCGACCGCACGCGCTCGAGCCGGCCGGCATCCGTCCCGCCGCCCGAGCCGCTCACGGTGTGGGCCGTTTCACCTGCCCATCCAGGAGCGTGCGCGCCTGCGCCGCCTCGGCGGAGCCCGGATCGAGCTTCACGACCTTGAGGAGCTGCTGCTTCGCCTGGTCGGCCTGGCCGGCCTTCTGGTAGGCCAGCCCCAGGCCCACCATCCCGCGCAGGTACTTCGGATTCGCCTCGAGCGCCATCTGGAAGGAGCGGATCGCCTCGGGATACTTGCCCTGCTCGAGGTACAGGTGGCCCATGTTCAGGTGCACCTTCTCGGGCGTGGCGTACGTCCTGTCCTTGAGCGCGATCTGGAACTCCTTCATCGCCTTGTCGTACTTCTTCAGCTCCTTGTAGGCGACCCCCAGGTGGTTGTGCGCGTCGGTGAAGTAGGCGTTGAGCCGGACCGCCTCCTTGAACTCGCTCAACGCGGCCTTGGTATCGCTCTGCTCCAGGAAGATCAGGCCGAGGTAGTTGTGCGCCTCGGCGTTGCCGGGATCGAGCTTCAGCGACTTCTGGATCGCCTCGATGGCTTCCTGGGTCTTCCCCTGCTCGTACTGCACCTGCCCGAGCCGGAACTGCCGCTGCGCCTGCCCCTCGTCGGCGCGCGACGCGGCGGCGGTCGCGCTCGCGGCCGCGAGGAGCAGCCCGGCGGCGAGCGGCGGCGCCCACATGATTGTCAGGTTTCTATGTTTGTGCGACACGCTGCCACCCCGCCGAGCGCCCGGCGCGCGCGGATTTCGAGCCAGCGAAAGGGCGCTAATGCTATCAAACTCAACGACTTTTGTAAACGGTGCGGCGGCGGGTGAGGAGCGCCCCGAGGCGATGGAGGAGTCCGCGCGCCGGCGGCTGCGGCGGCTCCTGGAGGTCCACCTCCCGCCCGTCGAGGATCGCCTGCGGCGTCTCCAGCACCATGCGCCGCGCGGCCGCCTCGCCCACCAGCGCCGCGGCGGCGCGCATCCCTTCCGAGAGGGTGGGTGGCCGGTGGCGCGCGTCGTGGCTGTCGGAGGCGATCACGTGGATCAGCCCGCGTCCCAGGAGGGCGTGGGCGAAGTCGCGCGCCTTGGGTCCGAAGCGCCCGGTGATCGATCCGGCCGTCACCTGGGTCAGCGCCCCCAGGCGCACCGAGACCGCGACCCGCTCGATGTCCTCGAGGTAGTAGGCGACCCGTTCGGGGTGCGCCATCAGCGGGGTGATCCCGAGGAGGCGCAGCTCGAAGATCATGTCGTCGACGTGCATCGGAATCTGCTGGTACGGCAGCTCGAGCAGGAGAAAGCGGCCGCGGTCGCCGACCGTCATCAGCTCTCCCGCCCGGGCGCGGGCCGGCAGATCGGCGGTGAAGTACACCTCGGCCCCGGGGAGCAGGGTGACGCCCGCCGCCTCGTCCCCCTTCTGCGCCTCGCGCACCAGCGCCACGCGCTCGAGGATCTCCTGGCGGCGGTTGTCGTACACCCCCGGCTTCATGTGCGGCGTCGCGACCACCGTGCTCACGCCGTCCCGGCAGGCGAGCCGCAGAAGCTGCAGCGTCTCCTCGAGCTTCCGCGCCCCGTCGTCGATCCCCGGCAGCAGGTGGTTGTGCAGATCGATCACGGCGCGCTCCTTGGGGTCACGCCTCCTCCTTGAGCGGCCGGGCGAGCAGATCCGACACCGCTTCGCGGGCGGGCCGGCCCTCGAAGAGCACCTCGTGGACCTTGCGGGCGATCGGCATCTCGACGCCGTGGCGCGCGGCCAGGGCCACCGCCGCGCGCGTCGTCGCCACTCCTTCGGCCACCATGCGCATCCCCGCCAGGACCTCCTCGAGGCGCCGCCCGCGCCCCACCTCCAGCCCGACCGAGCGATTGCGGCTCAGGGTGCCGGTGCAGGTCAGGATCAGGTCCCCCATTCCGGCCAGCCCCGCGAAAGTCGCGGCCTGCCCGCCGAGCGCCGTCCCCAGGCGGGTGATCTCGGCCATGCCGCGCGTGATCAGCGCCGCTCGCGTGTTGGCGCCGAAGCCGATCCCCTCGGCGATGCCGGTGGCGATCGCCACCACGTTCTTGAGGGCCCCGGCCAGCTCGACGCCCTGCAGGTCGCTGTTGCGGTAGACGCGCAGGTTTCCCGACGACAGCGCCTCCTGCACGCGCCGCACCGCGGCGGCGTCCGGGCCGGACACCACCACCGCGGTGGGGTCGCCGCGCGCCACCTCGGCCGCGAAGCTCGGCCCGGAGAGGGCGCCGGTGCGGCGCGCGCCCCCCGCCGGCACCTCCTGCGCCAGCACCTGCGAGAGGCGCAGGAGGCTCCCTTCCTCGATCCCCTTCGAGGCGATCACCAGATCGGCGCGCTCCGCGAGGTGCGGCGCCGCGTCCCGGTAGACGGCGCGGCTGGCCTGGGCCGGCACGACGAACAGAACGAGCGCCGCGTCCCGCAGGGCGCGGCGCAGATCGTGAGTCACCTCGAGGCCGTCCGGCAGGGGACAGCCCGGCAGGTAGGCGGCGTTCTCGCGTCGCGCCTCGAGGCGCTCCGCCACCGCCGGGTCGCGGGCCCACAGGACGGCCGTCCGTCCCGCGCGCGCCAGGTGCACCGCGAGCGCCGTCCCCCAGCTCCCGGCCCCGATCACGGCCGCGCGGCTCATCGATCCCTTCCCGCGCCCAGGCGGCTCTCGCTGCCGGCGGCGATGCGCCCGAGGTTGGCGCGGTGCCGCGCGATCACCAGGACGGCCACCAGCGCCGCCAGCAGGGTCACCTTCCGCTCTCCATAAATCAGATGGACCGCCAGCGGCAGGGCCGCCGCCGCCAGGACCGAGCCGAGCGAAACGGTGCGGCTCAGCGCCACGACCACGCCGAAGACCGCGAGCGCGACCACGAAGGCCCACGGCGCCAGGGTCCCGAAGACGCCGGCGCCCGTGGCCACCCCCTTGCCTCCCCGGAAGCGGAGGAAAGGGGTGAAGTTGTGCCCCAGGATCACCAGCGCTCCCGCCAGGACCTCCTGCCAGCTCACCCCGGGCCCGAAAGCCGCGGCGCGCGCCAGCAGCACCGCCGCGACGCCCTTGGCGGCATCGAGGCCCAGTCCCAGGAGCCCCGCGCCGAGACCGAGCGAGCGCGCCAGGTTGGTGGCCCCGGCATTGCCGCTGCCGGTGGTGCGCAGGTCGACCCCGCCGGCCAGGCGGCCGATGATCCAGGAGAACGGGATGGCGCCGAGGAGAAAAGCCGCCAGGGCGACGGCCACGGTGAGCAGCGGGCGGCTCATCGAGCTTCCCCCCGCAGCGGGTAGCGCGCCAGCGGCGTGTAGGACGCCCCGTCCGGCCCCAGGCGGCTCTCGAAGAGAACGTAGTCGCGCACCACGAACTCCGATGCCCCCGCCTGCCCGAGGCGCGCCAGGCCGGGACGGGCGTCGCCGCGTGCCGGCCCCTTCACCCGGCCCAGCGTCAGGTGCGGCGTGAAGGGGCGGTCGTCGCGGGCGAAGCCGAGAGGCGCGAGCGCGGACTCGACCGACTCCTGAAGGCGTCGCGCGGCGGCGACGTCGCCCTGCAATCCGACCCAGATGACGCGCGGCGTGCCGCGCTCCGGAAAGGTGCCGACGCCGGCCGCCGCCAGGTGGAAGGGCGCCAGGGTCGCGGCGGGAGGCGCCAGCGCCGCCTCGATCGCGGCGCGCCGCTCCGGCGCCGCCTCGCCCAGGAACTTCAGCGTCAGGTGCACCCCGCCGGGGGGGACCCAGCGCACCGAAAGCGGCAGATCGGCGAGATCGCGCTGCAGGTCCGCGAGTCGCGAGCGCACCTCCGCCGGCAGATCGGCGGCGACGAAGAGCCTCACGGCCCCGCGCCCAGCAGGGCCCGCCGCAACAGGTCGAGCGCCGCCTGAGCGGCGCGCGACCGGACCACCTCCCGCCCGCCGGGCAGCGCGAGGCGCCGGTCGATGCAGCCCGCCGGCCCCGCGAGACCCAGGATCACCGTGCCGGGCGGCTTCTCCGGCCCTCCCCCCTCCGGCCCGGCGAAGCCGGTCGCCGCGAGGCCCCAGTCGGCCTTGAGCAGAGAGCGCACACCCTCGGCCATCTCCCGCGCCACCTCCGCGCTGACGGCGGTGCGCTCCTCCAGGGTCTCCGGCCGGACCCCGAGAAGGTCCCGCTTCGCCTCGTCACTGTAGCAGACGACCCCGCCGCGGAAGTAGCGCGACGAGCCGGGCACGTTGGTCACCCGGCCGGCGATGAAGCCCCCGGTGAGCGACTCGGCCACCGCCAGCGAGACGCCGCGCTCGAGCAGCAGCCGCCCCACGACCGACTCCATCGTGTCCTCGTCGCGCCCGAACAGGTGCGCCCCCAGGATCGCCTCGATGGCGCGATCGAGCCGCTCGATGCCGGCGGGCGGCCGCCCCTCCGCCACCCGCTCGCGCAGGTGGATCTCGATCTGGCCCGGCGAGGCGAGGATGGTCCAGGCGACCTCGCCCGCAGCGCGCGCCACCTCCTCCAGGCGCCGGTCGACCTCAGATTCGGTGAGGCCGGCAATCTTCAAGACGCGGTGCGCGAAGCGCTCGCGCGCCGTGCCGAGCCGCGGCATGAGGCTGTCCTCGACCATCCGGCACATCTCCGACGGGACCCCCGGCAGGAGCGCGATGAGGGCGCCGCCGCGCGTTAGCAGGAGGCCGGGGGCGCTCCCCAGGGGGTTCTCCAGCACCTCCGCGCCCTCGGGGACCATCGCCTGGCGCCGGTTCTGCGGAGCCATGGTGAGCCCGAGCCGCCGGAACCGCTCCTCGATGCGCGCCACGATCGCGGGGTCCTCCCGCAGCGCCAGCCCCAGGAGCGACGCCACCGCCTCGCGCGTCAGGTCGTCGATCGTCGGGCCGAGCCCGCCGGTGGCCACGATCAGATCGGAGCGCTCCAGGGCGACGCGGAAGGCCGCGCGCAGGTCCTCCATGTCGTCGCCGACGATGGTGCGGAAGCGCACCGCGATGCCGGCCTCTCCGAGACGGCGCGACAGGTACGAGCCGTTGCTGTCGATGCGCCAGGGCTCCAGGAGCTCGGACCCGACGGCGATCAGCTCGGCCCGCCGCGGCGTCATGCGGCCGGCTCCAGCCGCCGGATGGCGTCCAGCATCGCCTGCGCGAACGCCTGCAGGGCGTCGCGGTCGCGCCGCCCGCCCCCCTCGAAGCGCAAGGGACGGCCGAAGCGCACGTGCACGCGCGCCGGCGCCGGGAAGCGCCCGCCGACCGGCATCGACTCGCGCGCCCCGTCGATGTGGGCCGGCACCACGGGCGCCCCCGACAGCGCGGCGATCATCGCCGCCCCCAGCCGCAGCTCGCTGAGCCGCCCGTCGGGACTGCGCGTCCCCTCGGGGAACACGCCCAGCACGCGCCCGGACGAGAGCACCCGCAACGCCTGCTTGACGCCGCGCGCGTCCTGCTGTCCCTCCGCGCGCACCGGCACGGTCCCCATCCCCCAGTAGAACCAGCGCAGCAGGAGGAGATCGAACATGCGCTTGAGCACGATGAAATGGACCGGGCGCGGCGCGGCGGACCCGAGCAGGATCGGATCCATGTAGGAGACGTGGTTGCAGATGACGATGGCCGGGCCGCGGCGCGGCAGGTGCTCGAGGCCCTCGCGCGTCAGCCCGAGGTAGAGGCGGACGAAGGGGTAGAAGACCCCCTTCACGAACCAGTAGAACATGAGCCCCTCGCCCGCCAAGGCCCGTTCGCCGCCGCCCTCGTTCTCTCCTTCACCGGCCGCCCCAGTCCCGCGGCAGAACGAGGCCGCCGCTGACGATCAGCTTGATCCCTTCCTCCACGCTCAGGTCGAGCGGCACGACGTCCTTCTCGGGAACGGCCGCCAGCCAGCCCGAGGTCGGGTTCGGGGTCGTCGGCAGGAAGACCAGCGTCAACCCCTCGCCCGTCTTCCCCGCCGCCGCACC
>Ga0137394_10002142_pt1 | contig 14536 bp, 15 predicted proteins | sample czobulk116metaG_FD_108278 | JGI IMG/M metagenome (GOLD analysis project Ga0137394, IMG submission 108278) | Vadose zone soil microbial communities from Angelo Coast Range Reserve, California, USA - czobulk1.16 metaG | ecosystem: Environmental > Terrestrial > Soil > Vadose zone | place: USA...
AGCGGCCGCTTTTCTACGATGATGCGCTTGGCGTCCGGTAGCAAGCACTGCACCTCGTCGCCCTTGCGCAGGTACTCGCGCCTTTCGCCGTCCAGCAACAGCAGCCGCTCGCGCGAGGTAGACCCGTCGAACTGGTGCACGATGCGCGAAGTGCGAATGTCGGCGCCTTGCTGGTAGTAGATGGTGCCCGAGTAGTTGGTGCGCTGCGCCGCGCTCTGGATCGCCTCCAGCCATTCGGTGTCGGAACGAGTCTGACTGCCAGCGGGTTGCGCACGTGCGGAGGCAATGACCGTGGCGGCCGTCGTCAATGCCACCGTAAAAGCGACCCGACGCGCGTGCGCAGCCCAGCCGCGCTGAATCGTCGCCCGGGCACACATCAGCTCAACGCGACTCCGTCTTCAGCGTGGCGTTGGTGACGTACTCGGTTGCACGGGAAGTAACCGGACCACCTGCGCTTTCACGGTGCGCCGCGAGATAGGCCTCGAATTCCGCGGAGCGGATCACCTCTCCATGGGCGTCGACAGGCACCGGCGCAACCTTGGTTTCGTTCTTCGCCTCGATCGTTCTGGACTCGGTGCCTGGTCCCCGAAGCTCCGGAAGCGCTACTACGGTGAGCACCGCCGCCGCCGCTGCAACGGCGGCCACAGGAACCACGACTCGCCGCAACATCCCCTGCCGGCTGCGCAGCGCCCGGGGCGCCAGGATCACCGGCTCCGCTGCCAGAGCAGCGCTGACGCGGGTGACAAACGCCGTCGAATGCAGCGCCGCGGTTTCGCTGGAGCGAACCGCATCGCAGGCGACGTTCAGAAGCACCCAAGTCCGGCGCGCTTCATCATCCACGCCAAGGCGCTCGAACAACTCGCGACAGCCGCCGGGGTCGAGCTCGCCGTCGATCAGTCGCGAGAGCGCCTCGCTGCAACCCAACCTGGGCGCCTGTTCGCCATCTGCCTGCTTCATCGTTACCTCACCACCGCTTATCTTTCGAAGTATCCAACAAGGGCCGAAGTTCTTCAGCAATCGCTTCCCGGGCCCGAAAGATGCGCGACCGCACAGTACCAATTGGACAGTTCATCGTCTCCGCAATTTCCTCGTAGCTCAAACCTTCGAGCTCGCGCAGGACAATCGCGGTACGCAGGTCCTCCGGCAACCTTTCTATCGCGCGGTTGACGGCTTCGCCGACCTGCTTGGAAAGCAGCATTGAATCCGGCGTGTTGACGTCGCGCAACTGGTCGCCCTCGTCGAAGTTCTCCGCCTCGTCGATCTCGGTCTCCGTCGTTGTGGGTGCACGACGGCCCTGGGCAACCAGATAGTTCTTCGCGGTGTTGATCGCGATTCGATACAGCCATGTGTAAAACGCACTTTCCCCGCGAAAGTTCGGCAGCGCGCGATACGCTTTGATGAAGGCCTCTTGAGCAACGTCCTCGATCTCGGCCGCATCACGGATCAGGCGCGACAAAAGCCTGAAAATCTTGCGCTGGTATTTGGTCACCAGCAGCTCGAAAGCGCGCTTGTCGCCGCGCTGCACCCGCTCCACCAGGGCTTGGTCGGCCTCGCGATCGCTCATCGCCGGACCCACCCTGGCAGGCAATCCCTGTCCGCAGCGACTGTGACCGCGACCGGTGCCTTAAGTTCGATCTGCGCCATGCGTTAGATCAACAACCGGTGCGGCGCGTTCCACGCGCCAGCGTGCGGCGACAGCCAGGCGTCGAAACGCCGTTGCTGGCGTCGCATCACGCCAGACTTCGAGGCTTCGCCTGTCACGACGCAGGACGATCAAGAAGGAAGAGACGAAAACCGCGGATGCTTCGCTCGAATCGGTGCCGCTACTGTCCCACCGAACCGAAACGCGTCCGTCCGGTCTGACGCGCCAGCTGCGATCGTTTTTCGGTGCGCGGCTTGCGCGACCGAGGAGCGCGGCGACGCACATCGCGCACGCGCCACCCATGGCGGCGAAGGCCTCCGAACCGGAAAGCAGAACCAGTAGCACAGCGGCCACAACACCGGCCGTGAGCGCCAGTGCGGCCAAACGCAGACGTTGCCGCCACGCCGAGCGGGAGGCGGCGATCCAGTGGGTCGAGATGTCAGACACGCCGGAAGACGAGCGTGCCGTTGGTGCCACCAAAACCGAAGGAGTTCTTGAGTGCAACGTTGATCTTCACGTCACGCGCGACGTTGGCGCAGTAATCGAGATCGCACTCCGGATCCTGGTTGAAGATGTTGATGGTGGGCGGCGATTTCTGGTGGTAGACGGCGAGCGCGGTGAAGACTGACTCGATACCTCCGGCGCCGCCCAGCAGGTGACCCGTCATCGACTTGGTCGAGTTCACCACGATCTTCTTCGCTGCATCTCCAAGGGCCGCCTTGATCGCCCGGGTTTCGTTGATGTCGCCCGGCGGCGTCGAAGTGCCGTGTGCGTTCAGGTAGCCGATCTCATCGCTGTTGACACCCGCATTACGCAACGCGGCCAGCATCGAGCGCCGCGGCCCATCCATGTCGGGCGCGGTCATATGGAACGCGTCCGCGCTCATGCCGTAGCCGGTGAGCTCGCAGTAGATGCGCGCGCCGCGCTTTTTGGCGTGTTCGTAGTCCTCGACCACGACCACCCCGGCGCCTTCGCCCAGCACGAATCCATCCCGGTCCTTGTCCCAGGGACGGCTGGCGGTGGTTGGATCGTCATTGCGCGTTGAGAGCGCGTGCATGGAAGCAAAACCGCCGACGCCGAGCGGGCACACGGTCGCCTCTGCGCCGCCTGCGATCATGACGTCCGCATCGCCGTATTCGATCAGCCGACCCGCTTCACCGATGCTATGCAAGCCGGTGGTGCAGGCGGTGACGATCGCCAGATTGGGGCCCTTCAGCCCATACATGATCGACAGGTTGCCCGAGATCATGTTGATGATCGAGCCGGGAATCAGGAACGCAGAAATGCGGCGTGGTCCACGCGTCGTGAACTCGGTGTGGTTGTCCTCGATCATCGGCAGGCCACCGATGCCGGAGCCCACGAGGCAGCCAATGCGCTCCCGATTGGCGTCGGTGATCTCCAGGCCGGAATCCTTGATCGCCTCGATGGAAGCGGCAATGCCGTAGTGGATGAACGTATCCATCCGGCGCGCTTCCTTCGCCGTCATGTAATTGGTGACGTCGAAGTCTTTTACTTCCCCCGCGATCTGGGCGTTGAAGCGGGACGCGTCGAAGCGGGTGATCCGCGTGATGCCGGATCGGCCGTCGAGGGCGTTGCGCCACGCAGTCGCGACATCGTTGCCGATCGGCGAGATGATGCCCAGACCGGTCAGGACAACGCGGCGACGTCCGTTCATGCGTGGTGGATGGTCTCGGGCGGGGCTTACGACTTCTTGAGGTGCGTACCGACGTAGTCGACCGCCTGCTGCACGGTGCGGATTTTCTCCGCTTCCTCGTCGGGAATCTCGCACTCGAATTCGTCTTCCAGCGCCATCACGAGTTCGACTGTGTCGAGCGAATCGGCCCCGAGGTCTTCAACGAACGCGGATTCGTTCTTGATGTCCGCTTCGTTCACGCCCAGTTGCTCGGCCACAATCTTCTTGACGCGCTGTTCGATGTTCTCCATGAACTCCTCCTGACTAGATTGCTCGACGCACGGCGCATGGCTCGCTGGCACCGGCTGTTTGAGTTGACTACGTTTCGCGTCTCTGAATCGGACGGACTCGATCGCCGCAAGGTCGAGCCAGAAAGTCTATCAGAGCATCTCTAAGCACCACACGGCGCGACATACGCAGCAGGCATTCAACCCATGTGCATGCCCCCATTGACGTGCAGGGTAGCTCCGGTGATGTACGCACCGGCACCGGATGCCAGGAACACGACCGCAGCAGCCACTTCCTGCGGCTCGCCAAGACGGCCTACCGGAATCTGCGCGAGCAACGCCTGTGCCTGCGCTTCGGTCAGCCTGCGTGTCATGTCGGTCGCGACAAAACCAGGCGCGACACAATTCACGCAAATGCCGCGGCTGCCGACTTCGCGTGCCAATGCACGCGACATGCCTTCGAGTCCGGCCTTCGCGGCCGCATAATTGACCTGTCCAGCATTGCCGCTCGCCGCGACAACCGAGCTGATACTGATGATCCGGCCATACTTCGCCTTCATCATCGGGCGCAGCGCGCTGCGGATCAGGCGAAAAGCCGCAGACAGATTGGTGTCGAGGACCGCTGCCCAGTCATCGTCCTTCAATCGCATCGCGAGCGTGTCGCGCGTGATGCCGGCGTTGTTCACGAGTACGGAGAGTTTGCCGAATTCAGTCGTAATACGGTCGACGACTGCTTCACTGCGCGCCGCATCGCGAACGTCCAGCACCTCGCCGTGGCCGGTGGCGCCGAGTTCCACGATGCGAGCGGTGATCGCCTGCGCGCCGGCCTCGGACGTCGCCGTGCCGATTACGGTCGCGCCGCTGCCCGCGAGCGCCTCCAGAATCGCCGCGCCGATGCCGCGCGAGGCGCCTGTCACCAGCGCGACCTCGCCGGCGAGTGCCGTGGCTGAATAGAGGTAGAGGCTCGCCATCTAGCCGCTCAGCTTCGCGCGTACTTCGGCGAGCGATGCTGCATCGGTGATTGCCAGGCTTTCGAGCGTGGGCACAATGCGCTTGGTCAGTCCCGACAAGACACGACCGGGCCCACACTCGACCACGTGCGTGACGCCTTCTGCAGCCATGCGCGAAATCGTCTCCGACCAGCGCACCGGACTGGCGGCCTGGCGCGCGAGCGTCTCGCGGATGGTTGCCGGGTCGGAGCTGGTCGATACGTCGACGTTGTGAATCACCGCGATCTGCGGTGCCACGAGCGGCACATGCGCCAACCGCTCGCGCAGTTTTTCGCGCGCCGGCGCAAGCAACGACGAATGAAACGGCGCAGAGACAGGCAGGATCACCGCACGTTTGGCGCCACGCTGCTTCGCGGCCACGCACGCGCGGTCGACAGCCGCCTTGTGGCCGGCAATAACGACTTGCGCTGGAGCGTTGAAATTGACTGCCTCGACGACTTCGCCTTGTGTCGATTCCTCGCACGCGGCGCGTACCTGAGCATCGTCCAGACCGAGGATTGCAGCCATCGCGCCAACACCCACCGGCACGGCATCCTGCATCGCCTGGGCGCGGACGCGAACCAAACGCACCGCGTCTTCGAGCGTAAAAGCGCCCGCGGCCGTGAGCGCGGAGTACTCGCCAAGACTGTGGCCCGCCAGCAGCGCCGGCATCGGACCATCCACAGCACGCCAAGCGGCAAACATCGCGTAGCCCGCAGTCAGCATGCAAGGTTGTGTGTTGACTGTCAGGCCGAGTTCTTCGGCCGGTCCCTCTGCCATCAAGCGGCCGAGGTCCTGTCCAAGCGCGTCGGATGCGCGCTGCACGACTTTCGACACGGTTGCATCGGCGGCGAAACTCGACAACATGCCGACCGACTGGGAACCTTGTCCAGGAAAAACAAACGCGATCTTCATTCGAAGCGGGTTATTGGATTTCAGAATCGAACCAGGACCGAGCCCCAGGTAAATCCACCGCCTACACCCTGCAGCAGAACGGTTTGTCCTTTGCGGATGCGCCCATCGCGGCGCGCTACGTCGAGAGCGAGGGGCACTGAAGCGGCTGATGTATTTCCATGCTGATCGACGGTGACGACGAGCCGGTCTTCGCTAACGCCAAGGCGTTTCGCGGTGGCATTGAGGATGCGCACGTTGGCCTGATGTGGAATCAGCCAGTCGATGGCATCCGTCGGCAGATCGGCGTCAGCGAGCACCTGGCGTGCCGAATCGGCGAGAACGTTGACGGCGAGCTTGAACACCGCCTGGCCGTCCATGCGCAGGAACGGATCGCCCGTCACGCGCCCGTTCTCGACCCGGCCACCGGTACACAGGATCGCCGCCTGCGAGCCGTCGGCGTGCAATCGTGCGCCAAGGATCCCCGGCGTATCACTAGGCTCGAGTACCACCGCGCCCGCGCCGTCGCCGAACAAGACACAGGTGGAGCGGTCGTTCCAGTCCAGGATGCGCGAAAAAACCTCGGCCCCGATTATCAGTGCGCGCCGATAATGTCCAACCCGCATCATCGTGTCTGCCACGGCAAGTGCGTACACAAAGCCGCTGCACACCGCTTGCAGGTCAAACGCCGCGCCGCCTTGCGCCCCAAGCTGCGCCTGGATGAGACACGCCGTGCTGGGGAAAATCTGGTCGGGCGTCGAGGTGGCCACGATGATGAGGTCGATCGCCTTTGCATCGATCTGCGCATCGGCAAGTGCCGCTCGACCTGCACGTTCGCCGAGCGCGCTCGTCGTCAGTCCCGGCTCTGCGATATAGCGTTGGCGGATGCCCGTGCGCGCGACGATCCATTCGTCCGAGGTTTCGATGCCACGCCCGGCGAGCTCGCGCGCCAGTTCGTCATTGCTTAGCGCGCGCGCCGGAAGCGCTGAACCTGTACCGATGATGCGGGTGTAGCGCGCCGCCATCGGTCGATCAAGCGTCGACCATCGCGGGTGGCACCGTCTGCGCGAGCTGGGCCGCGAACGGTTGCATCGCGGCGACGGTGCGTTCCAGAAGTTGGTGGCGCGCTGCCTCGTAGGCGCGGCGAATGGCGCACTGGAAAGCGAACGCATCGGCCGAGCCGTGGCTCTTGATGACGATTCCGCGCAGGCCGAGCAGGCTGGCGCCGTTGTATCGACGTGGATCTACGCGACGCTTGAAGCGGCCCAGCACCGGATACGCGATCAATGCCAGCAACTTGGAGTACCAATCACGGGTGAATTCTTCCTTCACCATGCCGGCCAGCAGCCGCGCGAGGCCTTCCGACGCTTTCAGGGCCACGTTGCCCACGAATCCGTCGCAGACGATGACGTCTGTGGTGCCCTTGTAGATATCGTCGCCTTCCACGTTGCCATAGAAGTTGAGCGGGCTGGCGCGCAACAGGTCCGCCGCGCGTTTGACCACGTCGTTGCCCTTGATGACTTCTTCGCCAATGTTGAGCAGTCCGACGCTTGGCCGCTCCTTTTCGTCGACCGCGGCGACGAGCGCCGATCCGAGCACCGCGAACTGCACCAGATGCTCCGGCGTGCAATCCACGTTGGCACCCAGGTCGAGCATCGTGGTCACACCGCCAGTCTGGTTCGGAACCACGGTCGCAATAGCCGGGCGATCGATTCCGTCGAGCGTCTTCAGGACAAACCGCGAGATCGCCATCAAGGCGCCCGTGTTGCCGGCGCTGACGCAGGCGTCGGCGCTGCCTTCCTTTACCAGATTGGCGACAACGCGCATTGAAGAATTGCGCTTGCCGCGCAGTGCTTGCGCTGGTGGGTCGTCCATCGTGACGACCTCTTCCGCATGCACCACCTCGAATCGATCGCGCAAGGAATCGACGCGACCTAGCAGCGGCTCGATCGCTTCGCGTCTGCCGACGAGCAACACGCGTACGTTGTCGACCTCACGCAGGAATCCAAGTGCCGCGGGAACCGTCACGGACACACCGTGATCGCCACCCATGCAATCAACGGCGATGCGAACGGTCATCGGGAGATCCCGCCAGTCGGTGTTTCGCCCGAGCAGGGAGCCGGAGCGAATGGCCAGTCAGTGCCCTTACTGATCTTCCTTGCCCTGAACGACTTTTTTGCCACGGTAGTAGCCGTTGGGGCTTACGTGGTGACGTCGATGTACTTCGCCAGTGGTCGGCTCGATCGCCGTCGGCGGATTGCTGAGGAAATCGTGCGCGCGATGCATGCCGCGCCGCGATGCGGACTTCTTGTTCTGCTGGACTGCCATGGCAACCCCTGGGAAGGCAAACAAAGTGCGCGATTGTACCCAACCAAACGCGCGAATCGGATGAAATTACTCGCACCATCGCATGCCACCGCGCGCTGCTACGGCTTCTTTTCGCGCAGCAAACCTTGCAGTACCGCAAACGGGTTCTCTCGTGCACCACCGGCCGGCGCGTCGGCGTGGTCTCCTGTGGAAGGCGAAGGACACACGCCGTGCCGCGGCGAAACCGGAAGGCAAAGAATCGTTTCGTCTTCGACCAGCGCACCGACATCAAAAAATTCGCTTCCAAGCAGCGGCTCCGCTTCCTCATCTGCGCTCACCGGCAGCGTCGTCAGTTCAGCGTCGTCGTCCACGAAGTAAAACGTCCCTTCGTGCTCGACATGCAGGGTGAAGGGCCGCGCGCAGCGATCACACAGAAGCGGAAGGTCGGTGCGCAGGAACAGTCGCGCCGCGGGGCGCCCTTGCTCGTCGATCCGCCCTTCAAGGCGAAAGTCGATCGCGCCTGAACCGTTGCTCAGATCGGCCCGCAATCGGGGCGCCGCGTCGAACGGTACCTGTCCTTCAATGACACCGCTGCGGCGCGCGAGTTCAAACACATCGCTCGCTATTGCCCCCTTGGAGGCGCCACTCACGACTGCTCCGCGGGGCTGGCTAAACTCGGCGCCGCTCTCATTGATTCGGACTTCAAGGTGCGCCTGATCGTACTCGCCTCGAGCTCGCGTTATCGACGCGAGTTGTTCGCGCGCTTGCAGGTGCCGTTTACGGTCGACCTGCCTGACGTCGATGAAAGCGCTCAACCGGGCGAGTCCCCGGCATCGCTAGCGTTGCGGCTCGCAGAGATCAAGGCGCGCGCCGTTGCAGAACGGCACCCTGGCGCCTTGGTTATCGGATCGGACCAGACTGCCGAAGTCGACGGAATAACGCTCGGCAAACCAGGGACGTTCGACGCTGCACTGGAGCAGCTGGAACGGATGCAAGGTCGTTTGGTCGTGTTCAACACCGCGCTTGCCCTGCTCGATACCACGACTGCCGTCGCGCGGCTGGAAAACGTCCCGACGCGCGTGCAGTTTCGGCGCCTGCCCCGCGCAGCCCTCGAGTCCTATCTGCGGCTTGACGCGCCCTTTGACTGCGCCGGAGCGGCCAAGATCGAATCGGCCGGAATCGCACTGGTGGAGTCGGTCGAGTCCTCCGACCCAACGGCATTGATCGGATTGCCGCTGATTCGTTTGACCACGCTGCTGACGCAGGCCGGCATCGATATCCCGCCCCGATGAGCATGGGACGTCTACTGTTGCTGCCGTCGCTCCTCGGCGCAAGCGAAGTCGATGAGGTGTTGCCTGCCCGCGTCCAGGAGACTGCACGGGCGACGCGTCATTTTCTCGCAGAGCGAGCAAAAAGCACGCGTGCGCTCTTGAAGGCGATCGGCCATCCGGTCGCAATGCAGGAACTGCACATCGTGGAGATCGGCCACACGCCGGACGTGGCGCGCATCGACGAGTGGCTCCAGCCGTTGCGCGAAGGTCACGACGTTGCTCTCGTCTCCGAGGCAGGTTGCCCTGCGGTTGCCGATCCGGGCGCGACCATCGTCGCGCGGGCTCACGAACTCGGAATCGAGGTACGCCCACTCGTCGGCCCATCCTCGCTTCTACTCGCCTTGATGGGGTCCGGGCTCGAAGGGCAGCGGTTCCGGTTCGTCGGTTATCTGCCACAAGACCAGGAGCAGTGTGCGAGCGCGATCGCCCAGCTCGAAGCCGCATCGCGCGCCGGCGAAACGCAGCTTTTCATTGAAACGCCGTATCGCAACGAACGTTTGTTCGACGCGTTGCTGTGGCGGTGCTCCGATGACACGCTTCTCACCGTCGCGGTCGCGTTGACCGGCGCGGAGCAGTCGATCGCCACCCGCACGATCGCGGCCTGGCGCGAGCTGGCCGGGAAACAACGGCCCGCGCTGCGCAATCTCCCGGCGGTGTTTGCGCTGCTCGCGGCTGGCCGGCGCGCACCCAAGTCACGTTGAGGTGGGCGCAGGCGCGCTCGCGTTCGCGTCCGGGATCCACCAGACACGGCCGTCGCGTTCGATCACTCGCAAGCGCAGCAATCCGCCGCGTCCCAAGCACGGGCCACCGGCGCACGCTCCAGTGTCTGGTTCATAGATCGCACCGTGCGTGGCGCACACGAGATACCGGCCCTCGTAGTCGAAAAAAAGACCGGGCAGCCAGTCGAGCTCCGTCGCGACGTGGGCACAACGATTCAGAAACGCCACCACAGCACCGCGATAGCGCACTACAAACGCGCTCGCGCGATCACCCTCTACCATGACGTCGAATCGAACGCCTGAGCCGCCGTCGGTCAGTTCGGCGGCGTCGCAGATCGGGATCAAAGCCGCCCCATCCAGCGCGCGAGCTCGGCGACCGAATCGACAAGTGCCAACGGCTTGAGCGCTGCCAGCTGCTCGCGCGGATGTGCACCATAGGTAACAGCCACCGCAGCGGTGCCAGCGGCAGTCGCCATCTGCAGATCGTGCGTGGTGTCGCCGATCATCAGTATCCGCTCCACCCCGACGCCGAGTTCCGCCCCGAGTTCCAGCAGCATCGCGGGATGCGGCTTCGGCGACGTCTGGTCGGCGCATCGTGTCGCCGTGAACAGCGCGCCAAGCTGCGTCGCCGCGAGCGCGCGCGACAACCCGGCCGTGCTTTTGCCGGTGGCAATGGCAAGTGTTTTCGCGCCACCAAGCCAGTCGAGCAACTCGCGCACACCGGCAAAAAGCTCGAGCGATTCCTCGTTCGCGAGATAGTGATAGCGATAGTGCGCCGCGAATTCGGCGGCCCTATCCGGCCGCAAATCCGGAACCGCGCGCGCAAGGGCGTCTTGCAAGCCCAATCCAATCACGTGCGATGCCGTTTCGAAGTCGGGCACGCGCAGGCCGAGATCGGCCGCCGCTTGCTGGATCGATCGCGCGATGGTGGCAGTTGAGTTGATCAGCGTGCCATCCCAGTCGAACACGACCAGGTCGAAGCGCTCAAGCGTTTGTGAGTTCACGCAGGAACTCCGCGCATTCCCTGGGCAAGGGTGACTGTAGATCCATCGGTTCGCTGCTCACCGGGTGGTTGAAACGCATTTGCATCGCATGCAGGAACATCCGTTGCAGGCGTGTGCCCTCCTCTCCTCTGTCCAAGCGTTTGTTCAGGTCGAAGTCGCCGTATTTGTCGTCGCCGACAATCGGGAAGCCGAGATGCGCCAGATGAACCCGGATCTGGTGTGTGCGTCCCGTGCGCAACTCCACGTCCAACAGCGAATAGGCGCCGAAACGCTGCCTCAGATTGATGACCGTATGCGAGGGCGCCCCTTCGGGATCGACCGCCACGCGTCGTTCTCCGCCCGGGGTGACGAACTTGCGCAGCGCCGCGCGCACATGCTGGCGCGCATTGGTCCAGCTGCCGCGCACCAGGGCCAGATAACGCTTCTCGACTTTCCCTTCCCGCATCTGCGCGTGCATGCCGAGCAGCGCACGTCGGGTCTTCGCGAGCAGCAGCACGCCCGAGGTCTCCCGATCGAGGCGGTGCACGAGTTCCAGGAATGGCTGATTGGGCCGCGCCATGCGCACCTGCTCGATCACGCCGAACGCTACGCCGCTGCCGCCGTGAACCGCGGATCCGGCCGCCTTGTCGACGACGAGCAGGTGTTCGTCCTCGAACAAGACCGGCGGCATGGCTGCGGGCGCCGGCGGACGCGCGACCCGCGACGCGAGTCGCAGCGGCGGAATCCGCACCTGGTCGCCCAGCGCGAGCCTCTGGTCGGCGCCCGCACGCGCCCGATTGATGCGCACTTCGCCGCTACGCACGATGCGATAGATGTGGCTCTTGGGGACTCCTCTGGCCAGCTTCAGCAGAAAATTGTCCAGCCGCTGGCCCACCCCGTCGTCGCCGACTGTGACGTAGGACACCTGGTCCGGTGCGACCGCTGAGTCAGCCGTTCGGGATCGCGTGTTGGAGCGGGCTGGATCCGGTTGACCGCCAGGCCTTCTTTTGCTGACGGTCTGCATCTTCCCTATACTCGCCTGAGTTGGACTGAGGTGGTGCCCGCGTTGGTTGCGGCGCTTGCCAAGGTCGGCCCCGCGCCGGTCGGCGCGTACGAGAGGCCCCTTGACACCCTCGCCCGACAGGGCCGGATTCTAGCGACGCCGCCGCCGCCACTTGTGCGGCCCGTGCGCAAACGCAACCGATCCGGATGCCCCGGCTGCCTTTGTTGCTGCCTGGGCTAAGTGCGGTGCGCTGCGCCGTGAAGAGGCGGCAAGCGCATCGTCGGTGCAACCCAATGGGTCGCAGGCGTCGCAAGCCACGACCCGGCTGAATCGAGTCGAATCCCGTTCCGCGCCGGCCCACGAGGCCGGCGATGGATGAAGGCAAACCTCAGGCCGCAGTCTTCGTGAAGATCGCAACACTTCTTCGCTACCCAGCACGGTACGCCCGTACTGCGCGGCGGCGTGCAAGCGCTTCGCCGCGAGCGGCACTTCACGAGCCAGAAGTCTTGCCCGCCTGCGCCGCGCGCTAGCGCGGCTGTTACGACCCGATTCGGCACCCGCGCCACGAACGGCGCAAGGAGTGCTGAATGAAGAGGATGCTCTTCAACGCCACCCACGCAGAGGAACTGCGGGTGGCCATCGTCGACGGGCAAAAGCTCATCGACATCGACATCGAAACCGCCGGGCGCGAACAGCGCAAATCCAATATCTACAAGGGCATCGTTACCCGGGTCGAACCGAGCCTGGAAGCCTGTTTTGTCGACTACGGGGAAGAGCGCCACGGTTTTCTTCCCTTCAAGGAGATCTCCCGCGTCTACTTCAAGGAAGGCGTTGACGTGCGCAACGCGCGCATTCAGGACGCGTTGAAGGAGGGACAGGAGCTCATCGTCCAGGTCGAAAAAGAGGAGCGCGGCAACAAAGGAGCCGCACTAACCACCTTCATTTCGCTCGCCGGACGTTACCTCGTGCTGATGCCCAACAACCCGCGCGGCGGCGGTGTCTCGCGCCGGGTCGAGGGCGAGGACCGGCAGGAATTACGCGAGGCGGTCGACAAGCTTGAGCTGCCGAACGGCATGAGCGTCATCGCGCGCACCGCCGGTATCGGGCGGGCGGTCGAGGAACTGCAGTGGGATCTGAACTACCTGCTGCAACTGTGGCACGCGATCGACGAAGCGTCGGCACCGATGTACCGCGACCCCGCCGGAAACTCGACCCGCGACGCTAGCAGCGACGGCCAGAAGAACAAGCGCCTGAACCAGCCGCCCTTCCTGATCTTCGAGGAATCCAGCCTCGTCATCCGCGCGATCCGCGATTACTTCCATCCGTCAATCGGCGAAATCCTGGTCGACACCGACGAAATCGCCGAGCAGGCGCGCCAGTTCATGGCGCACGTCATGCCGGACATGGTCGCGCGCGTCAAACGCTACAAGGATGACGTTCCGCTTTTTTCGCGCTTCCAGATCGAGCACCAGATCGAAACCGCCTATTCGCGCACCGTCCCGTTGCCATCCGGCGGTGCGGTCGTGATCGACCATACCGAGGCGCTGGTCGCGGTCGACGTCAACTCGGCGCGGGCCACCAAGGGCGCCGATATCGAGGAGACCGCCACCAAGACCAACCTTGAGGCGGCTGACGAAGTCGCGCGCCAGCTGCGCCTGCGCGACCTGGGTGGCCTGATCGTGATCGACTTCATCGACATGGAGGAAGGCAAGAACCAGCGCAGTGTCGAGACGCGTTTGAAAGAGGCGCTGCATTACGACCGCGCGCGCGTGCAGATGGGCAAGATTTCGCGCTTCGGTTTGATGGAGTTGTCGCGCCAGCGCTTGCGCCCCGCCCTGAACGAAGGCAGCCATGTGACGTGCCCCCGCTGCAACGGCGTCGGCGTGATCCGCGACACCGAAAGTTCGGCGCTGCACATCCTGCGCATCCTGCAGGAAGAAGCGATGAAGGAAGGAACCGCCGCGATCCATGCCCAAGTGCCGGTCGAGGTGGCCACGTTCCTGCTCAACGAGAAGCGGGTGGACATCGCGAAACTCGAAGCGCGCCTGCGCGTCTCGATCGTGCTGATCCCGAACAAATTCCTGGAAACGCCGCATTACAAGGTCGAGCGCTTGCGGCACGACGACGAGCGACTCGAATCCGTGAAGACAAGTTTCGAACGCGCCGAGGCACCACCGACTGAAATCGTCTACGGTGCTATCCAGTCTGACGGCGAGCGCCCCAAGCCGAAACAAGAGGCCGTGGTGCGCGGCATCCTTCCACAGACGCCGGCGCCGGTCGTTGCACCGCCACCGGCCACGCCGCCAGTTCCGCTTATCGTTGTCCCGGCGGCCGAGGCTTCGCTGTGGACTCGCGTCAAACGCTGGATCGCGGGTGCACCCGCGCCATCGCTTACGCCCGCCATTGAAGTGCCGGCTACTCCGACCGCACCCAAGCGCGAATCACAGGACCGTCCGCCGCGTGACGATCGACGCCAACCGCGCCGTGACCGCGGCGGTCGCGACGAGAAACAACGCGATCGCGGTCGAGACGGCAAGCGCGACGGACAGCGTGACGGCCAGCGCGATCAGCAAGCCGAGACCCAGGGCGGCGACGAACCGAAACGGCGCGACGATCGCAGGCGCGACCGCGGGCCACGGCCACCCAAGGAAGCGACGCCGGCGCCCGCAGACGCCGCGACCACCTCGACACTCCCGGTAGCGACGCCGGCCGAGGCCGCAGCGGTCGCAGCGGTGGTCCAGGAAGCGCCAG
>Ga0137394_10002145_pt1 | contig 14531 bp, 12 predicted proteins | sample czobulk116metaG_FD_108278 | JGI IMG/M metagenome (GOLD analysis project Ga0137394, IMG submission 108278) | Vadose zone soil microbial communities from Angelo Coast Range Reserve, California, USA - czobulk1.16 metaG | ecosystem: Environmental > Terrestrial > Soil > Vadose zone | place: USA...
GGATGGCGCGGAACGCGCCGTCGCCCGCCGCTAGGATGACGTCGTGGTCCACCCGGAAATCCACCGCGCGCATCCCGATGTGATCCCAATCGCCGGTGGCGGGGCTTGGCGTGGGGCCGGGTGCGGGAGCAGGTCCGGGTGCGGGTGCCGTTGGCTGAGCCGGGGCTGGCGCCGGCGTGACCGGCGCTGCGCCGGCGGCGCGGCCGAATACACGCACCGTCGCCTGGCCGCGGCGTAGCCGGCTCCGGTACCAGAACTCGATCTTGCCAATGACGCGCGCCGGACCGGGGAGGTCGATCACCCGGCTCCACGAGCCCTGGCGGAACAGCACACGGGTGTTGGGCGACCAGGTGTCGCCATTCCCGAAGGTGATCCGGATGTTGTACATCTCGAGACTGCCGCCGTCCACCTCGATGCGGACGGCGTCGAAGGTCCCCTCGCGCGCGCCCACGTCGATCACGTCCCTGTCGACCGCGAAGCTGACGCTGCGCGAGCCGAGTAGCTCCCATTGGGGCAGCAGCAGGGCGACGGCGAGGGCCGCCGTCAGGGACCAGGTGCGGGCACTAAGCATGACACCTCCTCGGGGGATCCAGCCGGCTGCAACACGTAAGCACCTGCGCGGCCGTTCGGCAACGGCGCGAACCCGGGTCGACCGCCGGTGTACTCTAGCCCCAGCCACAACCGGGAGGCTCCCGTGACCCGCTCGTTACTCGTCTCGCTCTTCATTATCGCCGCTCCCGTCGCCGCCGCAACCGCGCAACAGCCGGGGCCGGCTCACAAAGTGGAGGGCGCCGTCCGCACAGTGAACGTGCGCGGTCGCGCGCTCGAGGTCACGACCGGCGTCGGCATGGCGCTGCGTGTGGTGCGGCTTCAAGTCCCAGCGCCGCTCTCCCTGACAGGCCTCCGGCCGGGGGACCTCGTGCGGGTGACATACGGCGCCCGGCCTGGTGGGTACGTCGCATACACCATCGAGCGCGTGGAGCGGACCCCATGATGCGCCGCGTGGCCGCCGGGGGCATCTGGCTCCTCGTCGCCGCGCTGGGGGGGGGCGCCTGCCGCCGCCCGGCACAGCCCGGCGATCCGCTGCCAGGCCTGTCCGCCGCGGAGCGCCAGCGCTTCGACCGCGGGCGCGCCATCTTCGACAGCGTTTTCACGCCCGCAACGGGGCTTGGGCCCTTGTTCAACGCCGACGCCTGCGCCGAGTGCCATGAAGATCCCGTGTCGGGCGGAACCGGCGACGAAGTCGAACGGCACGCCACCGCCTTCCATCCCGAAGCTGCGGGGCGGCCGTGCGACGAGCTCGTGGCGCTGGGCGGGCCCGTGTTTCAGAAGCGCGTGACGCCCGCCTTGCAGGCGGCACTCGCAATCGACAGCGAGCCCGTTCCGCCGCAAGCGACCGCGATCGCCGCCCGTACCACACCGGACATCTTCGGCTTTGGATTGCTCGACGCGGTGCCCGATTCGGAGATCCTCGCCTACGCCGATCCCGACGATCGGGACAGCGACGGCATCTCGGGCCGGCCCAACCGCTTCTTCGACGGGCGCCTGGGCCGCTTCGGCCGCAAGGCGCTCGTGCCCGCGCTGCGCGAGTTCAACGACGGCGCGTTCGCGGCCGAGCAGGGGATTACGACGCCCGCCGTGCCGCAAGAAGAAACCGTGGGTGGCCGTCCCATCCCCGCCGGCGTGGACCCGGCGCCCGACCCGGAGCTGTCCGCAGCGGCCACGGATCTCCTCGATTCGTTCGTGCGGCTGCTCGCAGCGCCCTCACCAGCGCGGTTGTCGGGCCAGGCCCGGCAGGGGCGCGCCGCGTTTGCCACTGCGGGCTGCGACCGCTGTCATGTACCGGCCCTGCATACCGGCGACAGCCCGATCCCAGCGCTGCACCACCGCGAAGTGGATGCCTACACCGACCTGTTGCTGCACGACATGGGTCCCGAGCTCGCGGACATCTGCCTGGGGCAAGCGACGCCGAGCGAGTTTCGCACCGAGCCCCTGATGGGGGTGCGCCGGATGGCGCGGTTCCTCCACGACGGTCGCGCGACCACGCTCGAGCAGGCGATCGAATTGCACGCCGGGGAGGCGGCGCGATCGCGAGACCGGTTCCGCGCGTTGCCCGCGGAGCAACGAGCGGCGCTGGTGGCGTTCTTGAAGACGCTGTAACGCTAGAGCGCTATCCGCCGTCCGATCGCGGCCAGTCTGTGGCGCGCCATCCCGAGATTGGCGCGTTCGCGGTCCAGCACGAGATAGAGAAAGGCGTGGAGGTCCGGGCCGAGCAACCGGATGAGATGGTACTGCTTGCCGAGCGTGATCATTACATCCTCGATCGTGTCTTTCACGCCGGCAGCGGCCAAAGCCCGCGCCTCGGCACGAACGAAATCGGCGGCCCCTGTGCCCGCGAGCTCCACGTTGACGGCCTTGCTGCCGCCCGCAGTCCCCAGGCTCATGCCGCTCGCGGAATCGATCAACGCCACACCCAGTGCGCCATCGATTTCCATCGCCTCGTCCAGTGCCTCCTGCACGGCGGGCTGCGTTTCGTCCGCGTCGTCGGCTGCGGGGCCGCCGCCAGCTATCCCGCGCTCGTCCAGGAGCCGCGCTGCCTCCATGAGGACGTGTTGCAACGGCTGCTTGATGCTGTGCTCACGCGACTTGCGCTTGTAGAAGATCTCGAGCTTGGGATCGGGCCACGCGACGATGGCATGCACGGCTGCCAGGCCCTGTAACCCGCGTGTGTGGGCATGGACGAGGTTGCCGCGATCGAAGTACAGGCGCCCTTCTTGACCTACGCCATGCACCACGATCAAGCCGGTCTTTCGTTCCACCTCGATCAGCTGCAGGAACCCGAACAGGGTAATGCCGGTGATCCGGCCGACCGTCGCCGGGCTCATCGCGCGCTGCAGCTCGTCGGCGAGCGTTGAGATCTCGACCGGCTTCGTGAACGTGGCCGCGATTCCGAAGCCGTGCAGGCGCTGGGCCAGGTCCGTCGTGATCCGCTGCCCCGTCATCACCGCGACGGGCAGCCGCGACCCTCGCTCGATGAGGTGGCCGAGCAGGGTCAGGCCGTCCATCACCGGCATCTGCAAGTCAGTCAGAATTGCATCCACCTGCTGCGCGTCGAAGATCTCGAGCGCCTGCTCTCCGTGCTCGGCGGGAACGACGGTGAAAACGCCGGTGCGGGTCAGCGCGCGGGTGAGGGCGGGACGCACGAAGTCGTCGTCCTCGACGAGGAGCAGAGTGATGGCCACTGGACGGAGAGGAGCATATGACCGGCTGGCAGAGCCGGCAAGCACGCTGCGCTAGAAGGTCACCTTCACGACCGGATGCAGCTCGATCTGGTTCGGAGCTGCTCCAGTCTGGTTGTGCGCAAAGTCGAAGAACCCGACCCCGGTGACGGTGATCGGCTGCGGCGTCGGGAACTTGTGGTAGGTCGAAGAGGGCGTGCCGAACTTCGCGATGAGAGCGGCTCGCGCCGCCCGGAACTGGGCCACATGACCCGAGCTACAGACGTGGTCGCACGTTGTGCTCGGCACCTCTGCGATCATCGTGCGAGTGGGATGAGCGAGATCCGCGATCACGAGATGCATGTCGCGGTCGTTGCTCTCGAGTTTCCAGCCGATCAACGCTCCGTGGACGCGAAACGTGGTCAGCTCGGCGGGCGGGACTCGCCCATTATCGGGGCGCGTGGCCGGCGCCGTGAGCCCCCGCAGCTGCGCCACCGTGCTCGCTACAGGCGTAAAGCTCACCTGCGACGCATCCGCGTCGGTCAACGTTTTCACGGGCCAGCGTTCGGTGCCGCAGTGGGTGCCGCAGGTCTGCGCGGCTGCCGATCGCCTACCGACGACAAGCGAGAGACCGAGGAGAATCGGGAGCGCCTTCATCATCAGCCGCTCCGTCCAAACTGGCGCGTGTATTTCACAATCAGCGACCGAGTCTGGGGCTGATTCCATTGGAAAAAGCCGTCGGCTTCGCGCCCCTCATTGAAGACGACAAATAATCCAGTGCCGGCCGTCCTCAGCCAGCCAAACCGCGCGTTGGCCGTCCACACGCGGGCCTGATTGCTGTACTGCACCAGCGTCTGGAGCAGGATGCGCGGCGTGAAGAAGTAGGCGACGCGCGTTGCAATCAGCGAGCGAACGAAGTTGCCCTGGTCCAAGCGCACGTCATTGTACTCGACGAGAAGGGATGTCGTGAGGGAGCTCGCGTGCCGCGCGGCAAGCGTCACGCTGCCGCCACGGCGTGTCCCATTGTAAAACCCGCCCACATCGGCGCGCAGGGTTAGTGAAAGGGCGGCGCTCGGGTTCGTAGCGAGGTCGAAGCCGAGCGACGTGTAGTCGTACGAGCCCACGGGGAGGGTGACACTGCTGGCGATCGCGAACGGCTGCTGCAGCCCCTGATGCTCGACGTTGACCTCAGGACCGAATCGTCCGCCGTTCGCCAGGTCGAATTCGGTAACGTCGATATGGATCCGCCCCTCCTGCCAGAAGCCATCGAGCCCGTAGTAGCCGCGATAGTTCACGTGCGGAATCCATTCCTTGATCCACGGCACACTCGGGAAGCGCTTCTTCCACATGACGCCGGCCTCGTAGTAGCGGTAACCGCCGCGCCGATTGAGGAAGCCAACCTCGGGATCGAAGCCGCTGCCGACTTGGATGAAGCGCGCGACGTTGCTCCAGTGCTGCGTCTCGTACCCGAGCCGCGCGCTGTATGCGTTCGCGTCCCCATCGGGACCGGGCAGCGCCGACGCCGCGCCCCACCAGTCGATCGTCCAGGGGTCGCGAATTCCGATCCGGCCATCGATCGCGTACACGCGGTTCCAGTTTCCGGTGTTGCCGGTCGCCATGCGCTGAATGGCGATGACGCCCATGCGCGATCGCGTGGCGAGCTCGTGACTCACGCGCGCCACCGAGTAGGCTTGATGCTCTGTGAAGATCTGCAGAGCCCCTACGGTGAAATCGCCGATGCGTCCGGTGAGTCGTCCGCCACCGACGATGGGCACCGGCTGGCCGAGGCTATCGATGCCAATGCGACGGGTGAAGAACAGGTCGACCGCCTGCGGTGTGCCGGCAGAGAAGATGCCGGCATTCTCGAGAAAGAATGGCCGTTTTTCGGGAAAAAACAGCGGGAAACGCGTGAGGTTGGTGCGCTGCTCGTCTACTTCGACCTGCGCGAAGTCGGTGTTGTAGGTGAGGTCGAGAGTGAGGCTCGGCGTCAGGCCATACTTGATCTCGCCACCAATGTCCCCGCGCCCCTGGGCCTCCGGATCGACGGTGTAGTTGCGCTCCACGCCCGTGAGCGCGTAGGGCGTCGCGGTCCACACCCGCCTGGACGGCACGCGGATGCCCTCCAGCTTCCCCGCGCGCGAAATCTTCATGAGGCTGAACTGCCGCGGAATGAAGGACCAGAACGCCTCTTCGTTCTTGCGGCGGATGCTCCGCACGAGATTGAGTCCCCACGTCTGCAGCTCACCCGAGCCGTACCGCAACGTCGTGAACGGGATGCGAAACTCGGCGTACCAGCCTGCCGAGTCGACGGAGGTTGCGACCGTCCACGTGCCGTCCCAGTTCAGATTGAACCCACCCAATGCCCCGGCCATCGCCGACGTCTGCCCGGGCAACTGCACCCCGCCGCCTTCGCCCTCGTTGACGACCTGCGCGTCGTATTCGATGCCGGCCGGAGTCGTCGTGAAGACGAAGCCGTTCTGCCGATCGTGATAGGTATCGAGGAGAATGCCGAAGTAGTCGCTCTTCGAGATGTCGCCATCGCGCAGCTGCGCGCCGGCGACGATGCCGCTGTGGTCACGGTCGTAGAGCCAGGCGCCAACGTACAGCGCCTGGCCGTCGGTCATGATGCGCACTTCGGTGCGTTCGGTGACTGGCGCGCCCTCGTGCAGCTCGCGTTGCACGAACCCGGTGACGGGCGTGGCGTCGAGCCACACGGGATCCGTAAGACGACCGTCGATCACGGGGGGAGTGGCGACCGCTCGTGCCGTAGCCGCCGGAACGGGGGTTTGGGCCGCAGTCAGCTCCCATAGGAACGGGAGCACGAGCAGCGCAAGGGCGAACCGGGCAGGGGTCATGCTTCAAACGATAGCGCGCCCCTACCCCTCCGCCACCCGCGGCTTCGCCCCGACGAACGCGAGCCACAACACGACGATGAACTCCCCAAAGTAGAGCGGCATCATGAGCTTCGTGACCGTGGCGACGGCCGCGGGGAATACGATCGCCGTCGCGCAGGTCACGACGTACGCCACGCCCGACAGGATGAGCAGGACGCCCAGGAACTTCGGCAGGAACCCCGACTTGATCGTCAGATACGCGAACGGAAAGAGCCACACCCCCCAGAACGCCGTCAGCAAATCCCCCTGTTTTCCGAACAGCGTGAGGGAACCGTACGCGAGCGCCTCGAGCTGGGGGCGGGTGAACGCTGACAGGTAGTCCGCGCCGCCCAAAAGCACCAGCGGAGCCACGTTCAGCGCCTGGCTGGCGACCTGCACCGCGATGCCCGTTCCCACGAGCGCGAGCATGACGCGCGCCTGCGTGCGGTCCACATCCTTGAACAACCGGTACAGCTCGAGCACCACGACGATGAAGACCAGCTGCCCGAACAAGTCGAGCAAAATGCCGGTGCGGTAGAGCTGCTCGTGGGCGACACTGTGACTTGCCGTCGCCGCGGCGTCGCCGGAGATGACGAAGCGGGGCCGGAGATAGAAGAAGCTGAACATCGCGACGATGGACAGCACGAGGTAGAGCACACCGGCTCGTCTGGCGGTGCGCTGGATGTCGGTGGCTGACGGCATGGGGCGCCTTGTGGGGAGGTAGTCCGGCAGGACGCAAGAACGGCAGGCTGAGTTTCAGGCTGGAAGTGCTCGCCACAATACTTGTGGAGACATCGGACAGGACGTAGTTCCATACGATGGATGTCCTCGACGAGCCGGCTGTAGAACAACGGCTGCAGTACCAGGACCTCATCCCGGTCATCGCGCAAGCGCTCGCGGCGTTGTCCGCGGGCGGCGTCGTGCAACCGGTGCGCGCGGTCCTTCCCGTGGCTCCGCATCGGGGCTTCTTCGCCGTCATGCCGGCGTACGCGGACGGCGGGGCCCTCGGCGCCAAGCTCGTCACGTTCTATCCGCAGAACGTCGGGATCCACACGCACCACGCGGTCATTGTGCTATTCAAGCCCGAGACGGGAGAGCCGCTCGCCTTAATGGACGGCCGGCTCATCACCGAGATGCGGACCGCCGCGGCGTCGGCGGTGGCGACCCAGCTCCTCGCCCGTGCAGACGCGTCGGTGCTCGCGATTCTCGGATCCGGCGTGCAGGCGAGGAGTCACCTCGCCGCGCTGCGCCTCGTCCGCTCATTCAAGGAAGTACGCGTATGGAGTCCCCGAAACGCACCGGCGTTCGCCGTGCGGCATGGGGTGACGGCGGTGGCGACGGCGGCTGATGCCGTACGCGGTGCGGACGTGGTGGTCGTCGCTGCGAGCGCGACGACGCCCATTCTGCTCGGGCGCTGGCTCTCCCCCGGCACCCACGTCAATGCGATCGGCGCAACCCGGCCCGATTGGCGTGAGTTGGACGACGATCTCGTCGCCACGGCGCGGATCTTTGTCGACTCGCGTGAAGCGGCGTTGCGCGAATCGGGGGACGTCATAGCGGCGCGGAGCGAGGTGACGGAGATCGGCGCGGTGGTGGCCGGAGTCGACCCCGGCCGGCGAAGCGCGCAGGAGATCACCCTGTTCAAGTCCGTGGGTGTCGCGGTCGAAGACGTGGCAGCCGCGGCGTTGGTGCTGCGTGCTTGAACCGGTCCGTCCCATCACCCTGAGCGAGATCCGCGACGCCCGCAAGCGCATAGCCGGCACCATCGTCCGAACCCCGTTGGTCCGCCTGGAGCTTGGGCCGGGATCTCCCGACGTGCGGCTCAAGCTCGAAAACCTGCAACCGATCAACGCCTACAAGCTGCGCGGCGCCGCGAACGCCGTCGCGCTGTTGTCTGACGCCGAGCGCCGGCGCGGCGTCTGGACGATCAGCGCCGGTAATGCTGGACAAGGTGTCGCGTACGCCGCGCGGGCCGCGGGCGTGCCGTGCACCGTCGTTGCGATCGAGACGGCGCCCGCCTCGAAGCTCGAGCGCATGCGCGCATTGGGCGCGAAGCTCGTGCTCGTGCCGTACGCGGTCGCCTGGCAGGCGTTGGATGACCGCTCGTATCCGGGTGTGGAGGGGACGTTCATCCATCCGTTCGACGATGACAACTTCATCGCCGGGCATGGATCGATGGGCCTGGAGATCCTGGAGGATGCGCCCGACACCGTTGCCATCACTGCGGCGATCGGCGGTGGCGGCCTGATCACGGGCGTGGCCAGTGCTGTGAAAGCGTTGCGGCCGGAGATTCGGGTGTGGGGCGCTGAGCCGGAGACCGCCGCGCCCGCCGCGCTCTCGTTCGCCAAGGGCTCGGCGCAGGTGTTCCCGGACTGGAAACCCACGTTCGTCGACGGCGCGGGCGGCAAGAGCGTGTTCCCGCGCATGTGGCAACGCATGCAGCCGCTGGTGGACGGCTTCATCGTGGTGAGCCTGGATGAAGTGAAGCGCGCCATGCGACTCATGGCGGAAAAGGCCCGTGTGATCGCGGAAGGCGCGGGCGCGCTCGGCCTCGCGGCGGCACTCACCGGCAAGGCGGGTCAGGGCCCGATCGTCGCGATTGTCTCCGGTGGTAATATCGACCTCGAGAAGTTCTCCGAGCTGATTGCAACCTTCGGGTGAGCCTCGCTATCCAATCCGGAAATCCACTCCCGGAGTCTCTATGCGGTTCCCCGTCCTCCTCGTCGCCGGCCTCCTGGCCGCCCCCGCCCCGGCGCTCTCAGCCCAACAGTCCGTCCCCTCGGGCGGGCAGTGGATGATCGAACCGGCTGATCATTCGGGAAAAGTCCAGCTCAACATCCGTTACGGCGAAGGCCGGCATTCGAGTAACTGGGGCCGGGACGTGCCTTCGAGCGAACTGGTGGGCCTATCCACGGCTGACATGGGTGGGTCGGGCGCGACGGTGCACTTCAAGATCGTGAGGTCCGCCGGCACGCTGGATTGTGAAGGGTGGTTCCGCGGCGGCAGGGGCTCGGGCCATTTCACCTATCAGCCCAATCCCGATTTCGTGGCCGAGCTGGCCAAACGTGGCATCAAAGCGCCGACGGAGTGGGAGCAGTTCGAGATGACGATGGCGGGCGTGGGACTCGATCTGGTGGACGAGCTGAAGCGGCAGGAATACGACACACCGAGTGCCAGTCAGCTCGCGCGGATGGCGACGCACGGCGTGGATCTCGAGTACGTCCGGGATCTCGGGGCGCGGGGATACAAGCTCAGGGACTCAGAGAGCCTCGTCCGTATGCGGGATCACGGCGTGAACCCGGAGTTCATCGCGTCGCTGGACAGCGCCGGCTACAAGAACCTGGGGGCGGAAGACCTCGTGCGCTTGCGGGATCACGGTGTCTCCGGAGATTACATCGCCGAGATGAAGGCGCTGGGCTACGCGCCCGCGAACTCCGAGGAGCTGGTGGAGGCGCGCGACCACGGCGTCGATCCGTCCTACATCAGGTCGCTGAAGGAAGCGGGATACGACAGCCTGTCCCTGGGAGAACTTCGCCGGGCCCGCGACCATGGCGTGACCAGGCAGTTCATCCAACGCGTGAAGAGCCGTGGATACGGCAACCCTTCGCTCGACGAGGTGATCCGGCTGCGCGATCGCGGCCTCGACTAAACCCCGTAGTTTGGGAGTATGACCGCACCGGTCCTACGGCGCGTTATCGGTGTCCGCGGGCTCGCCGCCGCCATTTTCAACATCACCGTCGGCGCCGCGATCTTCGTGCTCCCCGCGCACGTGGCAGGGAGCCTCGGCACCGCGGCTCCCCTCGCCTACCTCGTGTGCGCCGTGGCGACCGCGCTCGTTGCCCTCTGTATCGCAGAAGCCGGCAGCCGCGTCCCACAGAGCGGCGGCCCGTACGCGTACGTCGAAACGGCGTTCGGCCCCTACGCCGGATATCTGACTGGCGTGCTGCTCTGGCTCGGCATCACGCTCGCGATGGGCGCCGTGTCCACTGTGTTCGCCGACGCCGTCGCTGGGTTGGCACCGGGCCTCGGCGGCCGGGTGCCGCGCGCCGTGCTCCTCACCGCGGTCATTGCCGGTCTTGCCGCCGTCAACATCCGCGGTGCCGCGCTGGGAGCGCACTTGAGCGGCGTCGCGACGGTCGCGAAAGTCCTCCCGCTCATCGCGTTCGTGGTGTTCGGCCTGTCGCACGTACGGGCGGAGAATCTCGCGTTGGGATCCTTCCCCTCGCTCTCGCGTCTGGGAGAATCCGGGCTGCTCCTGATGTTTGCCTTCTTCGGGATGGAGTCCGCGCTGCAAGTGAGCGGCGAAGTGCGCGAAGCGGCCCGCGCGGTGCCGCGGGCGATCGCCCTCGCCGTGACGGGTGTGGGGGTGCTGTACATCGCCGTCCAGCTCGTCGCCCAGGGCATTCTCGGCAGCGCCCTCGCCGCTCCCGAGACGGCCAAGGCGCCGCTCGCCGCAGCGGCCGTGCAATTCGCCGGACCGACCGGCTTCACGCTGATCCTCATCGCGATGATCGTCTCGACCTTCGGGTTCATGACGGCCACGATGCTCTCCACGCCGCGGACGCTCTTCGCGCTCGCGGTGGACGGCTACCTGCCGCAGCCGCTTAGGGCGGTGCACCGTGCACACCACACGCCGCACGTGGCGATCGCGATGCAAGGCGTGATCGTGTGCGCCATCGCCATCACCGGCACGTACGTCCAACTGGCGATCATGGCGAACGTGGCGATCCTACTGGTCTACCTGGCGTGCTGTGTGGCCGTGTGGCGCCTGCGGCAGCTCGACGCGGGCGCGGCCGAAAAGCCGTTCGTCATGCCGGCCGGGCGCGTTGTGCCATGGGTAGCGGGAGGCTTGATCGCGGCATTGCTGGCGCAGGCCACTGCGCAGGCGTGGCTGCTCACGGGCGGAGTCATGGCTGCGACGTCGCTAGCGTTCGTGGCGCGGCGAGGCTCTCGCAAGGGGTTGTAGACGAAGAAATGGCCAGGGGCGGACTCGAACCGCCGACACGCGGATTTTCAGTCCGCTGCTCTACCACCTGAGCTACCTGGCCGGATAAATCGGAGAGGGATTATAGAGGGTCGGATGCCGACACGCCAAGGGAGACGGCCCTACTTCAGCGGTAGGACGATGGTCCCGAGCTGGGTCTCGGCCCCGCGGGCCACCGTTGCCGAACGGGCGGCGGCACCAAACGCAGAGCTTGAAGGCGCCTCCACGACCAAGACGTAGCTCGGGTCCGGCCGCACATAGGCCATCCGAAACAGGCCGGCCGCGTCGGTTCTGGCGGTCCCGAACACGCCCCAGGTCGCAGTGTCGGCAGGGTACACCGGATTCTTCTGGAGCAGCGTGACGGATGCGTCCGGGATCGGCCCATCGCCCGCGCCCGTCACCGCGCCGCGCAGCGACCCGGTCAGCGCGGTATTGAGAGCGGCGATGTACCCGATGAACTCGAACCCGGCCGACGCGTCTGCCGAGTTCACCGGCCGGAAACTGCGGCCCAGATTGAAGTCGATGACCACGACCGCTCCCTGCTCGGTGACCTGAAGGGGAGGGTCCGTGAACACGATGATGCTGAACACGCTCGGCCCATACCAGTTGATGCCGTGGCCGCTCGTCAACACCGTGTTGTTCTTCAGTGTAATGCTCGACGAGTCGGCGTTGATTGTGACCCAAACCTGGACGTAGGATCCGGTGAGGAGTGACCCGGTTCCCAGATCCGCAACTACCCCATTGGAGAGGTCGAGCAGGTTGAAGCGCTTGTGAGGGGCGACGATCGTGCCCGGTTCGTGGCCGTTGGTGTCGACGGTTGCGCTGGCGGAAATCCGTTCGATGTACACGTCGACTCGGGAGACCTGATCGTACGGAAACGGCGCATCGGTGAGAAGTACCCGCGTCTGGCCGGTCGCAGTGCCGGTCTGGGTTGAGCACCCGATGAGCAGGGCCGCGGCAAGCAAGGCGACGGCCGGCGCCTGTTTGTCCATCGTCGTTAAACGTGCCGAGGGCGCCCGGCCATGCGCAAGAGCAAGGTTATTGCGCCCACCCTGATGCAAGCGTCTATTCAGCCTCCCCGGAGAGTGATCCCCCCACTGGAGATGGCACATGCGTCACAATCCCCTCTCGGTACTCACGTGTGCGGCGGCGTTGATCGCGGCGTGTCATGAAGCGCCGACCGCGGCGCGAGCGCCGGTGCCGGCCTTCAGTGCGATGGGATCCGGCTCGACGCTGGTCGTGAACGTCAGCCGGGACACAACATCACAGAACGAGACGCCCCTCGCGGTCAACCCAGCGGACCCGCAGAACATGATCACGGGCAACAACGACTGGAACTACAACGACGGCTGCGGCGTCAACGCGACGTTCGACGGCGGCAAGACGTGGACACCGACACTGCCGAGTGGCTTCATCCCCGGCATCACGCAGTTCACGAATGACCCTGCTGTTCCGGGGACCGGTACCTATGACTTCGGCGGCGATCCAGCCGTCGCGTTCAGCCCCGACGGCAGCGCCGCCTACTTCACCTGTTTTGGATATCAGGGAAAGCAAGTCGCGCTTTGGCTCAGCCGCTCGACCAATGGTGGCCGCACTTGGACCGAAGGCGGCCCCGATCATCCGCTCACGCTCGTGAGCGCGTTCCAGGGCGACGGCAAGGCGAGGGGATCGAACGGGCAATTCCCGGATCACGAGTCGATCACCGTCGCAAGTGACGGGACGATCTACGTGCCGTGGGCACACTTTACCGGATTCAGCGCGCACTCACCGATCTTCATTGCCGTCTCGCGCGACGGCGGTCACAGCTTTGCACTCCCCGTCAAAGTCTCCAGCGGCTCGGTCCGCAGCGACCAGGACGCGCGCGTCGTCGTCGATCCGGCGACCGGCTACGCCTATCTGACGTTCGACAACTCGGTTCAGGGCGGCAAAGGCACGGCAATGTTTGTGAGCGTGTCCACAGACTACGGCGCGACCTGGAGCAAATCCCTCAAGTTCGCGACATTCCAAAACCCCGTCTGCCTGTACCCGCCCTACTGCTTCAACATTGCCGGCGCGCCGTTCCGCGCCCCGGGATCGTACCCCGCTCCGGCATTCGATCCGACGACCGGCCGCCTCTACGTGGCCTACACGGACATCGTGGACGGGAAGGCGCAGATCCTCCTGACGTACGCCAACGTCAGCGACATCACGACATGGTCGACGCCGGTTGTGGTGGCGCCGGCGTCCGGCGATCGGATCAACGTCGAGCTGAGCATCGAGCCGACCAGCGGCCGGCTGGACCTGATGACCAATGACCGCAGCTACACTGGCAACACGCTGTTCGATGTCTCGTACATCACGAGCGCGGATGGCGGCGCGACGTGGACGACCACGCGAGTTACCAAGACGAGCTGGGATCCCGCGGCCTACGGCGTCCCGTGCGGCTCCTGCGCGAACGGAATCCGTCCCTTCATCGGCGACTACGACGGCATCATCTCGCTGCCGGGCAGTGCCGCCATGGTGTGGACGGGACCGGGCAAGACGTTCGGCACCTACCCGACGAATCTCGAGGTGTACTTCGCCAGCATCGCTCCGTAGTTGATGCAGTCTCGGCGCGAGTTCCTCGTCAGTGTCGCGCAGGCCGGAGCCGCCCTCTCTGCGCTCCGGCTCCAGCCCCATCCGCCGGTCGTGTGGGCGCGTCCGGACGACGTGCCTATCGGCCTCGACTGGCGCATGCTGGGCCCGTTCCGCGGCGGCCGCGTCGACGCCGTGTGCGGCGTCCCCGGCCGGCCGGACGAGTTTTATTTCGGCCACGTGAACGGCGGCGTCTGGAAAACCACGGACGCCGGCAGAACCTGGTGGCCGGTGTTCGATGATCAGCCCGTCGCCTCGATCGGCGCCCTAGCGGTCGCCCCGTCGGCGCCCGACGTGATTTACGTCGGCACCGGCGAGTCCACCCTGCGCGACTCGGTGGGCTTCGGCAACGGCGTCTACAAGTCGACCGACGCCGGCCGCACCTGGATGCACCTCGGCCTCGCCGACACCCAGCATATCGGCAAGATCGCCGTCGACCCCAGGAATCCTGACGTCGTTTTCGTGGCGGCCATCGGTCATCTCTACGCCGCGAACGAAGGGCGCGGCGTCTACCGCTCGCGCGACGGCGGCCGCACATGGCTGAGAGTCCTCTATAAAGACGACAGCGTCGGCGCGGTCGAGGTCGTCATCGATCCGACCAACTCGCGCGTCGTGTACGCGGGGCTGTGGAACACGCGCCGCCCGCCATGGTTCACGTATGCGCCCACCAACGGCCCCGGTGGCGGAATCCACAAGTCCACGGACGGCGGATCAACCTGGCACCAGCTCACCGCCGGTCTGCCCGCCGCGGGGATCGGACGGACCGGCATCGCCGTGGCCCCGTCTAATCCGCGGCGCGTGTACGCCGTGGTGGACTGCCTGGTGCCCGATCCAACCGCGCCA
>Ga0137394_10002147_pt1 | contig 14527 bp, 13 predicted proteins | sample czobulk116metaG_FD_108278 | JGI IMG/M metagenome (GOLD analysis project Ga0137394, IMG submission 108278) | Vadose zone soil microbial communities from Angelo Coast Range Reserve, California, USA - czobulk1.16 metaG | ecosystem: Environmental > Terrestrial > Soil > Vadose zone | place: USA...
AAACAAAAGGGAGGTGAAAACAGGTTCGTTCTCACCTCCCGGGGTGGGTGGGGTGTTGCATGACAAGTCTCGGCGGCTCAGCAGGCCTGCCCTGCCAGGCAGGTCTGCGGCCTCACTCGCGGACTGCATTTTGCAATTCGTTAGGAGACTCACCACCAAAGAGCTTGTCTTTCTGCGGTTTGTAGCACCGAGAAACGCACCTGTCAACGGTAAAAAACGAAGAGATCGGCGTGAAAAACACAATCCTTCTCCACTTCGCGCGGGATCGCAAACGACCGCGTTGTTTGTTCAATGCCGTTTTGAGCGCCTCGTTCAGCTCGCTCGATCCCTTCCCTTTTTCGTTGCGACCTCCTGCCCAATCTCCGCCGAAATTTCACCGCTCCATCCATTCATCTTTTCTCGGCCGTATGGACCGTCTTATCTGATGCAAACTCTCCGGCAGCGCCTTGGCTCAGGCTTCGCGCGGCGAGTCGAGAGTGCTCTGATGCCCGTTGCGGAAGTGCTAGGGGCGGCTCGGATCAGGCGGCAAGCGGCGCAAGAGAAACGCTGTTAGTCCCGCAAGAAGACCTCCGGTGATGATCACGCCCTCCCACACGATGCCGGTTGCAAGAACCTGCGCGGCTGGCGCACCAAACGGCACGAGCAGCACCACCAGGGCCGCCTCGCGAACCCCTATGCCACCTTGCGTGATCGGCATGACCGCGGCGATCTTGGCCAGTGGCCATGCGAAGAGCCACACAGGCAGCGGCAGATCGAGTCCACAAGTAATACCCAGGAGAGCGGTGAGCAGAACATAGGTGCCCTGTACAGAAGTTCCCAGTAACCAGCCAAGAAGCAGCCGGTGGGGCCGGTGCGAGACCGCGCGGACGGCGTGACGAAGCTGCGCGAGCCAACGCCGGAAACGAATGGGGTGGCCACCTAGGAGCGGCCGGCGCAATGCCGCAACGAGACCGAAAAGAATCGCCGCAGCAAGAACGCTGGCCAGGAGCACGTGCTTCGCCGGCGCCTCGAACGGAACGGGCAAGGAACCCGGAAGCAACATCAGGCCCAGTGAGATGAGCGTGAGCTGAGCGGCCACATCGAGAAGGCGGTCGGCCACATTTCCGGTGATCACCGCGGCTGGACGCGGGCTGCGAGAAATTCCCACTGCCAATCGTGCGACGTCGCCGCCGATGATCGAAGGCAAGAACAACGCGCCGAAGAGTCCGCTGGTGTAGCACTGCGCGCTCGCGGCAAAACTGAGTTGCGCGCCCGCGGAATTCACCACGGTGTGCCACTTGGTGATCCCGCCGGTAAGGGCCACTAGATAAATCAGCAGCACGGCAATAAATCGCGTCAGCGGTACGCGTGACAACGCGTTGCGCAGCGGAGCTACGGGGAGCAGATAAGAAAGAATTCCAAGAATCAGCAGCGCCGCCGCCCAGCGCGCCATAAGAAAAATCCAGCTCCGGCTGGACTTTTGCGGCTGGCGGTCTGCGCTCATTATCGGAAGATCGTTTTTGATGGGAACATATCACGCGCCAAAGATTTCGTTGATCTTTTCCGCCAGCACGAAGTCGTAGTCGCTGATCCCTTTAACGCTATGCGTATTCAGGTCGATCACCACTTTGTTCCACACGTTGAACCACTCCGGATGATGATTCATGGCCTCGGCGACGAGCGCTACGCGCGTCATACTGCCGAAGGCGGTGACGAAATCCTTGCACGCAAACTCACGGTGCAGCTTGCCGTTCACCACGCTCCAGCCTTTTGCCTTGGGCAGGAACGAGGAGATTTCGGCGTCGGTGAGTTTTTTTGCAGGCATGGCGCAATCCTCCGCGAGAGCTCTTCTTCTTCCAAGACATTATGCGCGGCAAGCCCTGTGCCAGCAACAGCGTCCGTTTCGACAGAACGGGCTTCCGCGCGTGCGTGCCGGAACGGTTCTTCGTTGAATGCGCGCGGGAATTCCATTATCGTAGGGGTTTCCTTTGAATCCAAAAATGCGCGTCGTGCGCGCATGCAAATGGGAAGCGGAGAACGACGTGAAAAAGAAAATTCGCGCCATCCAGTATGGTGTCGGCCCGATCGGCGCATCTATCGCGCGCCTGATGCGGGAAAAACAGGCGATAGAAATTATCGGTGCCATTGATATGGACCCGGCCAAGATCGGACGCGATCTGGGCGAAGTGGTCGGCGCGCAGGACGCACCGTGGGGCGTGAAAGTTTCCGCGGAAGCGAAAGAAGTCCTCGAACAGGCCGCGGACGTGGTGATCCATTCGACCTCGTCGTCGCTCGCGAAAGTGATGGACCAATTGCTGATGTGCTTGGAAGCGGAGTCGTGCATCGTTTCGACCTGCGAAGAATTGTCGTACCCGTTCCGCACGTATCCGGAGTTGGCCGCGAAGTTGGATACTGCAGCGAAGGAATGGGGTGTGGCGCTGGTGGGCACGGGCGTGAATCCCGGCTTTGTGATGGACAAACTCGTCGTGACGCTGGCGGCGGTTGCGCAGCGGATCGAGCATGCGAAAGCGCTGCGCGTCGTGGACGCGTCGAAACGGCGGCTGCCGCTGCAAAAGAAAATCGGCGCGGGCATGACAGTGGAAGAATTTCGGGCGCAGGTGAAAGCGGGGGTGATCAAGCACGTCGGCTTGCCGGAATCAGTGGCAATGGTAGCGGACAGCTTGAATTTGCCGGTCGATCAAATTACCGAAACCATCGAGCCGAAGGTTGCTGCCGAGCGCGTGCAGACAGAATATCTGACCGTCGAAGTGGGGCAGGCGGCCGGCGTGCACCAGATCGGGCGCGGCCTCTCGAAAGACGGTAAGGAACTCGTGTACCTCGAATTACAAATGTACGTCGGCGCTAAAGATCCGGCGGACACGATTTCTCTCACGGGCCATCCGAATATCAGCCTGGTGATTCCGGGCGGATCGCATGGCGATATCGCCACCGCTTCGGTCGTCGTGAATTCGATTCCCGTGATTCTTGACGCTCCGGCCGGCTTGCGGACCGCGCGCGACTTGCCGATTGGATTCTTCTCGCCTAACGCGCGGCCTTAACTCGAAAATCGAAAATAGCCGTCGCATGGCAGCGCAAAGCCGCCTCTACAATTCCTCTCAATTGTGTTTTACAAATTCTCCTTTGTGGCCAGTGAGCGAATTGTAGAGCGTTTCGATAAAGGCATCTTCGTTGACGAAATCTCCTTTCCATTTTGCCCAAGGCGCAAGAATCTTCTCCTGCTTCATCTGGTCCAGTGCTTTGTGGTCGCTGAGGGCCTTTTGCACGACGGCGGAAGTTTCCTTGAGCATCTTTGTAAAGGCGCGGACGTCGTCGAGATTGGACAGAGCGCCGTGGCCAGGAATGACTTTCACGTCCGGCGGCAACTGCGCCGTGGCCTTCTCCATCGCGTCGATCATGCCCTGCACGCTGCCGCCGCTGGCCACGTCAATGAACGGGAAACCGTAGCGCACGAAATCGTCGCCCATGTGCACGACATTATTTTTCGGGAAGAAAATGATGGAGTCACCGTCGGTGTGGCCGGAGGGAAAATGCAGCGCGCGAATGTCCTCTCCGTTCAGGTGCACGGTCACGTCGTGCTCAAAGGTGATGATGGGAAGCGCGGCCTTCTCCGCGGGCTTCACGTCCATCTTGATCGAGCCGCCGTTGCCCGCGGTACCGCCGGTTTCGAGGCGCTTGCGAACGTTATCCTGTGCGATGAGCGTGGAGCCCGCGTTGTTGAAGGGCACGTTTCCGCCAGTGTGATCTCCGTGATAGTGCGTGTTGATGACGAAGCGCACGGGCTTGTCGGTAATTTTTAATTCCTTTAGCGCGGCCCGAATTTTTTCCGCCAGCGGAGCGAACTGGTCGTCCACGATGACGATGCCGTCTTCGCCCACGGAGGCGGCAATGTTTCCACCTTGGCCTTCCAGCATGTAGATGTTTCCGGAAACCTTGGTCGCTTTGATTTGAACCTTGGACCAGTCCGGCTCCTGCTGCGCTACCGCCGCTTGCCCGTAAACCAGCGCCGCGCCAACCAGTGAGAGGACCGTCCAAGTCCGTATCCTTTTGCTCATCTCGCTCCTCCTCAAGAAACCGCCGGAGATACTATCATTGTGATCAGTGGTCCGTGAACCCTGATCCGAGAGGAATTCCTGAGTGTGAACAGGATTCATCTACTGCTGCTGGGCAGTCGCGGGGTCAACCGTCTTGCCCATCTCCGTGACCTTGACCGCAAGAAAACCACTTAGTTCTGCGTGCCGGTGGATTCGCGCCTCATCCTTGGCGAGATACACGCAGAACGTCTTGTCGGCGGCAATAAAGGATTGCAACCGCACACTGGGGCCTGGCCGAGCGGTTCCGCCAGAAATATCCCAAGGTGAAGTCTGAGCCGGATCGCAAGTCACTTTGGCGAACTACGAGCAATCACGGAACCTAGTCTGACCAATACGACTGATTCTCCGCACCTTGCGGCACGATCTTTCCTAATCTTAAGGTGAACCGAGGTCGTGCCTACGTGAAGAAAACAGAGGGACGATGTGCTCCACAAAATCATTTCCTCTGCGGCTGAAGCCAACTCGGAAACCTCTATGTCGGAGGTAAAGCTCCGCCCCCCAAAAAAGGCGAAGCTAGCTCAGGGCAGGCAGGAGTGGCTGTGCCCCGAAGGCCGAGAAAAAGGGGGGCGGAGGCGTCGCGCTGAAGCGCGACCCCTACACAGACGGCAAGCGTTAAAACATGTTGCAATGGCAACACGTGTATGTTGTAATGGCAACATGGAGGTGCGGCATGAGTGAGATTCTCGAGGCGATCTTTCGGCTGGCCACATTGACCAACCGCAGTGGCGGAGGCCGCTGGAGGCCACGGTGAAATTTCTATGATCATTGTCGAGCGAAAACTAATACCGCCGCAGATTCTGAAGGATTCCGTTCTTGTGTACCTCGCCGCGGCTTATTATTCGGTCGGAAAGCAACTGGAGCAGAAAACGCAATGCTCACAGACACGTGGCTTCATTATGTCCACGCTGCGGGGAGGAGCGGCGCTGAACCAGAATCAGATTGCGACGCTGCTGGGCTTCGACCGAACGGTGGTGCACCGGGTGATAAGAACCTTGATTCAGGAAGGACTGGCGTCGGAGAAAAGAGCGGAATCGGGCAGAGCGCTACTCGTGCGGTTGACGGCGAAGGGCAATCAGTACAGAGAGCGCCTCATCAAAGAACGGCGGGCGGCAGACGAAAAGCTGCGGAGAGTCCTGAAACCGGCAGAGATTGCCACGCTGGTGCGGCTGCTGAAGGTGGTTGCGGAAATGAAAATCTGAAGAAGAGCCCGCTTTCCGGACAAAAAGGCGAGAAGAAAAGAAACGGAGGGGTCACGCTAAAGCGCGTCCCTCGACGAGCAACAAGTCAGGGCGGCACTGGTGTCAGATCCGCTGGTGCAATTTCTTTTTGGAGTAGCCCTTTTTGCGATAGAGAACTTGGTCGGCGGCGGCGAGGAGTTCATCAATGGTCTTGCCATCTTGCGGGTAAACGGCCGTGCCGGTACTTACGGTGACGGGTGGCTCGTCGCCATCGGTGCTTAGGCGTTCGGCAATTCGATCGGCAACACGCAGAGCGGCATGGGATTCCGTTTCCGGGAGAACCAGCACGAATTCGTCCCCTCCGTAGCGCGCCGCGGTGTCCATGGCGCGGCAATGAATGCGAAGAATGTTTGCCAGGCGGCAGATGGCTTCCGTTCCCACAAGATGACCATGGGTGTCATTGATTATCTTTAACTTGTCCAAATCGAGCAGCACAACGGCAAAGGGGCGCCCGTTGCGTTCGTAGCGCTTGATTTCCGAGTCGAGGGCGTCCAGAAGGCGGCGGTAGTTGGCTAGCCCTGTAAGCGGATCGGTGACCGCCAATTGGCGCACGTACTCATCGGCGCGCTTGTGTTCGGTAAATTCGGCGGCAAGCGCCATGGACGTCACGGCCATGATGCCAATGAAGGCTTGCAACAGCAGCAGAGACGTGTTTTGAGATTCCCTCGCAAATGGGCCAAACCCGTGCGAAGTGCCCCAGGTGGCAATCACCGCAAGGGTGCAAATGGCGGTGGCGGCTTGACGGCGACCAAACCGGAATGCCGCCCAGATCAAAAAAGGAATGCAAAGGTATTCCAGGGGATAATTCTTCAGCGAGGCGTGAAAACGGCCGCCGAAGACGATCCAACCTGTGGAGAACAGTCCTGCAAGCAAAAAAGCGAGTTCCATCATCTGCTTGCGGGTCCAATGCAGGCGGGGATTCTCCCACCACAGGAGCACGAAGGGAGTGACAACCACGGCACCGACCGCGTCCCCGACCCACCACGTTGACCAGATGGTGCCGTACATGGTCCAGTCCGCGAATCCGGCCAGGGCCAGGGTGGTGACACCGACGGTCGCGCTGACGGCAGTGCTGACCATGCCGGCCAGGAAGGCAAATTTGAAGACGTCCTGCGCCCGTTCAAAGGCTTTCCGGCCGGCGGCAAATCGCTTTACTAAGTAGTAACCGACAATGCCCTCGAGCGTGTTTCCCACCGCGATTCCGAGTGAGGAGGCCACGGAACCGGCAGTGCTCAGGTTAACGAGGAATGCGCCAGCTAGGACAGCGAGCCAGGCGCGGTAACCAAGGATGAGAAAAGCGCAAAGTGCGATGCCGGTACATGGCCAAACGGCGGTCGCGCTGGCATTTACAAACGCCAGCTTTAGCCCAAGCTTGCCGGCGGCGAAGTAGACCGCGGCCAGGACCGCGAGAGCGAGTAGATCTCTTAGAAACCGCGAACGAACCATATTCGGCTCACCGATTCGCAAGGGCTGGGTGCTAACCATGCGTCAGGAAGGATGTGACGCTATAACCCTGGCTTCGTCCCAATTCAGGACATCAGACGACACTCCCTAACTATTTATCCTACAAAGACTTCCAGAGATGGGGTAAGAGAAAGCAAGTCAGTTTGCCATATCGATTAAGGGCCGGTAGCGAGGAGCCTGGGATTTTATTTTCAGCATAGGGGCGCACCGGACTGGGAAGGGCTCTCCCGTGCAACGGCTGGCAGAACAGTAGCGGCCGTTAAATTTTGGCCTGACAACGCCATTGTTCTTCTCAAGCGGAACCTGACAAACTTACAAATAGCGGGCGGCGAGGTCACTGGGGAAAAAAGAACCACTGCCGAAAAAATTACGAGTTCCAGTACCCCTTAAAAAATGGCTGAAATTAACCCCTAATTGTCTGAGCCGCCGTCACTTAGCAATTACGCGCCGGATTGGCTGATTCATTGCTCCGTTCACAAGGTCAGTATTGCACCGGGTGAGGGAGAAATATTTCCAATTCAGGAAATCGCATGCGATTTTAGGAGGGAACCATTATGAATGTTAAGAAGCGATGGACAGTGGTGATGATCGGGATGCTCGCTTTGGCTCCGCTCTCGTTTGCAAAAGAGACGGATAAAGCGAAAGCGGAGCAAGAGCGTCTACGAAATGCCGATACGGTCATGAAAGAAATTCTCAAAGTCCCCGACAACATACCGCAGGAGCTGCTGGACAAGGCACGCTGTGTTGTGGTGATGCCATCGGTGCTCAAGGCGGCGTTCGTTGTGGGAGGCAGTTACGGACGCGGGACGATGGTCTGCCGCACGGGCAAAGATTTTTCTGGTCCGTGGGGTGCACCGGCGATGTATGCCCTGGAAGGCGGCAGCATCGGCTTGCAGATTGGCGGGGAAGCAACTGATTTCGTTCTCCTGGTCATGAACGATCGCGGAGCGGACAGCCTCTTGCGCAGCAAGGTCAAACTTGGCGCGGATGCATCGGTCGCGGCCGGGCCAGTAGGACGCACTGCGGCAGCGGACACGGATGCTTACATGCGCTCCGAGATTCTGAGTTACTCACGTGCACGAGGGGTGTTCGCGGGTATCTCCCTCGAAGGCTCAACGCTACGCCCGGACAATGACGCCAACCGCAACCTCTACGGTCATCCCGTGACAGCAGCGCAGATCATCAAGGAATCGGAAGTCCAGGCTCCAGCAGCTGCGAGCGACCTGATCGCGCAATTGCAGAAGACATCCCCGAAACTGAAGGCCTCATAGTTGTCTCCGGGCGTGGGCGGAGTCCCAGCTCCGCCATCTTCTCCTTCGCATCGCGCTAAGGGCTGGGGAGGATGCACGGCAGATAACCAGATGATCCAAAGTAGAGAACCTCGGCAAGTTCCAGTAAGACAATCGGGGCTTCCCACAAAACAAAGCCAATAAGAAAGATATTTTCGACCTACAAGCTCTTCTCAATTCGGCCACACGGCAAGAAGAGATTGCAACGTGGCTCAAGGACGCGTGCCCGTGCCGATGACGATTTCGAGCGGCATGTTCAATTCTTTGCCGTTCCAGAATTTTTTTAGGGCGGCGAAGATTTCCGATTTGGCCTGAGACATTTTCTCGGGCGTGAGTTGTTCGATCAGGGGGCGGAAGGGCGCGGCGACTTCACTGAACTGCTCCCAATATTCTTCGACGGACGATGCCCAACGACCGGCGATGATATGGTCTTCTTCGTGAACATTGCTGAACCCGGCGGCTTCCAGCGCGCGCCGGAGGCGGTCGCGCTCGCCGAACATGAACAGGCTCGGGCCATCGGGATCGGGCGGAGGAGGTGGCACCGGAACGTGCTTCAGAACGATGCCTGCCGTCGCGGTGAAGAAAGGTTGTTCTTTCTTGCCCCAGGCGACGAACACGGCCCGCCCGCCGGGCTTCAGCACGCGGAAGCATTCCCGGAGCGCTTTGGGGAGGTCCGGAAAAAACATGATGCCGAAGCGGCAGGTGAGGGCGTCGTAAGATTCGTCGGGGAACGGAAGCGACTCCGCGCTGGCTTCGCGGAATTCGATGTTGGTGATGCCTTTTTTGCGCGCGAGTTCCTCCGCAAGCGAAATCATGCCCGGGCCTAGATCGCTCGCGGTTACGTGGCCCGACGGTGCAACTTCCGCGACAATCGAGAGCGCAGGATCGCCGACGCCGCTGGCAAGATCGAGAACGCGCATGCCCGGACGGAGATGGGCAGCCTCGATAATGGCTTCGGTGGCGCCATGTGTGAACGCGGCAATCTGAGCATGCCATTTACGCCAGGCGGCGACGGTCCTGTCGCCGGTCCATTCTTGGTGAAGATGCTCGCGAAACTTTTGGATTTTTGTCGAATCAGCCGCGCTCATGAGTGACCTCCGCGCCCGCGAAGTGCCCTAGTGTGACCGAGAGGGCGTCATCTTCTCCAGAATTTCATGACGGCAGAGTAGTCGAGGTCTTCCTTGGCGGCGCCTTTGACATAGTTGTAGGTTTCGCGAGCGGCGGCGGTGGCGGGCAAGGCGACGCCGAGCTGATTGGCAAGGTCGAGCGCGAGGCCGAGATCCTTGTGCATAAGACGCAGAGGGAAGCTCGGGACGTATTCGCCTTTGAGCAGATTTGCAGCCTTTACGTCCAGGACGCCGGAACGGGCCATGCTGGATTGCAGGACTTCGACGAGCTTTTCGCCCTGAAGACCGGCGCGAGTGACGAGGGCGAGAGCTTCGGCGAGGGCATCGACCTGGAGCGCCAGGATCAGATTCATCGCGAGCTTGATAGTCTGACCGGCGCCGTGAGGGCCGAGGTGAAACCATTTCTTACCCATCACGCCGAGAATGGGCTCGGCGTCTTTCAACGTGGCTGCGTCGCCGCCGACCATGAAAATCAACTCACCTTTTTTGGCGCCCCAGTCACCGCCGGTGACGGGGGCGTCGAGAAAACGCACGCTGCGTTCGGCGCAGGCGGCGGCAATTTTGCGGGCGAGCGCTGGGGAAATGGTGCTGGAATCGACGTAGGTGCTGTCTCGCTGAAGGCCCTGCAGGGCCCCGCTCGGTCCCCAGAGGACTTCTTCGAGGGCAGGAGGATCGCTGACCATCGTGAGGAGAAAGTCCGAGGATGCGGCGACCTCTTGCGGAGATTTGGCGAGCTTGGCTCCGGCGGCCACGAGTTCCTCGGCACGCGAAGTGGTGCGGTTCCAGACGGTGAGAGAGTAGCCGGCCTTGAGGAGATTTATGCCCATGGGGCGACCCATCAGGCCGAGACCAATTAATCCGACATTTTTAGGACCAGCCGTGGGCATCAAGCGAGGCCTCCTCGAAAACGGCGAGCGCAAGGCACGCCGGTATTTTCCTCAGACAGAGGACACGATTGTAGCCGAATTACGAGGTGCAAGCAGCGAAGCGGGAATTTCGGTGGGAGGCCAGTTTCCGAGAAGCACGGAACACAGATGACCGGATCGCTTCCGACTGCTCCGTCGCCAATTGAGTAGGACCGGCCTCCCGCCGGCCACTGGAGGCACCAGGCACCCAAAAGTGGCATGCAGTGTTGTATGCGGAAGACGCCGGGAGTATAGTACCGGTCGACGGGAAATTAGAACGTAAATCCCGGCTTGCGGGCCGGGTTGAGTGCGTTTCGGAAGACGTACGCCTGCCATGCGGAACCCGGCTCACCGGCTGGCCTGCCCTACGTGCTATACGCCACCTGATTGGGGAGACCACGGTCATGAGAGCCCTAGCTGGATATTGGACGCGCGTGCTGCCGCTTACCGTGTTTGCTCTGATGGCCGGAACTTTGTTCGGGAGGGGACAATCGTCTCCAAGTATGCGAGCTGTTAGCGGCGTCAGCCCACGCCAAAGTTGTAGATTTGATTCCAACAAGCCTCAGCGGAGAGACCAATCAAGACAGTGAACCTTTCCTGGCAGTCCAGGCCGCTAATCCCCAGGTCATGGTCGCCTCGGCATTCACTCCCAACCCGATTTCGAGTGCTGGAAATGCCCCCGTATATGTTTCCGAGGACGCGGGTAACACCTGGATTCTAAGCGCCATCACTCCTGTTCAGCGGATGACTTGCGACATCACCCATGCCATGTCGACTGGTGAGAACCATCCGCGGGGGGACCTCCACGCGGGCACGCTCGCTTGCGCAGCATCCATCACGCTCGACGAGTCAGAATCGGACGATGTTTCTTCGGGCGCCGTTATGAACGTGCAATCTACGCGCACCAACGTGGACCAACCCTTTGTGCGCGCACTGGCCTTCTCCAATACCGACCACATTTATGTGGGCGTAAACGATCTCGGCCAGTCGAGCGGCCGCACCGCAACGGTGGACGTATCTCTGGATGGCGGCGCGACCTACAAGTCACATTCGATCGAATCCCGCAAGACGATGGGTCAGGATGGGCCATCGGTCCGCCCAGCCGTAGCCCCGGATAATACGGTCTACGCGGCCTTCTTCGGCTGGCGCAAGTTCAACGGCTCCGTCGCCACCAGCGACGTAGTTGTTGTCCGGGATGATGCCGGGGCGACCGGCTCCCAAGCTTTTCAGGCTCTGAAAGACCCCTCAGACAAATTGCCCGGGCGGCTGGTTGTCAAGCGGGTCTCTATCCCGTGGTCGAATGCTCCCACCCTGGGGCAGGAACGAATCGGTTCGACGCTTTCCATCGCAGTCGATCCGAATAACAGTTCCGCGGTATACCTGGGTTGGGCGGATCGTGGCCGCAAAGGAGACATCTACACGCTACATGTGCGCCGCTCGACCGACCGCGGTGTGACCTGGTCCAAGTCTGACTTGCCGCACACGACGATCAGCAATGCCACGAACATTGCGCTGGCAGTGGCTAACAATGGCGTTGCCGGGTTTCTCTACCAGCAACTTGCTGGCGGCCGCTGGGTTACACATATGATGCAATCGCGCGACGGTTTCGCGACGATTCAGGACGTCATTCTCGCGAGTGTCCCGGCGGATACTCCCGTGCAGCAGTTCTTGCCTTATCTGGGAGACTACGACTACTTGCTTGCGGTCGGGAACGAGTTTCGCGGAGTTTTTTGCGCGAACAACACACCGGACCGGGCTAATTTCCCGCAAGGAGTAACGTACCAGCGAACAGCGGACTTCAACACGAAGACTCTCACGGACGGTTCCGACAATCCTGTGGCGATTTCGATTGATCCCTTTTATTTCAGCGTTCCGGTGATGCCGTGAAGCGCACTCGCACCATGGCGCGGGGGAAGGAAGGGCGGATGAATACTTCGAGATTTTTCCTTGCAGGCATCCTGTGGATGAGCCTGCTCGCGCCTGGGGCGTTGCCGCAAGCAACGGACAACCAGGCTGCCCTGGTCAAACAATCGAGCATCATTTTTGCAGGCACGGTCAGCCAGGTCGCGGCCACGTCCTTTGCCGGGGTGCCGAAATCGGCGCAGACCATAGTCGTTCGTGTTGACTCGGTTTTGAAGAAGCCGGTGGCCGTTTCTCTGAAGAAAGGTGACAATGTCACGGTTGAGGTGAAAGACCCCGCTGCCTTCCAGGAGGGAACGCAGGCAACATTCTATGCGGAGGGTTGGATCTTTGGCTCGGGCGTTGCGGTCAAGGAACTGGGCCACGAGATTGTGCTGAGCGGCGGGACGCCAGGTGCAGCAGGCACTGGCGAGAAGACCTTCGGACAGCTACAACAGGAAATCAGCGACCAGGATCTGCAGCGCCGGATTGCCACTGCGGACTACGTAGTCGTAGGGCGCATCACGGATGTACACCAATGGATCATCCCCAAGTCCGCTGCCGCGCGTTATCGCACCTCGGAACACAGCGCGAACTGGCATGAAGCCGTGCTGCAAATCCAGTCAATCCTTAAGGGCCCAAAAATCAAAAGGAGCAAGATGATTGTCCGCTTTCCGCAATCCCGGGACGTGGCTTGGGTGAATGCCCCCAAGTTCGAGAAGGAGCAACAGGGAATCTTCATTTTGAAGAGGGACCAGGTCTCCGGCGATGCCACGGCTTCGTTGGGAGGCTACACCGTGGACGCATACACGTGCCTGAAGCCCGGAGATTGGCTTCCGATGATCGATGAAGCGCGAGTGCGCTCCCTCCTGAAAAAATAGACGGCGAATTGATGGGTAACGGCGCCTGTTTGTAGCCTTTTTTCTTGGGTCTTCTTACTTACCGCAGTTCTCTCCCCGATTGTCGCATTTGGAAAGTCTGGTTCGCAACCGCTTGGCTCCTGAAACCGGCCGCTCGTCCATGGAGTGCCCAGGAAGGATGGAGAAGAGCGGCGTTAGTCAGGCGGTCTTGGGGCGCCTGGGGAGCGGGAGGAGGCCGGGAGCGCCGCCGGCGGTGGCGGCGGCGCTGAGCGGCTGGTCGTCGGGCTTGGACGCGACAGGGGTTTCGGGCGCGGCCTTGGGAGTGGTGCTGGCGGAGACGCCGCTCGCAGAGGCGCCGGAGTCGGGTTTTTCTTCGATGCGCACCAGATATTGGTAAGGGATTTCCCATCGGAAGTGCTTGTGCTGTCCGCGCTGCTCAAAATTCTGCTCGAGGAAGATGGAACGGCCGGAATCGGCGACGAACGTGCCAGAAGCGGGCAAAAGGATATCGCCGGCGCGATATTGCACCTCCACGCGACGCCCGAGAAAGGAGGAGTAGCGAGCCATCCTGTACTCAGTGTCCGCGGGTGGTAGTAACAGGGTCAATAGTACGGAAGGACTCCCTACCTAAAGTTGTGGAAAAGTGGGCATAACGCTGTAAAAAGAGGTGACCATAGAAAGATGGAACGCCGAGGCCACCGAGAGCACGAAGGATAACGAGAGCTCTTGAGATGGGGCAGGACAAGAGGCCGCTTACACAGCTAGAATAGCCAGCGCGCTGGGGATTCGCAAAGCAAGAGGTGTGCGAATGAGTGAAATTTCCTACGCGGATGCACTGAACACCTTTGGCAGATGGGAGCGTCAGAATGAGAAACTCGCAGTGCTGGGCTCCAACTCAGGCTGTGTGATTTCTCTCCGGAACGCCCGGGTGACTCTTTGCCTGGACGACATGTTGCAACTCACATTTTCAGAGGACGGGATTTTGCGCTTCTTTCTCCGAGGCGCAACTTTTGCCTTAGCAGATCCCAAAGATTTTCCGGCGGAATCCCGCGTTTGGTTTTCGGAATTTGAAAAAGGCGTCCAGATCCGATTTGTGAACATCGAGATGCAATGCTTCATTTTTCCTTCGCGCGGCAATCGTTACGATTGAAGCAGGCGGAACGAGAGCGAATAGCTTGACATTTTGCAGAGAGAGGCTATTGTCGGCGTTCCGGGATTCGATTGGAAACGATGGAAAAATGGGAAGCTTGCGGCAGGAGAATTCAAGAAGTAACTCGCCGGATGGGTGCAAAGGGGTTCTCCTTCATGCCAGAAGTGAACGAAACGGTGGCTACCGGGCTGGCGGCATATTACGAATATGTTGCAGCGCAGTTACATAAGTGGGCGGATCCGCTTTCGAACGAACAGTTCTGGCGCAAGCCGTACCCTTACGGAAACAGCGCCGGACACCTGGTGCTGCACATGACGGGTAATTTGAACTACTACATCGGAGCACGTATCGCGGAAACGGGATACCTGCGCGACCGCGAACGCGAGTTTACGGACAAGCAGCCACCGCACAAGGAGGAAGCGCTACGGGCGTTTGACCGCACGATCGCCATGGTGGTGGCGACGATTCGAAAGCAGAAGACGGATGATTGGGGAAAAGCGTACA
>Ga0137394_10002148_pt1 | contig 14527 bp, 15 predicted proteins | sample czobulk116metaG_FD_108278 | JGI IMG/M metagenome (GOLD analysis project Ga0137394, IMG submission 108278) | Vadose zone soil microbial communities from Angelo Coast Range Reserve, California, USA - czobulk1.16 metaG | ecosystem: Environmental > Terrestrial > Soil > Vadose zone | place: USA...
AAATCCGGCGTCGCGTTCCCGAAACCGGCTGAGCCGGCCGAATTCGGCCCGGCGCGATTCCTTGCTTCTCGACCGCGGTCCGGTTATCCTGAGCGTTGGCGCTTTCCCCCGGAAGTCCTTATGACACATCGATATATCAAAATCGCAGCGACCAGTGTCGTTCTTGTCGGCGCCTTCGCGCTGATGATGTGGTCCACGTTGCGCGACGGCACCGAGTACTACAAGAACATCAACGAGGTCGTCTCGGACCAGCAGCAGTGGCACGACAAACAGCTCCAGCTGCATGGCTATGTTGTACCGGGATCGATTTTTCGCAAGCGCGACTCGCTCGAATACAAGTTCAGGGTGCAGAACAACCCCGCCCGCTCGACTCTGCCCGACGGCGGCGTCGTCGATGCGACGTACACCGGCATCGTACCGGACACGTTCAAGGACGAAGCCGAGGTCGTGCTGAAGGGGCGACTCACGCCGACCGGATTCCACACGGATCCGAACGGCGTCATGGCCAAGTGTCCCTCGAAGTACGAGGCGGCGAGTAAATCCGCGGCATCGGGAACGTAGGGCAAAAATGGCTTCACTGGGGACGTTTCTCCTCCTCTTCGCGTTCGTCGGCTGCAGCTACGCCGCGGTCATCTCGGTCGTCGGCGCGCGGCGCCGATCGCGCCGGCTGATTGAAAGCGGCATCGGCGCGTTCTACCTGATTTGCGCGCTGATGACGGCGGCGTCTGCGGTCCTGATCAACGCGTTCCTCACGGGCGACTATTCGATCAAGTACGTCGCCCATTACTCGGACAGCGTGCAGCCGTTGTTCTACCGGATTACGTCGTACTGGGGCGGGCTCGACGGCTCGATCATGTTCTGGGTATTCCTGCTGTCGATCTTCGGGTCGCTGGCAGTGTTCGTGAACCGCGAGCGCCATCGCGAGCTGATCCCCTACGTGGTCGCCACCATCTCGGTCGTGCAGATGTTCTTTCTGTTCCTGATGGTAGTGCACAAGAACCCGTTCACGACGTCTCTCACCGCCGCGCCGGCCGATGGGCAGGGACTGAACCCGCTGCTCCAGAACTTCTACATGGCGATTCATCCGCCATCGCTCTACACCGGCTTCGTCGGCATGACGATTCCCTTCGCGTTCGGCATCGCGGCGCTCGCGACAGGCCACCTGGACGACTCGTGGCTGCGCGCGGTCCGGCGCTGGACGATGTTCAGCTGGCTGTTCCTCTCCTTCGGCCTCACGCTCGGGATGATCTGGGCGTACGAAGAGCTCGGCTGGGGAGGCTACTGGGCGTGGGATCCGGTCGAGAACGCCGGCCTGCTGCCGTGGTTCACCGCGACCGCGTTTCTGCACTCGGTGATGGTCCAGGAGCGCCGCAGCATGCTGCGCGTGTGGAACGTCACGCTCGTCATCGTCACCTTCTTCCTCACGATCTTCGGCACCTTCATGACGCGCTCGGGCGTCGTGCAGTCGGTGCACGCGTTCGGCGACGATCCGATCCTCGCGAAGCTGTTCACCGGCTTCATGATCATCATCCTCGGCGTCAGCTTCGGGCTCGTCATCTGGCGGCTGCCGCTGCTGAAGGCGCGCAACGAGCTGGACTCGTGGATGTCGCGCGAGGCGGCGTTCATGGTGAACAACTGGGTGCTGCTGTTCTCGGCGCTCTTCATCCTGTTCGCGACGATGTTCCCCACGCTCAGCGAGGCGGTGACCGGCCACCGCCTCACCGTCGCTGCGCCGTTCTTCAACAAGTGGATGGTGCCGATCGGCTTCGTGCTGCTGTTCCTGACCGGCGTCGGTCCGCTGCTCGCGTGGCGGAAGTCGACGATCTCGAACCTTCGCGACTCGTTCATCTTCCCGGTGGCGGCGGCGCTGGTCACCGCGGCGACGCTCGCCGCGCTCGGCGTCCGCGTCTGGTCGTCGGGGCTGTGCTTCGCGATGTCGGCGATGGTCTTCGGCACGATCGCGCAGGAGTTCTGGCGCGGCGGGAACATTCGCCGCAAGAACACCGGCACCGACATGCTGACGGCGATCATCGGCCTGGTCGGCCGCAACAAGCGCCGCTACGGCGGCTACATCGTCCACCTCGGCATCGTGCTGATCTTCCTCGGGTTCGCCGGCAACGGCTTCAAGAAGGACGAGCAGGTGCTGCTGACACCGGGGCAGGAAGCCAAGATCGCCAGCTACACCGTTCGGAACAACGGTTTGAAGGTGAGCGACGACGGTCAGAAGCAGATGACCACGGCGTATCTGTCGATCTTCCAGAACGGCAAGGAGATCGACCAGCTGTATCCGGCGAAGTGGGCGTACCGGAAGCACGAACAGGAGCCGACGACGGAGGTGGCCATCCGGCGCACGTTCGCCGAGGACCTGTACATCGTCCTCGCGTTCCAGCCCAACGACCTCGCGACGCAAACGGCGACACTGCAGATTGTGGTGAACCCGCTGGTGGACTGGATCTGGTTCGGCTTCGGCATCATGGCGCTGGGCACGGGGATCGCGCTGCTGCCCGAGCGCGCCTACTCCTTCGCCCTCGCCAAGCTGCCGGCGGATGCCGCCACCACCACGGCGGCGCTGCTGCTCGCGATGCTGGTCTTCGGCGGCGCGAGGCTGTCGGCGCAGACGGGGATGGGCGGCGCTGCGGATCCGAACGTCCAGTCGTCGCACTACGCCCGCAGCGACTTCGAGCGTCAGATGCAGCACGAAATCGTCTGCACCTGCGGCAGTTGCGGGCACGCGACCATCGCCGAGTGCCGGAAAGATCCGTGCACGACCTCCCACGAAATGCGCGGCCAGCTGGCCGCGCTCATCGATGAGGGGAAGAACCACGACGAGATCATTCAAGCGTTCATCGCCAAGTACGGCAGCGAAGAGATGCTCGGCGCGCCGCTCGACAAAGGCTTCAGCCGGCTCGCGTGGCTCTTTCCGTATCTGGTTGGCGCCACCAGCGCGGTCGCCGTCGGCTTCGCCGCGGTGAAATGGACGCGCAAGTCGGATCCGACGATCGACGCGCCCGCGTCGATTGATTCCACGCTCGAAGAGCGCATCGACGATGAGCTCCGCGACCTCGACTAACCCGTCGCGAACGCCGAACGACGCACCTCGAACCCCGAGCGACGGTCTCCAGCCGTGGCAGTTCTTCGTCCTCGCCGCGCTGGGCTGCGCGACCGCCGTGACCTTCGTCGCGCGCGGACAGGGTCCCGTCGCCATCATCCTCCTCGGTCTCATGATGGGCGCCGCCGCGTTCGTCGGCTGCGCGGCCCTTCGCACCGTGCGCCCACTCGTGTCACCCGAGGACGATCGGACGGTGATGATCGGCCAGCGGACGCGCGTCGCGCTCGAGCGCGAAAAGATGCTCGCGCTGCGGTCGATCAAGGAGCTCGAGTTCGACCGCGCGATGGGCCGGCTGTCCGACGAGGACTGGAATGAGATGTCGGGCCGGCTTCGCACGCGCGCGGCGCGGCTGATCCGGCAGCTCGACGCCGGCACGGGCTATCGCGAGCAGATTGAGCGCGACCTCGCGAAGCGGCTCGAAGGGAAGGGCGACGTGAACGCCCGGCTGAAGCCCTCGCGCGACGAGGACAGTGGTGAGCACGCTGCCGCCGCGAACGCTGGTTCCGGTGGCGCGGACGCTCGTGGCGCGCAGGCGGTAACGGACCGTGTGCCTGACAACTCCGGTAGCGCGCAGGCCGTAGCCGGGCGTACGTGCGCGAGCTGCGAGACTGAAAACGATTACGACTCGAGGTTCTGCAAGGCGTGCGGGGCGAAGCTATGAGCATCACGAATCGCCGACCGCGCAATCGGAAATCGGCGATCCTGTGTGTCCTTTCTGTCCTCTGGGTCCTTTGTGCCGCGCGCCAGGAGGTGCGCGCGCAGTTCCAGATGCCGGATCCGAAGGAGATGGCAGGCATCCCGAGGCCGGTCGATGATCTGCCGAACGGTGCGATCTCGGTGCGGCTCATTCGCGGCCAGCTGTCGAACAACATCGTGAATCATCCGGTCGAGCTCCACATGGGCTCGAAGGTCATCACCGTGAAGACCGACGAAGCCGGACGCGCCCAGTTCAACGAGGTCACGCCGGGCGTGCCGGTGAAAGCCAGCGCCGACGTCGACGGCGAGCACCTCGAGTCGCGGGAGTTTCCGTCGCCGACGCGCGGCGGCATCAGGCTGATGCTCGTGGCGACCGACACGTCGAAGCCTGCGGCCGCGTCGACCAATCCGCAGGCGGTCACCGCTTCGCTGACGATCGGCAGCCAGTCCCGCATCGTCATGCAGCCGGGCGAAGACACGGTCGAGGTGTTCTATCTGCTCGACATCGCGAACAACGCGACCGTGGCGGTGAACCCGCCGTCGCCGTTCGTGTTCGACCTGCCGCAGGGCGCCCCCAGCGGAACGATCATGCAAGGCTCGTCGAAGCAGGCGAGCATCAACGGCACACGCGTCACCGTCCAGGCCCCATTCGCTCCGGGGCACACCTTCGCCGAGGTCGCATTCGAGCTGCCGGGCGGCAGCGGTACGGTCGACATCGCGCAGCAATTCCCGGCGAACTTCGAGCAGCTGGCCGTCGTCGTCAAGAAAGTCGGCGAGACGACCCTGAGCTCGATCCAGATCAAGGAACAGCGTGAGTTGCCGGCCGACGGCGAAGTCTTCATCGCGGCCACGGGCGGCGCGGTGCCGGCGGGTCAGGCGGTGGTGCTGTCGCTCAGCGGGTTTCCGCACCACAGTGCGGCGCCGCGCATCGTTGCGCTCACGCTGGCGACGGGCATCGCGCTGGTCGGCCTGTTCGCCGCGACCCGCCCCGTGGAAACGGCGGCCGCGGACACGGCCGAGCGGAAGCGTCTGATCGCGCGCCGCGACAAGCTGTTCAACGACCTGGTGCGGCTCGAACACGATCGCCGGAACGGCCGCGTGGACGATCGCCGCTACACCGCGCGGCGCGAAGAGCTCGTCTCCTCGCTCGAGCAGGTCTACAGCGCGCTCGACAGCGACGACTCCCGACCGGCATCTGCCGACCGCGCAGGTCTCGCCGCGACCCTCGGCGCCGTCGGGGCGCCCTGAGCGGGCGCAGAGCGTGAGCGTCGATTTCGAATCCGTCCAGCTGACCGACGTCTCGCGTCATTTCGGCCGCCGCCGCGCCCTGTCCAACGTCACGCTGACCGCGCGCGCCGGCGACATCGTGGGCCTCCTGGGGCCCAACGGCGCCGGCAAATCGACGCTCATCACCGTGCTCGCGACGCTCGCCGTGCCGAACAAAGGCGAGGTCCGGTACGGCACGCGAACGGCGCGCGAGCTGGGGGCGGCGCTGCGGATTCGCATCGGCCTGCTCGCGCACGAGCTGCACCTGTACCCGGAGCTCTCGGCGCGGCAGAACCTCACATTTTTCGCAGAGCTCTACGGCCTCGATCCACGTGCGGTCGTCGACACGGCCCTCGAGCGGGCCGGGCTGCAGGATCGCGCCGACGATCCGATCAACGCCTTCTCGCGCGGCATGCGCCAGCGCCTCGCGCTCGAGCGCGCCCTGCTGCACCATCCGCGCCTCGTGCTGTTCGACGAGCCGTTCACCGGCCTCGACGACCGCGCGGTCGTCGGCGTGGCCGAGCGGTTGCGGCGCCTCGCGGGCGATGGCGCCATCGTGATGCTCGCGACACACGACATGGATCTGGCGGACGGCCTCGTGACACGCGTCGCGCTGATTCGTGATGGCCGCCTGCTGGCCGACGAATCCGCGTCGACCGGGCTGCGAGCGCGTTACCGCGCGCTGATTGGGGCGGCCTGACATGTTCATGCGCACGGCGTGGCTCGTCCTGAGAAAAGACGTGGCGATCGAAGCGCGGAGCTGGGAAGTCCTGACGACGACGCTGTTCTTTGCCGCGGCGTGCGTCCTCGTGTTCGCGTTCGCGCTCGTCAAGGAAGGGCAGGCCGTCGCAGACGCGGCGGCGGGCATCCTGTGGATTGCGATCGCGTTTTCAGGCACGCTGGCGCTCGGCCGCACGTTCGAGCGCGAGCGCTACAGCGAGACGCTTCGCGCGCTGCTCCTCGCGCCGGCGCCGCGTCCTGCGTTGTATCTGGGCAAGCTGCTGGGCATGCTCGTGCTCCTCGCAACCGCCGAGGCGCTCCTTGTCCCGATGGTGGCGTTACTCTTCCAGGCGGCGCTGTTCAGCCGGCCGCTCCTGATGGCGGGCCTGCTGGCGGGAGGGACGATCGGGTTCGCCGCCGTCGGCACGCTGTTCGCCGCGATGCTCGTGCGCGCGCGCTCGCGCGATGTGCTGCTGCCGATCCTGTTGTATCCGATCACCATTCCGGTAATCATTGCGGGAGTGCGAGGCACGGTGGCGCTGCTCGGAGAGACCCCGGACGAAGCGACGGCCACCATGTGGCTCGGCATCCTCGCGGCGTTCGATGTCGTGTTCGTCACGCTCGCGCTCTGGACGTTCGAACCGTTGATGACAGAGTAGGGCGACCCTTTCAGAGTCGCCGTTCAGCGAGTTCGGGCAAGGCTGGTCGGTATGCGAAAAACTCTTGGTCCGCTGGTCGTCGTCGTCGGAATCATGTTCGTAGCGGCGCCGTTTCTGATCGCTCAGGCGCCATACGAGTCCACGATGGGGCTGATTCAGAAGATCTTCTATTTTCACGTCCCGTCGTGGATGGCCATGTATGCGGCGATCACGGTCTGCGGCGTCTCGAGCGCGATCTACCTGTTCCGGAGCCGGGCCGCCGCGGATCGGTACGCTGTCTCGGCGGGGGAGCTCGCGGTGCTGTTCGGGCTGATGGGGCTGATCACCGGACCGCTGTGGGGCCGCAAGGCGTGGGGCGTCTGGTGGCAATGGGACGCGCGGCTCACGTCGGCGCTGCTGATGGAGATGATCTTCGTCGCGTATCTGCTCGTCCGGAAATTCGGCGGGCCCGGATCGGAGAAGCTCGCGGCGGCGACGGCGCTGTTCGGCACCGCCACTGCGCCGTTCGTCTATAAGTCGGTCGATATCTGGCGCACGGTCCACCCGAAGACGAGCGTCGTGCCGCTGCTCGCCGCCGGCTCGATGCCCGGGTCCGGCATGCCGTTCGCGCTGAGCTCGATCGCGTTCGTGCTGCTCTTCGTCGTTTTGTTGACGCTGCGTGTGAACCTCGCCGAACGCCAGGCGGCGCTCGACGAGATGTATCTCGCGCTCGAGGACTGATATGAGCTTCAGACGCCTTCTCATCGCGCTTACATCGTTCGTGCTGCTGTCCGCGCCATCGTTCGCTCAGCAGGCGCCGCCAGGGCAGAGCGAGTTCGTGCCGATCAAGGATCTGCCGCCAGGCGACCAGTTGCCTGCCGCGCCGCTGCTGATTGCCGCGTATGCGTTCGTGTGGATTGCGGCGATGTTCTACATGTGGACCATCTGGCGCCGGCTGAACAAAGTGGAGACCGAGATGCACGCGCTCGCGCAGAAGACGGCGCGGCGATGACCGCGGGGCATTTCATCTTCATCCCGGCTGTTCTCCTGATCGGATTGATTGTCGGATGGATCCTGGGGTCGCGTGCCGCGCGAGACGCTTTCGCGGCTGAGCTCAGACGGCGGGAGGACAAGGCTGCGCGGGCGGGTAAGTCGGGTGGGGCAGGTGGGCCAGGCAGGTCTGGTGAGTCAGGTGGGGCTGGTGGGTCGAGCGGGGAAAACGCACTCCCTACCTGACCTACCCGACCTACTTAACCTACCTGACCTACCCGACCTACTTAACCTACCTGACCTACTCGGCCTACCCGACCCGCCTGCCTTACCTGAGCTACCAGCCCTACCTGCCCACCGCGAGCCTCTGCGCCAGTACTTCCGGCAGTCCCGCGTCGATGATCTTCGCCTGCGCCTCCTCGACCGGATATTTCAGACGGTACAGCTCGACCCGCTTCTGATCCGTGTCGACGATCGCGTACGCGGCGCGCGGATCGCCGTCGCGCGGCTGGCCGACCGATCCCGGGTTCAGAAGATACTTGCAGCCGTCCCGCATCTGGACGTGATTGTCCGGATACGTCGACCCGACGCTGTCAAATGATTCCGATGACAGCTCGAAGGTGACGGGGTAGTGGGTGTGCCCGAACAGGCACAGCGGGCGCGTCGAGACCTTCAACGCACGAACCGCGTCCAGCTCATCGAAGATGTACGCGTCCTCGTCGAACGGCGACCCGTGGCAGATTTCAACAACGTCATCGACCTGGGTCGGCCCCTGCGGCAGCGCGGCGACCCAGTCGCGATAGGCCGGTTCCAGAACGTCGAGCGTCCAGCGGGCGGCGCTCTTTGCGACGGCGTTGAACCCTTCAGCCTGCTCAAGGCCGCACGCGACCTTGTCGTGGTTCCCGCGGACGATGGCGATCGGATTGAGAGCCTGCACCCGCGCGACGACGGCGTTCGGATCGGCGCCGTAGCCGACGAGGTCGCCAAGCACAAGCGTCTGATCGCAAGAACGGCTGCGCGCGTCGGCCAGGCAGGCGTCGAGCGCTTCGAGGTTTGCGTGAATGTCGGTCAGAACGAGATAGCGCATCAGTGTGCCAGCCAATCGACGAGCTGTTCAACCAGCGCGTCGACGCTGGCGCGCCCGGCATCCAGCCGAACGTGCGCCTGCTCGTATCCCGCGCGCCTTTGATGATACAGGCGTTCGAACCCGGCGCGATCGGCGGCCAGCGGACGGCGCCTGTCGGCCGGCACTCGCCCGATCAGCCGCTCCAGCGGCACATCGAGCCAGACCGAGACCCCGTCGCCGTTGATGGCTGCACGGTTTTGCGGGTCCGCGAAGGTGCCGCCGCCGGTGGCCACCACCAGATGACGGGGCCCGATCTGCTCGAGCAGCACCTGCCGCTCCACCGCCCGGAAGTACGATTCGCCGTGCGTCGCGAAAATATCGGCCACCGATTGCCGCTCGCGCTGCTCGATCAGCTCGTCGATGTCGACGCATGGCCAATCCAGCCGTTTGCCCAGCGCCCGGGCCACGCTGGTCTTTCCGGCCGCCATGAAGCCGACGAGATAGACCTTGTCCGCTTTCACGCGTCCGACTCCGGCTCAGGGGGTCCCGTCGCGGGGCGCCACCAGCCGCTCGAGCGTCTCGAAAAAGCCGGGGTACGAGATCGCCACCGCATCGGAGCCGTCGATCGTCGACGGACGTTCCGCAGCGAGCGCGGCGATGGCAAACGCCATTGCCATCCGGTGATCGCCGCGGGCGTCGGCCGAGCCGCCCGACGGTCTGGCAGCCGACCCGCCGACGGTGAAGCCATCGGCCCGCTCGTCGGCGTCGATGCCGAGCGCGCGGAATCCGGCGACCAGCGCGGCAATACGGTCGCTTTCCTTCACGCGCAGCTCGCTGGCGCCGCGCACGGTCACCTGGCCGCCGTGCGCCGCCAGTGCGGCGATCGCGGGCAGCTCGTCAATCAACCCGGGCACTTCGCCGGGCGCAATGTCGAGCGAGCCGGTGCGATCGCCTTCAACCGCGACCAGGCCGCGCGGCTCCCCGGCCTCAATGGCCGTGATCTCGATCGTGACGCGCGCACCGAACCGGCGAAGGACGTCGAGCAATGTCGTCCGCGTTGGATTCAGCCCTACGTCCTCGACCTCGACGCGCGACCCAGGCAACGCGGCCGCCGCCACGAACCAGAAGGCGGCCGACGAGAAGTCGCCGGGCACATCCAGCGTCCGCCCCTGAAGCCGCTGGTGGCCGACCACCGAGACGGCGAGCCCATCCACGCGGACGTGCCCGCCAAAGGCCGTCAGCGCCCGCTCTGTATGATCCCTGGTCGCGGCCGGCTCGACGATGCTCGTCGTGCCGTCTGCGTGCAAACCTGCGAGCAGCACGGCGCTTTTGACCTGCGCGCTCGGCGTGTCGGATGTGTGCGCAATCGCCTGCAGCCGCGCGCCATGGATGGTGAGTGGTGGACGGCCGTCGGTCGCCTCGATGTGAGCGCCCATGCGTTCGAGCGGGGCCATGACGCGGCGCATCGGGCGGCGCGAGAGCGAGGCGTCCCCGACCAGCGTGCTCGAGAAGGGATGGCCCGCCAGCACGCCCGCCAGCAGCCGCATGGTCGTCCCCGAGTTGCCGGCGTCGAGCGGGACGGCCGGCGAACAGAGTTGCCCGAAACCTCGTCCCAGTAATCTAACGGTGCCGGCCTGCCCGTCGTCCACCTCGACGCCCAGCCCGCGGAGGCACGACAGCGTCGACCGGCAATCGGCCCCCGGGGCAAAATGAGTCAGCGTCGAAGGTCCTTCCGCCAGCGCCGCGAACAGCGCGTAGCGGTGCGCGATCGACTTGTCGCCGGGCACGCGGAGCCGGCCACGCAGCCGGCGGGCCGGTGTAATCGTGGCGGCGGACATCGGCGGCATGCGCATCCGATCTTACGCGACCTTGCCGATGGGACCGCGCGCCTTGACATCCGCGGAGAGATGGCGTTAAGTGCGGCATGACGGAGACATGACGGCGAACGGGCACCACATCATCCGGCTCGAGTTCAGCAGCGCTTTCGAGATGCTCGACTTCGTACAGGTGGTCAGCGACCACCTGGCGCGTGGCGTCGGGCTGGACGAAGACTCGCTCCACTGGGTCAGCGTGGCGATCCGCGAGTCGGTGATCAACGCGATCAAGCATGGCAACCGGAACGACGTGGAAAAACACGTCTTCGTCGAGTTCGAGACGGCGACGCGATCCGACGTGGGGGAGTTCGCGATTCGCGTGCGCGATGAAGGCGAAGGCTTCGATCCGGAGACGGTCGCCAACCCGCTTGATCCCGAGAACCTGCTGAAATCGAGCGGCCGGGGCATCTTCCTCATCCGCAACTTCATGGACGACGTGCGGCTGCAACGCGCGCCCGAGGGCGGGATGGAAATCCGCATGGTCAAGCGTGTGCCGTCCACGGGCGCGGCCGACGGATCGGTTCAAGCCTGAGTGGCGCCCAATCCGCTGTTCCTCACCACCGCCGTCGAGGCGGTCGTCCACGCCGGCGCCCTCCAGATGGCGCAGTTCGGCCAGCACTTCCAGATCGACAAGAAAGGCACAATCGACCTGGTCACCGAAGTCGACGTCGCCGTGGAGCGGCAATTCCGCGCGATGATCGCGGAGCGGTTTCCCGACCATCAGGTGCTCGGCGAAGAGTTCGGCGGCGCGGCGGCAGCGCCGCCCGGCGCCTGCTGGGTGTTCGATCCGATCGACGGCACGTCGAACTTCGCGCACGGCCTGCCCATTTTCTGCGCGTCGCTCGCGCTCGAGATCGACGGCGTCGCCGAGGTCGCCGCGGTCTACGATCCCACTCGCAAGGAGCTCTTCACGGCGGAGCGCGGCGGCGGCGCGTTCCTCAACGGCCGGCCGCTTCGCGTCTCGTCGGCCGCGCGGCTGATCGACGCGATGCTGGCAACCGGCTTTCCTTATGACGTGCACACGCGCGTCGACGAGATCGTCGGGTTGTTCGGCGCGTTCGTGGGACAGGCGCGCGCGGTGCGGCGCCTCGGATCCGCGGCCCTCGATTTGTGCTACGTCGCAGCCGGGCGCCTCGATGGTTTCTGGGAGACCGACCTGAAGGCGTGGGACATCGCGGGCGGCGCGCTGGTCGTCGCCGAGGCAGGGGGGCGCATCACTAACACCGACGGCCAGCCGTTCACGTCACGCGGCGGTCGCGTCCTGGCCACAAACGGACACTTGCACGACGCCATGCTCGCGGTGATCACGAATTTTCGGGCCAGTCGTGCTCCGAAAGTGACGCTGTGATATCCGCGACAGACAGCGGACGGGGAACCCGGCTGTTTTCGGCCATTTTCGACCGGTCTGCCTGGCACCTCTTCTGCTGTGCCTGGATGTAGGGCGAGCTTTCAGGGTTGCCATCCCGCGACCCTCAAGGGTCGCCCTTTGTAGGAGCGCCGTATGCATCGACTGTCCAAGACCTGCATGACGTTCGTGATGGCGGCGGCGGTCATGGCCCCCGCGGTGGCATCAGCTCAGCAGTCAATGAATTTTTCCATCGGCGGGTTCAATCCTCGCAGCCAGGATGCCCGCTCCCGAGACGACGTGCTCGTGAACAACCTGAACCCCCTGGCGTTCCGGATCGAGGATTTCAACGGCGTCACGGTCGGCGCCGAATACCTCGTCGGGCTGGGCGACAGATTCGAGGCGGGCCTGGGCGCCGGCTTCTACCAGCGCGCGGTGCCGACGGTCTACAACAACTTCGTCAACGCGAACGGCACCGAGATCGAGCAGGAGCTCAAGCTGCGCGTCATCCCCCTGACGGCGACAGTGCGCTGGCTGCCCATCGGCCACAGCGGCGTGGAGCCGTATATCGGCGCCGGCGTCGGCGTGTTCGGGTTTCGATACAGCGAGAGCGGCCAGTTCCTCGCCACCGACAGCTCGATCTTCCGCGACACGTTCGTCGGCAGCGGCACTGCGACCGGTCCCGTCGTGCTCGGCGGCATTCGCGTGCCGGTGGGCTCGTGGGGCGTCGGCGGCGAGATTCGCTATCAGTCCGCGGAGGGAACGCTGACGAATCCGAATTTTTTCGGCACGAAGATCGATCTGGGAGGGATCACGTACTCGTTCATGATCCATGTCAGGTTCTGATCCACCACCCATGATCCATGACATGGCTGATGGCATAGGGTTCATGGCGTGATGCCAAAGCCATCAGCCATCAGCCATTCAAGGATAGTCACGTCTTTTGTATAGGGCGAGCCCGGCGCCTTCACACACCCGCCGGTAGCCCTCGAGAAATGCAGGCCGGTCGCGTGCGATGCGCGCCAGCATGTCGCCGCCCTCGGCTTTTTCCTCGATCAACATCCACGCGGCGAACAGCCGCGGGCGCTCGAGCGCGGCGAGCCAGATGTCGCCGTTGCCTTCGTGCAGGAAATCGCGGACTTCGAACCCGGATCGCGACATTTCCTGCATGTAGTGCCCAAGCGATCCCATGCTCGCCATGGTTTTCACGCCAGGCGAGGGGCGGCCGAGGCAGGCGGTCACCTGCGCGCGCGCAGGCGCGTTCGGCCGGTCCCATTGCGCTTCGACTACCATCGGCGCCGACGCGTCGAGCGGATGCAATTCGTACGCGGCGATCGCGAGCAGCACGATGATGCAGGCCGCGCGGATGCCGCGGTTCGGCACGGCCGCGGCAGCGAAGCCCGCGCCGATGGCTTCGATGGCCATCAGCGGCACGATGTAGCGGATGCGGAACGGATGGCCGCGCAAGAATGCCGTCCACGGAATGACTGCCATGGTGAGAAGCGACACGGGGATCAATGCGTCGGCGCGCCGGCGGCTCGCGAGGCCGACGCCGAAGGCGAGCGTGGCGCCGACGCTGCCAATCCAGATCAGCGCCGCGCCGCTCAGCGCGCGCGCGCCCCATGCGATCTCCGATGCCGCGAGCATCGGGTCGCCGAGCGCCTTGTTCTCCGGCACGAAGAACCCGCTGGCGACGAACCACTCGCCGATCACGACGCGGCTGAAGATCACGAAGCCCGCGACGGCGAGGACGGGGTAGAGCGTGATCGCGCCGACGTCTCGGACGAGCGCAGGGAGCATCTGCCCGCGGCGCCAGCGCACCCACGCCGCGGCCGCCAGCGCGCTGGCCGTGACCGGCCACGCTTCGTAGCGCGTGAGGCACGCGAGCGCGAACGCCCAGCCGACCAAAAAGGGGTACGGCCCCTTTTCAGCGGCGTCAGTCGAAAAGTGGCCGTACGTCTTCTTGTCATGGGGGCCGCTGTCCCGTTTTCGGGACCATTCAATCAGCATCGCCACCGCCGTCGTCGCCGTCGCCAGCAGCATCGGCTCGGTCATCGGCGTCGACTGCAGATAGAGCACGTTCGGGTTGAGCGCGAACACGACCGCGCCGGCGCATGCGGCGGCGGTGGAATCAGTCAGCGACCGCACAATCCACACGATCGCCGCGACCGTGACGGCGTAACACGCGATCGAGATCGCGACCGCGGACGCGCCGGTCCTGTAAAACAGGTCGAGCTGAACGGGAATCGCGTTGAGGAGATGCGGCAGCGGCAGCCAGACGGCGCCGATCTGCTGCCAGCCCGGCGTGATGCTGTCGATGATCCGGCGCGCGACGACGAGATGTCCGCGGGCGTCGTAGTGACTGAGCGTCAGACCGAGGAGATGATAATGCCACGCCGCGATCGCGCCGCCGACAGCCGCCGCGAGCCCACTCGCGATCGGCGGCGCCGTCAGCGCGCGCCGCGCGAACAGGGTAATCACCTCTTAAGTCTAGCCGACAAAAAGGGCCCGGTTTTCCGGGCCCCTTCGCTAGTCGCGCTCGATTCTGCTAACGGACTGCTTACGAGCGCGAGCAGATCGCCGCGCAGCGCACGGCGCTACAGGACCAGCCCGCCGTAGGACTGTATTTGGGAACTACTCGGTCGGAACGGGCGGCAGTTGGAGCTCCACCCGACACTGATTGATCCTGTCGGGTGTCGGCTTCTTGCCGGTCAGTCTGCGATACAAGCGCAGACACATTTGCAGCGTGGCCTCCGGATTGTCCGGAGCGGTTGCGCCGAGATGCAGGTCTACCTTGGCCAATAAACGGCTCCCTTAGAGTCT
>Ga0137394_10002151_pt1 | contig 14505 bp, 15 predicted proteins | sample czobulk116metaG_FD_108278 | JGI IMG/M metagenome (GOLD analysis project Ga0137394, IMG submission 108278) | Vadose zone soil microbial communities from Angelo Coast Range Reserve, California, USA - czobulk1.16 metaG | ecosystem: Environmental > Terrestrial > Soil > Vadose zone | place: USA...
ACTTGTAACCATCGATTGGGACATGCCTTCCTCACCAATCACTTGTCACGGTGCGTTAGGCCACCTGAAATGACATATAATCCGTTCATTTCTGTTCTGTTCGACAGTACTCGATTCTTCCATCGGCAAACCTGCTCCGGGAGTAGGTGTAAGTCTTCAAATCCATCATGCTTCTGCGGTCGCAGGAGGTGCGGAGACCTGGGAATCACTGGCCGAAGGGTAAGAGTTTCGAATACAACGTTGGGAACTGCTTAGGTCCTGCGCTGTAGGGTAACAAATCCAGACGGGCGTTGTATGGACCTTCTCTCAAGCGGCCCACACTCAACCCAAAGTATAAAGCTGGAGGCCGGAAAATTGTACAAAATAATATTCAAAACGAAAGAGTACTTTAATAGAGTGGAGAAAGCAACATTTTACCCTTGGGTTGAAGTAAGTGCGTGCAAGATACTCCTCTTGGCGCTAAAGGATGACGCTCTCTCTCAGATTCCCTTCACGGTGATCAATCCCGATGAGAAGTATCACATTCCGCTGCTGATCAGTCCCTTCTCCTACACAACTTATCGAGGTAGCTGACGGACGATGTACCGGTCCAATGCTGTGCTATGCAGTTAATATTAATGTATCGTGACAAATGATAGGTGTACTTCTACAGTGATGCATCGAGGGTTCAAGCTCATGGTCACAATCCCGTTCGTATCTAAACGCGGGGAGATGATGATTAGTGATTCCCTGCGTAATAACAACGGGAGTAGTTCGGTGGGGTAATTAGATAAGGAAACAGTGACGAAACAGAATGAGGGAAGGCCAGGGAGATCACAAGAGATTTTGAGAGACTAAGCAAGGACGTTTGCATATTGAACGCATTTAACGTAGCCTCCTCGCATCGAGTGCTTCACGTTATACACAAACTGCTCCCGGTTTCTCCGCAACTCCTCGGCTGCGTCTGTAACCAATGCTCAACTACGAACAGGTATTAACAAGCGGTTTTCTCACCTTTGTTCAGAGGATCGTCCGCGTTTGGCTCTAAGAACAAGTATTGTAATCCGACCATCACGGAATTCAGATTGAGGACGGGCTTCCAATCTTCCCTGAGAATGTTAAGGCAGACATTCCCCTCAAGATCCACGTTCGGGTGATATATCTGAAAAGAGATTTCGGGATCATTTCAACAACGGAGCTCGAATTGGCATACCGTCTGCGTGCATTTCACCTTTGGTGGTTCATGAGGATAGTTCATATTGATAACGAAGGAAAAGACGAAGGCGCCACCCTTGTACATGCCTGGATAAAAGGGATGTCAACAGACAAGGTGTGTACGTGAATCCACATGCGACGTACCTTCATCAGGAGTGATGGTGAGAGTGAAGTTGAGGAGGTCCGCGGGGTCGGGGAAGTGGGTGACCATAGTGGACGGAAGGTCGAGTTCGGTCAAATCTTATAGTGAAACTCATCAGATTTGCAAGCTGGTACGGACGAATCAGACGCATACCTTTCTGTACCCGGATCTGTGCGGCGCTCGTCTTGGGCTTCTTCTTTGCCGCCGCCTCCTCATTCTTCTTCATGGTCCATATCTGATTCGAGGCGTAAGGTTAGTCCTCTGAGTTGATCCAACACATAAAAGATGGGACTCGCTTTGATCATAGCGTGTAATGAGAATAAAATCGAGGTTGCGAGTCAAGGAAGGTCAAGGTTGCAGGAAGACGCATGCCCACACGCCTCTCATAGACTTTGTCACGCCAATAATCGTACGTAAGCCTCTTTCATCTCGCGTCGCGTGATCAGACCGTTCATCTTCAAGTTGCTCTTGCAGATGTTGCCCATCATCGATCTTGATATATACAGGTCGCAGCCCTTGGACTCTCCAGCAGTGGTTGCAGAATGTAGCAAGGTCTGTTTAAGTATATCTGGGATGCGAATGATGATACTGATTTGTTCGATCCTCAGGCTGCCGAGGCATTGATCACATACGGCGCGCTGCTGTTACAGGACAGCCGCGTGTCCGAAGATGATAACGCTACATTTCTCGACCTCCTCGAGGATTACTTCTCTCAACCCCTCTCTGAGTTGGAAAAGGACGAACGCCCGGAACTCGGTTATCAGGTTGGAGTCACCCTCGAAAACACCGAGAAACCCAAGTGTGCGGTTGATGAGCCCTGTCTCAGAGTCATCGCCCGACTAGAGCCCGATCAAAGGCCGCTGGATATCTCCGCCCATCAGCCGGACCCAAAATGCAGATTTTTCTGGAGAATGGGCGATATGCCACCCTACGAGACTCAATTTCCAGCTCTCAATGCCTCAAACGTCGTGCCACAGGCGGAGAGTTTGAAGGATAGGTGGCCTTCAATAATGGAGAAATGGGGCTCCGCGATGAAATCCGCGTGAGTACTTATGGCATTGGAGGTGCAAGAATAGACACTAGACATACCGCTGACAATAGCGTTGAGGGCCTCGCGCAGATGGCCGCAGTTGGCCTAGGTTTACCTCGGGAAACGTTTACGGATGCTGGGAGATATGGGTACGAGTACTCTTGCCGGTAGTCTCCTCATTCTCACCGCGCCTAGCCCTCACCTCCTGGCACCTACAGCCTCGGATCTTGTTAAATATGACAAGAAAGATACCATACTTGCTGGCTTTCACACTGACCTCAATTTCTTGACCATCCATGGTCGTTCGCGATACCCGGGCCTTCACGTATGGGCACGAAACACCGGGAAACGCATTCTCGTCCAGTTTCCCCCGACCGGTCGTTACTTGCTTGTGCAAGCCGGGAAGCAGCTGGAGCACCTTAGCGGAGGTCTTATCAAAGCGGGCTACCACGAAGTTGTGGTAAACGATGCTACTGTGGCGGTAATACTCTCCGCGCGACCTTTCCTCCTCGTTCACCTGTGCTCAATGAATGTAATGTGAAAGACTATCCAGAGACGCAAGGTAGAAGCTCCGGATCGGCCTCTCACCAGAATATCTTCTACGTTCTTTTGGCACCTGCCGTCTGACTACGACCTTTCGCCGATTCCATCTCTGGCTAAGCGCGCCAGTGACGCGAGGGTACAAAGCCAAGGCCAAGGGCCGTCAATCGAGGATCTAGAGGATACGGTCTACGAGCCAGTGAAAGTTGGCCAGCAGGTCCAGAGGTGAGTTCATGACAAGTCAAGTAAGAACGAGCTCATACGGCTAATCTTATTCACAGTGAGTTGAGGCATATCGAACTCATGGCTTAGAACATGGAGGGTTAAACCACCCATACTAAGTTGCTCAAGGATGTAAACTGTATGCAGTGCGGTATGTACATGTGCGGTGTAAGCAATTGAAGTTGAATTCAACACAACATTCCCAAAAGAGTTAAATCATGAATCGGATGAGTTGTCTAGTCTGTGGACCCTATCAGAATATAAAGATCCTTCACCACACAATTCAGGAGAGGTCACCTCGCGGACGTTTCGAAGATACCAAGGACACTCTGAAGTTTGGTTAACATTTCGTCCCACTCGGAATCCGGGTCAGACAAAGCGGTGATAGCACCGCCTGCCCCAACGGTCCACGTCTCGGCTTCATTGTCGACGGCTTCATCCCAAGGCTGGTCGTCATATTTGAAGCAGCTGCGGATAGCGACGGACCAGTCTCCGCCACCTCCAACATCCCAATATCCAAAGACTCCAGAGTATATACTGCGACTATCATCTTCCAGCGTTTGCAAAATTTCCACACTGCGCTTCTTAGGCGCTCCAGTCATACTCCCTGAGACCAGTCGTTACACATAGAATACACAATAAAGCGAGAGATAAACTCACCTGCAGGGAGGCTCCTCTTCAGGACTTCCCAGCCAAGCGTGCCTGAGTCAACATCCGAAACAGAAAGGGGCCTTGCTCCTTCAATGACGCTGACCATTTGCCATAGTGTTTCGTACTCCTCCACGCGGCAAAATTGCTTGACAGAGACGTCATCCCCCACGACGCCATGAAGATCATGACGAATGAGATCCACGATCATGAGATTCTCCGCAACCTCCTTTTTACTGCCGGCCAGTAACCGTTCGGCGACTTCCCGAGTAATACCGGGGGACTTTCGGACGGTGCCTTTGATCGGGCGTAATTGGCATCGAGAGTGTGGAAGGCGTGTAAATGACAAAAAACGTTCTGGAGATGACGAGAGGAGAGTGGATGGGTGAAGGCGAAGATAGCCGGAGTATGGTGCTGGGTTACGTCGGCGGAGTCGTTTGTAAATTTCCCAAGAAGAGCTAGTTGAATTCTGCCGCGGATAAGCTGTGACGCGGGTACGCGCGGTGAGGCAGAGCTCATAAGAGTCTCCGGCGAAGAGGTGTTCCTTTGCCTTGAGTATACGCGACTTGTACACCTCTTCAGAGGGGAAGTGAACAACCGGGGACCGACAGAACAATGGGACAGGTAGCTCGCAGGGTGACGTCGTAGGTAACGGCGTTGATGCCTTGACGAGAATGCGTGTTATGTCTTCTATCCACTTGTTGTCTTCTGTCTTCAGAGATTGTATGTAGACATCGTCAAAGAGCGAATCTACTACAATGCTCCGCTCCACAAAGATCAGATGCAGATCAGGATGTCTCCTGTGGGGGGTACCATTACGATGCATAACAGGTACATGCAGCGATTCCAAACCAAGCTCATAGCTGAGATATCCAACCAGTCCTCCCCAGAAGGGTATATTCGAAAGTCCGTCATGTGCCTTCCGGGTTTGCATGAAGGTTTTGAGCCATGACCAGACGTCATTACAACCAAGAGGTTCAAGCCAGCTTTTGCTACCACGCGACAAGCAGATATGATCGGCACCTACAGAGTAGCTGATCTTCGGCGAGTTGCCATCAACACAGCCAATAATCGAGAATCTTCCCGGTTGAGCGGCAGATTCCAACAGAACAAAGGGCGCAGATTCGTCTGGCGCACCAAGAATGTTGCACATATCCGTCACAGATATGTTTGGTAGGTGTAACATAGAGGTTGTAACCGACACAATGTCGTACAGAGAGGGGGCAGTCAAGGGGCATTGAGGCCAGGGAGGACCAACGAGAGAAGCGGTCACATCGGACCATGTCTGCGGGTTCCGCCCCTGGAAGGCGTACCAGTTTTTGGCCAACCTCCAAAAGTTTTGCAACACCTGCAGACCGCCCTCCGACGTACGCACGGACTCGGGGTGGTACTGGACTGCCCAGAAGGGTTTGGATTTGTGTTTAATGGCCATCACAACTTGCCCATTCTCGTTACCATCGTCTGCCCATGCCAAAGGCTCAATATCTCCATCCTCCTGCAGTACCACGTGCAAAGAGTGGTATCGTACAGCATAAGTCTTGCCAATGCCTTTGAACAACTCAGTGCCGTTGTGATCGATCCGGGATATCTGGCCATGTTTTACCACATTCAACCGTTTCACCCAAGAACCGAACTCAACGGCGAGACTCTGTAGTCCGAGGCAAACCCCAAATATCGGAACCAGGGATTGATATGGAAGTTTCCAGAGTTGTGAGACGACGCCGATGTCTTCTGGTATCTCTGGGGATCCAGGACCTGGACCGATGATGACGGCAGAGAATTGGGGAAGAATCGAGGTTAGTTGCTGGATGGATAGTTGGTCGTTGCGAATAATATGTATATGAGTATCAGGTATCGATTTTCGGCACAGGGCGGCAAGACTTGGGAGACGGTTGGCAAATACGGTCGTAGGAGAGGACTGAGACTCACTTGTATGTGAAGGAGTCGTAAGAGTCTATCAATAGGATCCGAGGAGAAGAGAGGACCATGGAGAAATAATTTACGGTAAAGGGGTGAATTGGTCCAATATCTCTTTGTCATCCACGTTCATGGAACAGGCTCAAAACAGGGACGTATTCAACGAGGTACTGTGTTCGTCCCTCCTCTCATGTCGCACTGGTTCACTGTACGTACTAGCTCAAACAACTATGCGTGCCATTGCTCGAGAAGTCGCTCCTCTCTCCCGTTGTCATACCCCGCGTCCTTTCGCTTCTCACAGGTCTCCACGAACGCCTCCAAAACCTTCACCACACTGGCTTCAATTTCTCTCCCTCCCTTATATCCTATATCATGTTTCCGTTAACTTCAATACTGCGTCGTAACGAGCCGGCCGCCATACCGGATCGTGTCCTCGAATTGATACTACTATCGCTCCAGATCCTTTGTGAGGACTGGTGGTGGTATTGCGACCTTCAAACGTGGGAGCAACTCTTCATGCTATGCGGTGCCTTCACCGGAGACATAGGAGGCAAAGGTAAAGGGAAGGAAAGGGACGATGAGTCAAAGGAAGCTGCAATACGCTGTCTTATCAGTCTCACCAGGAAACGCGAGACAGAAAGTGGGCCCACGTCGTCCCACACCATTTCATCGCCCGAGACCGCCATACTTTCGAAGCTCTTAGGACATGCGCGCACGGCAAGCTTCATTCCAATCCTCGGGCAAACAATAAATGCCCTGATCGCCAATGCGGGGTCTTCATCTCTGCGCCTCCAAAGGACCTCCCTCGAGCTCTTGGGTATCCTTTTCGAACTCTACATTTCTGAAGATTTCGCGCCAACCGTCCTCCCTGGAGTCGTAAGTAACATGAGCAGAATTGCCTTGGGCTCGCCAAATTCGAAAAGCTGGGCCAATGGAGAAATCGTTTCACTCGCGCTCTCTGTCATGCAAATGGCGATACTGAAGTCAGTGGGTGACGACATATGCATTAGGGAGGGTTTAGTCCGCGAAGTCACAGACCTGGATGATCTCATCGCGGTCGCAGAAGGGATAGCCGAGCGCAAGGTGACTCCTGGAAACGGACCCAATGTTGAGCGTACCCACGCATGGCTCAGAGCGACGTCTTCTCAACTTCTGATGGCTCTCAAAACGTTGACACCGGTTGTGTCGCACCCCACGGCGACAGCCCTTGTTGCTATATCTTCCTTATCAACATCCCTCATAGAGTCTACTTCACTCACACTGCCATACTGTCGACCCCTCCTCTCCTCATTCCTTCTCCTACTCTCCCGATCCACATACAACTCTGTATCGTCCCACGCATATGACTCCCTGATCCAACTTACGGGTTCAGCCTCGAATGTGCGGCACCCACTGTTACAAACCCTTCTCCAGATGACGGGAGGTATACTATCCGCCCTTCCTCGCGTACTGCCTTCACATGCCGATCACAAGGTCGAACACCTTGCTGGCCAAGTAGAGGCAATTTGTCGCCTTGCTTCCTCTAGGTCTGAGAACATTTCTGCTCTTCCCAGAGGCCTTGGAAGATTATTCGGTCCTACAGGAAGAATCGAGAAATGGGGTTGGCGCCTACTCGCAGTCATGGAATTCGAGATGTCCCAGGTGACGATCATGGATACCCCGGTGGCGCGTTTGATGCTAGAACAAGGGACAGACCAATCCGAACCTGTCTTTCCAGATGTGTTCCTCAAGCATGTAGCAACCCGAAATACTCAGATGACCTTGGAACAAATGTTCAGGGGTCTGGGAAATGCTGGCGGCGAGGATTGCGTTTATGCTGTCGAATGGTTCACGGCAGTCGGCAGGAACAGGAGAGACGATGGAGGCGTGGCGGCACTTTGGTTGGCTTGCCGTCTGCTGGAAGGAATTGCTGGTATCTCTGCGGGCGTTTCCGAAGTCGACTCTATCTATAAACGCTCAAATCGGCTGCAAAAGGCTGCCCGGGATCTGTCAAGGAGCATTGCAGAGCTTTGGGAAGAGGCCAGTCTTGATTTCGAACCACCCGGTATTTCCCAGGGAGATGGGACAGATAATCTGCCTCGCGTAGAACATGTACGGGGAATCATTGTTTTGGACGAGTCCCTGCGCATTGGCCGTGGCACATCCGTTAAGCCCCCCCAGACAACATCCAAGCTCATACTGCATAGCATGGTTGCTTTACAGCTATTGTCGGTATCAGCAAAAGTCCTGCAGGCGCGGTTTGTGTCAGCCCTCCTTTATACGTTATATCCCATCCTACAATCCATCATCTCGCCCGTGTCACAACTGTCCTATTCTGGTTTCACAGCACTGAACATTGTCGCTTCCAGTCTCTCGTACGCTTCGCCAGCCAACTTGCTCCTTTCCAACTTCGACTACGTTCTCGATGCTGTCTCGCGCCGGCTAAGCCGACAACGACTGGATATCGATGCCATTAAGGTCCTTCTACTCGTCGTACGGCTCGTTGGCCGTGATGTCGTTCAGAAGGCGTCCGATGTCGTCGAGGAATGTTTCGACAGACTGGATGAATACCACGGATACGACATTATCGTTGACGGATTAATCGAGGTCCTTCTAGAGGTTATCAAGGCCGTCGAGAGTGATGAGGACTCTCACGTTGTTCGCGAAGAGGACTCCGGACGTGCGATCGCAATCCCTCCGGACAGCAGGCGCATGGACGCTTTCGAAAGCTGGTTCGCATCCAGGAATGATACTGAAAAGGTCGAAGAAGGTTCAACTGAATATGGTCCGGCCCCACGACGTCCATGGGGGCACACGGATACCGCCGCCCCCGAGGAACCGAGCCCGGACGATAGTCAGAAGCAAAGCGACCCCAACAATGCTCAAGTTACGCCAACACAGGCATTGTCAAAGCAAATTGTTTCGAGGACAATCTACTTTCTAACCCACGAATCTGCAAGCATTCGAGCCAAGATCCTTGCCCTCCTATCGTCCGCCGTGCCGGTTTTGCCCGAGTCGGCCTTGTTGACGTCCATACACCAGGCGTGGCCATTCATCCTCAATAGGCTTTCGGATCCCGAGCCTTTCGTCATCACTGCCGCCGCAGGCCTTGTGGAGGCCTTGTCAGTCCACGTGGGCTCTTTCATGTATCGAAGGGTCTGGGACGATGTCTGGCCGCGCTTCAGAATAATGCTTCAAATGCTCGAAATGGCAGATTCGAAGAGTGCCTTGGCTCGGCGAGGACCGGGGTCTGTTGGGACGGAGTCGGCGTACACTCAGTCTCATAGGTTATATCGGTCTGTGTTTAAGACCATGACGGCGTCGGTGAAAGGAGTGCAAGTAAACGACGCACTTGCATGGGAGATGCTTGTGATTTTCAGGCGCTTTCTGCATAGCCAATCCCACCAAGAACTCCAAACAAGTGCAACCGAACTATTTGTTGCAGCTGGGAAGAACAATGCAGACGCAGCGTGGCTAGTGCTCTCTTCTTCCACAACAGCCACCGGTGGTAGTCCGACAGCATTCCTGCGGAAGGTGGAGTGGGATATCAAGGAGAATTCAGACGTTATTTTGAAGCAGCTGTAGCGACGAACGTAGTTATATGTTTCATGGATATAGATATAGTTTCCTTTGTATGATACATGCCACAAATGGCCTTAATCAAATCATAAATTCTGCCGGTGCCTCCTGAGTATCACGCCAGCCTCTTGAAATATTTTTGCAGAAGCATCGTCGCTGCGACTGTTGTTAGTGGACGAGAATTAGTTCGGAGATGTGCTTACACTTTATAGCTTAGATTGTACACCACCTCCTTGACGCCTGTTTGCACAATCTTCACGGTACAGGTAAGACATGGACACCTGCAACGTCTCTCAGCAAGACATCGAAGCAGGAACTCTGCGCTGACGTGTTGCAATACAGGGTAGCTCCGCTGACTCGTTCTCGTCCAGCTTCCAGCAACGCATTTTCTTCCGCATGTAAGCACAGGCAACTTCCAAGTCCGCCTTCTTCCCCGCCGTTGCAACGCGCACACCCGCCTTCATTACAATTTGCAAGACCGAGGGGCGTCCCATTATAACTGGCAAACAAGGGCGGTGAATAGAGATGGACGGGTATGAGAGATGTATATACCCCGTAGCAATTATTCGCTTGTTACGCACCAAGATGGCGCCGACGCGACGTTTCATACAGTTTGATCGCATAGAGGCGAGAGAAGCCAGAGTCTGAAGCGATGCGTTATATATCAGGTTTGCAGTGAATGAATGGGCCATACCATGAAGTAGGAATCCCAACTGGGCCGCAGACGGTCCGCGTCTAGGAGGTTTATTTCGTCCAAGTGTGAATATAAAGCTGCGACGGTGTCGAAGTTGTTGACTACGTGCAAGGTGACATATTTCTGGAGGCTGTGGAGGGGCGCCAGGTGTTCGACTTGGCCATTCTCAGCGATATCCTTCTGACTATGAGATCCGCTCCTCCGGCCATAGACGTCGGCATCATTGGCTATGATGAAAGCATCAAGAGACACTCCCGCTCTATGGCTTCAGCGAAGAAGAGCGTGATGCAACGTATCGCGTACAAAAAAAAGAGCACGAACGTATTTGCGCGACGAAATCTATCGGATATTGGCCCATCAATGCTAACAAGCATGAAAAATGGACGCTTGTTGAACACCTCGATCGTCTGCGCTGTTCGCAAGTCCTGGGTCACGAAATTCTCGCGCCAGTTCCGGGTGACATAGTCGAGAACTTCTTCTGCAGATGCAAAGCATAGTGACTGTCCTTGACCACAGGTGCTTTTCCGAAACCTTGGAGATATCGGGGAGGACGCGGCGGATTCAAGGGATAAAAAGGAATTCGAGGTTAATTTGCCTCCCTGTGTAGGGTCTACCGTGACACCGCGAAAATCACGGGAAGCCGGCGTGTTCACAGCTGTCACGGTGTTGGAAGTTCCATCGTCTGTCTCTATGAAAGAAAAGAGTTGACCGCGATCCCTTGGAACCGCCTAGAAGAGAGTGAACGGCCAGGGCGAAACAGCAAACGCGCACGGAAGTCGACTCACCACGCTACGTGTTCGGGCCCTGTCTCTACGTCCGGGTGTTTGGGGACTAAGTCTCACAGGTATGAACCCTTTCTCTGTGAGATACGTCTCCACAGTAGACTTTCCCGAGAGCCTAGTCCCTATAATTGCGATGAACATGCTCGTAAAATAGGTCAGATGTTGGTCTCTCAGTTCAAGTTGGCGTAACTGATGCAGGCATACGCCAACTAATATAGCCCGATACGGTAAGCTTTATTTTACGTTACGACTATCAAGTTTGATCTCGATAGAATTGGGCATTAACAGGTGTCTAGAGACTAGATCAAAGGACGAGACTAGGTCAAAGGACGAGTACACTCTATGACCCGGCATCCCGTTTCGCCTTGCGCCTCTCCTTCGCCGCAGCGCGTCCTTTCACCCTCAGTTCCTTGGCTGCCTTCATATCCTTCGGAGCTGTCGTGAGGAGCTGTTTGACATGAGAGGGCTCTAAAGCAACTCCTTGAATAGACGTCATCCAGGACGCGGGAGGATCAGGCACGACCGCAAGGAGAGGTTCCAATTGACCCAGTCCAGGGGTCATATCCTGAGGGTGGTGTCAGTAGCCACGATAACAAGCGACAAGGCCATACATCGAGGGCCAACACCGAGATTCGGCTTAAGTAACCTAGGGCGTTAACAAGGGAACTCTGCGCCCCAGCCGGCAGTTGAATGACTTTGATCTTGTGATTTTCGGACCTCGCGGAATTACACAAAGCAACCAACTGAGGAAGATGCGCTACAAGAGCGGTTGTGTCCAAGTCCGCGTAGCATATAAAAATAGTACTTGTTGAAGCCTGCATCTTTTCGATAGCTGGGCTGGGTATCACGACTGTCTGACAGCTTGACCGGACCTCCGTTTCCAGAGCCTTCGTCACCTCATTGATCCCAACTGTTATGTGTGGGATGATGGGTGGGGCAGAGGCCGATCCTTGATTTGGTTCGCCAACGTGGCTACTTCCTTGCTCATGAGATGAGCTGATAGCCGCGCGTGTCTTCTTTCGTGTGTCTCGGACACATTGATAATGCGCAGCCACCCCATCGAACAGAGTTATCAACTGATTCAAGATACGTTGTTGCAAGCCCGAGGATATAATGGGCCTTCCAACGAAAGACACTAGTTATGAAGGATCATATTGAGAGGAGCGTGCATTCTCACCAATCAACACGAAAGGGATTTCCCAAAACACTCTTGTAGACGGGCTTGTGATCAACCAACCGCTTGTGACTTGCACGCCGGGAAGTATTCGTATATACCCTTGCTATGTTCTCCGACATGCCAGTGCTAGAATACGGCGGGATTCATGTCAATGGTCAACGGAACGGGCCGGAAAAGGCCCGGAATGATTTGTCCGAGTCCCACACCTACGAGCACAACACCAACAGCTCTCGCCGGAGACATCCTCATGCACGTCATTTCCGCTTCTGGCACGAAGCAGACTCTTACGATGCTTGTCTACTGTATCTGGTCTCGATTTGAACTGGCCTGGGTCCGGACGTTGGGACAAAGCTATATCTTGGAATGCTCACCTGGGCCTACCGCAAAAGCCTCCTCATTTTTCTAATCATTTTGCAATCAGAATGGCCAACATAAGTGATGACGCTCAGAGACACGTAACTCCTTTTCACAGTAAGCCCAATATTGCTGCCTGAGCCCTGGTTGCTAATGGTGTGACCAACCAGATGAGGAGTTGGAGTCTCAGAATTTGACTCCGTCGCGTCTCCGCATACAAGACTCGCAACTGGATAATTACCCTCGCACCCCCAATTCAAATACAACGTTTGACACGTTTCGTGCATACGGCCGCCAGTCTGGGTACCTCCAGTATCCACAAGGCGACATCGGAGATCGTCTTCAACGATCGCCCAGCATCTTCGCTTCACTCTCCCCGCCATCTCGGGCCCCGGCGGAGCTTGCATGCCTTCTCGGTGACAAGGACGGGAAGCTGAAAGCCGGAGCTACACTACCCAGTCGGGACCTCACTTCGCACGTAACGGCGGACAATCCCACCACTCCCCAAAGTCCCGCCAATATAGTTGCAGTCGAACGAGCCAAGCTCAGACCACGCGTAGGGTTGGATCTTCGGCTAGATGGGGACACTTTCGTTCAAGGACAGATCATCTCTGGACGACTCGTTGTCCACGTCGGTCACGCGGCGTCTCCTGTGCGCCTGGCAAACACCAAGTTACGCGTCATCGGCTTCGAGTGCTTGGAAGATGGTCCGACTTTCCATGTCTTCTTTCACTACTCCTGCGACTTTGATGAGGCTAGTTATGCTGGCGAGCAAATTTTCTCAGAAAGCCCTGACTATAGCGATGAAGAAAGCTATCGAGAAGCGAGACCGGGGATACACGTACTCCCATTCGAAATGACGTTACCAGAAGGTTCCCGTTTCGGCAAGCCGAAAGGCGCTCTCGATGTTCGCGGCGGAGTATCGGTGCGCTATATCATTATGGCGTAAGCCTACGGAACGTATCGTCCGAACCAGGACTGATATCGTGCTTCAGTTCAGTCGACATAAAGGATCCGGATACAAATCAGCGGTCCCTATCCCATTTTTACCGCGCATGTTCGATCTGGCCTTCTCTATCTATCCATGATGTGCTTGTCCCTTCAACCCGCCCCCTTGTTTCCACGGCAGTTATGAGGCTCTCCAAAGGCAGCTCACGTGGAAAATTGAAGCTATCCGCTCGAGTTCCTCGCCTATCCTACCTTTCAGGACAACCTTGCTACGTGCACATCCAAGTCTTGAATGACACGCACAAGACCGTGCGCGCACTGTGTCTCACCCTCATCCGTACGACTACCGTGTACAGACCTCAGTCAGGCAAAGGAAACCGCAGAGATGAACACGATCATGTCTCCAATAAGTATCAAAGCAAGTCATTTGTAGACACGATTGCCGAAAGCCGACTCGCGATGGCCGAACGCACGACGAGGAAATGTGCGAGCTCCAGAGGCTGGTGGACAGGCGTTGCCCCTCAGGAGAGGACGGGGTTCACGCACAGTATCATGATACCAGTACGTCCATATTCTAGCATCAACGACGGAGCAAGTCAGCTCATTTCGAATGGTATGCGTCTTCAGCCGGATGCACTGTCAATTGCGCGCACTGAATTCCTCGCCGTCGACCACGCCATCCGTGTTACCATCTACGCTTCTGCGGGTACTATAGGGTTGACGTCGCATTTGTCCGTCACGCTGCCCATCCGCGTTTTGTCCATGTTATCTGTGGATCCCCCGACTCCCATGAGCCCTCCTAACATGCCTATGATCACGCATGCCAAAGGGCTGGACGTGATCAATGGACTCGCTCTTCATCTTCAAGACCGTAGTTCCGAACATCTTACAGATTCGCCACCTCCATACAGAACGAGACCACCGTCGGTTGAAAATCCCAAAAATATTACAGTAAGTGATGATAATATACATCAACAGCGCACTGCTGTAGATCGAGATCACATCTCTTTACGGCTCAGTCGGTTTCAGGTGTCCTCGTGCTGACTTTGCTTGCAGGAAATACTGCCACACTACCACGCATCGCCAAACGCCTGGAGTACTGCCTCATGTGACGGATCGCAAGTGCACGAGCATGTATCTGATGAAACGTCCCTCATGGCGGATGAATCGCCGATTCGCGCTGCCATTGCACAGGAACAGCGGTCTACGCAGACCATCGCGGCGCGAGCCCCGATGATGCACGTGGAGGAAGGGTTATCTCATCATCTTGCTGTAAGCGGCACCAAATCGCCCGAAGGC